>JAABUS010003648.1_pt1 | contig 24363 bp, 23 predicted proteins | sample 5560161 | NCBI WGS metagenome assembly JAABUS01 (sample SAMN10711885, study PRJNA513376) | rock metagenome | isolation source: Antarctica rocks | place: Antarctica: Victoria Land, Trio Nunatak nord | collected 2016-01-04
GTCGGCGTGGTCTCGGTCGCCGGCGGGGCGTATTTCTCGCTGGGGTCGGCTTGCACGGGGCACTCCGCAGGTCGTCGATGGTTCCGAGGCCAGGCGACTCGCCGAGTGCGGTCGCCGTGCCCGCGGCATGGCTATCCGGAGAGCTTGGAGATCAGCGAGATGAGCGGGAGCATGACCGCGACGACCACCACGCCGATCCCGACCAGGACGGCGATCACCGTGGCGACGCTGTAGACGGTGCCCGCGAAGGAGGACTGGGCCCGGGCGCGCGCCTCGTAAATGTCGCCCGCCGTGTGCAAGGTCCCGGCCAGGGCCGGCTGGCCCCCGGGCCAGGCGAGCAGCCGCGACAGCCCCTCGGGGAAGGCCGACTGCCGCGCGATCGCGCCCGAGAGCGGGTTGCCCGCCTCGACCTCCTGCGCCACCCGCCGTGAGGCGGCCATCAGCGAGGCGTCCTGCACCCCATCGCCCGAGAGTCGCACGGCCTGGCCGAGGGGGATGTCACACTCCAGCAGGGTCCCCAGGAGATGGCAGAACTCCGCGAGCGACGTCCATCGAAAGACCTTTCCCAGCACCGGGATGCGGCCCTCCAGGCTCCGCCTCCTCGCCGTGGGCAAGGCGACGAACACGCCCACCCACGCCACGACCAGGGCACCCAGGACCATCAGGGGAGACCACCATTCCCCCACGACGAGTTGCGATACCCCCAGGACGAAGTGGGTCACCCAGGGCGGATCGACGTTGAAATCCCGGTATATAGGGGCGATCCCGTTCACCAGCAGAAATGACACCATCACGAAAAGCACCAGGGCGCCGACGGTCGCCAGGATCGGATACGCCAGGCTCAACCAGGTCTTTCGGCGCAGGTCGGCGCCAACGTCGTGATACTCGACATAACGCCCGAGCAACCGCCCCGGCTCGCCCGATCTGACGCCGACCAGCACCAGGCCGCGGAGATGTGTGGGGAAACGCCCCCCTTGCGACTCGATCGCGGCCTCCAGCGGAACCCCCGACTCCAGCATCCCCGCCAGCGTGAGGAGCATCCTTTGGAGCGGGCCGGGAGACAGTTCCTGGCCCAGCGCCCGGAGTCCCTCGGGCATCGGCAAGCCCGAGCCCGCGAGGCCCGCAATCCCCTGCGCCAGCCGAGCGGCCTCTTGGCCCGAGAGCCCCCCTCGGCCCTCTCCGGAACCGGGTGAGTCCCCTCCCGGCACGATCGCCGGCCGTGGGCCCGCGGGCGCGTCGCCGTCGTGCGCTTCGGCCGATTCTCGTGGGTCGGGCATGGGGGAATGCGCTCCGTCGGCACCGTTCAATAGGAGAGCCCCTTGAGCAGGGCCGTCAAGGGGACGAATAGCGTCAAGGCGTAGAGCAGCGTGGCCAGCGCCCCGATGGCGACCATCAGCAGGACGGGCAAGAACGTCGCGATCAACTCGGCCCGATGTGCGGCACGGGTCCGGTAGCTCTGCGCGGCGTGCCTGAGGGCGGTCACGATGCTCCCATGGCGCTCGCCAATCGTCAGCAGCCAGCGGAGCAGGGGGGGGAAGGGCCCGGGTCGTGCCAGGAAGGCGCGGGGCGAATCGCCGCGCCCGACCGCCTCGGCGAAGTCGAGCCCGGCACGCCGGAGCGCCGGGTCGGCCGAGGTCGACGAGGCCAGCACGATCGCCTCGGGATAGGCGACGCGATGCTCCACCAGCAACGCGAGCAGGTCGGCGAAGGTCGCGGCCTCGGAGAGCGCCAGCATCGACCTCATCCAGGGGACGAGGCGAATCGCCGACGATCGTCCCGGCTGCAAGCCCGCCGCCCGCCCCGATCTCGCCCACGAGACGGCGACTGCCGCGACGGCGATCGGGACGATCGGCCCCCAGTAGATCGCCGAGTCTCCCAACCGGGCCAGCCAGACCAGCGGGCCCCGGGCCGGCAGACGGAAGGCTTCGGAGGTGGCCAGCAGCCTCGGCACGAACTGGGTGACGATCCCCAGGAAGAGCACGTAGGCCAGCGAGAGCACGAGCAGCGGATAGGCCAATGCGAGCCCCACGACACGCCGGGTCTCCACGACCCGGCGCGCGACCCCCGCCAGGCCCTCCAGCGCGACCGGCAGTCGCCCCGACCGGAGTCCCGCCTCGACCACCGCGCGATACATGGGCGGGAGCCTGTCCCCCTGCGCCTCGATCGCCTCGGCCAGGCCCTCGCCCCGGCTCATCCGCTCGCCGAGGGCGGTCGTCATCGCGCCCAACCTCCCCGGCACGTCCCGCCCCAGGTCGAGCAGCCCACGCTCCAGCGGCATCCCCGCCCGGGCCAGCGCGGCGATCTCGTCGTTCAGGGCGATCAAGTCATCCAGCGAGAAGCGGCCTGGGCCATTCCCCTCGGGAACTTGTTCCGACATCGTGGGTAAATTCCCGCGGGACGTGGTCGCATTTCAGACCCTTGACAATTGAGCGACCTCATCTCACCACAATTGTCATAGGATGTCAAGGAGAATCCACGCGGGGGGGGAAATAGCCCGACTCGTCACGGGGGATCATCTCAAGGGGTGCCCCGGGCCGCGGCCAGTTTCGCGACGAACGCCGCGTGCTCCGCCGTGTCTACACCTTGTTCGATCACGGCGCGGAGCCGTCTCGTGTCGCGCATCAGGAGGCCCTGAGGGTCGAGCCAGAGCCCCGGGAAGACGCGGGAGCGGTACAAGCCGTCGGCATCCGGCGGCACCGCCACCATTCGGCCTTCCTGCAAGACGTGCCAGAGCACCTCGTCCGGCTCCAAGGCCCTCACGACATACTCGAGCACGCCCGCCCGCTCATAGTCGTCAAGCTTCGGACCGAGGTCGGTGTACCTCGACGAGTGGGAGACCTCCAGGACCAGCTCGGGGACCCCGCGCACGTACTGCGGATCGGCCACGGTCTTGCCGCCGCATTCCGGCAAGATGCGGAGCAGGGCGTCGGGCTGGGGCTCGCTCCGGGGTCCCAGGAGCGTCGTGGCATCGCTGAACACTTCGACGCCGGAAGTGTTCTCTTCGTAACACAAGAGCCAAAACAGCGGAAAAGGATAGGCCCGTGAATGTTGGATTCCAACGGGGCTCGGCATGGAGACGACTCCATCGATGAGTTCGGCTCGAAGGCCGGGCGGCATCGCCTCGTACAGCTCGTGGAATGTGGCCTGGTCCAACCGCTGACCGGCGACCAACAGGGGCGTGGCCGTGCGTCGGGGGTGTTCGGCTGTGCTCATCGCGATCTCCCTGGGGCCGGGGGCTCCATTTCAGGATACCGGCGGGCCGGGGGGGCGGGTAGTGGAAGAGACTCAGGCGAGTGGGAGCTCGTGCCGTTCCGAGACCCCCAGGACGCGACGGACTTCGGCCGGGGAGGTCAGGCCGGCCTCGATGGCACGGCAGGCGCGGTCCCAGCGGGTCACCATGCCGGCCTGGATGGCCAGCTGCTCGAGCCGGGCGACGTCGGTCCGGGACAGGATGGCGCGGCCCAGGTCGCTCGCGTCGGGGACGAGCATCTCCGCCAGGACGAGCCGGCCGCGGTATCCGGTCCCCCCGCACGCGTCGCAGCCGACGGGCTGAGAGGCGTTCTGGACGGGCAGGCCCAGCCGCGCCGAGGGCGTATCGACCGCGCGGGCGCAGTCGCAGAGCCTGCGGACCAGCCGTTGCGAGACGATGGCGAGGATTCCGCTGCGGAGCAGGTAGGGCTCGATCCCCATGTCCGCGAGCCGCCCGACCGCGCCGGCGGCGCTGCCCGCGTGGAAGGTGCTGAGGACCAGGTGGCCGGTCAAGGACGCCTGGAACGCGACCTCGGCGGTCGGCCGGTCGCGGATCTCGCCGATGGCGATGACCTCGGGGTCCTGCCGCAAGAGCGAGCGGAGGCCGGTTGCGAGGTCGAACCCCGCCGGCAGGTTGACCTGCGACTGCGCCACGCCGGCGACCGCCACCTCGACCGGGTCTTCGAGCGTCGCCAGGCTGCGCCGGCCCTCGGTGGTGGCGACCAGCTCGCGGAGGCAGGCGTAGATCGTGGTGGTCTTGCCGCTCCCGGCGGGTCCGCTGAAGAGGACCGCGCCCGAGGTCTCGCCCAGGAGCCGGCGGAGCACCTGGAGGATTTCCGCGGGGAGGCCGAGGTCGTCGAGCCGCGTGAGGCCCCCGGAGGCGGCGAAGAGGCGGACGACGGCCTTCTCCCCGTGGATCGTCGGGAAGGTGCTCAGGCGCATCTCCAGGTCGCCGGCCTCGCCCCGGATTCGCCCTTCCTGGGGGACGTCCGTCCGGTAGGTGAGCAGCTCTGCCAGGACCTTCAGTCGCGCGATGACGTTGGGCGCGACCTCGCGGGGGACGAGACCCGCCTCGTGCAAGACGCCGTCGATCCGCCACCGCATCGAGAGCCCCTCGGAGGTCGGCTGCAAATGCACGTCGCTGGCGCCCGCCGCCCGCGCCTCGGCCAGGATGAGCTCCACGACATCGACCGAGAATCGCGGTCCGCTCGCGTCTCGCAGCGCAATCTCTCGACGGAACCGCTCGCCGGGCGCCTGCCGCATGTCATTTCACCCGAAAGGGCCTGCTCCCGAGCATCGATCATCCTGGTCACCGGCATCCGCTTCAACCGAGGCGGGGAGGGCGGTCGGCCCCGGGAACGGAGAGTCGGCGAAGTCCGCGCCGACGCCGAGCCTCGAGCTGGCGGAGGAGGAGGGCCTGCCGGCGGGCGAGGCGTCGCAGACGCGCGAGGTTTCGGGGCTGATCGGGGACGGTGGCCACCGGGGGGTCCGCGGCCGGGGGGCTCGGCACGACGATCGGCCCGCCCGGGCCCGGCTCGGGGGTCGCGGGGGGGACCTCGGTCGGGGCGGCGGTCACCGTCAAGGCGGCGGCGGCGCTCGTGATGCTGCCGATGGCGTTCGTGACCACCACGCGGAAGAGCGCCCCGTTGTCTGCGGCCCTCGCCGAGATCGTGTACGACTCCTCCGTCGCCCCCGCGATGTTCACCCCATCCCTCTGCCACCGGTAGCTCCGCGGCGCACTCCCCGAGGCCAGGACGCCGAACGTGACCGAGCTTCCCGCCGGGACCGACCGGCTTTCCGGCTGCTGGACGATGCTCGGCCCGTGACCCTGGCCCTGGCCCGGCCCCTGGACTGGGCTCGCGGTGTACTGGACCCGGAATACTCCCCCGGACCCCCGAGACAGGTAGTAGAGGCTCCCGTCAGCGCCGACCCGGAGGTCGACCGGGTTGCTCGCCTCGGTCGCGAAGCTCGCGACGGTCCCGGTTTCCGGGTCGAACCGCCGGATCCAGCCGTTGACGAAGTCGGCGAAAAAGTAATCCCCCTCATAGCTGGTGGGGAATTGCACGGTCGCCGGGTTGTAGAACGCCCCCCCCGCGATCGCCCGGCCCTGGCTGCGGTCGTAGGAGTAGAGCGGCGTCACGAAGCTGGGGTTGCTGGTGGCCCCCTCGGTCGCCGGCCAGCCGTAATTCGCCCCGCGGGCGCCGACGTTGATCTCCTCCCAGGTGCGCTCCCCCACGTCGTTGATGAACATCCGCCCGGTCCCGGGCTGGAACGTGAAGGTGAACGGATTCCGAAGCCCGAGCGCCCAGATCGCGCGGTTCTCCCCCGTCGCCCGGTCGTAGAATGGATTGTCGGTCGGGATCGTGCCGTCGGCGTTCAACCTGAGGATCTTCCCGAGCAGGTTGTCCAGCGACTGCGCATTGGCGCCGACGGCGTTCTCGCCCACGCCGATGTAGAGCTTGCCGTCGGGCCCGAAGTGGATGGCGCCACCGTTGTGGTTGGTGGCGTTGAGCGGGTTGAGGTCCAGCAGCACGCGCTCGCTGCCGGCCAGGGCCAGGTCGCCGCCGGCGTTCGCCGTGAAGCGACTGAGCCGGTTGTGGGTCGTCGGGCTCGTGGCGGTGTAGTAGGCGTAGACGAAGTGGTTGGCCGCGTAGTCGGGGTCAAACGCCAGTCCCAGGAGGCCGCGTTCGCCGCTTGCATTGACCGACAGGGGCGTGTCGCGGAAGAAATCGGGTTGCAGCCGGGTCCCGTCCTGGTGGACTTCGAGCGTGCCGGCCTGCTCGGCGACGAAGAGGCGGCCCTCGGGCGAGAACTCCATGGCGGTCGGGTTCGTCAGGCCGCTGGCGACGGCCGACTCGGTGAAGCCGGTGGGCAGCACGGCCGGCACGGCGCGTTCTTCCAGGGGCTCGCCGATAGGCCGGCAGGCGCGACGGGGGCGGGGCCGGACGGGGTTCGAGCCAGAGGCTCGGGGCGAGCGCCAGTTCATCGCGAGATTCCGTTCGGGGAGGTGAGACGCAGCCGAGAAGGATCCGACCGATTCATGCGTGTCCTCGTCCGTGACCATTCTCTCGCCCGGAGTGACCGGGGGGAATAGGGCACTCCCCGGGGAGGGCGCCCACAGGATTCGGGTGCGCCCGCGAATTGCCAGAATCCGCGGGCGTACCCGCTTGGTTCACCGTGAACCAAGGGGACGATCCGCCTCGTGGTTCACCGTGAATCAAGGGGAAAATCGTCTCCGGATGCGTCCGATCCGCTTCGAGCGCAGTCCATTCCGGGGCTTCCGGCTGCCCGTCTCAACCCTTCGCGGATCTCACCTCGTCGCTGGTCTCGCGGGCGAGGTTCCGGCTATCCTGTACCCGGAAAATCGAGTCGACGAGGGACGACCGCAAGGCGCGTCGGAGGAGCATGGTCGATGCCCATCTATGTGGACGGCGACGCCTGCCCGGTCAAGGAGGAGGTCTACCGCGTCGCCCGTCGCTACGCGACGAAGGTCTACGTGGTCGCGAATACGTCCATTCGCGTCCCGTCGGAGGAGCTCATTGAGGCCGTCCTCGTCCGAGGCGGCTTCGACGTGGCCGACGACTGGATCGTCGAGCGGATCGGCCCGGGTGATATCGTGATCACCACCGACATCCCCCTGGCCGACCGCTGCCTCCAGAAGGGGGCCAGGGCCATCGGCCCGAAGGGTCATGCGTTCCACGAAGAGTCGATGGGCGATGCGCTCGCGACCCGCGCGCTCATGGACATGCTCCGTCAGTCGGGCACGATGGGAGGAGGCCCGGCCCCCTTCGCCAAGCAGGATCGGTCTCGCTTCCTCGCGAAGCTCGACGAGACCATCCAGGCGATCCGACGCGACCAGCGGAAGCGCCGTTAGGGGTTCGGCTACGGCCTCGGCACCACGATCCCCAGCGCCTTCATGGCGTCGAGCGACGAACGGATCAGCAGGCCGGCGTCGGAACCCAGGCCGATCATCCGGAAGCCCTGCCGGCGGCGCATCAAGGCATCTTCGACGTCGGTGGCCATGATCCCGCACGCCACCCCCCGGGCCTCGATCGTCTCCTTGAGAGCGAGCAGTCGATCGGCGACCCCGGGGCCTTCCCACTCGCCGAGGCTGCCCGACGAGGCCGAGAAATCGGCGGGTCCGAAGAAGATCGCGTCCACCCCCGGCACGTCGAGGATTTCCTCGATCGCCTCCCCCGCCGCGACCGTCTCCAGGAGCGGGATGACCAGCGTCTCCTCATTCGCCGACCGCGTCCGGTCCCTCAGACCCATCCCCCAGAGGGTGGCCCGCTCGCCGCCGACGCCGCGGACCCCGCGAGGGGGATACTTCGCGAACCGGACCGCGCGCTCGACCTCGGCCGCGTCGACCACCTGCGGCACGAGGATCCCGTGGGCCCCCAGGTCCAGCACGCGTTTGATCACGCCTTGCTCGATCTCCTGGATTCGCACAAGAGGGGTGGTGGAAGAATTCCGGGTCGCCCGGATGTGCTCGACCACCTCCTTGAAGTCGAGATGCCCATGCTCGGTGTCGATCACGACCCAGTCGTAGCCGAGGGTCGCGGCGATCTCGCTGATCGATGCGGATTCGAGCGTGATCCACATGCCGACCGCGGTCTCGCCCCGCGCCAGTTTCTGCTTCAGGACGTTTCGAGCCTCGGGCATGAAACCCCCATCTCCGGCCGACCAGGTCGATTCGCTATCTTTAGTGATCCCGGCCTCGTCATCAATCCGCCCTGGTCCCGGCGAGATTGAGCCACGTCGAGGTCGCACCCCCACCAGGAAGCTAGCCGCACGCGCGGTCGTTGTCGAGACCCGACCATACGCCGATGTGAGTCCCACCGCCATGAGGAAAGTCCCGGCGCACGGAGAGGAGATACCGTTTTTCGATATGCGACTGGGCGAATATCAAGACAAAGTCCCCCCGAACTCCTTTCACCCTCCCCGGCGACCCCCCTCCGTCTCCTGGACAGCGGGCGAGCGGGCGATGATAATCCCCGGGTCCGACGATCCCCGCGTGGAGAGGCCGACTCCGCGATCGTCGTTGAGCGTTCGCGGCACCCTCCGGGGCGATCCCACGATGCTTGTCGGATATGTCAGTGACGAGCGGTACGTCGCGATCCCGGACGTGCTTCTGGAATGGGAAGGGGCGTCGGGATCGGTGGAGGCGCGATCGAGGGCCACGGGGGCGGTCCATGCGGACCTCCAACCGGGCGCGTATCGGGTCACGCTCCAGAAGCCCGGGTTCGGGGCGAAGAGCGTCGACGTGACGGTCGGGGGGGGCGGGCCCTACCAGTTCCGCCTGCTCGCCGACGGCCTGCTCGGATACGCGTGGCCGAAGTGGGTCCGGTCCGGAGAAAAGTCCGAGTTCCGGGTCCACGCGGTCGAGGCGTACACGCTCGGGCTCTGGCGGTACGGCCTGCGCAAGGAGTCGGTCCGCAACCTCGGGTGGTTCGACGAGCACGGCCCGCGCGCCACGATGCAGGTGAGCCCCGATGGGGACTACACGCGGACGGGGGTCGGATGGAACAAGCGGGGATACACGAACCCGCATCATCTCCAGTACGTCGAGGCCCCCGAGAGGTCGGGCCTCTACTACTTCCACGCCACGACGGCGGGGGGCCTCGCCTTCTCGTTCCCCTGGATCGTCGCGCCGGCGAGGCCGGCGGCCCGCGTGGCGGTCCTGGCCTCGAACATCACCTGGAACGCGTACAATAGCTTCGGGGGCCGGAGCAACTACATCAACGCCGACCGGCTGCCGCCACGTCCCACGGTCAACTCTCGCCTGGAGCTGAAGCGGTACACCGACCCCGACTCCATCAATTACGACACCGACGACTATGCACCGTTGTCATTCGACCGACCCGAGGCGATTAACCACATCAACGCGTCCGAACAGGTTAGCGACCCGATCGAAGGGCGCGCCGCGTGCCACCTGGCGCCGGCGGAATGGCGGCTCCTGGCTCGAGCGAGAAGGATTCGAATACGACTACTATGCCGAGACCCAGTTGCATTCGGACCTCCTCGACCTCGACGCCTACTCGGTCCTGATCCTCAGCACGCATCCCGAGTACTGGTCGAAGCGGATGTACGACCGGGTTAAGGCGTGGGTCTTCGGGCGTGGGGGTCGGCTGATGTACCTGGGTGGCAACGGCCTCAACTGCGAGGTCGAGTTCCTCGACGACGCGACGATGGTCTGCCGGAACGGCGACGCACTCGAGGTCACCCGGAGGGGGCTGGAGGGGCGGTTCCACCTTGGCGGGGAGTCCGAGGCCAATCTGCTCGGGGTGGTCTACGACGACAGGGGGATCATGACGGCCGCCCCGTTCCGGGTCGTCGATGCCGGGCACTGGGCCTTCGAAGGGCTGGGAGTGGGCGAAGGGGACGTCTTCGGCCGGGAGAGCCAGCATATGCGTTGTCAGGGAGGCGCATCCGGGCACGAGACGGATAAGGTCTCGCCGAGCACGCCCGCGGGCGTGCGGAGGCTGGCCAAGGGGATGAATGCCGGGGAGGGGGGGGCGGACATGACGTACTTCGAGACCGCGGGCGGAGGCGCCGTCTTCTCGGCCGGCTCGATCACGTATCCCAGCTCGATCCTCGTCGACGACGTCGTCTCCGGGATCACCTCCAACGTACTCAAGCGGTTCGTGCAACCCCCCGCCCGCGTCGCCGGGTCGTGAACCCGCGAGGAGCCGACATGCCGGACCACAAGCGGAGCGTCTCGCGACCGGCACCGGCCCCAGGGCCGACATCCGTCCGATTTGCCGTGCTCGGGGCCCTCGCGAGCGCGGCCATCGGCGCCTATGTGGTGCGCGTCTGCATCTCGACCGCCGGCTCGACGATCCGGGAGGATCTCGGCTTCAGCGACGTGCAGATGGGCTACATCCTCGGGGGCTTCTTCGTCGGCTACATGTGGTTCCAGTTCCCCGCCGCCTGGCTCGGGAACTGGCTCGGGCCTCGGGCCGCCCTGGCGATGTTCAGCCTGCTCTGGTCGGCCGGGACGCTCGCCTCGGCGTGGTCGCATACGTTCACGGCGCTCTGGTGGTCGCGGATCGCCATCGGGGTCGCGCAGGCGGGGCTGTTCGCGGTCACGATCAAGGCGCTGTCCGACTGGTTCCCCCCGTCGCGTCGGGGGATGGCCAGCGCCGTGATCGCCGGCTGCATGTCGGTCGGCGCGGTCCTGGCCAGCGGGCTGACGGTCCGGCTCCTCGGCCCGCTCGGCTGGCGAGGGACGTTCGAGGCCTATGCCTTCGGCGGCATCCTCTGGTCGGTGGCCTTCTATCTCTGGTTCCGCGACACCCCCGAAGAGCACCCCGGCGTCAACGCCGAGGAATGCCGATGGATTCGCGGCGGTCTGGTGGCCGAGACCGCCGCGCCTCCCGAACTCGCCGACCCCGTGCTCGACGCGGGGGCTATTGGCCAGGGCGAGACGACGCCCGCGTCGCCCGAGCCGGCCGGCCTCGCGGTCGTCGTGATGATGCTGGCGACGGCCAGCATGTGGGCCCTCTGCGCACAGGCCTTCTTCCGGGCGTTCGGCTATGCCTTCTTCATCACCTGGTTCCCCGCGTATCTGGAGCGGAGCTACCACGTGGAGATCGACAGCGCGGGCGACCTGACGATGGCCCCGCTGGTCGGGGTCGTCCTGGGGAGCTTCCTCGGCGGATATCTGGTGGATGCCATCCTCGTCAAGACGGGGAGCAAGCGGCTCAGCCGGAGCGGCGTGGCCGTCGTGGCGCTCGGCCTTTGCGCGCTGTCGACGCTGGCCGCGATCCTCGTCCGGGACGTGCGCGCGGCCGTGGCGATCATCTCCGTCGGCTCGCTCTTCTCGGGCCTGGGAGGGCCCACGACCTGGGCCGCGACCATGGACATCAGCGGCAAGCACACGGCCATCGGGTTCTCGCTGATGAACATGTCCGGCAACCTGGGGGCGATCGTCTGCCCGATCGTCGTCGGCTACCTGATCGCCCACCTGACCCGCTCGGGAGAGAGCTGGGACGCGGTCCTCTACCTGTTCGCCGCGAACTACCTCGCCGCGGCGATCTGCTGGCTCTTGCTCGACCCGAACCAGTCGGCCGTCGAGAGGACGGCGAAAATATCGGGATGAATACCAGGAACCGAGGAGACGACATCCTCCCCCCCCCTCGCGAGAGGCCCCGCATGCGGATCACTACGATCGAAGCGATTCCCGTCCGCGTCCCGCTCAAGGCGGGCATGACCACCAGGACGGCCCACGGCGATCACGTGACGTCGGACTACGTGATCGTCCGCGTCCACACCGACGCCGGCCTCGTCGGCCTGGGCGAGGCCACCGTCGCGGCGCGCTGGAGCGGCGAGACGAGCCGGTCATGCGTGGCCGCGATTGAGGGCCTGATCGGCCCGGCCCTGGCAGGCGCCAACCCGACGCGCATCCATTCGCTCCGGGCGACGATGGACCGCGAGCTGAAGCTCAACCCGTTCACCAAGGCCGCCGTCGAGATGGCCCTCTGGGACCTCTCGGGCAAGGCGGCCGGAGTGCCCGTATACAACCTCCTCGGCGGCAAAATACACGACACGATCCCCATCAAGATGATGATCGGCGCCTTCGACGTTCCCCGGTCGCTCCGGCTCGCCGAGCAGTTCCTCACCTGGGGCGTCCGCTGCCTGAAGGTAAAGGTCGGCATCGACCTGGAAGGCGACGTCGCGCGGGTCGAGGCGGTCCGCAAGCTCGCCGGCCCCGAGATTCCCATCACCGTCGACTCCAACTGCGGCTGGAATGCCACCACCGCGCTCCAGGCCCTGCATCGCCTCTGGGCCAGCAACCTGCTCGTCGCCGAGCAGCCCATTCCCCCCGGTGACAACGAGGCGATGGCCGCGTTGAGGACGTTCGGCGGCATCCCGATCATGGCCGACGAGAGCGTCTTCACGCTCGCCGACGCCTGGAACGTCGCCAGGGCGCATGCGGCCGACGTGATCAGCGTCTATCCGGGCAAGAACAGCGGCATCCTCGCCTCGATCGAGATCGCCCACATGGCCCAGGCGGCCGGGCTCTCCTGCCACGTCGGCAGCAACCTCGAGCTCGGCATCGCCAGCGCCGCCATGCTCCACCTGGCCGCCGCGACCCCCGCCATCGACAGCCGGACCTACCCGGCCGACATCCTCGGGCCGAACTACCACGAGACCGACCTGCTCCGCGAACCGCTCACTCTCGGGCCGGAATATGCAATTGTCCCCGACGCCCCCGGCCTCGGTGTCGAGCTCGACGAGGACCAGCTCGAACGTTTCTGCGTGCACTGATCCGGGCTTCCATGGATTCCTCTCAGGGAACCGTTTGGAAGCGCCTCGCGGGCGCACTGTCCGCGCGGCGTCAGTCCCGTCTGAGATAGCGTTTCGGGACCTTCGTGGCCACCGTGCCGATCCCATAATAGCCGACGGAGATCAGGCCGACGTGGGTGAGCAGGTCGTAGGCCTCCCAGCGGTCCCAGCCGAAATCCTCCTCCATCCAGAGGATGAGCCAGGCGTATGCCTGGGCGATGGCCCGCTCCATTGGGGCGCCGGTGGCGATGGTCATGATCTCCGTGCGCGACTCGATCCGGGGGCCTGGGATTCGCTTCTGCTTGAGCAAGCCGACGGTGATCTCGGTCTCGGCGGCCATCTCCAGCCCGGTGGCCGAGAGCTCGCCGTGCCCCATCGCGGCATGGGCGTCTCCCACGTAGAGCAGGCCACCGGGGACGAAGACGGGGAGCAGGACGGTGCTGCCCGGGCACGTCTCGACGATGTCCATGTTGCCGCCGTGCGTCCCGGCGGGCCCGGTGCTGGGCACTCCCCAGTCGGGGGCGGTCCCGATGCAGCCGAGCATCGGGGCGAAGGGGATCGTCAACTCGTCGCTCCAGTGGATCTGATCGTCGACGATCGGGCAGATGCGCGTCCCGTGCGGGCAGTCGGTCCCCAGCCACTCGGCGAGCTGTTTGGGATCCGCGGTCCTCGTGCAGCACTGCCCCAGGGTCGGCCGGATCGCGATGATGGTGACGGCCAGGGAGTCGCCCGGCTCCGCCCCCTCGACCCAGATCGGGCCCGTCAAGGGATTGCTGTACGGCATCGTCCGCTTGTCCCTCCGGTCCTCCTTCGTCCTGATCTGGCCCGAGAGCGCATCCTCCATCTCGACGACGACGATCTCCCCCGGCTCGATCCGGAGTCGAGGCTCGGTGTGGCGGCTGAACTCGTATCGAAGCGGGCCCAGCGGGATTCGTTTCATGGATCGATCTCCTCGAAGAGAGGGGTCAGGGGTGAGAGGAGAGGCCGGGGAGGAGAGGGCGGTGCGTCCCACTCAATTCCTTCTCCCCGCGGGAGAAGGTGGCCGGGTCGGCCGGATGAGGGTCACCGGACCCGGCATGAGCCTCGTCCTCGGGCGGGAGGCCGATCGCGACGCCATGACCCTCATCCGCCCCTTCGGGGCACCTTCTCCCGCGGGGAGAAGGGAGCATGCTCCGCCTCCTGGCAACGCAATGCGAGACAAAACGCGCCACTCGCCACTCATTGCTCATTTCGAGGGAGGATGATCTTCATGATGACCTCCGGGTCGACCGGCTTGACGAGATGGTCGTCGATGCCGGCGTCTTTCGACCTCTGGCGGTCGGCCTCCTGGCCCCAGCCCGTGAGGGCGATGAGCCTCATGGTGGCGGGCTCATGATGGCTCCGCAGGCGTCTGGCGACTTCATAACCATCCATGACCGGCATGCCGATGTCGAGCAGGACGACCTCGGGTCGAAAGGCAAGCGCCACGGACAGGGCCGTCGGCCCGTCGTGGGCGACCTCGACTTCCTGCCCGTAGAGCCTGGCGAGGACCCTCGCCAGGCTCCGGGCGGCGTCGACGTTGTCGTCCACGACCAGGATGCGATGGCCTCTCGGCGTTGGTTTGACTTCGGATTCTTGAGCCCCGTCGGTCGGCGATGAGTCCGCCGGTGAGGAGAGCAGGGGGGGCAGGGCGGGCAGGCGGAGGGTGAACTCGGTGCCCCGGCCCGCCCCTTCGCTGCGGACCGAGATGGTCCCGCCGTGCATCTCCACCAGCGTCTTGACCAGGCAGAGGCCGATCCCCAGCCCCCCCTTCGACCGATCCGAGCGATGCTCGGCCTGGACGAACATCTGGAAGATGTGGGGAAGCATCTCGGGCATGATCCCGATTCCCGTGTCCCGCACCCGGACGAACGCCTCGCCGCCGACTCTCCCGGCCTCCAGGCGGATCAGCCCCCCCGGCTCGGTGTACTTGATGGCGTTGTTCAGCAGGTTCCAGAGGACCTGCTCCAGCCTCGTGGGGTCGGCCTCCAGGAGTATCGACGTGTCCGCGATGGATGAGCTCAACGCATGACCACGCTCCTGGAGCGACGACCCGACGGCCTCGATCGCCCGCTCCACGATCGCGGCGAGTCCCACCACTTCCTTGCGGAGCTCGATCTTCCCCCGGGTGATCCGGGCGATGTCCATGAGGTCATCGACCAGCCGGGCCAGGTGGGCCACCTGCCGCTCGGCCATCGCCCGCTCGGCCTCACGCTCGTGGGCATCCCCGCCCGCGTACTTTAGGAGGTGCAGGGCGTTCCGGATCGGGGCCAGGGGGTTCCTCAGCTCGTGGGCCAGGGTCGCGAGGAACTCGTCCTTACGCCGATCGCCCTCCCGCAGGGCCTCGTAGAGCCGGGCGTTCTCGATGGCGATCGCCGCCCGGTAGGCGAGGTCCTCGGCCAGCCGGAGGTCGCGCGGCTCGTACCGTCGGTCCGACTCGGCGGCCACGAATGTGAGCGCCCCCAGGATTCCCTCCCGGCCCGCCAGCGGCACGCACAGGTACGACCGCAAACCCAGCTCGCGCAAGATGCGCAGGTGCTCCGCGTCCAGGGCCGCGGCCACCAACATCTCGTCGGTGACCTCGGTCACGATCGCCGGGCGACCCGAGCGGACGACCCCGGCGGTGCCCAGTGGGCATTGCGGGTCGGGCGGATAGCGCCTGTTTAGCTCTTCACCCAGGTCCACCTCCGTCGGGTCGACGTGGGCGAACGCCACTCGACGCAACGACCCTCCCTCGCCGAGCAGGTCCACCGCGCACCAGTCCGCGAAGTGGGGCACGGCCAAGCGGGCGACCTCCCGCAGCGCGGCCGCCTCGTCCGCGTGCGAGGCAAGCGCGGCTCCGGCCTCGGCGAGGAACCGGGCGTCCTGCTCCGACCTCTTGCGATCATGGATGTCGGTGGAGGTACCGAAGCGCCGGAGCACCCGTCCTCCCTCGTCCCGCACCGGCACCGAACGGATCAGGTGCCACCGGTAGGCCCCCGTGCGGTCGCGCAGGCGGTACTCGCCCTCGAACCTCTCGCCGCGGCCGACTGCCAGGTCCCTCGGCCCGGAGAGCCGGACGAGGTCCTCGGGGTGCACGACCGCTTTCCATTCGTCCCCGAAGGGTGAACTCTCGGGGGTCAGACCCGTATACTCGTACCAGCGACTGTTGAAGTAATCCACCGAGCCGTCCGGGTCGGCCGTCCAGACGATCTGGGGCATGACTTCGGCCAGGAGTCGAAACCGCCCCTCGCTCTCGCGGGAGGCCGCCTCGGCGTGCATGCGTTCGGTGACATCATCGACGATGGCGAGGACCCGGGAAGGACGTCCCGAGGCGTCGCGGATCAGCGAGACGGCGGTCCGGCACCAGACATCCCGGCCGTCCTTGCGGACGTATCGCTTCTCGATCGTGTAGCGGTCGGGGCCCTCGGCGATCCGCCCGAACAGGGCGAGGCTCGCCGGCAGGTCATCCGGATGGGTGATATCCTGGAAGCGCAGGCCGAGCAGCTCCTCGCGCGGATAGCCCACGACCTCGCAGTAGCGGTCGTTGGCCCGGGTGAAGCGCCCGTCCATGTCGACCTCGGCGATGCCGCTGGCCGCCTGGCTGTACACGGCACGATACTGCTCCTCGCTCTCGCGAAGCGCCTCCTCGGCCTGCCTCCGATCGGTGATGTCCTCCTGGACACAGACCCAGTAGCGCTTGCCGCCGCGCCCGAGTGCCGTGATCCTGGCATACGTCCAGAACGGCGTCCCGTCCTTTTTCTTGTTCCGCCACTCCCCGGCCCAGGACCCGTTCTCCTTCAACTGGGCCATGACCGTGGCGACGAGCCGGGCGTTCTCCTCGGGCGGATACGCATTCTGGATGGTGACGTGCTGACCGATCATCTCGCCGGGTTCGTAGCCGAAGATTTGGTCTTCGGCCGGGTTGGTGTAGACGATGAACCCGTCCTCGTCGGCCAAGCTAACTCCCTCGCTCATGCTCTCCAAGACGCGGGCTTGCATCGCCAGGTCGTCCTCCGCCCTCCGAGGCTTCGCGACGTCGGCGACCTTCCCACGGGCCCCGCCGCCGTCCGGTACCGAGGATCGAGTCGAATTGGCTTGCCGCTCCTCGGAGGGCCCTTCGGGATTTCCCTGGGACATCTCGACGACCTCGCCCTGTTCCCACGGCGACTATTCGGGTGTCATTGACCCGTCGGGGCCATCGTAACCGATTGTAAGCCCGGTCGTCTGCGGGGTCCAAATCCGCGCCGAACGGTTACATTTTGACGCCCTGTTGGCTATAGTCCTCCCCGACGAACCCGGCGATTGTAGATGAAGGGTGACCGGTCGAGACGGAGGTAAGGCATGCGTTACAGGACTGGACTGGGGCTACTGGCGGTGATCGTATCGATCAGCCCGGGTGTCGTCGCCCAGGAGGAAACGGAGACGCCGCCCCCGGCGCTCAAGGCGGCGCCGCCGGAAGGACGAACGACGGCGCCGGAGAAGACGAAGTCTGACCGCCCCGGCCGGCGCTTCGGCGGGGACGAGGGACCGCCCGCAGACATGGGCGATATCCCTTTCGAGGAACCGGAAGGGCCGTTGGACTATCAGAATGCCACGCCGGCCGCTCCGGCGCAGACCTCGACCTTGGAGTATCTCGCGGCCATCGGCACCCTGGCGCTCGCCTTCGCCGTCGTGACCGCCGCGGCCGTGATGCGCGTCCGGCGCGTCCTGAGCGCCGATGCGACGTTCAAGCTGATCGCCCTGACGCTGATCGTGGTCGCCGGGCTCTCCCTACTCAGGTCAACGCTCGCTCCGGAAATGATGGCTCCGATGATGGTCATCCTTGGCACGGCCCTCGGTTTCATCTTCGGCAAGCCGATGGGGAGCACGGTGCCGGAAGGAGCCCCCGGCGAGTCGCCGCCGGTCGTCACTCCGCCGGTTTGAGCCGGGCCGCCGCTCCCCCGGCGGGATGCGGCTCCTCCCTGCAAACGTCCCATCTGAACGGGTGGATGTGGCGAGGCGGCGGATTTCGGATTTCGCGGCGTCCGAGGTTTTGCTTGAGTGTTGTCTTGGGTGCGGGTAGATTCGGGAGAGTGCGTCCCGAGGGTCGCCGCTATTCCGGTTCATCCGGCGGAAGCGCGGGCCGGGGTTGAAGGAGATGGACATGCTGATTCCAATTGGAGTTGCGTCAAAGGGCTCCACACCGGGAGGTCAGCATGTCCACCTTCTGTTGGATCACGCCTTCGGCATCCGCGGCTACCACTGCACCCGCACCGACTACCAGGATCGATAAACCCTCTTCACCATCCACCAGGAGCCCAAGACCGGCCGCTGCCCCGCCTGCGGGTCGCATGAGGTCCGGTCGCGCGGACGGGTCCCGCGGCGCTTCCGAACCCTGCCCATCGGGCGCCGCGCCACCTTCGTGGTCCTGCCCATCCCGCGTGTCGAATGCCGCGCCTGCGGCGTCGTACGCCAGGTCAAGATCCCGTTCGCCGACCCGCGACGCAGCGACACCAACGCCTTCGGGCGCTACGCCCTGGAACCGGGGCGCCGGATGACCATCCGCGATGTCGCCGAGCACCTCGGCATCGGCTGGGACGTGATCAAGGACATCCAGAAGCGCGACCTCGCGCGACGCGACTCCAAGCCCAAGCTCGAGCACCTGCGGCACATCGCCATCGACGAGATCGCCGCCGCCAAGGGGCACCGCTACCTGACGGTCGTCCTGGGCCTGGATAGCGGCGCCGTGGTGTTCGTCGGCGACGGCAAGGGGGCCGAGGCGTTGCAGCCCTCCTGGAGGCGGCTCCGCGGCACCGAGGCGAAGATCGAGGCGGTGGCCATGGACATGTCGCCTGCGTACCGCGAGGCGGTCTCGACCCACCCGCCGAAGGCCGAGATCGTCTTCGACCGCTTCCACGTCATGAAGCTCTTCAATGAGAAGCTCTCCGAGTTGCGTCGGGCGTTGCACCGCGAGGCGACCGACGTGATGCGGAAGGAGGTCCTCAAGGGGACGCGGTGGCTGCTGCTGAAGGCGGCGGAGAACCTCGACGAGGAGAAGGACGAGAAGAAGAAGCTGGAGGAGGCGTTGGCCTTGAACAAGTCGCTGGCTGTGGCCTACGACCTGAAGGAGGATCTCCGCCAGTTCGGGGAGCAACCGGGGAAGAAGTTCGGGACCTTGTCCCTCGACGGGTGGATCAAGCGGGCGGAGGCATCGTGGATCAAGATGCTGCAACAGATGGCCAAGTCGCTGGCGTCTCATCGGAATGGGCTGCTGGCCTACGACGACGCGAGGATCACGTCGGGCCCGATGAAGGGGACGAACGACAAGATCGAGACGATGAAGCGCCTGGCGTATGGGTTCCGGGACCGGGAGTTCTTCAAGCTGAAGATCCTGGCGATCCACGAGACCAAGTACGAACTCGTCGGATAAGCGGATCGTCACGACTCGGGCGACGGCGCGCGCTTCCGCCGGATGAACCAGAATTGGCTGGTGGACTCGGGTCACGTACCGACCGGCGAGGGGGCATAGGCGGGCACGCACAGTTGATCCCGCCTCCAGACGAGTTCTGGGAGGCGGGACGATCCGCATCCCCGGTGAGGATCCTCGCGCCGTCCGGCGGTCCGGTGGCGAGCCAAGAATATCGCCACACCGTATGGCGGATGAATCACCATTCACCCGGGGGAAGAGACCATAAACCTGTGCATTCGGCTGGTCGATCGCGACGACTACCACGACCTGGATGACCTGTCCGAGGTGGCGGAGCATCTCCGGTTGCACAACGTCACCACGCCGCTCGTCCGCCACAGCCGGTATGGCGTGACCACCGACGGGTTCGAGGGGAACAACCACATCTCCCTGTTCTGGGGCGACCACGAGGCGCAGCCGATCCGGGGACTGACGCCGGCGGAACTCGACGAGATCAACCGGCGACTTGCCCGGTAAAGAGCCTCCCCACCCACCTCGGCATACCGAACTGTCGCCCCACCGCGAAACAAGAACCTGTCGACCGCGACCATCGACAGACCGCCGACGACATTCAAAATCTGCGCCAGTGCGACGACGTGGTCCTCCGGTACTTTCACGGCGAAGCCAGCAACGAGGCGATCAATCGCGAGTCGGAGTGCCCTCGTGCTCCTCGGCGGAGGCGCGTCGACTTGCCCATGAAACGCGGACGAGCGAGGAGTCACGGCGGTTCGATGAGCACGACGCGCCGGTCCCGGGCGTGGCGTTCTCCCCCGACGGCGGGTTCGAGCCTTCCGGTGGCGAGGACGGCACCGTGCCGTTGTCGCGACTCTCGTAGAAGCTCGCACACCGGATCGCTCAGAGGATGGCAATATCCGTCTATCGGCTATCACGACGGCATATTGTGAAATCGCCACGCCGGCATGGGATCGGCCGCATCGTTCGTGTCCTGGGGGATGCCGCCGAAGGTCAATGCCATGCGAAAATAGCAAACGCCCCCGGACTTCCGGGAGCGATCGCTCGTCAGTTGAGTTCGCCAGCCCGATACGATTCGTCGTTGAATCTCATGTTCTGGGCGTCGGTCAGCCACTCCGCGCCGATCGCGGCGTCCATAACCAGCTTTCGCAGGTCTTCGAGCGCGGGGATGTCACGGGCGGGGTTATTCACTTCGTCCGGGGTGCCCGTCCACGCCCGGTTCCAGGCGATGTCGGCGTCGATCTCGGCGAGCGCCTTGGTCCGGTGATCCTCCGAGTGGATCCGTCGCGAAGTGCCGAGGCTCAGGAGGGCGAGCCCGTTGCCCGGCTGGTCCGACGACCAGCCATTCGCGACGTGGAGAGCTTTGATCAAGCGGCATTTGAACTTGTTCATGTGTACGGACCTCGGTGAGTGGCGGTTGATCCACCCCGGAGGGTCGCGATGTTCTTTGTGATGCCGGCGCTAACGGGACGCTGTTACATTCTTAGAAATGCATTAATCAAAACGAAAAACCGTAGGGACTAAACGGATCGGGTCCCCTCCACGAGGGCTATAGCGCCGGGCTCTTCTTGGGTCCCATCCCGGCGGGAGTTCGATACTCGCTGCCCTTTGTATCTGGCACGCCGCCAGAACAGCGGAGCAGGCTTGTGGATCGCCCGGGCTCACCGGAATCCGAGCGGGTCGTCCCGCCACGTCCACTCGCCGGTGACTGCTCGAAGTCCTGCGGACCGCAAGATGCTCAGCATGGCGGTCGCCCCTCTCCGGCACCGGGAGTGGACGACGAACAGACAATGGTGACGACCCGCCGCGTTCTCGGCGAGCCAATCGGCGACCACCTGTCCGCTCTCGTAGTCGTCCAGCCCCCTCGCCTCCGGGTCGTCGTCCAGGTCGTGGTCGAGGTAGACCCGGTCGTAGGCGTTCTCCCCGAGCAGCCGGATCGCCTCCCGTGCGCCGAACGCCCGGTGGACCACGTGACCGGTCGCCGCCCGCTTGAACTCCTTGTGCCTCCGGTCGTCGTCGTCGAGGAACAAGATGAGCATCCCGAATACTCCTGGCTCGAATCGGGACGCCGTCGGGGGCGAGGATTCGGGGGCGAGCGACCTCAGTCGTTGAGCACGCTGAGGCGTTGTTCCACGAGCTCCCCCGTCAGTTCGCGATATGCCCTGGAGAGCCGCTCCCGCCTCGCCTGGTCCCGTTCGGCGGAGTAAGACCAGACCAGCCGTTCCCGGAGGGCGTAGGGATACCACGCCCTGAGCCGCGCCATCCCAGACGGGTCGCCCCGGGCCACGTCGCCGATGGCGTGGCGGACCGCCAGCGAGACCCGCGCCTGGATCGCCCCCGGGACCCCGACGACGAACGCCGCGCCCAGGACCGTCGAGCCCCATGCCCAGGGCTCGCCCACCACGGTCCGTGCGTGGGCGAACGCCCGGCTCGCGTTGCGGGCGAAGGTGGTCGCCGTGAGGAAGGGGACGAACCCAGCCCTTTGGAGTAGTCCACATGAATCTGCTAAGCTGTCGCCAGATACGGAGTTACCGATTCTCCGCGGAGGCGACAGCGATGATCCTCAGCGATGTCTTTGAGCGGTTCTCTCAGGATTCGCCCTTGTCCGTCATGGCTCAGGGGGTCATGGAGAACGCCATGAACCCCCAGATCCTCGACCAACTCTTCGAGGATGTCGCTCAGAGGCAGTTCACCAACAAGCTCCTCTTCTCCACGACTGTCGACCTGATGAGTGTAGTGGTCTGCCGCATCCGGCCCTCGATCCATGCGGCCTTTCAGGCGCGGGCCGAGACCGTCGGGGCCTCGATCGACGCCGTGTACGACAAACTCGACGGCACCGAAACCGTCGTCTCGGCCGCGCTGGTGCACACGGTGGCCGATCGGCTCGCGCCGGTCATCGACGCGATGATCGGCGGTCGCGAGCAATGGCTGCCCGGCTGTCGCGTCCGGATCCTCGACGGCAACCATCTCCCCGGCTCCGAGCACCGGATCAAGGAGCTGCGGACCATCGGCGCCGGGGCCTTGCCCGGTCATGCGCTGGTCGTGCTCGACCCCCGGTTGATGTTGGCCACCGACGTGGTCCTGTGCGAAGACGGTCATGCGCAGGAGCGGTCGCTGTTGGATCAGGTCCTGGCGAAGGTCGCGGCCAAGGACCTCTGGGTCGCCGACCGCAACTTCTGCACGACCGACTTCCTCTTCGGGATCGCAGGCCGCGGGGCGTCCTTCGTGATCCGACAACACGCCTCGACGCTCCACTGGACGTTCGTCGGCAAGCGGCGCGCCTGCGGCCGGATCGACACCGGCAAGGTCTTCGAGCAAACGATCCGGGCCACGAACGACGCAGGCGAGATCCTGATCCTGCGGCGGGTCACGGTGCTCCTGGATCAGCCGACGCGGGACGGGGAGACCGAACTCCACATCCTGACCAACGTGCCGGCCACGGACGCCAAAGCGAAAACGATTGCTGATTTGTACCGTCGTCGCTGGACCATCGAGACCGCGTTTCAAGAATTGGAGGCGACGCTCGACGGCGAGGTCAACACCTTGGGATATCCCAAGGCGGCGCTGTTCGCCTTCTGCGTGGCGCTGGTGTCGTACAACGTGCTGAGCACGATCAAGGCGGCGTTGCGGTCGGTCCACGGCGAGGAGAAGGTGGCGGAAGAGGTCTCGGGCTACTACGTGGCCGACGAGATCCAGATGACGCACCGTGGAATGATGATCGCGATCCCCGAGGACGAATGGGTGGTGTTTCACGACCTGCCCCCTGTGGAGTTGGCCAAGGTCTTGGTGAGTCTGGCGCGGTTGGTCTCCCTACCGAAGCTGCGCAAGCATCCGCGCGGCCCGAAGAAGCCGAAGCCCAAGAAGCAGAGCGGGGCGAAGATCAAACACGTCTCCACCGCGAAGATCCTAAAAGCTCGTCAAACGTGTACAAAATGATGCCTCCAAAGGGCTGGGGACGAACCCCAGCGCGCCGATGAGGACGAACAGACCGATCAGGCTGAACGGGAGCAAAACGAGTCCCAACCCTCCGGCGAACAAGGCGCACGCCGCGACCACGCCCGAGACGACGCCGCACCACGCGCCGAGCCGGGTGCCGCGCCAGAGCCACAGGGACAGGGTGGCGATCCCCAGCCCGATCACCCCGTAACCGAAGATCCAGAAGGCGCTGATGAAGCCCAGCCCCGGTAGCTCGAAACGGTCTCCCGGCAGCAGGACGGGCTTGAGGGCGAAGCAGGCGATCGGGGCGACGACCCCGAAGATGATGGAGGACGCCGTCGTGTCGAAGGCACGCCCTACCAAGGAGCCGGGTCCCTTGGGGCGGTGATGCTTCGCGAACTCGGGGTCGATCTGCGGCTCTGGGGCTGCCGGAGTTCCGCCTGTCATGACCGCCCCTCGGTCTGCGTCGCCCGGAGAAAGCCGCTCACTCGCGACTCGACGAAGGCGGGTGGAGGACGAACTCCTCGCGGCATGGCTCGAAGTCGGCACCGCAGCGGTCGCAATGCACCTTCGCCCCGTCGTCCTCGACGTTCAGCCAGTTCACGTCGCTCTCGCCGCACTCGGGGCAGGCGAAGCCCGCCAGCCTGGCACCGGGCTCCGGCTCGCCGACCAGTGTGAGCCCGCACCGCCCCGCCTCGGCGAGCAGCGGGAGCAATCCCGGCGGGTCGGCGGGAATCGGCATGTCCTGACCCTCGAACGGGACGACGAGCACGTCGTGGAGAGGGTTCCCGCCGGGGGAGGGTAGGTCCGATCGGCGGACGAGCCTGGTCCCCTCAGGGCATGCGATCCGATAGCACTTCCCCATCGCATAGTGCTTGACGTGCATTTCCCGCCCCCGGGTTGATGAATCCGGGGCGATTATCGCTGGGGGGACGGGGGACGGAAATCTATACGGACTTATCTCTGGAAATCCGTCCACTCACAGAGGACCGGATGCACTCGGAAGCGGTCCTTATCGGCACTGGTGATGAGAACATGCGCCGAGGCGAACGGAAGAGCGGCTCGGGACCGGTGCGTAAGGTCGAGGCTGCCCTTGGACCGTTCCTCCGCGAGCGCGGTCGCCAAGGTCACGTTGATCCCCACAAATCCAATCGAGATAATGAACAATCTTGCTCCCGGGGCGATGTCGGGGTTGGCGAAACGCCAACGTCGGTCACAGTCGGGGAACTTGCCGAGCGCATTCTAGGCGTCGCCCTTATACATCCTGCAACGGCACGAGAACCCTGACTGGAACAAGAATTAGGATCCTGCCCTGGCGATGTATGTCGGAGGCAGACTTTCTAAACTCAGTAGTTCTCAAATCACTCGGTCGAGCGGGAGGTTGAGGTAGATGGGCGCAAGGTCCTTTCGGAACATGGCTTTTGGACACGAAGCCAATCCCGGAGGGAGCCATGCGCCCACACCATCGTACC
>JAABUS010003649.1_pt1 | contig 24354 bp, 27 predicted proteins | sample 5560161 | NCBI WGS metagenome assembly JAABUS01 (sample SAMN10711885, study PRJNA513376) | rock metagenome | isolation source: Antarctica rocks | place: Antarctica: Victoria Land, Trio Nunatak nord | collected 2016-01-04
TTAGCGTATGCAGAAAGGTTTCGAATCCTTGGCATTCATTTTTGCGCTGCCCCACGGTGATCCTTTATATGAGGAATTCGAAAATTCAATCCAACCACCTATTATCGCATTCAAAAAGCTGATATTGAAGCTATTATTGAAGCTATTCAGACCTTCTCGCTTACTGATCGCTTTTAGCTATGCCGGAACCACTTTCTGCAAGCCTTCGCTCCAGAATACTACGTCTTCTGCTACTTCACTGATGCTTCAAAGCTATCGTCGAAGAGGTTCACTGTCACTTTGATATCGTCTATAGAATTCAGGAGAATCTCTTCATGTATGACTCTCCCTTTAGATCTCAATTTCGACTCAAAGACGCTTCTCGAAAGATCGTCAAGATCGCTGAAAATGGCCTCATAGCCTATCTCGAAGAACAGTCGTGAGTCATGCAGAAAGAGATGATCTGATACATATGAAAGGAGTGAGACATTAACGTGCATCAGTTCACGATATCGAGAATTCTGAAGAGAAGACGCTGAAGCAATAAAAAGAGATAGCGTGTGAGCGTCAGACAGAACGATGAGCTGCGATTAAACTGGGTTGCAGATCTGCTTCGTCTGACTGTCGAGCAGCTTGTCTTCGTTGACGAGACTCTCTTCAACGAGACTACGGGGTGACATCATCAAGCCTATGCATCAGTTGATGAATCAGCTCGCTATCAAGTCTTTAGAACGAGAGGGCATTGCTGAAGTGTTCTTTCGACTTACACGATAGATGACTATCTACTCTGTATCGATATTCGTGAAGGCTGGTTCAACGACGAGGCTTTCTTTCGATGACTAGCAGATGAACTGCTACCTCTATGCAGTCCCTTTTCGGCCCCGAAGAGTGTGATCATCATGAATAACGTCAGCATACACTGTAACGCTCGTATCGAGGAACTCATTATCTCACACGAATGTGAGATGCGTTATCTGCCTCCCTATTCGCCGAATTTCAATCTCATCGAGCTCAGTTTTAGTGTTTTGAAGGCCTGGATTCGACGACATTTCGAGGAGATATGACCCCATTACGAAGGCACTTTTGGTGAATTTCTTCATTACGCTGTCGAAAGAAGCAGATGTGATAGGTTTTCGAGACAGCATTTCAAGCATAGCGTCGAAGATTATATCTTTGAAGCTGATATTAAAGTCTTGGAAAGAGATCTTGAAGCTGGTACTATAGATTTTGATTAGTAGTATCTGAATAGCTTCAAAATCACCTGTTTGAATGCGATAATAGATGGTGGGGGGTTAAATGTCGAATTCCTCATATAAAGGATCATCGTGGGGCAGCGCAAAAATGAATGCCAAGGATTCGAAACCTTTCTGCATACGCTAATATCTGGGGAACTAACTACTCGTATGCACGGGGTTTCCGCGCACACTGGGTTTCCGCGCACTCTAACTAGAAAGGTTAGTTACAGATAGTATCCCGGGGCACGCTAAACCCCGGGATACTATCTGGTGCCCCGAGATACTATCTGTAACTAACCTTTCTAGTTAGAGTGCGCGGAAACCCAGTGTGCGCGGAAACCTCGTGCATACGAGTAACGATTATCGCTTCGATTGAGCCAAATCACTCGAAAATTTAGGTCCAGGACGCGATCTGATCATCTACGTTACAGGCCAGTGGACCGCCTGAGTAGGAGACGTATTGTAGCCTCCCCAACTGTGAAAGAAAGTCGAGATTTCTAAAAAGGTCTTCTAGCAGTGGTGGAGGTAAACAGTACCATTGGAAGCCCCGCAATTTTGCAGTCGATTGACAATGCTTGCGGTCAGGGGGCGTTGACGGCGCCAAGACAGTGGTGATGTTCTAGGAAGTATCATAACCGAAAAGATAGAGGTAGCATTCATCCCATGTGCGCGTGTTCTGCCACCCTTGTAGGATGCTGTACTTGTGTGATGCTATGAGCGAAGTCATGATGACCCATTCTCCAATGATGCGACCATGAATCCCGGAGGAAGTGGTGATGGGAACTTGCGAGCTTGTGTAAATTGGTGAATCCTGTATATGATGGCTACCTGCGCTAACAAGATGTACACATTCTACCCTAGCGCCAGCCCTATAGGGCTCGGAGCGGAGATTACTAACCAAAGGGGTAGCAGTACTGTTCCCTGTGTTCAACACCCTAATCTCTCTTGGAAACAGGATACAGTTGTACTGTTACCCCTGTATGGTTGGCAATCTCGCTTAGCCCTATAGGGCGCGGGGTTCAGAGTTTTCACCTCCTTCCTCCCTTCGTAGTTCCTACTTCCTAGAGTAGTTCAATCAATATATACACATGAACATACTCCTTCTGACCCTCATATACCAACAGAATTCGATGGGTATCGTAGGGAGCCGGCCTGATCCCGGAAGCGGGGCTGCGATCTTCATAGTAGGCGCAATCTCTGCTGCCCATTCACGCTGGCCGTGTTTGCCACGACTTTCAGGAGGCAAATCTCATATCCTTCAGTACAACATATGACCCATAGTGCCCACGTGTAACAAAAGCCCATTGGAAGTTTCATCTTTCAGCAAATCAATCTCCGTCTACCGCTCGCCCCTCACTTTGCGGCTAATTTCGAGCCGACACGCGGACCAACCCCATGTGTTGGTGGTTGCCTCTAACGTCACGGCATTCTACCTTCGCTCTACTTTCCATTAGTCTATGGGGCAGCAAGCTAACTCATTTTCGTTCTAGTTGAATACCTCTATCAGCCTTCAAGTCTTGAGTTATTGTTTGTAAATCTCGACGAGAGGCAACCTATTGCTATATCAGGCCCACAACTCCTCAAACCGATATTGATAAGATTTTCAGAGTCGGTACAAGCCGCCACCCCATCATATCTGGGATATCTTACCTTTCCAGTCACCGTGCCTGGCGGGCCACAACGAGATTTGAATGCCAGCCCCAAAAATCACAGCTCTTTGGCATCTCTTTGCATCTCTTTGGATCGACAATAGAACGTCTCATGAGCCCTTTGGATCGACAACAGAACGTCTCATGAGCCACCCTGCCACTACACTATCGTCTACTTTATCAAAGATTTGCTGAATAGGAAACTCATGGACGAAGTGGAAGATCATGCGTCTTACGGAGATGGAAGTCCGCGCGAGGATATATTTTCATATCAGGTCCACGACAACCAGACTTCCCACATTCGAGCTCAATTCTCGAATATTTCCCTTCCCGGAGCCAACGAAACCATCATTACCGAAGACGGCCATCCATATTCCCCACCAGCAAATCCTTACGCAAGCACCGAAGACAGTAGCCCCCAAGCCCACCTCCCAAACACCATCTACGTAATCCGAACCCCAACCGCGCTCCAGAATTTTCTTACCACCCAGCCCCCCGCCTTCATCAAAGCAATCCGCCTCATGCTTCTCTATCCCCTCGAATCCATCCTGCTCACCCAGGAAGAGGAGAGGGGTTTCTATGGCCCAAACATTAACCCCGTTTTCGCCGCTTGGATGAACGCTTTCAAATCTATCCCGCCAACCATCCAACTTATCCAAGTAGACATCAGTCACTTCTTTACCATGAGAACGCTGATGCTCGGGAAGCTGGCCCAGCATCTGAGCACGACTGTGTACCTGAGGTCGGGGACGAAGGCGCGGTTTGAGGTTGTGGGCGCCAGAACTGGCGATGGAAAGGCATTCATCGAGTATGGGATGGTGGGGTTAAGAGAGGGTTCAGCGGAGAGCAGGGGGGCGGAGAGGCTTAGAATTGGTGCTGAGTAGATGGATGGGGTAAATCATCTTGCTATACACAGGCTCAGTGCTCTTTTTACATCGTACAAGAAGAACAAGACAAGATCGGTCGAGCTACGATCACTTTCATTGAGCAATGCATCGAGTTTGAGCATCGATTGTGGTATGCTAACAAACTTCCTCATTTGTTCTGTGTTCAAGATGAGACCTCTCGATAGTAAAGTTCATATTTAATTCAGCTGAAAGAAAAGACTTGATTTAAAGTACGTGACACTTTTACAAGTCTTACAAACTTGACTAATCTAGAAATAATTCTTTCGAACAACAACAATAATGTGAATAAAAGCTGCAGTGGGAGCAATAGTAGGAGCAGAAGGAGTAGTCATTCAATTAGGAACATAGTAGTTGCAGTGCCATTACACTACCTGCTAGCCTAGTTGGGGCTAGCGCCAATTGCGGCACAAAACGTACCTTAGATAAATTTCACTGTAGAAGATACATCTTTATGCAATTATCAGATTTACACTTCATCAACGACTACTTCTCCTGCTCCTACTATTGCTTCTACTGCAGCTTTTATTGCATCAACCATCCTGCAAGACTGTGGGACCATGAGACTGTGAGACTGCTTCACGCCTGCTAAGCTATGTCTTCATCAAATTCGTGCACTAACGAGCCACCAGGCAAGCGCAAGAACTACCACAGGCGCCAGGACCTTCAGAACCCCCATCACCGCATTCCCAATTCCCCTCTTTGCAATCAACCCAATCTTCTCCTTCAACGCAGCACCTTCATTCACCCTCGGAAACTCCACATCCGGAATCGGCTTCCCCAGGAACCTGCACAGCGGTTCCCACCCCTCATCAAGCCCAAATTTCAGCAGTCGCTCAGGAGGCGTCACTCGCTCCACCAGCGCGTAATGCTCTCGATACTTCCCCCGCGCCTTCTCCTGCATCTCCTCTCGTGAATTGGCCCCCATCCACCCTTCCGTCCAGCGCGCCGAAGTGCTGCCCAACTTCCCCATGAATCTCGTGTCTAGCTGTGCTATCGTGCGGATGATGGGGCTCCACACGTTGAGAATGACGCCCTCATTAAAGCTCTGGTACCATTTTTCTATGTCTCGCTCGACTAGCACGACTTTGGCTTCTGGGTAGCAAGCCAGTAAGTCCTCTGCGAAGGCAATGGCTGGCAGATCGGCGACAGCACTATAATTGCCCAGCAGCTGGTCCCATTGGGCGAGACTGAATAGGGGGCCTTTGGCAAAGTACTTGGCGTCCAGGGCTGCATTCCAGAAGGGGCTGTCTTGGAAGACGTTGGCGATAAGCGTTAGGCCGTGGTAGCAGGGGCAGCTGAGGAGGTTGAGGGCCAATTGCATTGCTGGATGGTGTATCAGCGGTAGCGGGGGCTTGAAGCGTTAGAAGAGGGTTGGTTACATGCTGTTCCTGTACGTGGCATCCCTAGACTGAGGACTTCCATAGGCACAATGCGCTTACGTGTGCGGATGTCGACGTCTGAGCTGGTTGAGAAGAGCTCGGGGTGCTTTTCTTGCAATGTTGGGACGCCTGCCATGATGTGAGAAGCTCACGTTCGCGTTTAGGATTTAATACTGCCAAGTAAGCGATGACTCGGCAGGAGAGGATGAGTCGAAGAGGTTGAGGGTGCTATTAATCAATCTCCCAGCGCTTACATAAGCGCTCGCAGTGGCATCAAGCATCGTAACATTGATTCAACATTAGTGATTCCTTTGAGATCGTACTTTTCCTCTCTAGAGGCTCGCTCTGTTTTCTAATAAAGCTACAGATCTATCATCATCGTACCATTATGCCGAAACCAATTCCAATAACCCTACTTTGTCGGTGAAGGCCATGATATGTGAACAGGCTCCCCCCCCTGCTGAATCGCGCACAAAACCTCCTCTTTTCTCAGCCATCCCTCTGGTGTTCGCCATTCTCAAAGGTTGGCCAGTCAGGCTAGACGGCAGTCGCTTCCTTCGCTTTCCGCTTCCTGATCGAGACTCTGGACGACTCATAAGGCATTTGAAATGTCTCCCAGAACCACCTGTAAGTCTTAAACTCATCTTCCAGCCGAAATTCGTAATTATTTATTAGATGAGCCAGTGCCATTTTGATGACCAAAGAAGAGTGCCATCGACCAGGACTGTTGGGGTTCGCTAGTCAGCGGCATTTCCTTCTGGACAGATCTCCGTGCTTACCAAATCTTAGACCCGAGTCCCCAAATTGGGAAGTCCTTTGAACCGTCGACGAAGGTCGTGCCTCGTAGTACATTATTAGGTGCGCCTTCGACGGTCTTATGAGCGGCAGGGACGAATCGTAGGCCATCGAAGGTGTCAGGCTGTGGGTATTTCGACTCATTGTGCATGATGTCCCAGGCGGATACGCACGCTATCTCGCCAACTTCCACGTAAGGCCCACCGTTCTTGAATTGCAAGGGTTTCATTGCCTTTCGACGGATGCCCACTGCCAGACTCATTAGTAAATTCAGTGGCAACAAGTTGTGAGGATCCGCTTACTTTTGTCTAATGGGTTGAGTCTGACGGACTCTTTGATGAAGCTATCAAGAATATGCAATTTGTCGATGCCATTACAGTCCAATTGTCCGGCATTTTGGATCTCGTCGTATATCATCTCAACGTACTCTGGGCGAGCACATAATTCGAGAAATACGAAATGAAGGTTCTAGAGAAGATCAATTGAAGATATTTCACGCACAGTTGACAGCACTTACTATCCAAGGCTGATGTGATGCTGCAAACCATATTCCCAGAAGAGCCTGAATGATACCACCGTGAGTCCAGTACTCAGACTCTGTTGAGGCTTCGATCATGTTGTGGAACAGCGTCACCTGGCAAGTCTCCTATTAGCAATTGGACACGTCGCGCGAGGGATGCTGTCCAAAATATGTTGCCCAAGGGTTGGCAATTCTTACTGATTTCAATTGCTGGCTCTCCTCCCAGCCATCCGGCCCCGAGCTTGCAGCACGAAGTAGGCGATTGAACAAAACATTGAGGGCACGCCCCTTTTCTGTAATGTACGCGTGTGTGGTGCTGCCTCCCATTAGCACATCATTTAGGGAAAGCCAAGCGGAATAGAATCCTACGATTGCAGAAAGGTGGGAACAATCTGGAAGGCAGCCATTGTGGCCACAGTATCGTCATAGTATTGAGACATTGCCCACCCAAAATCTGGTTCTTGGGCTGCATATTTTTTTAGTGAGGAGAAGGTTATGAAGGGATTGCTCTCCTACAAAGCTTGTCTCCAAAGAGATAGGTTCCCAACATCCCACTTGCAAGATCTCGCATGATCGGAGCTATCTGGATGGAACTCCAGCCTGGAAATATTGTCAACTCCCTATTCTCGATTACGGGGAGCTTCTTCGTACCGTCATCAGACAATTGAGGTTCAACCATGCGTTCGAATGTCTTCTCAAGCCTGCCTTGAAAATACGGCTGTAGTGTTTTCATTTGCGCTTGACCTTTGCGGTGAATGGCCTGACCATACAGGCGATAACGCATATTGATCTGCTGGGTGGGGTCTATTTGAATCTCCTTGTTGCTCATGGTGTACTTGAAGCCGAAGATCTGATTCAGGTGAGTCTATGACACTGTCTGAGCTGGCATCGTTGGAACGGACATCAGCGTAGACAGCTCGCTGTGAGAGCGCAGGAGATTCACTGAGCTCTTGCATGGTATCCGGATCGCGAATTATGACAGGCTCTTTCCGTCCGAAAGGCTTGTAGTAGATTCCAGAGCGCTTACTAGAGTTAGGATCGTAGCCCAAGAAAATATGTACGGGAAAGAAGTCTCACATAGTCTTCGGCCGTTTTCGTCACATGAGCTGGAAGAATGGATGAAGATAGGTCGAAGCATTTCCAAAAAACCGGCGGGCATCGAGTAATGAGAATTCGAAAGGCCTTCAGAAATTATGGTACTCAGTCATAGTTGCAGAATATACATGCTGTATCTACTTACTAGAAGACACAGGCTATAAATCTCACAGGCGACGCCACAAAAGACCATTACAACAAAAAAGCCTTGAAAAATAGTATTCATCATGAATTACGACGCAGTGTGCTTCGCTGCTGTGCGATCCATTGAGCATTCAAGAATATGGGGGAAGAAATCAGTAGTGTTAGGCAAGGATATCTGGTATATTGTCAGGTGCCCGCTCCGTGAGTATTGATCTATAGCTCCCTCTAAGGTGGGATGCTCACGAGCTGAAAATGGTCATTCGCGGTACCTTGAAACACACAGCTCCATGAGGGAGAGAAGAGTCCCTCAGAAACCACCAGGTCTGGTATCCACAAAGAGAGTGACCCACCAGTGTCCTGTTCTCGCCATCCCATAGAACGTTGGCTGGGCCACACGGAGCAGCTGCGCAATTGGAGCGGCTTTGCACGTGCAGACACACCATAATGCTATCGCGAGATTCATGAGCGAATTAATATTTAGATAGGTAGGTCTGATCGCCATGGACAGACTCCGATGGAGGTGTGGGGTCCTTGATTATCTTCTGGGAGGTCGGGATATCGTGCGTAGCCTACAGTAGTAGACAGGCGAAGCTGGATTGTGTCACGATGCAGCGGTCTTTGGACCCGATAACGTACATTGACTTCCTTTCGCGAGCTCGGGGGCAAGCACATGCAGAGTGAGGCACGGTGTAGATGTGTGGCTGGCTCCATCACACGCCAGCTCCAGCTGTGCCATTCTGCATCAACTACTCGTACTCTATCGTCTATCACTCACTGACCCGGCAGGCATTGCTGGCACATCAGGCACGGGGCAGTCCTGGCACCTCAGCTCCGGCTGTGCCATTCTGCGGATGTCCTATCGATGGCTCATTGGTCCGGCAGTCGGTGGGGCACTGCCAGCTGAATCCAATCGGAAGATCTGCAGTCTTCGGGGGCATGCGCATGTAGACGCGCGGCACGGTGTTCATGCGGGCGGAAGTTGGTCGAAGTTGTCCTATCGATCGGCGACCCCCAGACTTACCTTAGGTTACCTTACTACAGTACCTTACTGTATGTAGGGTACGAATAATACCGTCTTTTCTACAAAAGACGTGTTTAAAACCTCCTAGCGGCTTTTTTGCTTCGTTTTATTGGTCTTTAATTATGTAAGCTGGGTAAGTAGGGAGGTTCACCTTGCTGTTGACCGATGACCTCGCTGTCGCCAGTACTAACCTGCTTGCAGATTCCTTCCTACCTACCTCCTATCTTCTATCTTCAGCAATGCCTCCGCAACGTGGCGGTAGGCCTTTAAATCAGCTCGTCGTCGATAACTTTCAGTCTTGAGATCGATGAGAAGAAGCTATGTGAAATGAAGGATAGACTATTGCAGGAGGAAATTGCCATGGCTAGGCTAAATCCTTCGAGCGAGGACACTCTCAACGAGTATTTGAATAGCGTCATCGACGGCCAGGTGCTTTTGGAGCTTCCTTTGTGAAGGGGTCGATCTGCAGGCCAATTAACCCTCTATAAGTTGCTACTATAAATATAAACCACCCCTGTGTTTAAAACATCCTTCAAGAAACGAGTTTAAAACACGTCTTGAGCTAGCCTAAAGAAGGTAGTCAAAAAACATGTTTTAAACAGGTTCGCACCCTAACTGTATGTACACCTCACTGGAAGTCATTAGCCTCCGCCGCCATCAGGGTTCAAATTGCTCGACCCTCCCGCAACTACTGTATCATCCAATAGCCCTACTGTAAGGTAGGCGGCTGTATACTGTATTGAAAAAGTCTAAAGTCTAAAGTGACGGCAGGCATCAAGATCCTGGCGCTTAGCCAGGATTCAGTATCAGCCATTCGATGATGCACACGGAAACACGATGCATGTACACACATGCACAGGCAGATACCCCATTACACGTTAGTTCTACATATGATGTGTATGCAGGCTACAGTCAATGACACGGAGCAAGGGACTTTGTTGTGGCACTGAGGTCGTTCACCTCCTTGCTCGGCACTGAACCACCGAAGGCTAACCTGAGATCATGATGGCGACAGCTTCTGACGACTAGTCTGTGTTACTTCCGTTCATGCATCTTACCTGGAGCTCTCTTGATACGTTCAAGTCTCCAGTCTCAGGGTGACGTCTAAATGCTCACAGCCCTGACTCTGTGCGCCTCAGCTTCAACGTGCCCAGCTTTAACGTGCCCACTACCACTATCCGCCTTGGAGCTCACCATCTCCATACTCCCACCTCATCAACGAGCACGTCATGACGCTCAAGACCGTCCTAATCACAGGCTGCAGCGAAGGTGGCATCGGCTCTGGTCTCGCCCAAGCTTTCCAAAAGCGCAACCTACGCGTCTTCGCAACAGCTCGCAATCTATCAAAAATGGCCCATCTGGAGAAGCTGTCCAACGTCACTCTCCTCACCCTAGATCCCACATCTGGAGCCAGCACCAACGCAGCGGTCGATCAAGTCAAGAAAGAGACGGATGGAACGCTCGACTACCTGGTCAACAACGCCGGCCAGACCATCATCATGCCAACCCTGGACTTCGATATCGACGAGGCCAAAACCATGTACGACATCAACGTCTGGGGCACGATTCGCGTTACGCAAGCATTCGCGCCTCTCCTGATTGCCGCCAAAGGCACGATTGTGAATATATGCTCTATCTCTACAAGTGTCAATACGCCTTGGATGGGTGGGTCTCTCTCGGAAGCAGAACTGGGGCAATATCCGCTTGGCTAACAGTCCTTGCTCCAAAGGCGTCTACGCCGGCTCTAAAGCAGCCGTGACCGCAATCACCGATACCCTTCGTCTCGAATTGGCCCCTTTCGGCGTCAAAGTCGTGACCGTGCACACAGGAGCGGTCAACACCAATATCCTCACTTCGACAGGAACCAACTTCAGACTGCCGCCAGGGTCCGTTTACAAAGGCGTCGAGAAAGAAATAGCAGCGAGGGCGATGGGTGAAGATGGGACACCAAGGCAGGCCCCAGCAGTCTATGCGGAGAACGTGGTCGTGGATGTACTGGGGGGCGTCAATTATCCAATTTGGAGGGGGGGATATGCGAGCATTGTGAAGTTCACCAGTTCCTGGTTTCCTGCGTCTATATCGGTATGCTTAAGCACCAAGTCCCGTATGGCACGTCGGTGGATATGGCTGACGATTGGGGCAGGACTGGATGTCGATCAAGGGAACGGGGCTGGATGCCTGGAAGGATGCGAACCACTGAAGCTATTGGAGAACTATATCAGACTCTACTAGGTATCCTTCCAATGGAAGCTCTAAAATTCATGCTGTAACTGGAATGACGGAAATTGATACTGTTGAAAGTAGTAATGCTGCCATGAACAGCGTAGCTCCAGGGGCACACCGGTTCCAATGATGAGTGCAAATAATGATGAGATGAAGACTGGCATATTTTGTACCAAAAGGCGTCATATGGCAAACACGGCTCGATATGATGATAGACTTATTTCCAGAATATCTCGCGCGATCGGCCAGGAGAATTCAACAGCCAAACATCCATCAAACAGAACCAAATCACAATCTCCTCGTCTCGTCCACAGCAACCTTCTGCTCAACATTATAATGCAGATGGATCCCATCCTCTTCCACCTGCCGTGGCACCCCCGCATGAACATACGTCCGTATACTATTCACCGGTACAGACGCCATCTCATACTCGCTCTCTCCGAACGTCGTCAGGCCGTCGGTTAAGTTCGCATACGCCGTTCTCTTCGGCTTGCGGAATGACAATGGATTTGAACCCGAGGGGCCGAAGGCCCCTTCCTTTGCGCCGGATTTGGAAGAGGCGCGGGAGGAGGAGAAGCGGGAGGCTAGGCGGGAGACTACGAGGGACCAGCTAGGGAATTGGCGGAGGAGCGAGGACATGGAGGGCATACAGCTGGCGATTATGCCGGCGCACATTTCGACTAGGCTGCGAAGGGGTGGGTCAGCTCAAGTGACAGGTAAGGATTCAGCTCCAGGGGGCACACTGACGATAGAAGGATAACCGGCATGGTCTCGTAAGTCAGGTCCGAGTCGTCATGAATCAAGACCCATTTGTAATAAATGCTCAACGAGCTCGAGATACACGCACTATTCATCATCAATCGACGTCAGCGATGTCCTTACACACACTCTCTCTCTCATTCTCTCTCTCGCCATCAGGCACGTCAAAAAGGGGGAAGAGGGAGGACTTACATGAACCCTGTTAAAAACACCGCCATAACCCAAGCCTTCTTCTGCGTCGGCAGCTGCAGCTTCGCCACCCCCGCAATCGGTAGCAACAAGATATAAAAATCCAGCACCAGACTCATACACGCAACGGGAATACTCAGACTCAGCACGCGCACCTGCCTTGGGCTCTGCACGGACTGCTCCAACGTCTGTCCGGGAGCTGGCGCCGTGAACGCGAGGGTCGCGGCCAGGATCGAGATGTAGAACAGCACATTGACCGCCGCTCCGACGCAGGAAGCGTAACGCAGCCATTTCATCGGTCGGAAAATCTGAATGTACATCAAGAAGAAACTCAATTTGATAACGGGCCAAATGATGGCTGTGATCCAATTCGTGAAGAAGCCCGAGTATAAAAAGCCCGGGGACGAGAGGTCTGCGAGGGTGAGGTCCCACATGTGTGTGCCGAAGTGTCCGACGGTGACACTGAAGAGGCCGGCGATGAAGTAGCAGACGGTGCCGATGGTGCCGATAACGCAGGCATAGTCGTCCGGGGAGTATTTGCCGACGATGCGGGTTTTGGTGTAGATGCGCACAGCGACGAAGGCGAGCATGATGGCTATGAGGACGGTGGAGACGGCGATGAAGGTGGGGGCATCGGTATGGGGATGGATGTGGTCGGGCATCACGCCGGGGGGAGGTTTGGCGGCGGGGATGTTGACGAGGCTTGCTGGATCCATTGGGGAGGCCACGTTCGATGTTGCTTTTGCTTTTTTTGCTTCAAGACGTGTATGAAGTCAGTGAGTTGGATTGTGGAAGTGTTAGTGCTTTGCGCGATCACTTAAGGAAAGATATGTAGAGCGAGCAGAGTCTGGAGTCCCCAGGAAGACAGGCCAGTGGCGCATCATGAAGGAATGAAATCCTGGACCATGGCTGGGACCTGTGCCGCAGGGCTCATTGAGGGGTAGAGGGCAAGGTGTAGTCAGTATAATGTATGGTACTTTCTAGAATTTACCCAGCAGCAGTGTATGTAGGTCACAATCTGTACTGTAGTCTGGACGGTCTGAGCTTCCCTCTTCGGACTTGGCAAGTAGAGCATCGCCAAATGTGTGTGTGATGGCCTCGATCCCATTGGCTCGCGACTTGGACTTCTTTTGAGGACTGACTCGTAAAAGATGCGGAGCTGAGTATTGTGCCGTATTTGCCTGCATTTGAAGTTCATTAGCGGCAGGTCGATACAAAGGGGTGTGGCAGCGAAATCGGGAAATCGAAACCTGGTTGATTTTCATCCTCGATATGATTCCTTCTGTTCCTCTCGTCGGCGGTAGAGCATTGCTTTTACAAACCACAATGGCCTTTATAGACAGTCTCATCAAGCCGTAAGTAGCAAAGACTGCCTGAGTACTCAGTCACTCCCACCTCAGACAATGTTCAGTCACTCGGTCAATCCATTCGTCCCTCAGCTCCTACATCAATATCCTTGGCTTACCGGTCTCGGGTCTGTATTCGTATGTCTGCTAATATGGAGGCTTTGGAGGTTCACAATTACTCCTCTTCTTTATCCAGTAAAACCCAAAGAGCTTCCCTACTGGATTCCATGTAAGCCTTCATCCAAGTGACTGTTTCCAGGATAGCAGTACTAACGAATTTATCACTAGTCCTTGGTATGCCCTCTTGAGAGCTGCTCCACTCGCTCGTCTTCGTAGTTTGCGCACACATTCTAAGTCGCTCGCAGGTCACGGTCTGTCTTTCTTCCTGAATTCTTATGAAGTCTTAGAGACAGGACGGTGAACAACATTATCAGCACCACCCTACGAACGTGAAGCCCTAATAGAAATCCCAGAAAATACTTCCGCAACTCCAAAGAGCCATACTCGATCACCGTATCTGGACAAACCCTCTATGTTATCACCTCCCCCGAAGATGTCCAGCAACTCTACAAAGAAACCGTCACCATTTCCTGGCTCCGCTTCGTCCAAGACCTCTACCGCTGGATCGGTATCTCCCAGCCTAACATCGACAAACTCTGGACGCCCCCTACCGAAACGCAAAAGGCCTCCAACCCGGTGCGCAAACTACCCCCTAACCAAATGGTTGAGTCGTACCAGCACAACCAACTGCTGCCCGGGGCAAAGATGGATAAACTCGCCGAATACTTCGTCGCTGAAGTAGATGTGAAACTGCAATGGCAGCGTCTCTACGACGAGCCCCGTCCTTACGTCAACATCATCTCCCGGGACGTTATGCATTTATCGCTAATGGACTGGACCGCCGACGTCTTCATCAACACCACGACAGAGATGTACTGGGGCAAGTCCATCTGGAAATGCGACCCTGCTCTAACCGATTCGTTCCTGAAATGGGAGGAAACAACCTGGAAATACGTGTTCCAGCTGCCGCGCTTCCTGTCCAAGGACATGTACACAGCACGGGACCGACTGATTGGCGCGTTCAGGCTTTATTTCGCTCAGCCGAATGCTGAAAGAGCGGATGCGAATTATTTCGTTAAGACGGCGGAGGAGGAGTTGCGAGATATTGAGTTTGGAGATTTTGATGTTGCCAAGGCGAACATGCTGCAGCATTGGGCGTAAGTCTGTTTCTTTCCAAGTGTTCAACCCGCATGAGCCAGGGAGAGCCTTCTACCCCTTTCCTTTTTCGATAGCCCCTAGACTGAGTGAGCCTTGCTGCAGTATCAACGGCAACGTCCACAAAGTCACCTTCTGGATCTTCGCCTACCTAATCCATACGCCGGGTCTCCTCGAGGCCATCCGTGAAGAGACGACACGCGGCATCATTGATGACACCCTAGACGTCCGCTACCTGACCGAAAAGTGCCCCCGCCTCGAAGCCATTTTCCTCGAAGTCCTGCGCCTGAAAATGTCAACCTCGCTGATGCGCTATGTGACCTCACCCACGCTCATTGGTGGCAAGTTGCTTGAAATGGGACACAACGTCATGGTGCCCTACCGGCAGCTGCATTTCGACAAAGACGTCTGGGGCGAAAATGTGGCGGAGTTTGATCCGGAAAGATTCTTGAAGCAGAAGCATCTAGCGCGGAGTCCGAGTTATAGGCCGTTTGGAGGCGGGCAGCATTTGTGTCCGGGGAGATTTCTGGCGAGGCATGCTGTATTTAACTTTGTGGCGTTGGTGCTGGCGAGGTACGATGTTGGTCTTGCTACGATAGGTGACAAGGACACGTATTATCGCGGTGCTTTAGGGGGTAGGCAGCGGTTCCCGAGGGCGGATGAGTCGAAGCCGGGATTGGGGACGTTGAGTCCAATTCCTGGAGACAACGTGATTCTGCGGCTGGCTCCGAGGGGAAGGAAGGGGAGAGATGAGAAGCGTTGAATCCTGGCCTTCGGATATGGGGAGATTCTGGTTCAATACGATCTGCGCCTTGGCGAATGGGAGCCGCTGAAGGTGCAGTGAAGTATTAGAGCTATGATATGACTAGGTTTCTTTCTAGACATTCAATCGACGTTCGTCTCCGGGTCGCTCTTCTCTTTACCTGATTCAGCATCGTCTGCCGTCGTTGGGTTTTTTTGCTTCATACCAAACTCAGTCTCTAGCTTCGTTCTCAACTTCACCTCTTTCTCAAAGAACACAAGGAAAAACCCCAAGCCAGGTATCTCAATAGCGACCTGCCACACCAGCTTCAAAATATCAGAGTATACACTGATGATCTGGCTTCGTAAGACTGGTTGATCACGAAAGAAATTCACGAAGCTGCCAGTCGCATGCTCGTAAACTTGGCCTCTCAACAGCAGGCTCTTGACCGCGGTATCGCTTATACGGGTGGCAAGCTGTGCGAACCGAAGGTTGAAGACGACTGCAGAAATTAAAATTCCCCATATCGTCCCAAAACTGCGTATCACAGCCCAAGTTCTCATCGCTGTAGCGGCGTTCGCCTCAAGTATCGTTGTATTCGAAAGTCTGGTTCAGTTTTCGGGTTTTAGCGAATTTGGCGGGGAAAACACACAAATCAGCCCCGAATTTGGTGCAAATAGAGCAAATACCTAAATACCATCCTCACACCCTCAAAACATCTTCAAGCTTCATTTTTGAAGCTATCGTTGTATCGTTGTATCGTTGTATCGTTGATTGCAAAACCTGTATCGTTTTTTTTGAATTTGTCAATATATTCAATGCTTCATATGTGATCTACTCACTGCTTCATATGCAATCTACTCAATTTTTCATATGTAGTATATTCGATGCTTCATATGTGATCTACTCACTGCTTCATATACAATCTACTCAGTGTTTCATATGTAGTATATTCGATGCTTCATATGTGATCTACTCAATGCTTCATATGTGATCTACTCAGTGCTTCATATGCAATCTATTCAGTGCTTCATATGTGATTTACTCACTGCTTCATATGCAATCTATTCAGTGCTTCATATGTAGTATATTCGATGCTTCATATGCAATCTATTCAGTGCTTCATATGTAGTATATTCGATGCTTCATATGTGATCTACTTTGTTACAATTCTAGCTACGCATCTATGTTGATGACTATGTCGATGACTATGTTCATGACTATCATTGATTGCTCATCACTAGACTATTGAATTGTTTCAAAGTCAATTCTATTCAGAATTAGCTTATGTTTTTCTGAGTCATATAAATAGTCAACTCTTTTCTTCTAGATACTTTTCTTTCTTAGCATTTATATACTCATTATCTTACACTCATATGACTCGCTCTATGCTGATTTCTAACATTATATAAATGCTTCTTCGTTACAGACTGTCATGATTCTAGTCTTCATTTATTCTTCAACTAGTCTTCGTCTGATTTCATTCTAATCGAGTCTAGCGAGAATCTGATCTAGAAATGATGTCATTGAGTCTCTGCATCATATGTGTAAGACGTCAACTCAATCGAGTCTAGCACAGAGCTGAGAAACACACATATAAGAACTTGATTCTTTTCTGTAGATACTTTTCTTTCTTAGCATTTATTTATTAGTTAAATGACATTTTTATGACTCGCTCTAGATCGATTTCTAACAGTAGATAAATGCTCATCAACTACTCTGCTATCAACGTGTAGATGATACGAAATAATCTACTTCGTTTATTCAGAAAATTCGCAAGAAATTCTTTAAATTACTTTCATCAAAACACATCTGCAAATTTACTTAAATTTATCAAATCAATCACTCAATCTTACTACAATTAAATCTACTCTTATCTTTCTTACAATGACACGCGACTCTGAATCAGTTGAGTCACGAACAGCTCATCTGCTTAGAAGCATTGCTAGTAAACGAGTTTTTCTTATTTCTTTTGATGCTTCAACGAAATCTCAGAATGTCGCTATCTCATGAAACATCAACATAAGTCAACAACTTCGTCAATGAACTATTGATCAGTCAGACGAGATTATCAAGATGCTGATTGAGTTAAGAGATCAATGAGACATGACTTTGAAACTCAACAAGCAATGAATCAATGTTCAAGTCGATCACATCAAGAGACTTGATGAGCTAGAGAACAATTAAATGACAATAAACACTCAAGAAGAAACTATCATCAATTTATGAAAGAAAGTCTTGAGTCTAAAAAAGAAACAGCGTTCAGCGAATCAGCTTCGATCTCGTCAGTCTATGAAATCTCTATCTCGTCAATCTATCGAGAATCATACTCGACGTGAATCATTCACTTTATTTAATAATGATCATCACAAGTTCTTCAAGTTTTCAAACTCATCTATATTCATTGATGAAGATGAGTCAACATGAGACAGCTGAAGAATCAAGATAGACGACAAGCTTCAGATTAATGTTAATCACTTTGATAATGAGAATATCTGTATTGTCTATGTGATATCTAGACTAGAAGATGATGCTGCTGAGCACATCTTCGCTTGATGTTGACATGACGCTTTGCATTCATACATTTCGATCAACGAGCTATTTAAGCATCTGAAAGAGATATACGATGAACTGAATAGAAATCAAAAGTGTCGTTGCAAGTACAACGCTCTGAGATAAACAGACAAGTTTTTCAATGTCTTCTACTTTGACTTTATAAAGCTATTCAGTTATTTAGACTACAACGATTGCATTCTGATGAATGATCTTCAGAATAAAATCAATAATCGCTTGCAGAACACTTTATCAGTCTGTTCAGAGAATTTTACTTCGCTCACTCGCTTAAGAATCTTTCTTCAAGATGTGAATAATAAACAGCGAGTCAACTATCAGCTACGCAGTCAGCTTCGCACTGTTATCATCAAAGTCACTATCGTATCTGATAAATGCATTGCTACTTCATTGTCAGCAATGATGACTTTGATAATTGAATATGTTAAGTCGACTATCTTTTCTATCTCTGAGTCAGTCAGATCATCTATCATCTGCTATATCTGCAAGATCTCAGATCACTTATTCAAGAACTGCTCTCAGAACAAGATCAACATCTCGACATTTCATGCATTCATTCTTCATCTACATGAAATCATTATTTCGAAGAATAAAGAGAATGAGAAAATGTTTTCTTTTTCAAAGAATAGCGAGGCAAAAAACTAGAGACTTTCATCAAAGACGCGATGAAAGATGTATTAATTTCTTCAACAATGAGCATGTCAGATGACTCTTTTGCTTCTGAATCTTTGACTATCAAATGTGTACTTTCTAGCAATGAAATTAGTTACTCATTGAAGTCATTGATTGACATCGAAGCTGCTGACTATTCGTTCATTGATGAAGTGATCGCGCAGATTGTTTGTGATCAGTTGCAAATTGAGCTTCTGACTTTGATCAAAGCGAAGTCAATTCAAGAATTTGACAATCATTATGCTAAGAAACTCATTACTCATGTCATTTATTCAAATCTGACTGTTCAAGATCATATGATTGACATGACTTCTATGTTGATCACTCAATTAGATCAACATCAAATGATTCTTGAAAAAACATGAATGAACAAAATCAATCTAGTAATAAATATGCAAATCAATTTTCTTCGATTTTCGAATTTCATCTCTAGTCAGAAACTGATTGTTCTACTCTCAAGTCATAGAACAATCATGAAACAGAAGAGCTTGACTTCTACTCATATATTGAGAAGATCATTCACTTTCACTACTTCTCAACTCAGTCAGAAATCACTTTCTTTCAATCAGTCAAAAGAGAAGTTTGTTAAATTGATTAAACAATCAAAATCATTTGAAGCAGTTTCGTCTAGCATCAATTCTAAATCGACGTTCAGTCTGAAATCAGCTTTCAGTTCAATCAACATATTCATGATAGAGACAGTCATCTATAGAATGTTAGTCAAACGATCAGATATCAAGATCTTTGCTGTTATTGTCTTGAAAATCGATTGATTCATAACTACAGTCAAAAACAAGTCTGAAGAAGTGAATCTACATGAGCTTTCACACGTCAAGACTCTTGAGCAAGTCAAAGTCAAGCTTCTCTCTGAATATCACAACTATCTAAACGTGTTTGATTGAACAATGATTGATCAGTTATCATCTCATCATTTCTATGATCACAAGATTGAGTTGATCGACGAAAGAACATCTTCTTGAAGCAGATTGTATCAGATGTTTGATCACAAGCTTCAGAAGATAAAGAAGTATCTGATCAAACATTTGAACAAAGAATTCATTTTCTCTAGCTTTGCTTCATACGTTTCGCTCATTTTGTTCATTGAAAAGAAAGACAATAGTCTGCGTTTCTGCGTTGATTATAGAAAGCTCAATGCTTTGATCAAATGAAATCGTTATTCTTTGTCATTGATCGACAAGACTTTCGCTTGAATACAAGAAAGCAAATATCTGACTCGATTGAACATCATTGTCGCGTTCAATAAACTGCAAATGCACTCAGATAGCAAAGATTTGACTATCTTTATCACTTTCTTTGATTCATACAAATATCATGTAATGCTCTTTAAATTAATCAATGAATCGATGTTCTATCAACACTATATGAACGATATGCTGTTCAAATATCTTCATCAGTTTTGTCAGATCTATCTAAATGACATTATCATCTACAGCAAGATCTTGAAGAAACACAAGCGACATGTATGATTGATCTTGACTACAAGAAGCTGATCTACAGATGAATATAAACAAATGCAAGTTTCATGTTCAAGAAATCATCTTTCTAAAACTATTGATATTCATCAAAGAATTGAAGATGAACTTATGAAAGATACAAGCAGTAGTGAAATGATCTACACTCAATAATCTCACTCAGATGCAATTCTTCATTGACTTCTGCAACTTCTATCAATGCTTCATCAAGAACTTTTCGAAGATTGTTCATTCAATGATTCAACTCATTCAAAAGAAGATCATATTTGAATAAAATGAAGTCTGTCAGATTGTCTTCGATCATATGAAGAGATGTATGATCAAGATTTCTATACTACGTCACTTTGATCAAACTCGTGAAGCTATTCTTGAAATCAACTCATTCAACTACGTCAATGATGAAGTTCTGTCTCAATATGATGATGAAGATGTTCTACATTCGATTGTCTTTTATAGCAAGAACATGTTTTCTGCTGAATGCAACTACAAGATATATGATAAGAAACTGTTGATCATAATTCAAGCTTTTGAACACTGATGATTCAAACTGAAGCTGATTGACATTTCTATCAAGATGTTCATCGATCATCAAGCATTCATCTCATTGATGAAAGATAAGAAACTGAGTTAATGACAGATGCGTTGAGTTCAGAAGTTAATTGATTTCAACTTCAAGATAATGTATTGATCTGACAAACAGAACATTAAGATCGATGCATTAACTTGTTGAGCTGACTTCGTGTCTAGAGATCTCGACAATGAATGCATTCAATATCAAAGAACTACTATTCTGACATTGAATTAAATGAAGATCGCTGATCTAAAGAAGAATAATGATCAATCAATTTATAAACAGATTTTTGAGACTAATGAAATCGATGAGAATTGTACACTACTTCGCGAAGCAATAGCAAAAGATGAAGCACAATGTGAAGACATCAAGCTGAAGAATTGTCAAGTTCAGAATGAAATTTTATACAAAGACAGTCAGTTATGAATCTCGTTCAATGAACTTCTGCAAATGAATCTGATTCGTGAGATGCACAATCAATTCTCAATAGATCATCTCAATATTTTTAGAATGATGAAAATCATCAAACAAAACTATTATTGATCGTCTATGTGAAAAACGATAGATCGATATATTCAAAACTGCTATGTATGTCAACGTTCAAAGACATCAAGAAATAAATCAAATGACTTGCTTCAATCTCTATCTATATCTGAGCAGCGATGACAAGACATAGCAATGAACTTTATTATTGATCTATTTGATTCATACGATTACAACGCTATTCTGACTGTCATCTGCAGATTATCAAAAGAAAGACATTATATTTCTTGCATCATTGATGATGAAGATATCACAGCTGAAAAGACAGCTGAAATGCTGATTCAATGAATATATCAAACTCATGATTTATCAAGCTTCATAGTATCTGATCGAGATTTGCAATTCATCTCTATACTATGAAAGTTTCTTTGCAAATGACTGAGCATTTCTCTTTGATTGTTCATCATCTATCATCTTCAGATCAATGATCAAAGCGAACAAGTCAATCAGAACATCGAGTGTTATCTTTGATTCTTCTGTTCATATATGCAGAACGACTGATCTAAATGACTACTCATGATTGAGTTTGTTGACAATAACGTTTTGTCATCAATCATTTTCTTGACTTTCTTTTTCATGAACAAGAACTTTCATTCTCATATGAGCTTTGACTCTGACATCATCGAGTATAAAAGCATTCGCGAACGCTTGCAGATCAATTGAATCAAGAATATATCTGAACAAATGAATAAGACTTTGATCTTCGCTCGTGAAGCTCTGATCAAAACACGAAAACAAATGATGAATCAAGCTAATAAGCATAGAAAGAAGATCAATTATAAGATTGAATCAAAGATGTTTCTGAACAAATGAAACATCATTACAGCGAAATCTTTCAAAAAATTGAATGACAAGATGCTCAACTCATTTCAGATTACTGAGTCTGTTGACTCATTTTATAAGTTGAAACTATCAGAGACTATGTGTATACATGATGTATTTCATTCAGAGCTTCTTCGTTCTGTCGTTGATGATTCTCTATCTGATCAAAAGAATGAATTTTCGAAGTTAATAGTGATAAACGATGAAGACGAATGAAAAATCGATGATATACTAAACTTTCAACGCTATAAAAGATGACTTCAATATCAAGTCAAATGAAAGAACTATGACAATGATCTCAATTGATATAACGCTGACGATAATGAATTTATGAATGCTCAAAAGATGATTGATGACTTTCATATTAAATATTCAAGAAAAGCGCACTAAGAAACAACATTCATGCGAACATGAATAGTCAAAAGAAGAGAGTAATGTCACGATTTTAATCTTCATCTATTCTTTAACTAGTCTTCATCTGATTTCATTCTAATCGAGTCTAGCGAGAATCTGATTTAAAGATGATGTCATTGAGTCTCTGCATCATATGTGTAAGATATCAACTCAATCGAGTCTAGCACAAAATTGAGAAATACACATATAAGAACTTGATTCTTTTCTGTAGATACTTTTCTTTCTTAGCATTTATTTATTAGTTAAATGACACTTCTATGACTCATTCTAGATCAATCTCTAACACAGACAAAGTGAAATAATTTGCATCGACTTGCTTTGCTCAATTCACATAATTATTGACTTTGATTTAATTGACTCATGATTATGCAGACATTCACTCTTCTTTCTTGTGAGCTGACTCAGCGAGAATAAACAAAAGATTTGAACTCATGCGCTGATCAGCGAGTATAAACAAACGATTGAAATCATTTAACTAGATCAAAGATCAGCAAATTAATCATTCATTCAAATTCACAAAAGATTCTTTGAATTTGTTAAACAATCAAAAAGATCAGTTTAAAACTGCGTGAAGTCTTTATCTTGATGAGCAAATTCTCAGTGAGTCTGCTTCAATGACATCTTTCATCAATGCTGTTACGATTTTAGCTATGCATTTATGTTGATAGCTATGTTGATAGTTATGTTGATGATTATGTTGATAACTATGTTTTTGACTATCATTGATTGCTCATCACTAGACTATTGAATTGTTTCAAAGTCAATTCTATTCAGAATTAACTTATGTTTTTCTGAGTCATATAAATAGTCGATTCTTCACTTTTAGATACTTTTCTTTCTTAGCATTTATATACTTGTTACATTAAACTCATATGACTCGCTTTATGCTGATCTTTAACATTATATAAATGTTTCTTCATTACAGACAAAGTGAAATAATCTGCATTGATTTCTTCAAGTGCTTCTGCTAATAGTTCTTCAACTCTCTATCAACTTTGATCTAGTGACTTACGTTCATGCAGCAGCACTCATCTTTCTCTTCTCATGAGCTGATTCAGCGAGAATAAACAAAAGATTTGAACTCATGCGCTGATCAGCGAGTATAAACAAACGATTGAAATCATTCAACTAGATCAAAGATCAACAAATTAATCATTCATTCAGATTTGCAAAAGATTCTTCGAATTTATTGAACAATCAAACAAGATCAATCATAAAACTGCGTGAAGTTTCTATTTTGAGAAGTAAACTCTCAGTGAGTCTGCTTCAATGACATCATCAATGCAATGATTTTCTCATTGCTTTATCTATCAGTGAATTGATTTGTCTATCAGTTCACATGCAACTAGTGAGTCTGATTCAACGACACTTTCAATGCAATGATTTACTCACTTTCATCACTATATCTATCAGTGAATCTGACTCGTCATTGAGTTTACATGCAATTAGTGAGTCTGCTTCAATGACATCTTTTGTCAATGCAATAATTCATCTACTTACATTGCTCTATCTATCAATGAATTGATCTGTCGACTCATTCATGTGCAATTAGTGAGTCTGCTACAAAGACGCATTTGATATTGATCTTGTCATCAAGTCAGTCACTCGATAGTTAATTTGCTTGAACGATACTCAAAGTGAATCTGCTACAAAGATGAACAATGATTGATCTCTTGATTGAGTCGATCAACGAATGAAACAAGCTCTACTATGTAGTAGATCTGAATCAACAGTGAGTTTGCTTCAATAACATGATCACAATCGATCTCTTTAATGAGCTAGTCGATTTTCTTCTAGTGAGTCTGCTTCAATGACATCAGTCAATAGTTGATCTCTTTGCTGAGCAAGTCGATTTCTCTCTACATAGCTAGTCTGCTACAATAGACATTTCAATTCTACACAAGATTAAGAAAATACATTCATGTGAACATGAATTATTGAAGAGAAGAGAAGAGAATAGGGTTAGGGTTAGGGTTAGGGTTAGGGTTAGGGTTAGGGTTAGGGTTAGGGTTAGGGTTAGGGTTAGGGTTAGGGTTAGGGTTAGGGTTAGGGTTAGGGTTAGGGTTAGG
>JAABUS010003650.1_pt1 | contig 24354 bp, 21 predicted proteins | sample 5560161 | NCBI WGS metagenome assembly JAABUS01 (sample SAMN10711885, study PRJNA513376) | rock metagenome | isolation source: Antarctica rocks | place: Antarctica: Victoria Land, Trio Nunatak nord | collected 2016-01-04
AGCGGGCGTTCTTCTACCCATCGGTACGGGCGCTGAACCCGGAGGCGCCGATCTTCGAGGTGTCATGCCGGACGGGGGAGGGGATCGCCGCCTGGGCGGACTGGTTGCTCGCTCAGCGCAAGCGAGTAAAGAGTAACGAGTGACGAGAATGATGGTCTAATCCGCGCCGCCTCGCTACTCGCTACTTGCTACTTGTTACTGGAGGAATGGTATGTGTCTCCCGCTCATCGCACGGGTTGTCGCTATCGAGGATGAGTATGCAACCGTCGAACTGCTCGAAGGCGAGACGGTGCGCGCGAGCATCGCCATCCATCCGGAGGTCGCTGTGGGCGAGTACGTGCTCCTGGATCGCGGCATGATTATCGAGGTGATCGACGCCAATCAGGTAGAGGAAATGCTCCGGTTTTATACCGAGTTGACCGCAATGTGGGAGACGGAGGACGCACTCCATGGATGAGACAATCACCGCACCAACGAACGGCATGCAGGCCCCAACACGGTCGCTCGATGGCACGACACGGTTTATCCGCTACGCATTCATGCCGAATAAACTGCGGTACTGCGGCGGCGACGACAACAGCACGATCTTCGAGTACGGGCTTGCTACCGTGCGGGAGCCGCCGCTCGAGGGAATGCTGCGCAAGTTCACCGGCGCGATGCCCTATCTAACACTAATTGCGCGGAGCAACGGTATCGCCGACCCATTCGATGACCGCGTGGTGGAGGCGTACTGGATCGGCAACGAACTCCTCGATCACGTCGAGGTGCGCGACATGTACGCGTCGCTCCGTGAGCGATACAGCGCGCGGCTCTCACCGAAGCTGATGGCATTGGTCGCGAACAAAGCGCCGGAAGGGGCACGGGCGCATCATAGCTTCCATGTCTTCGATGTCTGGCGGACCGCCGAACACCTCGGCGGTGACGTGCTCGCAACGCTCGACAACTGCCGCATCAGCTGGGGGACGGTGCATGCCGTCGAGGGCGCGGATGTCCTCGTCGATCGCCGCCCGATCCTGATGCATGAAGGCAAACTCGTGCTCGGCGAGCCGCGCCGCGACCGCGTGACGCGGCTGATCCAGGGGAAGGGCTTCGTGACGACGGTAGCGCCGGGCGATACGATTTCCATCCATTGGGGCTGGGTGTGCGAAGTGCTCACCCCGCGCCAGCAGACGAATCTCGCCCGCTTCACGGATCGGCATGTGCAACTTGCCAATCAGACGATCTAGGCAGTGGAGACTGGCACAGAGCAGGGGCGACGGCGGCCTTACGCGCCGATTCGCCTTCGCGTTAGTGTGCCGCGAACCGAGCCAATCTGAATGGGGATATGTCGTGCTGCGCCGCGCTCCGCGAGGTCGGCCATGATCTCGCCGACGACGCCGACGAACTTGAAGCCGTGGCCGGAGCAGGGCGAGGCGAGCGACACCTGCGGGCACTCCGGGTACCGGTCGATGACGAAGTGGCCGTCCGGCGTGTTCGTGAACCTGCACGCCGCCATTGTCACCGTCGGTCCCGCGCCATCGGGAAAGTACCGCCCCGCGAAAGCGCGCAGCATCCGCTCGTCGCGTCGTCCGGCTCGGTCGGGAGCGTATCCGGGTCGCCCTCCTCGCCGAAGGGGCGGTATCGCCCGACCTTGAACCCCGGCACGTCGAAGACCGGGAGGCCGTAGAACCGTCCCGGCGTGAAATACTTGGGGCGCTGTGGCTTGCAACCAAGCCAGCACCTGCCGCTCCGGCATGGCCAAGCCGTCGAGCGCGGGCACGAGCCGCGCCATCCACGCCCCGGCGGTGAGCACGAGCAACCCCGCCTCATACACGCCGCGATCCGTCGTCACCCGCACGCCGCCCCCGCCCGTGAATTCTCCGCGCCGTGGGCCAGCGCCCCGTTGACGTGCGCGACGATCGCGCGCTCCGGCCGCACGAACCCACCCTATGGCTGGTACAGCCCGAGAACGCCGCCCGGCAGCCGGTAGCCGGGGTACCGGCGCGTCATCTCATCTGCCGTCAGCACGTCATGCGGCAGGTCGTGCAGCCGGGCGGACTGGAGTGCGCCCTTAAAAAAACCCAACTCTCCGCCGTGCCCGCATCGATGGAGCCGGTGATGTGGAGCAATTGCTCGCCTGCGACGGCCTGCATCTCCCCCCACAGTTCGTACGCGCGGCGCAGCAGCGGGATGTAGGAGGGGTCCTCGTAGTACGGCAGGCGGATGATGCGCGTGTAGCCGTGCGACGAGCCGCGAGTCTGCGGGATGTCGAACCACTCCAATCCGAGCACGCGCCGCCCCCGCTTCGCGAGGTGGTAGCACGCCGCGCCGCCCATCCCACCGACGCCGACGACGATCGTGTCAAATTGCCGCATCGTCGATCCCCTCCGTGCGCACCTTCGATACGCCGCGTCGAGCGGCGCGCCACAAGCGTTCCGGGAAGAGCCGGACGACCGGTTGACGATGCATTGACGGAGATCCTCGCATGCTGCGTTCAATCGCCCTCAACACGCGCTAAACGCCGCTTTTCTCCGCGATAATCGCCTTCGCGAAGCCGAGGACCCGCTCGTGCTGGATGCGTGCATCGGGGAACAGGCGCCGCATCGATCGTTGATCGAGCAGACGAATCTCACCCACCATCCGCGCGCACTTCTCCTCGGTCGGATGCGTCATCGCGCCCCATATCGTGAAGCGCCCGATGATCCGTTGTCGCCATCGCGCGGGGAGGAAGTGCACGAAAGGAGTGAGGTAGTGCGGCTCCACGGGAAACCATCGGTTGGGCGTCTCAATGAAATACCGGACCCCTATCCGCGCAATTTCGGCGGCAAACCGCCGCTGGTTCTCGATGGTGCCTAGATGCTCGATGACGGAATTGCTGTACGCGATGTCGAAGGACTGATCGGGGAACGGGAGATAGCAACCATCGCCGATGATCCACCGTGCATCCCCCCTCCCGGCCTCGTCGCGCGGCACATCGACTAAATTCAGGATCGTCAACCGGGGCCGCGTGGGGATCAACTTCCAGTTGGCCAGATATCCACCAACGTCCAGAATGCGCGTTTCGCCCGTGACGGCGAACACCTCCTGGAATCTTCGCATGCAGCGTACCCGGAAAAGCGGGAAATCGGCGCATAGATCGCATGGATGTCCATCGGCCATACCTCCGCACGCTGCGCGTTTGACGCACCGGGCCACCACACCCGTACCACCGTCGGCATCTTCGGGCTTTCATACGACAACAAAAAGCAACCGCGATTACGAAATACCGCCGGTATCAGAGATGATTGCAGAATCGGTTTCCTCCCCGCCCCATCGCCGCCGTTACTTCGTGTGTCAAAGCCGGGGGCGATGGAGAGGAGAGGAGAGGGAGTGAGGTCCTTAAATTGGCCCTCACACCCGGCCCGCGTGGGTGTCCGCGAGCCAGACGCGCTTGTCCGCCTCCATGCGCTCGGAGAAGAGGTAGCGGTGCCACGCCATCCGCTCGTGGCAGATGACGCCGAGTTCCCAGACGCACGCGGCGGGGACGTCCTCCCCATCCGTCACGGCCCGCGTGAACGGGCCGGGTGGCGCGAGTTCCTTGTAGTACACCCGCTCCCACAGCTCCTGATGCCCCCGCCAGACCCCGGCGATCAGGAAGGCGTGCGTGGTGCTGAGGTGGAGCAGCGCAACATTCAGCCCGTACGCGGGGTCCCACATGCCGACCGCCATTGCGTCGACGATCACCGCCCGCGCTTCCGCGTCCATCGCGGTGGGGATGGTCACGCCCTCGCGGCGGACGTGGTACCACTTGAAGACCGCGCCCGGCAGCACGAGCGGCTCCCTCGGCTCTGCGACGCGCCACTCGTGCACGTACGCCACCGGCACGTTGCCGAGGCCATCGAGGGACACAGCACTTGCGGTCGATGCCATATTCATCACCTCCATACCTGTTCCATTCTCTCTCCTATTCCCCAGCCCCCTTCCCACGCCGAGGGGCCGAAGGGGGCCAGGGGTTAGGAAAATCTACTCGCTTTCCCGGACGCGCGCAAAGGTCATGATCCAGTTCGTTTCCCACGTCTCGCCGCGATCCTCCGAGAATGCCTGCTCTCACCGCGCCGCGTCGGCGGTGATCTCCGACTAGCGGAACCGGACGCGCACCGGCCGGCGCGCCCGGGCCAGGCGGACTTCGCATCGCCATTACCTCGGACGTAATCGACCCGGTGACGTATGGCCGCTACCATAGTCACACGGCCCCGATCGAGTGGGCCGACACCACAGCATCTCCAGCGGCCCGTCGGCGAGTTGCTCCGCCAGTGGCGCGAGCGCCGCCGACTGAGCCAGATGGAACTCGCGCTCGACGCGGAGATCTCCACGCGCCACCTGAGTTTCGTGGAGACGGGCCGCGCCGCCCCGAGCCGCGAGATGGTCCTCCACCTCGCCGAGCCGCTCGACCTGCCCCTCCGCGAGCGCAACCATCTGCTGCTCGCCGCCGGCTTCGCCCCCATCTACGCCGAGACCGCGCTGGACGCCCCGCCATTGTCGGCGGTGCGCGCGGCGATCCGCCAGGTGCTTGCCGGGCACGAGCCGTACCCCGCCGCCGTGGTCGATCGGTGCTGGAACCTCATCGACGCCAACGCCGGCGTCGCGCTGTTCACTGAGGGGGTGGCGCCGGGTCTGCTCGCGCCCCCGGCTAACGTGCTGCGGGTGAGCCTGCATCCCGACGGCATGGCGCCGCGCATCGTCAACCTCGGCGAGTGGCGCGCCCATCTGCTCGGTCGATTGCGCCGCCAGGTCGCTCTCACCGCCGACCCCGCGCTCGCCACGTTCTATGACGAACTGCGCGCTTACCCCTGCGACCGGCCCGAACCAGAGGTCGAGATGCCGGGGCCGGGCGACATCGCCGTCCCCCTGCGCATCCGGCACGGCGACCGAGAACTCACCTTCTTCAGCATCGTCGCCACCTTCGGCACGCCGATCGACATCACCGTCGCCGAACTGACCATCGAGTCGTTCTTCCCCGCCGACCCCGACACCGCATCCTTCCTCCGCACAGGCGAGTAGCGCCGTTCGCGGGGAATTGAGCGGCCGTTGCGGAGCCAATAACCCAGACCAGTCTCAAAGCGTTCAGCGGCAGACAGTTTCACAGTTTTCCTTGCCCGGCTTGGCGATCACCCCTGAATGAACGAAGCTGTGGCCGCAAACCCTCACTGATATTTCACAAGTCATGATGAGGTACATTTTACTGCCCCTTCTCGCCGCGAAGCGCGGATCATGCAGCGAACGAAGGCGCACAGGAATGACGCGAGTCTGAACGGCCGAACTCTCTTGGCGGATGGGCGGCTGCAGCATGAGGGGTTGGTGCAGATTTGCGTGCGGCGTGGCATGATCGTCTCGCCGATCTCCATGCTCGAATCGCAACATCTCACGCAGGCGCGGCTCATGTGGGAGCCGGACATCGTCGGCTCGCCGCGCAGGTCAGCAAGCTGGGCATGTGGGACGCGCTGGAGCGCCTCCTCGCGGAGACGCCGGAGACGTTCACCACCATCGATGACGCGACGATGGGGGCTATGGTGAACCGCCGCTTCCATCACGGCATCGCGGAGGCGACGGGGAACCCCTATCTCATCGAACTGATGCGGCAGCACGAGCACCGCAAGGCGCGGCTCTCGTTCGTCTTCTTTCGCCACGGGCTGTACACCCCGGTGACGGAGCAGCACCACGCGATCCTGGCGGCGTTGCGCGCGGGGACGGGGACGAGGCGGCAGCGCTGATGGCGCGGCATATCAGCATCACGCAGGCGCGGCAGGCGTGGGTTCTTCAGTGAATTCGGTTCGGTAGCGATCCATGTGGTAGCCGCGCCTTCGTGATGAGGAACGGCCCGGAGATCGTCAAGGGCACCCTGCCGCCGGACCAACTCGGCGTGAAGGCGCTCGACGATGTCACCTTCGAGGTCACGCTGAACACGCCCGCGCCCTTCTTCCCGCTCCTCGCCGCGTATCACCCGGCGGTGCTCGGCACCTTCCCGTGCATCAAGCACGTCTCGATCACGAAGTAGCGTTGGAAGGGCTGAAGAAAATAGACGACATGGCTCCCAGTCTAGTGCGGCGCGGGGGCGAAGGCGGTCGGGGCGGGGGTGTAGGGAATCCTGACGCCGCCCGCCTTGACCGCGTCCGGGCCGCCGTGCGCGTCCAGCAATACGCGCTGCTCGGCCTTCGCGCGGGCGTCCACGTTGTCCGGGTCGCAGATCGTCCGCAATGCGCGTACACACGCCGCCAGCGTCCCCGCGTGCGCCGGGTCGCCCGCGAGGTCGCGCGTCTCCAGCGGGTCGGCCTCCATGTCGAACAACTGCGGCGGGTACCCCCCGGCGTAGTGGACGTATTTGTGCCGCGCGTCCCGCAGCATGAAGATGCCGGTCGGCGCGAAGATCGCGTGGTACTCGCCGAAGACGGTGCGGTCGCGGTCGTCGCCGCGCGCCATCTCCCAGAGCGAGTCGCCGGGCAGGTCGGCGTCCTCCGGCGCGAGCGACGCGCCGACCGCCTCGACGATGCTCGGGAAACTGTCGAGTAGCGAGACATTCGTGCGGGAGACCGTGCCCGTCGGCACATCCGGCCCGGCGACAATCAGCGGCACGGCGGCGCAGCCGTCGTACATCGAACTCTTCCACCAGAGGCCATGCTCGCCCAGTTGCTCGCCGTGGTCGCTGGTGTAGACGATGCGCGTCGTCTCCCGCAGCCCCGCCGCATCGAGCGCGTCGAGCACGACGCCGATCTGCGCGTCCATGAAGGTGACAAGGCCGTAGTAGGCGGCCATCGCGTTGCGGATCGCCGCCTCATCGACCGGCTCGTCGAGCGCCTGCTGTTGGCGCATGATCTCCAGCACCGGGTGGCGTGGCCACTCCCCCGGTTGCCACTGCACCGGCATCGGCAGCGTCGCCGGGTCGTAGAGGTTGAAATACTCCTCCGGCACGACGAGCGGGAAGTGCGGCGTGACGAACGACGCCATCAGGCACCACGGCGCATCGTGTGTGGCGGCCTCCTCGCGCAGCCAGCGCGCGCTCTCCGCCGCCACCGCGCGGTCGTAGCGGATGTACTCGGACTCCCCCGCCCGCGCGTCGTAGACCTGCTGGCGGCTCTGCGGGCGCACCGGCATCTCCGCACGCAGCAGGCCGTAGAGATCGCCGACGCCCTCCAGCACATGCATTGGCAGACGCTCGTCGGGGAAGCCGTTCGGGTCGTCCGCCGCACGGTAGTGCAGTTTGCCGACGGTCGTTACATGGTGGCCTTGTTCAATGAGCCGATGGCCCCAGCTCGCCGCCTGCGTCCCGGTGTACGGCGTCGCATTGTCCCACGCGCCGATATCGAAGGCGTACCGCCCCGTCGCGAAGCTCGCGCGCGACGGCACGCAGATCGGCGTCGAGCAGTATGCATGGGCGAACCGCGTCCCCCGCGCCGCCAGCGCGTCGATGTGCGGCGTGCGCACCATCGGGTTCCCGTAGCATCCTGCGACGTGCGGGCTGTGCTGGTCGGACATGATGTACAGGACATTCGTCGGTCGCATCCGTACCCCTCCCCTTACTTCTTCCTCATGATCCGAGGGAGAAACCGGGGAGAACCGCAAAGGCGCGAAGGACACGAGGAAGGGTCTTAACACAGAGGACACGGAGGAAAAAAGAGGGTTGCTCTGCGCTCTCTGTGTTAATTCCCCGATTTCTCTTCGTATCCTTTGCATCTTTGCGGTTCATTCGGTTTCTCCTATCCCCTACTTGACGCGATACTGGTTCAGCACTGCCTCGTTCACCTCGACGCCGAGGCCGGGGCGGTCGGGGATCGTCAGCCAGCCGTCCGCGATCTCAGCGGGCGTCGTCGCGAGTGCATCGCGGAAGTGGTTCGTCGTGCGGTCATACTCGAAGAGCGGCTCCAGCGGGAAGAGCGACGCCGTCGCGGGCGGCAGGGCGGCGGTGAACTGCAATGCCGCCGCGAACCCGACCGCGCTCCCCCAGACGTGCGGCAGGTAGCGCACGCCGTGCGCGCTCGCCAGCGCCGCGATCCGCTGGCACTCGGTGAAGCCGCCCGCCGCCGTCAGGTCCGGCTGCGCGATGTCCACACCGCGCGCTGTGAACAACCGCCGGAAGCCGTACCGCGTGTACTCCGCCTCGCCCCCCGCGACCGGCACGTCCAGCGCCCGGCTGACCTCGGCGTATCCCTCGATGTCCTCCGGGATCACCGGTTCCTCGAACCAGCGCACATCCAGCCGTTCGAACTCCCGCCCCAGCCGGATCGCCGTCGCCGCGTCGTAGGCGTGGTTCGCATCCACCATCAGTTGCACGTCCGGCCCGATTGCCGCGCGCACGGCGCGGGCGTGGCGCACGTCCACCTCCGGCGTGTAGCCGACCTTGAGTTTGAGCGCGCGGAACCCCGCCTCGACGTGCGTCTCCGCCTCCGCGATAAGGTCGGCGGCGAAGTCCTCCTTCGGGCGGAAGTAGAGGCCCGTCGCGTACGCCTGCACGCGCTCGCGGAACCGCCCGCCGAGCAGCCGCGAGACGGAGACGCCGAGCGCCCTCCCCTTGAGGTCCCAGAGGGCGATATCGACCGCGCTGATCGCGTGAATCGCGAACCCCTTCTGCCCGTAGTCACGCGTGCGGGCATACATCCGCTCCCACAGCGGCAACGTGTCCGTCGGGTCCGCACCGATCAGCATGGGCGCGAGCAGGGCATTGATGATTGCCGCGCTCGGCTCCGGTGGCCCGAACGACTCGCCCCACCCCACCGCGCCGTCGTCCGTCGTCACGCGCACGAGCATCGCCGTGCGCGCGTCGTACCACAGCTGCGAGTAGCCAAACGGCTCCGCCAGTGGATGCCGCAACACGAACGTCTCCACCGTCGCAATCTTCATCGGCTCCACCCCCACATTCTTCGCGTCACAATTGCTGCACCTCTGGAGCGTTTTTCCCGGCAACTGGATCGCCACCCTTTCCCGGTGGCGCGGGTGCCCTCCGGGTGGATTCAATCTGCGGCCGCTGGGTGCACGCCGACGCACGAAGGGATCGGCGCGGCGCAGGGAGCGTCAATCGAGACCAGGCGGCGCGAGGATGCGCACATTCTTCCCGTTAAAATCATAAAGCTTGCCATTCTGGGTGAGGAGACCTGACCCGTCGACGCCGTATCTGCTGAGGCCCAACCCTTCCGGGGCCTGCATCTGCCGATACGACACCGCATTCGGGTAGATCCGGAACTCGACATTCGTGGCTGTAGGCTCCTTCACCACCAGGCGCTTGGCTGTGTTCTCCAGTTGTTTGATCGCTTTGTCGATATCGCCGCCTTTGCTCTCGGTGACGACCCACGTGCCGGACGCATCGCGCGAGAGAATATCCGCGCACGGCTCGTCTGCTCCCATGCCAAGTCCCTTCCGGACTTCGGCGTCCGACGCGCCGTGAGGCTGGGTCATCCCCTCGTCCGTGGTCATGCTGTTGCGCACTTTGTGCTCGCGCCCGAGCGCCTCGAACTGCTCCTCGAGCTGTTGTGACGCATCCTGCAACTTGCCCATGCGCTGCTCGATCGGCCGCAGCTTCTGGTTATAGTCGAGCCGCTGCCGTGCCGTTAGCGTCCCGCCCTGACTCTGCTGGAGCGCGTCGCGCTCCGCTTCTACCGCGTCCAGATCTTTCTTCACTGCCTGCCATTTGGTGGAGTTTTCCTCGGCCCCCTTGATCAGACCGTTCAGTGTCTCCGTGGTATCCGCGCTCGGCGTGCCCGGCAGTTTACCGAACCGCTCGCGCATCCGCTGGGGGATGATGAGGCAGGGCGGATCGCTGCAGATCTCGAGGCCGCGCTCGGTCGCGTGTGCCGTGTGCGCCTCCCCCGTCAGTTCGTCCTTGAACTGCCACTCCTGTTTCTGCTTCACCTCCAACTCGACCGCGCCCTGCGCCTCCTTCGCCTCCGCAGACGCGAGCCGCTCCTCAAGTTGTTTGACCGCCTGCACCTCGCCGCTGATCGCGTGCGTGCCGACGCTGTAGAGATCGAGGAAGGCCGTCGCCGTATCCAGCACCGCCGTGACGAGCGCGGCGTCGGCCTCGCCGGATTCGAGCAACCGCGTCTCGTCCGAGAGGTTCGCATTCGCGGCGGCGCTCTTCTCCTGATACTTCTCCCAGCTCTGCTCCGCCCGTATCCCCCCGACCCCTGCGGCGAGCGCCAGGAAGAAAACCGTGGCCGCCCCGCCCGTCGCCAGCTCCGCGACCGCGAAGAGTCCGAGCTGGAGTGCGGTCACGCCCATCTCCGTCCACCACTCCGCGTCTTCGTGCCCCTTCACCGTCTCCTTCGCCACAGCCTGCCCGAACGGGTCCTGCCACGGCGAGCCTGGCGATGTGTACAGTTGCTGATGGACCGGGTGCAAGTCGAGCGCCAGTGTGCTCTTCGGGTCCGCGAGTTTCCCTTCCGTCGTCGCGATATTGTCCAGCACGCCCTGCAGCGAGGTCGCCATCGTCTGCCGCGCCTTGGCGTCGTCGGTGCCGGTCGCGACATCGTACACCTTGTTGTCCCGCCGGAGCGCGTAGATCGTCGGATATCGGTTCGCGAATCCCTTGATCGTCGACTCCAAGCTCATGTGCTTGGTGTTGGTCGCCTCCCAGGTGGGCATCGGGTGCTGCTCACCGCCGATGGGGCCGCTCCGCTGCGGCGGTGTGTCCGGATTAAAGGGCATCGGCTCCCAATCGTCGCGTGTCGCGGTCGGGTCATCGCCGACGCTCCCCTTCCGGTTGTAACCGACGTTCACGTCCCGCAGCGCCGTCTGCTTCATTTCCGCTTCGGAGACCTGCTTGGCGACCTGCTTGAGATCGATGAGCGCTTTGTTCTGGTCCGCCGTGGGGGGCGCCTGTGGATTGTCGAGGCCGAGCCGCTTCTGCTCGGTCTGGATGAAGGCACGGTTCTTCGCCAGATAGCCCCGCGTCTTCGCGGTGACGTCCGCCTTGAACTGATCCTGGATTCTGAGGAGATCGGGCAGCGCCCAGAGGTTCGCGCCCCGATCGACGCACAGATTCCAGATGGCGAAATCCTTGCGTCCCACCTCAAGCAGTCGCTTGCCGAAACTGCCCCAGATGTGCTCGAGGTAGTACTCGTCGCGCGGGCCGACCCAGCCCTGGTTGAGCAGGATGAAGATCAGCCGGAAGCGGTCCTCATCGGAGGCGAGACGGAACGCCTGCGGGTTGATGTCCTTGACGTCGCCGACGGTCTTCGCGTCGCGGATGAGACGACGCTGCTCGGTGTCGAAGTCTTCCTTCTTCTCCTCCTCGCGCTGGATGGCGGACCCAGCCGAATACATGGGAGTCGCCGCTGCTGCGGCCTCTCCGCGCTGCTGGAGCACGTGGGTCATTTCGTGCGCGAGCAGCCACCGCCCGCTCTCACTCTGCGGCTCGAAGCGGCCCGCGCCGAAGACGATCCGCTCGCCCACCGTGTACGCCAGGGCGTTGATCGAGCGAGCGGATTCGGCTGCATGGCTGTCCGCGTGGATGCTGATGCGGCTGAAGTCATGCCCGAAGCGCCTCTCCATGTCCACCCGCGTTCTTCGATCGAGCGGCTCGCCCCCGGATTGCAGGACCTCTCCGACAACCGGCGGGACCCGCCCCGCCAGATCGGGGCTATCGGTCCCCTCCTTGCGGGAAAGCCGCATCGCGTCCCGGCGCGCGCCGTTCTCCTCCCGCTCCGCCTTGGCGACACACTCCGGGCAGAGTGCGCCCTCGCCCCGCTCGAGCACCGTGGTGCACTGCGCGCACAGCCGTTGCACCCGCCCCCCGGCACGCGCAAAGCCCGCGAACGCACCCTGCTCATTCGGCGCGAGCCGCACGACGCGGTCGGCGACGGCGTTCGCCTCGCGCTCGTACGGGTCATCCGCCGCGCTGACAAAGAGCCGCGCCTGCAAGGAGGGCGGCCCCGTATCCGGTGTGGCACCGGGCGAGAGGTCGCCCGCCCCCGGTACCTGCTGATCGTCGGCCGTGGCGCTCTTCGGGGCGCCGCCCGCGTCCGCATCGGCGGAGGTATCGAGCACGGTCGGCGGGTTCCCCGTGCGGCCATGATCCGTCTGCGCATCGAATGCATCCTGCCTGGCCTGCACATCCGCACGCAGGCGTTCGCTCGTCTGCGCCACCTGCGCCGTGGGAATGCTGACGAATCGTCGGTGCGCGTTGGTGAACATCTGCTTGTCAATCACCACGTGCCCGTCCTCATGCTGCCGGAGGGCGCTGAGGAAACGATCCCACGAACGCTGGTCGGCCTGTGACGCCTTGTCTCGCTCGGCCCAACGGGGCAGGGTCATCGACTGTTTGACGTCCAATTTGGCGGCGGTGATCGGCTCACCCTGCGTCGCGACAGAGAAATCGAAGGCGACCGAGCCGACCTCGTCGGGGAGGGCGGCGGCCACGTCGGCGAGGGTCGTGCCGTGGACAACGGTGGACTGCTGCGCGGGCGGGTCCTGAATCGTCGTGGAACCCGACGACACACCGGGGGCGTCCAGCGGCACCGGGCCATCACCCTCCGGCTGGGGCAGGCCGTCGCCGGGAGCCGTCATCGGCGCGGCGGGATCAGGAGCGCGCTGGATGGATCGGGGGCCACCATCGGAGCGCGGCGGCAAGATTGAGATGCGGTCGAGTGCGTGCCCGAATCCACCCAACTCCTTCGCGGGACTCTCGAGCGGTTCCGCGTCGGCGGCACGCCTCATTTCGGCCGTCGATATTCCCGCATCGCGCTCGGTTCGCGGGGGTTCGGTGACCGTGCTGGGGATGGGAGCGGAGACGGCGGAGAGCGGCCCGGCGGGGGGCGGCACCCAGGTCGGTGATTGCGGTCGCTGCCGCTGCACGAGTCGCGTTTGCATCTTTACTGGCTCCCCGCCAATCGGGTGCACTGGCACGCACCGATGTGTCAGCAATGTGACCGCAATGGTACCAATGAATATCACAGGCCGTATACACCGGGCGATAACAACTCTCACGTCAGATGGCGTGGCAAGGCCGACACCAAGCCTCTTTTAATTCCCATCTCTCCCCCTTCCCGAGGCGGGAAGGGGGCCGGGGGGTTAGGCCTCCCCTTTTCCCACCTGCCCATCCATGATGACGCACGCCGCCGTCGGAATTGTCAGCGTCACCGCCTCGCCCGCCGCGAATGGCCGCGCCTGATCGCCGTGGATGCGCAGCCGCACGCCCCGCGCGTCCACGAAATACTCCATCGTGCCGCCGAGGTAGGTCGCGTCCGTCACGACGCCGCGCAGGACATTCTGCGCGGCGTCCGCCGTCTCGCCCGTCATGCGGATCGCCTCGGGCCGGATCGCCACCGTCACCGCGCCGTCGCCGTCGCGGAGCAGCGCGTGCGGCACGCCGTGGAGCGTCACGCCCTCCCCGACCGTCACATGCGCGACGCCGCCCGACGCGCCGGTCATCGTGCCGGGGAGCGCGTTCACCGACCCCATGAAGTCCGCGACGAAGAGGTTGGCGGGCCGCTCGTAGATGGCGCGCGGCGTGTCGTACTGCTGCAACACGCCGCCGTTGAGCACCGCGACGCGGTCAGAGAGCGCCATCGCCTCCGCCTGGTCGTGCGTGACGTAGACGAAGGTGATCCCTGTGCGCCGCTGCAACTCCTTCAATTCGACGCGCATCCGCTCGCGCAGTTTCGCGTCGAGGTTCGAGAGCGGCTCGTCCAGCAGCAGGATCGACGGCTCGACGACGAGCGACCGCGCGAGGGCGACGCGCTGCTGCTGCCCGCCACTGAGCATCGCCGGGTACCGCTCGCCCATCCCCGTCAGCCCGACGAGCCGCAGCGCCTCCGTCACCCGCGTCTGGAGGTCGGCGCGGCCCACTTTCTCCAGTTTCAGCCCGAACGCGACATTCTCGAAGACCGTCATGTGCGGCCAGACGGCGTAGTTCTGGAAGACCATGCCCATCCGGCGCTTCTCCGGCGGCACGACGCCCGACGCCGACGAGAGCACCGCGCCGTCCACCGCGACCGCGCCGCCGTCCGGCTTGAGGAAGCCGGCGAGGATGCGCAGCGTCGTCGTCTTGCCGCAGCCGGACGGCCCGAGCAGCGTGATGAACTCCTTGTCGTCCACGTCCAGATTCAGCCCCTTGAGCACCGGGTTGTTCCCCAACCGCTTCGTCAGCCCCGTGATCGCAATCCGCGCCACCGCTTCCCTCCCGTCAATACTGAACCGCCCACGGAGGCGGAAGAAGATGCGAACACAGAGGACGCAGAGCACACAGAGAGCACAGAGAGGAAGAAAAAGTCTTTGGATTTTCTCTGTGTCCTCTGTGCCCTCCGTGTGCCCTGTGGTAAATCCCCTCCCCCTGCGGTTCACAGGGGTTTCCCCGTCACCCGCCGGGGAGTTCCCGCGCCACCGGCGTACCCCTGCGGTTCGTCAGCCACTGCAACAGGAGGCTCATCACGAGGATGACGCCGATGGTGAAGACCGCGAGGGCGGAGACCGCCTCCAACTGGCCGAGATCGTTCAATCGGAAGATCGCCACCGCGATCGTCTCCGTGCCGCTCGTGTAGAGGAGCACCGTCGCGCTCAACTCGCCGAGCGCGGGGATGAAGACGAGCAGCCACGCGACGAGCAGGCCGGGGCGGATCAGCGGCACGAGGATGAGCCGGATCGTCTGCAACCACGAGGCGCTCGTGATCCGCGCCGCCTCCTCCAGCGACGGGTCCACCTGCCGCAGGGCCGCGCTCGCGCTCCGCACCGCGAGGGGGATGAACCGCGCGATGTACGCGACGAGCAGGATCCAGATCGTGCCGTAGAGCCGGATCGGCGGGCGGATGAACGCCTGGATCAGCCCGACCGCGAGCACCGTCCCCGGCAGGCCGAGCGGCAGGATCGCGAGGTAGTCGAGCGCGCGCCGCCCGCGCATCGTCGTGCGCTGGTCGATGTAGGTGATGAGTAGGCCGAGCGTCGCGGTGATTGTCGCCGCGCCAAAGGCGAGTTTGAAGCTGTTAATGATCCCCCGCCGCGCGATCTGGTTGCCGACGAGCGCGGTGTTGAAGTTGTGCAGCGTCAAATTCCCCGGCGTTGGCAGGCTCGTCCACGACTTGCTGAACGCCGCCGTCACCAGCACCGCGAGCGGCAAAATCGCGCTGAACGCGACAACGACGACGCAGAGCGCCAGCAGCGCCCACTTCCCGACGCCGAGCCGCGCTGTCCGCGTCCGCACGCCCCGCCCGCTGACCGTCACGAACGACCGCCGCTCCAGGTACCGCCGCTGCACCGTCAGCCCGATCACGGTGAGGATGACGAGCATCAGCGAGAGCGCGGAGGCGTCCGCGAGGCGCGGCGGGTAACTGCCCAATGTGCCGTAGATGCGCGTCGGCAAAAAGACGATCTTCGCGGGGGAGCCGAGGAAGGCCTGCGGCCCGAAGAGCGCGAGCGACTCGACCGCCGCCAGCAGCGCGCCGCCCGTGATCGCCGGGGCGACGAGCGGCAGCGTCACGCGGCGGGTGATCGTCCACCGGTCCGCGCCGAGGATTTGCGCGGACTCCTCCAGCGGCGCGTCCAGCGTCTGCAACGCGCTGTGCGTCAGCAGGTAGACGAAGGCGAAGACGTGGAGCGAGATGACGAAGATCAGCCCACCCATGCTGAAGATGTTCACCGGCCCCGTGGCGACGGGGAGGACGAGCCGCAGCGCGCGGTTCAGATAGCCCGCGTTCGGGCCGAGCAGGATGATGTACGCCAGCGTCGTCAGGTACGGCGGCGTGATGAACGAGAGCGCGACCAGCGCGTGGATCACCCGGCCCAGCGGCATGTCCGTCCGCGCCGTCGCCCACGCCAGCGGCACGCCGAGCAGGACGCTGCCGATCCCCGTGCCCAGCGCGAGGATAAGCGTGTTCTTCACCGGCGCGAGGTTCCGCTCCGCCGTGAAAACCGTTGTCAGGTGCGCCAGCGTCCGCTCCTGCGGCAGCCCGAACGCGCCGAGCAGCAGCCACAGCAGCGGGTATCCGACGACCACCAGCAGCAACACCGCCGCCACGCCGAGCACCACCCCCGGCACGCTCACCCCGAAGCCCGGCGCCCGCACCGCCCGCACCCGCCCGCGCGACGCCTCCGTGATCACATCCATCCCCATCGTCGCTCCCCATCACTGCAAGAATATTGAGCCGCCACGGCGCTAAAGAGGGGAAAGGGGATTAACACAGAGGCCACGGAGCGCGCAGAGGACACGGAGAATTCTTTCTTGTCCTTCGTTATCTTTTCCCCCGCTCTGTGCCCTCTGTGCCCTCTGTGCGCTCTGTGTTGTCCCGTGTTTTCGCTCCCTTCCCTGGCGTCTCTGCGGTTTATTTGGTTACTCCCCGTCCCCGGCCCGCGATCACTGCTTGATGTCGTCGTCCGTGCGGTGGACGAGAAATTCGGCGGGCGTCGGCGTGCCCTGCACGAAGGGCGGCCCCGCCGCGACGACCGCGTCCACGCCGCCGTGCGCCGCGATCAGCACGCGCTGATGCGCCTTCGCCGCTGCGTCCGCCACCTCCGGATCGACGATCTCCCGCAGTTCCCGCTCGCACGCCGCGCGCACCGTCTGGTAATCCGGCACTGCGGCGAGACTGTGCCGCTCGTGCGGGTCGGCGTCGAGGTCGAAGAGTTCGGGCAACATGCCGACGTAGTGGATGTACTTGTACCGCTCGCCGCGCGTCATGAAGATACCCGTCGGCGACCCCGCCGCGTGATACTCGCTGAACGCCGTGCGCTTGGGTAGCGTCTCGCCGGTGGCGACCGACCAGAGTGAGAGGCCGGGGATGTCCATGTCCCCCGGTTGCAGCCCGACACCCGCGCCCTCGAGGATCGTCGAGAAGCTGTCCACCAGCGTCACATTCGCGTCCACGACGCGCCCCCCCGGTACGTCCGGCCCCGCCATGATGAACGGGACGCCCGCCGAGGACTCGTACATCGTGCTCTTGCCCCAGTGGCCCTGCTCTCCCGTCATCTCGCCGTGGTCGCTCGTGTAGATGATGCGCGTCGTGTCGCGCAGCCTCGCCTCGTCGATCGCGCGGAGCACCTGCCCGACATTCGCGTCCGTGAAGCTGCACAGGCCGTAATACGTCGCAATCGCCTTCCGCACGGTCGCCTCGTCCAGTTCCTCATCCAGTTCGTTGCGGTAGCGGAGTGCGGCGATGGCCGGGTGGTCAGACCACTTCCCCGCCGTGAATGTCGGCGGCAGTTCGATCCGGTCGAGCGGGTAGCGGTCGAAGAATTCCTGCGGCGCGCGGAGCGGCGGGTGCGGGCAGGTCAGCGAGACGAAGAGCACCCACGGTTTGTCGTGCTGCGCCGCCTCGTCGTGCAGCCAGCGGACGCTCGCGGCGGTGATCGCGCGGTCGTAATGGGAGTAGTCCGACTCCCCCGGCCCGGCATTCAGCAGCTTCCGGCGCGACCCCGGCACGCGCTGCACCGGGTCCCGCACCATGCCGAAGACGTCCCCCTCGCCCTTGTGGACGTGCATCGGGATCCGCTGATCGGGGAAGCCAGTGTCGTCCCCCTCGCCCCGGTAGTGCAGCTTGCCGATCGTCGTGACGTGATTGCCCTGCTCGGTCAGGCGGTGCCCCCAACTTGGCACGCGCCCGTCGTACGGCGTGCCGTTGTCCCAGTAGCCGATCTGATGGACGTACCGACCGGTGGCGAAACTCGCCCGCGCCGGGACGCAGATCGGGCAGTTCGTGTACGCCCGCGTGAATCGTGCCCCCCGCGCCGCTAGCCCGTCGAGGTTCGGCGTCTGCACGAGCGGATGCCCGTAGCACCCCAGCGCCGCCCGGTTGTGCTGATCCGCCATGATGTACACAAGATTCGCTGGTTTCATACGCTCTCTATCCTCCGGGTGATAAAAGGGATGCAACACAGAGGGCACGGAGCGCACAGAGCGCACAGAGACATATATCTCTTCTTTCTTCTCTCTTTTCTGTGCCCTCTGTGTACTCTGCGTCCTCTGTGTTAAGGCGTTCCGGTCCCTGCGTCAGACCCCCCACTCGCCGCCGAAGATTTTGCTCAACTTCTCCAGCGTCGCCTGGCGGTTCGCCTGGTAATCCGCCGGGTCCTGCAGGAGCAGTTTCAGGCTGGAGAGCGGCGGGTTGCCCTTCGGCGGTTGGAGGTCCGAGCGGCTGGAGTACTTGCCGCCCTCGACGAGGATCTTCTGCCCCTCGTCGCCGATCCACCAGTCGTAGAAGAGCGTCCCGGCGTTCGGGTGCGGCGCGTCCTTGAGGATCGCGACGCCGCCCGGCTCTGTCGCCACGCCTTCGTCCGGGAAGCTGTAGTCCGTCGGCTTCCCCTGCAACTTGGAGCGCTGCGCGATGTTGTCGTTCTGCAGGAAACTCGCTCCGCGCTCGCCGTTTTCCAGCGTCTGCGTGATCAACTGCGGTGTCGTGACGCGCAGTGGCTTGTTCGCCGCGACGCCCTTCAGCCAGTCGTCACCGAGCAGTTTGGTCAGCGTGTAGATGCGCGGCGCGCCGTCGCCGTTGCTGCTGCTGAAGTAGACGAGTTTGCCCGCCCACTTCGGGTCCGCCAAATCCTTCCAGTGCTTCGGCGGGTCCGGTGCGATGCTCGTGTTCCACTGGAGCACGCCCGTCGTCAGGCGGGACGCGACCCACTGCCGGTCCGCGTCCTTCAGGTTGTCGGCGATCGTCCTCGCGTTCGGGGAGTCGTACGCCTTGAGCAGGTTGCGCTTCTTGAAGGAGAGGAAGGCGGCGATGTCCGAGGTGTCCACCACGTCCGCCTGCACCTTGCCTGCGTCCGACTCCGCGAGTACCTTCGTCGAGACGTCGTTCGAGCCGCCCCGGAAATACTGCACGTCGATGCCGAACCGCTCCTTGAACGGCTTGATGATCGCGTCCACGATCTGGGTGTCGAGGCTGGTATAGAGGGAGACCTTGCCCTCCTTCTTCGCCTTCTCCACGAGGTCCGCCGCCGGGTTGAAGGCCACGCCCGCCACCGTGCCCGCAGCGGGCGCGCTCCCCGCCGCCGTGGTGCCCGCCGGGGCGCTCGTTGCCGCCGCGCTCGGCTTGGGGGCGCCCGTCGCCGTCGCGCCCGCCCCCGCCGTCGCCGCCGGTGTGGCCGGCGCGGACGAGCCGCCGCATGCCGCCAGCGCCAGCGCGACCGCCGCCGCGCCGCTCGCCCGCAGCAGATCGCGCCGTGTCATCGTGCCCCGTTCGTGCCCCGCCATGCTCGCCCTCCCTTTCCGCTACTACCCAATTCCATCAGTGCCACAACTCAAGGGACCAAACCGAATCGACGCAAAGAACGCGAAGGGGGACCGGGATCCAACACAGAGAACACGGAGCGCATAGAGGACGCAAAGGGAATCCAAATATATTTTCTTCTCTGTGCGCTCTATGCGCTCTGTGTCCTCTGTGTTAAGACCCTCTTTGCGTTCTTTGCGGTTCATTTGGGTTCTCCCTCCCACGTCCCTGGTGGCCGCCGCGTGGAGGCGCGCACGACCAGCCCCGTCGGCATGACGATGTGCTCCGGCGGGAGCGCGGCGTCCGCGTCCTCGATCCGCGCCGCGAGCAGCGTCACCGCCCGCTCCGCGACCTCACGCACCGGCTGCGCGACGCTCGTCAGCGGCGGGTAGAGGAAACTGGCGAAGGCGTCGTCGTACGAGATGATGCTCATCACGTCCGGCACGCGCACATCGCGCTCGTACAGGGCGCGCAACGCGCCGAGGGCGAGGCTGTCCCCCATGATGAGCAGCGCGGTCGGGCGCGCGGGGAGGGCGAGCAGCGTCTCCGTCGCGTCGTATCCGCCCTCGACCGCGCGCGTCAGGCCGAGTTGCCGGTACGCATCGGGGAGCGGGATCGCGCGGTCGGCGAGCGCGGCGACGAAGGCCTCCAGCCGGTGCCGGTCCACCGGGTTGGTGCGGCTCGAGCCGATGAAGGCGATCCGCCGGTGCCCGAGCGCCGCAAGGTGCGCCACCGCGCCATCGATCCCCGCCACCGGGTCCACCGTGATCGTGGACGCCGCCGCCACCGGACGCGGGCGCAGCAATTGCACCACCGGCACCCCCCGCTCGACGAACCGCCGTACCTCCGCCGCCGAGTCCGGCGCGTCGAAGATCACGCCATCCACCCGCTGCCCGAGCAGGAATTCGATCAGCGCGCCGCCCGCGCGCGCCTCGCTCGACTCCGCGTTCACCTCGATCACATGGTAGCCGCCGAGCATCGCCGCGCGGGCGATGTGGACGCTGAGCAGGTACGGGATGGGCCGCTCGTACGGCGTCTGGCGGAAGATGCGCGGCACGAAGCCGATGACGCCGCTCCGTTGCCGCCGGAGCGCGCGTGCCGCGAGGTGCGGCGTGTATCCCAATGCCGCCGCCGCCGCCGTCACCCGCTCCCGCGTCGCCTCCGAGACGCGGATGTTGCTCCGCGCCCCGTTGAGCACGACGGAAACCGTCGCCTGCGAGACGCCCGCCCACCGCGCGACATCATTGCTCGTCACTGCCCGCGCACCCGTCACCGCGCGCATCTCCCCGTGTTTCGCCGTTGATTAGACGTATAATCAGATGCACTTTCCGTTATAGCACGCCTGTCAATGGGGAGTGGCGATCACTACGAAGAGCGACGCCCCCACCGTCGCGACCTTCCCATTATGCGTGAGAATCAGCGCGATCACGTAGAGAATCCCGGCAAGCGGCATCGCAATCGAATAGAATCTCTTTCGGGTCATCGTCCATCCATCCTTTCTGTCCGATCCATGCTTGCCCATCACTCTACCACACAGAGAAATCCTGGGTCATCGCGCGCCAACGGTGACGGTCGATCCTTGCGTCGCAAAGGGGCGGATCGTACCATAGGTCAGATGGCAGCCGACACGTCAGAAGCGCGCAAGGCCCCGTGCGGCGTCGGTCCATGCGCCGTGAGAGCAAGAGACTACCCAGTCGATCAGCAGGGAAGGAGGCTCAGATGACGAGCATGACGCGACGGCACATGTTGGCATTGGCGGGCGCAAGCGCAGCGGCGGCAATTCTCGGTGCGTGCGGCGGCGCATCCCGGAGCACGTCCGCGCCATTCGGCACACGCACCACCTCCGCGTCCGTCCCCGCCGGTTCCGCAGCGACGGCGCAGGGCAAGCGCGGCGGCACGCTACGCATCGGCCAGCAGTTCGACATCCAACCGGCACGCCTCCACGCGATCACCTTCCAGCACTACGCCGTGATCTACGCCGTCTTCGACACCCTCGTCCGCCTCGACGCGACGAACAACCCGCAGCCGGAACTCGCCGAGTCGTGGCAGTTCTCGCCGGACTTCAAGACGCTCACGCTGAAACTGCGCCGCGACGTGAAGTTCCACACGGGCCGCGCGATGACGGCGGACGACGTGATCTGGAACCTCAAGCGCGTGCAGGACCCGAAGGCCTCCTCGCAGAACGCCAATCTCGCGAAAGCGATCGAGTCGATGGCCGCGCCGGACCCCGCGACGCTGGAAATTAAGTTCATCGCCCCGCGCCCCGCCGTCTTCGACATGCTCGACGCCCTCTGGATCCTCGACCCGCAGTCCCTCGCGGACGCCGAGGGCGGCAAGCGCTGGGTCGGCACCGGGCCGTTCATGTGGCAGGAGTGGAAGCCGGGCGTCGAGCTCACCCTCAAGCGGTTCGACGGCTACTGGAAGCCCAATCTGCCGCTGCTGGACGGCATTTCCATGAAGGTCATCACGGACCCGCAGGCACTGCTCGCGCAGTTGCAGGGCAAGGCGCTCGACCTGATCGTCAACCCGCCATTCGAGCAGGTCGGGCCGATCCAGCAGGACAAGAGCCTCGCCCTCCTCCAGAGCCAGACCGGCGCGCAGATGTTCTACGTCGGCCTGAACGTCACCACGCCGCCGCTCGACAAGAAGGAGGTGCGGCAGGCGATCAGCTACGCCATCGACCGCAAGCGCGTCGTGCAGACCGGCCTCAGCGGCGTCGGCGAACCGGCGGCGATCCCGTGGCCGAAGTTCTCCCCCGCCTACAGCGAGGCGAAGCAGAACGCCTACGCCTTCGACCTGGAGAAGTCGAAGGCGCTGCTGGCGCAGGCGGGCCTCCCCGGCGGCTTCGACCTGCCCTTCGTGACGACGCAGGGGCTGCCGGGCCTCGCCAAGATGGCGCAGATCATCCAGAGCGACCTCGCGAAGGTCAACATCCGCGCCAAGATCGAGGAGGTGGAGTCCGCCGACCTGACGACCCGGCTCACCGAGCGGAAGTTCACGCACGCCTGGACCCTCGGCTACGGCTTCAACAATCTTCACCCGAGCACGATGCCCTCCGTCGCCTTCCCGTGGCGCCCCGGCAACAATAGTTCGTACTACGACACTCCCGCGTATACCGACCTGATCCAGAAGTTGCAGGTCACGACGAACCCGGACGACCTGAAGGCGCTCTCCGGCCAGTTGACGGACCTGATTCTTGACGCCTCCTTCGTCCTCACTGTGACGCCGCAGCGGCGCATGTGGGCAACCCGCGCGGATGTCAAGGGCGTCGCCTGGGGCCAGGAGGACGCACTCTTCCTCGAGCGGACCTCGCTGGAGCGGTAGTAGAGGAATCCTAGCCCCCACTGACCAGAGGGCGTCCGCTTCCCCGTACCGCACAGGGGGCGCCCGAAGGGTTGACTCATCGCGATACTGAGGCGTTCCCGGAACACCCCGCGCTCACGGAGGCTCACTCCCCCTTCCCCACGGGGGAGGGGGCCGGGGGGTTAGGAAAATCCTCCCCATGCCGTATGATAGCGGGAGCAGTGCACGCGGAGATCGTCCGCGCCGAATTTCGTGAGGGGGGAAGTGCAATCATGGCAACACTGGAGAACGCGCGCGCGGTCGTCGAGGAGGTACGGCACGTCCGGCAGGCTCGGCTCTACCGGCCCGACCCCGTGCCCGCCGATGTGCTGGACCAACTGCTCGAAATCGCGCGCTGGACCGGGAGCTCGCGCAACACGCAGCCCTGGCACTTCGTTGTCGTGACGGACAAGGAGAAACTGCGGCAACTGAGCCAGTTGCGCCCGCCGATCACCTGGGTGGCCGACGCGCCGCTCGGCATCGCCATCATCCTCGACGGCGCGAGCGAGACGAGCGAGGCGTACGATGAGGGTCGCGTCACCGAGCGGCTGCTGATCGCGGCGCACGTCCTCGGGCTGGGCGGCGGCGTGGCGTGGTTCGGCGAGGAGGCGGGGCAGGCGAAGGCGAAGGAAATCCTCGGCGTCCCGGCAGAACGCACCGCGCGCTCCGTCGTCGTGATCGGCTATCCCACCACGACGAAGGACCACCGCCCGAACGCGAACACCCCCGGTCGCAAGCCGCTCGCCGACATCGTCAGCCGCGACACGATGGGCGGGCGGTAGAAGCCAGAAGAGAAGGGGGAAGAAGCCGGAAGGCGGAACCCGGAGGCCACAAGCCAGCAGCCGGTAGCAGCGAGCAGATCATGTGGTCAATTATGAGCTTAGCCCATCCTGATTGGATACAGCGGGATGGCAAGCCCGGCCTTGCTTTCGCGCTTCCCGACGGCGTCAACAAGGTGTACAAATCTCTATTGCCCAGATGATCTGGTAGCCAGAGACAGGAATCCGGCTTCTGGCTTCTGGTTTCTCAGTCCTTCCTACTCTTCGCGCTGTCCCCTTGTGCCCCAGGGTCGCCACGCGACCGCCATGCGAACCGCCACGCGCATCGCATCGTGCCAACCGCATCGTGCCAACCGTGCCAGTCATGAACCGCCGCATCGTGGTGCACCACCGCCAATGTACCCACAACAATTGTGCTCGCCGCGCTAGTATGTTATTCTTCGCGCATCGATCAAACGCACAAACGGAGGTGGGAGATGGCGGCAGGGCACGACCAGGCAACCGAGGGGCAGGCGACGGAGCGTTCACCGATCAGGCGGCGAGGCATCCTCGCGGTGGCGGCGGCGGCGATGGCGGGGATCGCGGCGAAGCAGCTGGCCGAGCCGGTGGGGGCGACGACGGGCGGCACGAACGGCACCGCCCTGATCATCGGCGCCAACAGCAACACGGGCAACACCCCCAACACCTTCACCCCCACCACCACCCTGCGCCCCGCCACGGGGAGCACCGTGCCGACCGACACCCCACCCGGCGTTGCGCTCTACGGCGTTGGCCAGGACGACCAAGAGGGCCTGTACGGCGCCTGCAACGGATCAGGCGGCTATGGCGTCGAAGGCCTGACGGACAGAGGCGTTGGGGTCTTCGGGTACGCCAACAGCACCAGCGCCACCACCTCGACCGGCGTCTACGGCGATAGCAATGCGTCCGCCGGGTACGGGGTCTACGGATTTGCATTCGGCGCTGCGGGCACCGGCGTCGGCGGGGAGGCGCGAGGCACCGCGCCGGCGGTCTTCGGTCAGAACACCGGCACCGCCGCCAGCGCGGGGCCGGGGGCGCAGGGCACCTCCACGAGCGGCCACGGCAGCGTCGGCGTC
>JAABUS010003651.1_pt1 | contig 24353 bp, 25 predicted proteins | sample 5560161 | NCBI WGS metagenome assembly JAABUS01 (sample SAMN10711885, study PRJNA513376) | rock metagenome | isolation source: Antarctica rocks | place: Antarctica: Victoria Land, Trio Nunatak nord | collected 2016-01-04
TCTATTTTCTTTCATCAACATCTCTTTGTTCAACATCATCTTTCTTTCTACATCACATTCTACTCGTGTCACAAACACATTTTCTTCAAGCTTAGCGCAGTCTCTGAATATTACTTAAATAAAAGCTCTTGTACTCATCTTCTTCTGTATTCTTAATATTCAGTTATAGCTATCTCTAAAGATCAAGCACTATTCAACTCTGACTTTCGCTGATTGACTCATCTAGGCACGATTCTGACATTATATTAAGAATTCGTTAATCACACGATACTGATCTCATTACTCATTCAACATACTCGTACAGACAGAACGAGTCTAAAGAAATTCGTTTACCTGATGATCGACGCAATCGAAAGACTGAACAACACTAGAGAGTTTGATAGAATCAACGACAAGACTGTTTGAATCGCTAGACAACTTATCGCTCACTAAGTACGCACAGTTCAAATCGATCAAGAGAATCAACTCATTCTTATGAAACAGACGAGTGAAAATAAGCTGTTCAACTCGATTAAGAGAATCGACGATAAAGAATCTTCGTGAATTGCTCAAGAATCAAATCAATCAACAAACAAATCTCATCTTCTTTGTTGAAGATTAAACATCACTCTATACGTCTTTCTTCTTCAATCGTCGAGCATCGTCATTCGTTCAACCCTCTTTTCAAACAAACCTCATCATGTCTAGTCGTTCGTCTACTGAAGAGCGTTTCGAAGAATTTCGAAATCGTTTCTCTCAAACCTCTGATGCTGATTCATCGAAACTCTCTAGTGCTGAATCATTCATCAGTGAAGACGACGAGTCATTCGCTGAAACAGTAATACTCTCTGTTTCTATCGAAAACTGAAAGGCTCGATGCATGATTCTCGACAGAGAAACAGATCGACTCAACGAGCTGAGTAAACAACGAGACGACGAAATCAAAGAGTTGAAGACTAGACTTCAAACTAAAAAAATCACTTCTTCTGATTTCATCTACTCTGAGCGTTCTAGATCTCAGAAAATATCTGATTCTTTCTGATTTACTGACGAAAAGAATTCTACTTGAGAAAACTGATACGACAAAATTCAGAATAAACTAGAGATCAACGTCGATCTCTTTTCAAATGAACGAGTCAAACTGAGCTATGTACATTTCAGATTATTTGATGACGCAGCTGATGTCACTCAATCTAGACGTGAACGTGACTGTGTCAATTTCTATAAGATTGTCGATGATCTTTTGAAAGAATTAACTGAGTTGTTCAATGATTCAGATAAGAAAGTTAACTTTCGTAGAAAATACTACAACTTGATTCAAGAATCAAAGAAGTTTAATGAGTTTTACACTCAGTTTCAACGATTATCTTTCTATCTGAAGTATCACGAAAAGCAACTGATTGTCGATCTGAAAGATAAAATAAACTCTCGTCTTCGATTCATTTGAATAGATCAATTAGTTTAATCTGATTTTCTCAAAGAGATTCATTTCTATCTGATTCATTTGAATAATGATCAACGAGTCATTCAAGAAATCAAGAACAAAGTCAATCTCATCAAACATGTCAATGATCTGTCAAAGATCATCTTTCATAAAGCTGTTGTTACTCAGTCAGTTGATCATTCAAAATCTGATCATTTAAAGTCGTGTGACGCGATTTTAACTAGCGTCAAAGAAGCAGACGTTTTAGTCGAAACCTGTTTTATATGTCATAAATCAGATCATAGCTCTAGAGAGTGCTCTGATCAATCTACTAGAATCAATGCAGTGAACAATGAATATAATTGTTTCAAATTCGATTTTGATTCGAATTTCGATTCAAAAAACTAGTCATCTCTTCAAAAGTCATTAAAGAAATAGAGATTATATCTTTGTGCAAACTAGACGAAATTCTATCAGAAGAGAATTACTTTGAAAAGTCATTTTTAATTAATGTCTTTCTCAACTCTCAGAATCGATCTTTTAGTCTTTATTCTCTGATAGACAGTGATTTAGTCGCTCATATGCTCATACACGTTAATCTAGTCAATAGAGTATGCAAGAAACTAGAAATTCAATCTATATCATTGATAAAAGAGAAGTTAATAAGAGACTATGATGAAAAGATATTTAAGAAGATCATCACTCATAAAATTCTACTCAATCTCATCATCAAAAGTCATAAGAAATTGACTGTATCAATGCTGATAGCTGATATTGATCATCATGAAGTCATATTGAGTAAGCTCTGAATGAATAAAAACGAAATATTATTGAATATGCAAAACGACGTCATTGTTTTTTCAAATCAATTAAATACTTCTATTTCGATTTTTTCGATCTTTCTTAATTCAAAGCACTCAAGTTGATTACGATCAACTTCGCTCTCTTCTATCATTCAGACTAAGATCTTTATTATGCTCAAACAATTTGTTTCAACTATGACTAAGAAAGAATTATTCTTGATTCGAAGCATAGATGCAGCTTCATTCAAAACTCTACTGAATCGATCAAAGAAGAATCAGACTGAAGTTTTTGTTCTATTCATGACTGATATTGATAGATAAATTACGTACAATACTCAGTGCAATTTGAACGTTCTAAACGTCTCTTCAATTGATGAAACGACTCAGAATTTAAAAGATATTAAAGTCAAGCTGTCATCAGAATATCATGAGTTTCTAGATGTTTTTGATTGAGTTCAATTGAATAAACTACTTTCTCATCGCTTCTATGATCATAAAATCGAGCTCATCAATGATTCAACGTTTTCTCGCTGTCAAGTTTATTGAATGTTCTCTGTTAAACTTCTGAAAGTAAAGAAGTACTTAAACAAGAATCTGTCGAAGAGATTCATCACTTCTAGTCAGACTCTCTATTTCTTTCCCGTTTTATTCATTCTCAAAGCAAATGAAGATCTTTGATTCTGCGTGAATTATTGAAAGTTAAATGTCATTTTCAAAAGAAATAGATATTCTCTATCGTTGATAGACGAGATCATTGATAAAATAGTGAGTTACAAGTATCTGACTAGATTGAACATCATATCAGTGTTCAACAAACTTCAAATGCATCTCGATAACAAGAATTACATCACTTTTATCACTGCTTTAGAAGCATATAAATACAAGATGCTATCATTTGAACTGACTAATGAATTGATCTTCTTTCAGCAATATATAAATGATGTTCTATGAAACTTTCTGAACGACTTTTGTCAAGTTTATTTAGATGACATTCTCATCTATAGCAAAACAAGAAAGAAACATAGAGATCACGTCAAACTAGTATTGAATCAACTACGTGAAGCTGAACTGCAAATGAATATTCGAAAGTGCGAATTTGATGTAGAAGAGACTGTCTTTCTAGAAGTCATTGTATCAGAACTAAATCTTCGTATGAATTTCAGTAAAGTGACAGTCATAGTCAGCTGAATCACTTCGATCAATCTAAAAGAAATTCAGAACTTCGTAAGATTTGTTAACTTCTATCGTTGTTTCATTAAGAACTTCTCGAAGCTAGTCAAATCATTCACTCAGCTGACAAGAAAGAACACGTCTTTTGTTTGAAATGAGATCTGTGTTCAAGTCTTTGACAATCTAAAGAAACAAGTCAGCTCGATCTCAGTACTTCGTCACTTCAATCTCAAACAACAAGCTATTCTGAAGATCAATGCTTCAAACTATGTAAAAGATGAAATACTATCTCAGTATGATGACGAGAGAGTTCTTCATTCGATAATCTTCTACAGTAAAAGCATGATCTTCGCTGAAATCAATTATCACATCTATGACAAGAAATTGCTAGTCATTATTCAATGCTTCGAACATTGACGACTCGAGCTAAAGTGTACTGAATTATTCATTCAGATATTCATCGATCATCAAGCTTTAAAGATCTTCATGAAAAATAAACAGTTGAGTCAATGACAAGTCAACTATCTGAACATTCTGTCAAAGTTCAACTTTCAGATCATCTTTAGATCAGGCAAAATGAATACTAAAGTCAATGCTTTAACTTGAATGTCTCTAGCAAACGTCTCTGAATCAACTCAACAACTTGAAGATCATTTTCAGATTATTCTGATTCTTGATAGAGTTGATGTTCTACTCGTTGAATCAAAAGCAAATCTCTATCAGCGAGTATGTATGATCAATCAAATGAATGAGCTCTGCGACGAATATAGACAAGCTATGAACGAGAACAAGCTCAAATTTCATATCACTAAATTGAAGAACTGCGAAATCATTGACAGCGTTCTCTTTAGAAAAGACTTACTGTGAGTTCTCGAGAATATGCATACGAAACTGCTACAAGAAGTGCATGATCAATCTTCAATCTCTCATCTTGACAATAAATGAATCATTGATCTAGTTCAGCGTTTCTACTATTGATCAGATCATTAAGCTACTATTCGATGATACATTCGAAACTGTCATGCTTATCAGCGAAGCAAAGTCTCTAGAAATAGCATCAATGAACTTCATCATTCTCTTTCAATTTCACAGAAACGCTGAAAAGATATAGCTATAAACTTTATCACTGAACTATCTCTGTCAGAAGACTATAACGTCATTTGCATAATCATATGTCATCTTATCAAAGAACATCACTATGTTTTCTGTCATTGAAAAGACGATGACATCTCAGTCGAAGAAACGGTTTGAATCATGCTATGAAACGTTTATCAACTGCATGATTTACTCAGTTCTATTGTTTCAAACAGAGACTCTCAATTCATATCGACTATGTGAAAGAGTCTTTACAAGTGATTGAGAATCACAGCTAGTCTATTTACAGTCTATCATTCAAAGATTGATGATCAGACGAAACGAGTCAATCAAGACGTTGAACGCGAACTTAGAATCTACTGCAATTACATGCAGAACGACTGAGTCAAATGAATATCTATGATGAAATTCAGCGACAATTTCAATATTTTCTCGATCATCTCAATGATTTCTTTCTACTTCAATAAAGAATTTCACTTTCGAATAAGTTTCAATTCAGATACAACTGACTACGAAACAACTCGTGAACGACTTAAAGCTAGAAAAGCAAATGATATTGTCATTCAAATGAAAGAGCTACTGAGCTTCAATCATTCACAATTGAAAAAGACGAAGCTGATCATTGAAGTTCAGATCAATAAACATAGACGAGACGTCATTTATGAAGTAAATGACTGAATTTGACTATCTTTCAGAAACATCAAGACAACGAGATTCTGCAAAGATTTGAAAGACAAATAACTAGAATCGTATCAGATCACTGTCAAAGCGAAAGTTTTCTATCATCTTCGTTTATCAATCAGCTTGAAGCATCTGCATTTGATGTTCAGCTCAAAGCTACTGCGATCATATTAAGAAGACTTTTTATCAGAACAGCATGCAGAATCTCTCAGACTCATCATTATTGATGATGATGACGATGAACATTGAGAGATAAATGACATTCTGAACTTCAGATGCTATCAAGGTCAAATACAGTACAAGATCAAATGAAAAGATCTAGATAAAGACAATGAATGATACTATGTTGATAAAGATGAATTCAATGACTTCGAGAAAGTTTTGAACGAATTTCATGTGCTATACTCAAGAAAGTCACGCTAGTATCGAAATAACTCAATAAAAAAGCAAGCAAACGAGCGACATTCATGCAAACATGAATTTTCGAAGAAAAGAGTAATGTTACGAGCGTATCAAGATTGAATAAAGCTAGTCAATGTCTTTAGCTCAGATCTGACTCAGCTTCTATTTTCTTTCATCAACATCTTTTTGTTCAACATCATCTTTCTTTCTACATCACATTCTATCTGTGTCACAAACACATTTTCTTTAAGCTTAGCGCAGTCTCTGAATATTACTTAAATAGAAGCTTTTGTACTCATCTTCTTCTGTATTCTTAATATTCAGTTATAGCTATCTTTAAAGATCAAGCACTATTCAATTCTGACTTTCGCTGATTGACTCATTTAGACACGATTCTGACATAAACAATTGAATCATCTGAGTTCTCTTGCAAGATAGTCTGATTTATCTGTGATTTATTTATAATGTGATCTGCTTTTCTGCTCAAGATGTTGATCTTCAAGTTTTCAGATTTCTTTTGATATTGAATTTGAAAGTTGTATAATGATAACTTTTTCAATCATTTAATCTGTCTTTGATTTAAAACTTTCATGATCATAAAGTATAGCAGATTCTTATGATCTGTATATACTTGAATTTGATGTTTAGATTTTTCTAAATACACTTTTCATTGTTTGAAAAAGTCAACAATAATTAACAGCTTCTTGTTGCATATTTTGTAGTTCAATTTAGCGTCTGTAAGCTTTTTACTGTGAAATGCAATGAGATGCAAACATCTTTTATCGTTTGATTGATTGATACATGCTTCAATAGCTTCATCTGACATATTCATCTTGAGCATAATGAGTTTTTCTGATTCAAACATGATCAGTATTGACTGAAAGATGAACAATTTCTTCAGCTTCTTGAAAGTTTCTTCTGCTTTCTCAGTTCACACGAATGATATGTTCTTTCTTGTAAGATTCGTAAGTGACGAGATGATTCTGAAGTATTTCTTTATGAAGTGTTTATAAAAGTTCGCGAATTCTAGAAAGAATTGAACTTCAATCTTCAACTTTAACGTTAATCAAGTCGTAACAGCTTTTATCTTCTTTAAGTTCATTTTTAAATTCTGAAACATAACTATGAATTTCAAAAACTGTACACTCTGTACATGAAATTCACTTTTTTCTGACTTGATGCGCAGATCAACTTTCTTCAAAGTCTGTAAAACTTTCTTAACATGTTGCACATGTTCTTTCTTCATCTTTAAGTATACTAATATATCGTTCAAATATACTATGATGAATTAATTCAGATAACGTTGTAGCATGTTATTCACAAATGTTTGTAGATTGATTGCATCAAGTTGAGTCATCGAGATCGAGTTGAATTTTCAACTCGTTAAGACTTGATTTAAGTCAGAATTCTTGACTTGAGTATTTAAGTTGAGTTGAGATGTTCAACTCAAGTAATTGAGTTGAGTTAAAGAATTGAAATTGAGTATCAACTTGAAATTTTCAACTCAACTCGTCAAGACATGAAGATAAATAGATAGATATTCTATTATGACTTTTTATTATGACTTTCTATCATGACTTTCTATCAAATAGTCTTCATGTTTTTCTATCATAGTTTCTCTTCATGACTTTTCTTCATGATTCTCTATCAAACAGTCTTCATAGTTTCTTGTCATGACTCTCTATCATAGCTTTCTATCATAGTCTTCTATCATAACTTTCTATCATAGCTCTTTATCAAAGCTCTCTATCAAACAATCTTCATGTTTCTCTTCATGTTTCTCTTTATGACTTTCTATCAAAAAGATAATGCAAAAAGATAATGCAAAGACGAAAAATCGAAAAAATTTCTATATTTAACTCTCTTGACATCATATTTGATTGCTTGACGAGTTGAATCAAAAACTCGAATTGAACTCTGATTCAAAGTCAATATCAAGTTGAGTCAGAAGATTCAATCTGAGTATTTGAGTTGAATCAGAAGATTCGACTCAAGTAATCGAGTTGAGTCAGAATGTAGATATAAAAACTCAATTCAACAATCAGTTTAAATGTTTGAAACATGATTGAAGCATTGATTAAATTGAAAGACATGATCAAATACTCATAGTGTTTTAGTCAAGTGCAAAAGACTGTCTTTCACTCATCTTTTTCTTTAATTTATATTCAATTGAATGCTTCAAATATATTGAATTTTGTAAATTATTGCACACTCTGCAGTCTGTTTTGCAATTCTGCTATAAGCAATAATAAATAACTGTTTTTAATCATGATGTTATTCAATGCTTTATAGTCAACACATAGTTTTAAACTTTCATTCAATTTCAAAATAAACAGAATTGAATATTTTGTTGATGATTGCAATTCTTTGATGAATTCTTTTCACATGTTCTTTTTCAGATATTGTTGCAAAGCATTGAGCTTTTCTATCAACAATGAGTAAATGAACTGTTTCATGAATTTCTTGTTATCAACAAACTTAATCTCATGATTTCATGATTAATGTTTAAGTAGTGTTTTCTGATCACTTTCTTTCTTAAACAGAATCTTATATTTCTGATATTCTTTAAAAATAATAGCGATAGTGAAATTCTTAGAATGATTGCTCTGAATCTCTTTGCTTCATAACATCTATGCATCATTGATTTCTTTGAACTCTTCGCGCATTTCTTCGCTCATCATAATGAATATTTTCACATCTTGTGATGACTTTAATATCAAGTGCAATCGCGTCGTTTTTATATTTAGAAATGCAATTGTCTTGTTGACTCAATCAATCATTGAATTGATTATATAAAGTCATGATATGTTTAAAACTATATCACTATTTGACTGCTTTATAACATTTAAACATAACTTCTTTCAATGACGTTCAAGTCTCAAATGAATGAATTGAGTTTCTTAATTTATTAGTTCATTGTTATACTTCATGAATGTTTCATTGAAGTTTTGCAGATTGTAAGATTCTTTCTTTTTCTGCATAAATATTTACGCTTTGCTAGCAAATTCTGAAAATATGTAATTCTCTGTGCAATCACTATTTATGAATAATTGTGCTGCATGATCATTGATCTTGATTCAGACTCATAATTGTGACAAGTCATTGATGAAGATAAATATGCTTTCAATTTTTGATCTTCAACTAAACTTCTTTAATGATTTATTGATCAAAAAGTCTTCTAGTTTTTTGAACTAAAAGTTTGCTCTTTCAATACTTGTTTTACATACTGAAATCAATTTGAATTGATTTTCTTAAGTAAATATTTCTTTGAATCACATAAATCAAATCTTTTTCTGATGACTTTTGTTATCTGTCTAAGTTCTCTGAATATGTGATTTTCATCAAAGAGTACATATTCTTCTTGTTTGATGAACTTGACTTCTGTGAATGACTTCTTCATGATTATGTCATGATATCAAATGTCTTTGTGCGATGCAATCAACTCATCTTGCATAGTATCATAAATAGCTTGATGTATATCATTCTTGATTTATTGCATTCAATGTGAAAAATCTTTCTCTTTCTGTTTGAAGAAAGTGTACAATTTGTTGTACATGCTTATAAAGCTTGCTTAACTTGTAAGCTTTCTGAAATCTTTCTTTACTTCAAAACAATTCTCTTCTTGCTTAAGAGCATTTTCTGCTGCAATAGTGAATGTTCATAAAGTTTCACTAAGTTGACTTTCTTCTTTGACTGCTTGATGAATAGCTTTTTTGATGTTGTTCAATCTATTTGAATCATATGCTTTGCTGTTAAAAATCTTTGATTTCACGATTATAGTGAACGAACTTTCATCACTATTCTCATTATGCACTTCTGATTGACAATGAGTTGCTGTATAGAAATGATTCTTGCGTGATGATTTTGAGTATCATCTCGAATCTTTCTTATCGCTCAGATGCATGCAACACTGATCATCATAGCATTCTGTTCAAAACATTTTATCATGAGTGTTCTTCTTAACTTCTTTCATTGTTGCAAAAGATTTGTCTTATTTATCATAAAGCTTTGACTTGTTCTTGTACTTGTTCTGAGTACAATTCTTGAAGTAATGATTTAGCTTTTTGCATGTGTAACATGTTTTACTTTGTTGAACTGTTTTGTCATGAGCATTTATCAATATCTTTTGAATTGCGTTTAGCTTTATAGATTGAGAATCATAGTATGTGTCATGATAAATTGACACATAAAGATTAGATCAGAGACTAGAATCAGAAACTGAGTTGAAGATCAGATCTGAGTTAGCTCTGAAACTCTATGACTCTGTCAAGACATCATTTAGACTACGTCATATCTTCAACTTAATATGTCATGAATTATGTTGTGCTCAACTTGACAATGCTTGACAAAATCTTTATAGTTGATCGATTCTCTCAAGTTATCGAGAGCTTCTTAATAATTAGCTCTATCATAATATATATTCATTCTGTGTCTGCTTAGAATATCACATTGTCATATCACTCTTATAGATCTCATTTATTCATCTAGTAAATCTGATCATTACAGTTCTAATTATTTCAAACTCTTTTTAAAGATGATGATTCAATATTCAAGCATGACAACAGCAACATAATTGCAACAAAGTTGAAATGATGATATCTTGATCTTATAAGACATCATATCAGAAAACGAACGTTGCATAACAAAATCAGAAAGTGAAGAAGCAGAAGATGAACTCTCTCTTGATATTAATGAACAGCTGACATGAGCAATGCTTCAACGCAATGAACTGCAAAAGAAACAGAAGCTAGCAGCTATTTAATCAGAGATTGAGACTTTGCAAGTTGTTGAAATGATGAAGAAAAGTTGTTGAGTCTTCACTTAAACTCTCATGAAGAACTCGAATGATCTACGCATTGTCTTCATAGTGTCAACGATGACAAAACGAAGTCATCACGAAGTCGTTTTACAGAAGCGAAGATCTTTAATGTCTTTGAAGAAGTATTATGATAAAATCATAAGAAAACATAAAAAGTGAATTCGCGACGTTGAAATCTCATTTTGAAATATCTCTTGACATTTTGAAAGAAATAAGAAAAAGATTTTGTACTGCATGATTTATCTGAAGAATGAATCAAAGAAACTTTGATTTGATCATGAAGAGACTATGTCTGCAGCTCAGCAGATGTGATTCAATTTTATCAACTTTCTTCTGAATTTAATTGAAGATTCAATGAATCAAAGCATAGACGTGACTCAGTAGTATGCAAACGCATTGCAACATTCAGATCAGATGATATAAACGTTTGCAGCTCATCTGAGCACTCTGAAACATCAACTTTCATTGTATAGTGATGAGCATAAGTGAACTCATTTATTCATCAAGTTGAGATCTGAGCTGCACATGATCATTACTAATGTGCAGTTGATTTCTATCACATAAGATGCATTAATCGATCTTGTTGCTTAATTGAAAACAAATTTGCGAAAAGAACACGTCTTGTCGTTGAAATGATCTCAAGATGAGAACTTGCATGATCAAGATAAAGTCAACAAGAAGACTTATTCAAAGCGAAAGAAATCTCATTGATCAATCAGATCTGATTTTTCGACAAAAGTGAGTTCACACGCTTCATCATGTTATAGCAAGAACTTGTTCAACATAACATGCTATACATGCAATCGAAAGAATCATTACTCTACTGATTGTAAAGATGAAAAGATCAAGAATAAATCAAAAGAATTTGATGTAAATCGAGTACTCATTGATTCAATGTCACATATAAGTCATTTCAAGATTTCAGAAAAAGACAAACTTTTGATGAACACTTTAAATCATCAAGAAAAAAATAAGAAGTTCTTTTCATAAAGATTCTTATATATAAAGAACATGTAATTCAGAGAGATCAGAAGACAGAAACGAAGATTCACATGAATATCAACATTGAAATGAACGTGATTAGTTAATGTTTTGTCATCAAGCAGAGTATGTCATTGCTGAACGTTGATCTTTCAAGATTTATCTGAATGAACGATCAGAGTGTCTATTGTTATGACGTCTATAAGATGTGTTATCGACTGAGAGACAGCTGAGACATAGAGAAAAAAGATATAAGTATCTTCTATGCTATTAACAAGAAAGAATCTCTTCTGATTCTGAGTATGTCAAGTATGCAATTCAAGCATATTCAAATAAACATGATTGCAAAAACATGATGTTTCAATGTGAATGAGCACGCATTTGAGTTGTTCTTCGCACAAGCATTTGCAAAAGCTTTACAAGATGAGTCTACTGTGTATGCTCTTGTCATGATCAACGTTGTCAAAGAGTCGATCATTGAACATCAAGTGAAAGCAATAAATAATGCAACGAGTTATATCACAAATGTACTTGAAATGCAGACTTTATTCGTTGAATGAAAAAAATATGAAAATGTATTCTTGATAAAAAGTGTTGACAAATTGCTTTTGCATGAAGATCACGATCATGCAATTGAAATCATTGCAGAGTCATCGTATGAATTGTTGTATAATTTGTTGAACACAGAGTTAGCGACTCTGAAACAGTATTTAGACGATGTCTTAGCGAAAGAATAAATTAAGCACTTTGTCAGCTCAACTGACACATTTATTCTATTCATTCTCAAAAAGAATGATAGTTTTCATTTATGCATGAACTATTGAGATCTGAATAAGATTACTGTCAAAAATCGTCATTCACTGTCTTTAATTAATGAAACTCTAGACAGACTCAGTAGAATTAAGCAGTTCACTAAGTTAGATTTGAAGAACGTTTATCATCATCTTAAAATTCAACGTGAAGACGAGTGAAAAATGACATTTTATATTCATTATAATCACTTTAAATATATAATCATGTTGTTTAATTTAATCAATGTATCTGTCATCTTTCAGACTTATATTAATAAAATCTTGACAGAACTTTTAAATGACTTTTGTATTATTTATCTGAATGACATTCTAATCTTCTTCGTAGAGAAGACTGATCACATAGATCACGTGAAGCAGATTCTCAAGAGATTAAGAAAGTTCAAGCTATATGCTAGCTTGAAGAAGTGTGAATTCTTCATCATTAAAGTGAACTTTCTAGAATTTGTCATATTTATCAAGAGTGTTTCGATGAACTCAAGTAGAATAAACATCATCAAAACGTGACTCAGATCGAAGATGTATCAAAAAATACAAGTTTTTCTGAAGTTCATCAATTTCTATCAACATTTTATACATCACTACTCTCAGATAGCAAAGTCTTTAACAAAACTACTGAGAGATAGTGTAAAAGATGTAAAAATGAACTCATTCATATGATTGAGCGAAGCGAAACAAGCTTTTAATCAGCTTCGCGACGTTTTTATGAGAACGTCTATACTAAGACACTTTGACTCAGAGTAACATATACACATCAAGATCAACATATTTGATTATGCAGTCACGAGTATTTTGTCTCAGTCAGATGACGAAGATCAGTGACATTCAATTGCATTCTGATTCAGAATGATGATAAACGTTGAAAGAAACTATGAGACATATGATCAGAAGTTTCTAGTCATAGTAGTGATGTTTAAACATTGACGACACTATGTGAAAGACAGTTATCATACTGTTGAAGTTCTGACGAATCATAATAATCTGAAGAATTTTATGAACGTTCAAAAGCTAAACGAAAGACAAGTCAGATGAGTTATGAGATTGTCAATCTGCAACTTTGAAATAGTGCATAGATCAGAAAAGATAAACTCAATCAATGTGTCATCAAGATGATCTGACTATAAGAATGAGAACATCTTTGCAAATCATTTGCTGCTCACTCTGCAGCGAAAGCTGACTAGAATAGAAAGCTTAAATAGCTTTATATTCATAGCAATCAAAGAACTATACTGTATATGAGTGATTAACGATGTTGAGAAGACGTTCGTTCACAGTATAAGTATGAACAGATATTCAGCAGAACATGTCGAGAGCAGACTGCAAGATGAAACTCATTGATGAACATGAATGATTAACGATGTTGAGAAGATGTTTGTTCACAGTGTCAGTGAACGAAGATATTCAGCAAAACATGTTGAAAGCAGATCGCAAGATGAAATCTACTGTACATGAATGATTAATGAAGTCGAGAAGATGTTTGTTCACAGTGTCAGTGAAAACATGAGTACGTGTTCAGCAATACATGTCAGAAGTATGCTGCTGAGAATCATGACTTTAGCAGTGCGAGAAACGCATCTAGACGAAGTACATTTCTCAAGAGATAGAATCTCTCAATTCGAATCAACATCTTCAAAGAGCACAGACGTTGAAACGTTAACTTATAAAGATTGCAACGTAGCTGAGAAATAGCTTAATTCTGTTGCTGAAACTGTTGATTGCAAACAACTCATTTCATATGCAATTGTCAGAGTATTGACAATTCACGAAATAATATACAACTTCAGTAGTAAATTCATAGTTGAGCTTATCAAGATTTTACAGCAAGAAGATGAATTTGCTGTGAGATTAAAAGCAGGCGAAACGATGAATATACAAAAGAATGACGTCGAAGCTTGAACATTAAATAGTCAAGAAATGATAGAGTACAATGAATCATTGTATGTTTCAGAAGATCTTTCTGTCAGAGAAGAGTTATTGAAACATTATCATAATGACTTGTTAGCAAGACATTTTGATGCTGACAAGATCAGCGAGCTATTAAATCGCAAATATTACTGAAAAAGTATGATCAAGAATGTCAAAGAGTAAAAATGAAACATCATCTATCATATGATGAGTTGAGATCATTATTTCGACTCACAGATTCATGAAAAGAAATCACTATGAATTTCATAACAAATCTGTCATTTAGTAAATGAAAAGAAGTCATTTATGACTTAATTCTTGTGATAGTTGATTACTACATGAAGATGACGCGTTATCTGTCTACGAAGAAAACTCTGACTGTTGTAGAGTTAGCAGAGTTGTTCTTTGAGAAGATTGTTCTAAAATATGAGATTTCAAGTGATATAATTATTGATAAAGATAGTTTATTTATCAATGCATTCTGATCAAAGATTTGCTATTATGTCAAGATGAAACAATGACTAAGCATCATCTTTCATTTGCAAACAGATGATCTGACAGAATGACAGAATCAAACGCTGAAACATTATCTACGAGTATATTGTTCAGAAAAGCAAGATAACTAAGCTACGCTTCTACTTGTAGTTGAGTTCATGTATCATCAGACGAAGCACTCTTCGTTGAGCTGTAATCTCTTTAAAGTCATGTATGATTACAAGTCAATCTTTGACATACACATTAAGAACGATGCTATGAAAGAAGAAGTGTCAGCAGCAAAAAAACGCATTGAAATGCTGCAAGATGTGCAAAACACGTTGACGCAATGATGATAAAATGCAGTTAATGTTCAGGCAAAGTACTATAATTGAAAACATAAGTCTAAGTTCTTTAATGTTGACAATTTAATCATGCTATCAGCAAAAAATCTGAAGCAGAAGAAGTTGAGCAAGAAGTTATCAAATAAGATGATAAAACTCTTTCATATACAGAAACTCATAGATAAGCAGATGTATCATCTTGATCTTTCAATCATTTATAGAGTTCATTCTGTCTTTCATGTATTTCTTTTAGAGTCATATAATTGTAGACTAAATGATGACTCTATACTTAATTATCTTGTACTTAAGCTTATTAATGATGAGCAAGAATGAAAGATAGAAAAGATTCTATAAAAGCAAAAAAGAAAGAGAATCTTATATTATAAGATACAATGAAAAGAATATTTCATTGAATATGATCAATGAATATCAAGCGAAGATATGAAAGATGTCTTGAAGCTTATAAAAGCTTTTGAAACGAGACTGAAACATAAGCGAAAAGCATAATCACTTACTTTCAAGCATAAACTCATTATTAGAAAAGAAGAATCACTGTATTATGATAGTTTTGCTCTCTAATGAAGCGATTACATATGTAAATCAACAGACAGAAGAAAAAAGCGCAAAGACGCTTAAATGCGCTCGACAAGAAAGTGCAATCATCATGACATAACAAACATCATGCAATCATCACTTCATCAAACATCTTTCACACAAGACAAGATCACAAACTTCTTCTTCTCTTTCATTGTCAGATTTACATTGAGACGTGAAGACAAAGATTCAAAAGATGACAGATTGTGCTAAAATATATCAGAACAATTAAAAATGCTGACAAAATAATATATAATTGAGATTGAATGTATCACAAAGCGCTTTACATTCAGAATTTCTCTAACAATATCATTAACAGTCATCATCTCTTTGAGAATGAGCTTTTAAATCTTTAAAGACTTGAGTTTGTGAGCTTCTCTGAAACAATTCTTCACATGAGTCGTTGTTATTAATTTCTTGTAAAGAATTTTCTGATGAGCAGTAAATGTCTTCAAAGCAACATTCTCTTCTTCATTCTCAATTGCACTATCATGAATATTTTGCAGATGAAAGAATTCATTGACAGTTGAAATGCAAATGTTGAGAATTTAGACATCAAATCATGAGTGTTTAGCAGATGTATCAGATAAGTATACTCACTGTGATACAGAAATTCTCATTACTTGCACAGTGAGCACACTTCTTGTACATAGTCTTTCTTTGAAAGACAACGTCACACAACGATGTTTTATTCTCGATGTGTAAAACTTGAGCACACTTTATACAAATCACTTTATTTAAAGCTTTGAAATCAGCAATGCTTCTTTTGCTTATTTTCACAATTGACAGCTGAAAAGCATCAGTAACGACATCAAGAAGTTGAATAAGCGAATCTCATCATTGTTCTTCAATTTCGCGAAGTCTGTGAGTTCAACAAGATTGTCAATGAAGCATCAGCAATCATTTCTTCTTTCATCGTCTTTTGAATTTTCTCTTTGATAACGAAGATGTACTCAAAAGTTTGAATAGTAAAAGTGATGAATTCTCAATCAGAATTTAATGACATCTGCATCATCACAAGCGATTCAGCATCAGCAGCATCAGCAGCATCATGATCATCACGTCTGATCAATGTCTTTTGAGCAAACTTATGATACTGTTAGTTGCAGTAATAGTCGTGAAATCTCAAGTTGTGACATCACTTACTTTCATAATGATCTTGACTTGAGCATCAGTTGACTTCATCATCTTACAACTCTCTTTGAGCGTCGCTGCGCATTCACGACTCATGATCTAAATCTCTTACTTTTACTATACAGATATACTCAAAGTCTGTCAAAAGTAATTTTACAATGATAAAAATATGATCATGATTGAAAAAAGATGAAGTTGAAGAAAATTGAAAGAGCGATAAATAAATCAACAATTATTATTCACTCTTGTTTACATTCTATCATCTCAGCAACATCATTTACTCAAAAGATAAACAATACTTATGCGTTATTTACACGTCATCATTGCTGTCATCTACATTAAGTTCACATCATATATACTATTTATAATGTCATTTATACACATTATAATTGAAGATGAATCATCATTCAATTGAAAGTTTCTCTTTTTCTTGTTTTCTCACAAAGATTTGAAGATTTTTATTGAGAGCTTCTAGAGTGAATTAATGAGTGCACGTCATCGTTTATCAGAGTAAACAAAGACATTAATTATTAAAGTTGAGAATGAACTCACTTAAAAGAGAAGACAATTGTCATGATGAATTGACACATAGAAATTAGATTAAAGACTAAAGTCAGAAACTGAGTTGAAGATCAGATCTGAGTTAACTTTGAAACTTTATGACTTTGTCAAGATATCGTTTAAACTACGTCATATCTTCGACTTAATATATCATGAGTTATGTCGTGCTCAACTTAACAATGCTTGATAAACTTTCTATAGTTGATTGATTCTCTTGAGTTATCGAGAACTTCTTAATAATTAGCTCTATCATAATATATATTCATTCTGTGCCTGCTTAGAATATCACATTGTCATATCATTCTTATAAATCTCGTTTATTTATTTAGTAGATCTGATTATCACAGTATGACTGTCATCGTTTCTTCTTGAACTTTCGACTCAATACTACTGACATAGTCAATTTTTTATCTTTTTTCAGACATCTTTTATACTGTCTGTTGTCAATGATCATTGCTTTGAATATCATCTTCTGCAAGTCAGCGAATTTATCAATTTTAATGATTTCATTTTATGACTTTCTCTTGCAGTTTCTGATAGAACTGATTGATGAGAACTGCATCATCTTATTTTGTATTCATTGCAATATGCTAAAAGTTGATTGAATAAGTTGTTGCAAAGATCTTTTATCACAGATTGTACAACTGTCATTCTGCTGTACATTTCTTGTCAATGTCTTTAAATACTCTTCTTAGATGTTTCTTGAACATCTGAGAATCATGAAATATCATGTTGATTTTCTCTTCTTGTTTCTCTGATTTCTTCTGCAGATAATTCATTAAATAGTGATGAAATCATGTAAATGCATTATCTTTTAGATAAATGAATGCAAAGAGTACTTTGTTCTCAATGAACTTGAACTGAAATGAGTATTGTTTGATGTATAGCTTTATTTGTACTAGATATACTTCAAGTTTATTTTGATCATCATGATACAAGTTTAATGTTGAGATCTTGATTTTATCTGCGCTGAAAATGCTTGCTTTCTGACTGAGCATGACTCATTCTGACTGACTAAACATGATTAAAGAGAATGAATATCTTTGATATCTTGTGAAAGAATGATGCTTAAAGTGTAATAATTGTCTCTTTAACAACACAAGATATATACAAAGATTAAGCAGTAATCACTATTACTAGACTTGAGATCTGAAGATAGTTGAAACAATAATATGTATTAACTGTTTACATGAGTTGAGTATGAAGCTTTTATCTAAGAAATGATCTTTCATTATATAAACATAAAAGATTCATGTGATTATCTGAATTATTAAGTGACTTCGTTGATTCAGATTCTGAATCATGAGAATCACTTCATGATTTCAATGATTTCATATACTGAATCATTAGTACGTGATCATGATTTTACTAGCTCAAAGTTCATCATGCTGTATTCTACGTCTTATTTTAGCGTAGTTTTTATTTCAACTCAAATCATGTTTTAACATTATATATCTTTTCATAACTTTCTTGATTCGCTGTTACTACATCTGCAAGATGTTTTACTTTTGCAATCAATCTTTTCAGTTTCTTGTGATGAGTGATGACTAAGATTGATTCTTTCAATCTTTTATTTAACTTTCAGTTGACTTTCATCATGATTGCTGTGACATCATCTTCACTGTTATTATCATTCAAGTAAACTTTTTGTTTTGATGCAAATGTGTCAAGACTGTATTTCTTTATTAACATCTTTTTGTTTGCAACTATAATCATCTTCAATGACTTCATTCAGAAAGATGATGTGTAGAAATGACTTCATTTCATCTTTATTTATTCAAAAGTTTCTTTCATTCACTTTTGCTTCAGTTGCAGAAATGTTTTATGCAGTTTTGATTTTTGATCTCTTTTTGATATTAAGTTGTTGCGAATTCAATGTATCATCACTTTAATAACTTTGTCTGATTTTCAAGAATTCATGTTCATTATTGATCTTTGTATCAGCTTTTATAAGTGAATATCTATCAACGCTGTATTTATTTCTACTTGTAGAACTTTCATTAATATCACATGATAAACATTAATGATTTGTCACAATATTCTTTCTTGTACTGATTTTAGCTTGACATTTAAATCTTTTCAATGATTCTTCATCTTTTGTGATGTGTATCATACAACAATTTTGTGACTAAGCAGAGAATATATCATTGCAAAGTATATTTGCTTTCTTGTTATCATTGATGAATTTCAAGTAAATTCAATGATTATCTGCATGATTTTCTGTTTAATCATTAACTTTGCTTCAACATGATATATGTGAATCACTCATTTTAGCTTAAAGTTGAGTTGAATTCTCAAAACTCTGATATCTGATTTTGAATCAATCTGATGTTTTATCAACTTTAAGCTCTCATTCATATTAAATCACTTAAAAGTTCTTGTAAAATAAATCAGCTCATGCTTTGTTTTTGAAAATTTGATGTCATGCATTTTTGATCACTGTTCACATCTATCATAGATCTCATTAAGAACTTTGCAATTGCACTTCATAAACTCTTTATATATTAGAATGTTAACATTGTTTATGAAGTTCATAAAGTTAATTCTCAGCTTGATATCATTACATGTTTCTAACAAGTTTGCGTTGTAAAACAAGTATAATATCAATGACAGTGAAGAGTCTTGTGATATGTTGATGTTCACGCTGCATTTCATCATTGTATAATCATCAATTGTGATGATGATGTGTTAATTTTTCAGAAAATTCTTCACAAATTTAAAAAGCAGTTTGAAAACTTTTTTCTTTTTCATGTCATGTAAAAGTTTATCATATGTCACATTGTTAAATGCATTCTTCTCATTCAGACTCAGCAGTGAAATTACTCTTCTTCTTATGTCACTTCATATAATGTGTATCTTTTTTATAATAAGTTGCAAAGTCATATCTGTTAATCTGTACTTATAAACTTTTATTTGAATGTTTGATATTGAGTTGCAAGCTTTCATGATGTTTTGCAGATGTTCAAATATGATGAACTTTAATATTTTGCTCAATGTGTTGAATAACACAATTAATTTATATATCTTTGCATTAAAGTAGTTTTTCTTATCTAATTTATATATCACTATTGTGATTGCATTCTTAAACTGAATGAACTGTATTTCTTTCTATAAACATCTTTCAAAAAAAGAGTATATTTATTTTAATGCATCATCAATGAGTCTGCACATTACTTTATTCATGTATTTCATGTGTCTTGAAGTTTTGTCAAATATCATTTTGTAAATGACTCTTTTAATCTTGTGATGCATCAATGAAGCATCATCTTTAATCAAGAATGAATATTCAAAGTCTTTCATGTTCAGCATGAAAATCTTTGAAGATGATGAAAAGTGAGCATGAAACATTATCTCTGTCTTATTTTGTGCTGTTGTGATGATGTCAAAGCACTTTGATTTTGTCAAAGAGAAAATCATTGCTTGAGTCAATGTGTTTGAAACTGCATTTCTCATTCATTTCGCAGTTTGAAACAGTTTTCTTGAGAATCACTTAACATTTTGCATGATCTTTTAATATTCACTGCATTTCTGTTTTCTGATGATTTTATTTTTCTTGTTGCATGCTTGAATGTATTCTACTTAATCTCTGATGATTCAACAGTTTCTTCTCATTCATTATATGCTCTTGATGATTTTCATGCACTTTCTTATTCATTTTGCTTTAATCATTTTATATGATCTCGCTCAAAGAGTGAAAGTTTCAATGATTTTCTTTAATGCATTCAGCAACTGCTTTGTGTATTCATTAATATGTTGATATCTCACTTTTTGATTTGACAATGATTTCAACATTTATTTTCTCAAAGTATTAATGAACTTTTCTTCATTTATTGTCTTTCAGTTGCAATGTGATTTTCATGCTGATTCTTCACAAACTTTGAAATCTATAATTGTCTGTATTGATAAATGATTCAAGAAGTTTTTCATTTTTTTATTAATTTCACATTTTATCAATTTATTTATGATGTTATCTGTCATGAAGATTAAATCTATCATTGTTTGAGATTCTTGATAGTTTCTTGTAATTGTATCTTGAAATAGCATCAATGATGTTTCAATGCTTGTGATCATTTTGATTAAATCTTTTAACAATGAATGTTGTCTTGAATAAAATGATTCTTTTCATGTGAAGTGATGCAAATTGAAGTCTTTTACAAAAATGCATTCTTTCAACATGTGCAGCGTCTTTTTGATGTCTGAAAAATTTTCTTTTTCATGAATAATTTCATGATCTCTAAGTGATGAATTGTATACTTCATGAATATGTATAACTTTCTGAATCATCTGTGCATCATCTGTTAATGTTTATAACATAATTGTATTTACATTTTTAAAGTATCATGTTGAATATCAGATGTTGTTGTCAATTTTTTTGTTTATATAGAAATAAATTCTATCTTCATTATTCTTCAGCATGAAGTCAATCATTGCTGAGCAGTATGCTTTGAAAATGTCATTAAATCATCAGAGTTCTTGAAGAATCAAAATGTCATAATTCTTTATCTTTTTCTCATGTAGTAACATTATCATTATCTTGTTTTTAAACTTGTGAACGTTGTACTGTAGTATTTGAAGCTTCTTTTGCTGAAACATTAAAGTTTACATTTCAAACTGTTTAATGTTCTCTTGAGTGTTTGCAAAGCATTTGCTTCACTTGTAAAATTCTTAACAGAAGATGACATTAATAACAATGTGATTGATGTTAACTTCAATTCATTTGATCTTGACTTTTTGATTAAGTGATTCAGTATAATGTTTTCTGATGTGATGATTACGCTGAGCAGATGACTTTCATTTATTAAATGTCTCTGCTTTCTCTTTAAGTCATTGTTTATCAATAATTTCAGACTGATAAATGTTTCTGTGAATATCTTTGATGTCACTATCTTGAGTTCTTTCTGTCTTCATACAATCTGATATAAAGATCTGTGCTTTGTGACTCTCTTTATTCTTTCTTTTTCAACTTGTTGTTTATGACATTGAGAGTCAAAGACTTTGTATGTATTTCAACATGCTTCATATTTTCAATATTTTGAATTTGTTTGTAAAAACAATGCTTCAAGCAATAATTCAGCATGCAATGAGTGCATTTTTACTTGTTTTTGCATTCATACATCTTGTGATTGTATTCTTGATACTTTAAACACTGATGCACTCTGCAACTTAAATCATAGAACTGTGTGATCTTTATGTTGATCTCATGACATACTTTCTCATTGATCAGCTTGTTCATCATCTCAGCACTGACTAAACATATCATCAGTGAAATATATTTCTTCTGCTCACTTTCTTTTGTGAGTCACTCAATCTTTTTGATCATCATTTCTGAATGTATGTCTTTATTGATCTTGATGAGTGTTTTTATTTCTTTCTTCTTTATGTTTTTAAACATTTCTTTAACTTTAATTTCATGTATCATTACTTCAAAACTGATTTTGCACAGACATGCATTCAATGATATCTTTTTGATTCAAAAATCATTTTTCTTCAATGTTTTCTTGCTGCTCTTTATCTTGATTCAAAATATCAACAGTTTTAATCATCTTTTCATCATCTCTATGTTCTTGCATGTTGACAGCATCTCGTCGACATCAATTTCTTTCGCTTATCTCACTATGTTTTTCATTGTTGTCATCATGATTCTCTTTACTTCTTCTTCTTTGATGAAGATCTTTACTTCAAATTTCTCACAATGATTTTGCACTGATGATGATATGTTGACGTTGAACACAAGATGACTTTCAAATGATGTTGTTGACTTCACGCTCACTCTCTTTGCTCAGCTGTCAACGTGTTTTCTCTTCTTTACAGACTCTTTTTCAAGTCTGCTCGTTATCTTTTTCAGTCTCTTCAGCTGATTCTTCATGCGCTGATTGACAGTTAACGCAGCAACATGTTGACGCGTCAGCTTTTCTATCATCTCTGTCAAACTTCTCATTTTCTCTCAGAGCATCAGCTCGTTGTTTCTACATTCGTTGAGCTCATAAAGTACTTGCAGCTTGTGTAATTTCTTCTGTATATCTTTCGTCTTGACTGAATTCTTCTGTGAGATGATGATAATTGTCTCTCGTTCACTTGTTGACATCACGTCGATGATGCTTCTCATCTGTCTCTGATGATCAGAATGAAGCGCGAGCATCATGTCGATGATGTGCTCTGTCTCTAGATAGAAGTATTCTCGACTCGATGCACGTTTCGATCTCGTGCACATCTCACTTTACTACTTTCATCTTTCTTCAAAAATCAATTACAAATTCAATATGACTTCAATTGAGACAGCGCTTGCAGATCTAGCTTTGCAAGACTCATCTAACTACACTGCAACTGCAAAGAAATTCAATATCAATCGAAGCACGCTGTCACGACGACATAGAGGCAAAACGATCTTCGTGAAGAAAAGCAAGCAAACGACGTCAATTCTTTCGAATCAACAAGAAAAAGAGCTTATTCGCTATATCAACAAGCTTATCGAGCGTGATATATCTTCTTTCAATGTCATGATTCGCGTTTTTGCGTATAATATATCTGGAAAACAGTCAGGCAAAAACTGATCTTATGAGTTCGTTCGACGTCATTCAGATATACTGCAGTCAAAGTTTCTACAAGACGCTGATCTAAAGCGAAAGAAAGTCGATAATGCATATCAATATCAGCTTTATTTTGACCTTGTAAGTGTCTTCATTACGTTTAGTTTCATACTAATATAAGGGTAGATAAAGCAAAAAATCGAAGAATATGAGATTCTTTCTTCAAACACATACAATATGAACGAAAAGAGCTTTCTACTTAAACTTCTTCAAAAGACTCGAAGAGTCTTTAGTTTAAAGCATCTTGACAGTGACAAATTGCTGAGTGCTGATCAAGACAACAATAGAGAATGAATTATCTTGATTGCAATCATTTGCATGAATATGACTCATATATCTTCTTCGATCATTTATCAGACGATATCAGGCAATATTCAGAACAGCTGACTTACTGAATATGATCTCAAAGAGCAATTCTGCTTCTTTGCTTTCTTCGCTACTGACTGAACTAACGATGAATTGATCTACTCTTGACTCACTATCGTATTTGATCGAAATACGAGGTCAAAAGCCAGAAATTCACGCGATTATCATCTTCTATTCATTGACGAACATGACAGTCATATCAACATGAAGTTTCTTGACTGATGTG
>JAABUS010003653.1_pt1 | contig 24338 bp, 27 predicted proteins | sample 5560161 | NCBI WGS metagenome assembly JAABUS01 (sample SAMN10711885, study PRJNA513376) | rock metagenome | isolation source: Antarctica rocks | place: Antarctica: Victoria Land, Trio Nunatak nord | collected 2016-01-04
CTGCACCCATGTCGTCCCGAACCACCAAGCCGCGTGCTCCCACCAACCCCTCCTGCGCCGAACAGACTAGAAGGCAACCACACTTCAGCCCACACCAGAAATCAGGACTTAAGGCAATTGGTATCAGCCCCGCTTGCTAATCAGCCCCGGCCGATAAACGGCATTTGCGTTGCCATCACCGTGACGAACTGGATGTTCGCGTCGGGCGGCAGGCCCGCCATGTGCACCAGCGTGTCGGCGACGTGCCGCACGTCCATCCGCGGCTCGACCATGATAGTGCCGTTTGCCTGGGGCACGCCGGCGGTCATGCGCTCCGTCATCTCGGTGGCGGCGTTGCCGATGTCGATCTGGCTGCAGGCAATGTTGAACGGCCGGCCGTCCAGCGCCAGCGACTTGGTCAGCCCGGTGATCGCGTGCTTGGTGGCGGTGTAGGCGACCGAGCCCGGGCGCGGCGCATGGGCGGAAATCGATCCGTTGTTGATGATCCGCCCGCCGCCCGGCACCTGGCGCCGCATCATCGCGAAGGCGTTGCGGGCGCATAGGAACGATCCCGTCAGGTTCACGCCGACGACCGCCAGCCACTGCTCGACCGAAAGCTCGTCGATCGGCTTGGCCGGGGTGCCCATGCCGGCGTTGTTGAACAGCAGGTCGAGCCGGCCGTAGGCCCGCTCGACAGCCGCGAAAGCCGCGTCCACCGAAGCGGGCTGCGACACGTCGGTCGGGAGCACCAGCGATCGGCCAGCCGCGCCAGCCGCGGCCGTCGCCTCCAGAGCATCCGCCCGGCGGCCCACGAGCGCCACGGTCCAGCCGGCTTGCATAAGGGCCAAAGCCGAGGCCCGCCCGACGCCGCTGCCAGCACCGGTCACAAGCCCGATCTTCTCTGCCATGCTGGAAGCCTCCCTGTTCTGACTGCGCCTAGCCTCTCACGAACCAACCTGCCAGGCCAGGCCGGACGGATCATCCCAGTGAGGGACCGCTTTTGATACAAGGACCAGATGAATGAACTTCGATAAACTTTCCCAAAACGTGGCTCGCAGTGCTGGCCGGCCACTGATCTTTATCGTTGCAGTTGGTCTGGTCATCGTTTGGGGAATCAGCGGACCGATCTTTGGGTTCAGTGATACTTGGCAACTCGTGATCAACACCAGTACCACCATCGTGACCTTCTTGATGGTTTTCCTCATCCAGAACACCCAAAAATCGGGACACCGACGCCTTGCAGGTCAAGATCGATGAGTTGTTGCGCGTCACTGAAGGCGCGCGTCTAGCACTGCTCAATCTTGAGGAGATGAAGGCAGACGACCTGGAACGCATCAAGCAAGGCTTTGTCGAACTGGGTCGCCGCAACAAAGGTAAGACAGACGATCCTAGCCATGCATCGACCACGGACGCTTGAGTCAAGCAATCGCAATGTAGCGGGATACAGGGCCTGCACGATGCGATCGGCAACATGGCGGCGCTGCTTGCGGTGGTTGGAGGTGTTTGGCGCCAGTACCGATCGGTTGAACGGGCTGCGTAGTCCTAAATGAACTGGCCGCGCAGGAAACCCAAAGCCGGCAACGGCTTCCAGGCGCGCGGCAGGTCGGCCGGGCGAATCGGCGCCACGCTGTAGCAGGGAGCCGGCTGGCGGCAGGATTGCAGCAGGCCGGCATAGGCGCGGATCTGCTGCTCTCGCCATGCCCGGTCGGCCAAGGCACGCTCGCGGCTGGGAAAGATTTCGGCCACCCGGGTCGCACGGCCGACCGAGGCCATCACGGCCCACAGCGTGTCGTCCTTGCGGTGCTTGAACTCGATCACCGCGCTCATGCAGGACTCCGTGCTCCGACCATGATTGTCATATTGGCCGATCCGGGGTCAGGAACAAGCCGCCGAGGGATTGAAGCCGTTCGCCAGCACGCCGCGCGGCGCGATCATGTTGTAGGGATCGACCGGAAGGTAGCGGCCACTGCCGGGCTGGGCCTCGACGCGGCCGTTCTGCATCGCAACCTCGCCGCGGCGCACCGTCGCCACCGGCCAGCCGGTGACGGCCAGGCCCTCGTACGGCGTGTAGTCGATCGCGTGCTGCAGCAGGGCGTTGGTGATGGTGGTGCGCCGCGTCGGGTCCCACAGCACCAGGTCGGCATCGGCGCCGGGCATGACGCTGCCTTTCCGGGGATGCAGGCCGAACAGCCGGGCGGGCTGCGTCGCGGTCAGGCGCACGAAGTCGCTCGGCGTGATGCGCCCGGTGGCGACGCCCTCGCTCCATAGGATCGGCAATCGGGACGCCAGGCCCGGCACGCCGTTCGGGATGTCGCGAAAATTCGCATCCGAGCTGCTGACCCGCTTGCCGCGCGGGCCGTCGTAGCTCCAGCCGCTATGGTCGCTGCTGACCACATCGAGCGTGCCCAGCCGGATCGCCTCCCACAGCCCGGCCGTCGCCGCCGCGTCGCGCGGGGCCGGGCTGCACATGAACTTGGCACCCTCGAACCCCGGACGGTCCATGTCGGCGGCGGATAAAACAAAATACTGCGGGCAGGTTTCTCCCCAGACCCGCACGCCGCGGACCCGGGCGCGGGCGATCTCCTCGGCTGCCTCCGGGCAGGACACGTGGAAGATCTGGATCGGCTGGTCCACCAGCTCGGCCAGCGCGATGGCGCGGTGCGTGGCTTCCCGCTCCAGCACCGGCGGGCGGGACCAGGCGTGGTACTTCGGCGCGGTCAGGCCGGCCGCCAGCAGGGCCTCGGTCATCCAGCCGATGGCGTCGTAGTTCTCGCAATGCACCGTCACCAGCGCGCCATTGCGGCGGGCGGCGGTCAGCACGCGGAGATACTGCCGGTCGTCGAGCCGCAGCGGGTCGTAGGTCAGGAACACTTTCAGGCTACGCACGCCGCTCGCGATGATAGCGGGCAACTCGGCCAGCACGGCGTCGGTCGGGTCGGTGACGATCTGGTGGAAGGCGTAGTCCACCATCGCCTGCCCGGCCCGGCGATGATACTCGGCCAGCGACGGCCCGATCGGCCGGCCTTTGAACTGGGTGGAGAAGCTGACAACACTCGTGGTCCCGCCCGCCAGCGCGCTGCGGCTGCCGGTTTCCCATGTCTCCTCGTCGGCGCCGCCGTCGGACTGGAGCTGCTCGATATGGCAGTGCGTATCGACGCCGCCGGGCAACACCAGCATCCCGCCGGCGTCCAGCACGCGGCTGCCGGCGAGGTTCGCGCCCAGGGCCTCGATACGCCCGCCGCGGATGCCGACGTCGGCGCGGAACTGCTCGGACGCGGTCACCACCGTGCCGCCGCGGATCACCAGGTCGAAGTCGTCCATCATGCGCGGCCCTCGCTGAACTCATTGCGGATCATGCAAGTGTGCTCGCCGATCGCCGGCACCGGCCCGAGCATGGGCGCGTGTCCGTCCACGATCACCGGCGGCGCGATAATCTGCGCCGCGCCGCCGGGCGTCTGCACAGTCGTGCGGCGCAGGGCGGGGTGATGCGCCAGTGCCGGCACATCGTTCACGAAGCCATAGGCGACGTTGGCAGCACGCAGCCGGGCCGCCGCAGCGTCGCGGGACAGCCGCAAGAACGCGTCGGCGATGTGGCCGTCCACAGCCGGCCGGTTGGCGACGCGGATGTTGTTGCTGTCGAAACCGGGCTTGGTGGCCAGGCCAGCCTCATCCAGGAACACCGCGCAGAAGCCCGCCCACTCCCGCTCGTTCTGGATGGCGAGCAGCACCAGCGCGCCGTCGGCGGTGGCGAACGCGCCATACGGGCAGATCGACGGGTGCGCCAGCCCGACGCGCGCGGGGGTACGGCCGGTGCCCTCGGTGTAGAGCAGCGGCACCGTCATCCAGTCCGCCATGCCGTCGAACAGGCTGCATGCCAGGCTGCGGCCCTGGCCGGTGACGCCACGGCCGATTAGCGCCTCCAGCACCGCCGCATGCGCCGCCATGCCGCAGGCGATGTCGCAGGCGCTGACGCCAATGCGGCCCGGCCCGGCGGGGTGCCCGGTGATCGACGCGACGCCGCTCTCGGCCTGGACCAGCAGGTCGTACGCCTTCATGTCGGCGTAGTCGTGGCCCACGCCGTAGCCGCTGATGTCCATGGTGACCAGACGCGGATGGCGGGCGCGCAGGGCGGCGCTGCCGAACCCTGCGCGGTCCGCGGCGCCGGGCGCCAGGTTCTGGATGAATACGTCTGTATGCGCCAGGATGCGGTGCAGCAGTGCCGCATCGGCCGGGGCCTTGATGTCGGCCACCAGGCTCTCCTTGCCACGGTTCAGCCAGACGAAATAGCTCGACAGCCCGTGCACCGAGGCGTCGTAGCCGCGGGCGAAATCCCCCTCCGGCCGCTCGATCTTGATGATCCGCGCCCCGGCATCCGCCAGGCGCGAGCTGCAATACGGCGCCGCGACGGCCTGCTCCAGGCTGAGCACCAGCAGGCCGTGGAGCGCGCCCATCAGTAGCTTCTCGGCATCCCGAGCACGTGTTCGGCGACGTAGGAAAGGATCAGGTTCGTGCTGATGGGCGCCACCTGATACAGCCGGGTTTCCCGGAACTTGCGCTCGACGTCGTACTCCTCGGCGAAGCCGAAACCACCATGGGTTTGGACGCAGGCCTCGCCGGCGGCCCAGGACGCCTCGGCGGCCAGCATCTTTGCCATGTTGGCCTGCTCGCCGCAGGGCAGCCCGGCCTCGAACCGTTCCAGCCCGTCGCGCACCAGCAGCTCGGCAGCGCGCATCTGCGCATAGGCGCGGGCGATCGGGAACTGGATGCCCTGGTTCTGGCCGATCGGCCGCCCGAAAACCTTGCGCTCGTTGGCATAGGCGGCCGACTTGGCGGTGAACCACTTGGCATCGCCGATGCACTCGGCGGCGATCAGCAGGCGCTCGGCGTTCATGCCGTCGAGGATGTAGCGGAAACCCCGCCCCTCCTCGCCAAGCAGGGCATCGGCCGGGATGTGCATGTCGTCGAAGAACACCTCGCACGAATTGTGGTTCATCATCGTGCGGATCGGGCGGATCGTCAGGCCCTGCACCGCCTTCATATCGACGATGAAAGTGGACAGGCCCTCGGTCTTCTTCGCCACCTGGTCGCGCGGCGTGGTGCGGGCCAGCAGCAGCATCAGGTCCGAATGCTCGGCACGGCTGGTCCAGATCTTCTGGCCGTTGACCACGTAGCCGTCGTTGGTTCGCCGCGCGGTGGTGCGCAGCGAGGTCGTGTCCGTGCCGCTGCCGGGCTCCGTCACGCCGAACGCCTGCAGCCGGAGCTCGCCGGTGGCGATCTTGGGCAGGTAACGCTGCTTCTGCTCGTCTGAGCCATGCCGAAGGATGGTGCCCATCGTGTACATCTGCGCATGGCAGGCGGCGCCGTTGCACCCCTCGGCCTGCACGGTTTCCAGGATCGCGGCGGCGGCCGAGATGCCGAGGCCGGAGCCGCCGTACTCCTCGGGGATCAGCACCGAAAGATAGCCGGCCTCCGTTAGCGCATGCACGAACTCGGTCGGGTAGCCGCGCACCTCGTCCAGCTTGCGCCAGTACTCGCCGGGGAAACGGGCGCAGAGCTTGCGGACCTCTTCGCGGATTTCGGCATGGTCGTCCCGCGCCACGCTGGGCGCGATCATGTCGGGCGCCATCAGACGGGGTCCCAGCCGAACACGTCCTGGCTGCGATCGAGCGGCAGCAGGCTGGCGTGCAGGGCAGGGGCGGCGTGCTCGGCGATTGACGCGGGCGTCCAGCCCTCGCCGCGGTGCACGGAGCGGATCGGGCGGCTTTGGCTCATGAGGAAGATCTCGTTGTAGCGGGTTGCGAAGACCTGGCCGGTGAAGGCGCTGGCCGCGTCGGATGCCAGGAACACCGCGAGCGGCGCGTTCTTGTCGGGCGTCATCTGCTGCAGCTTGGCGAGGCGGGCCTGCTGCTCCGGCGTCTCGGCCGGGATGGAGCTGGTCATGCGGCTCCAGGCAAACGGCGCGATGCAGTTGGAGCGCACGCCGAAGCGCTGCATGTCGAGCGCGATCGACTTCGACAGCGCCACGATGCCGAGCTTGGCGGCGGAGTAGTTGGCCTGGCCGAAATTGCCCACCAGGCCCGACGTGCTGGTCATGTGCACGTAGGCGCCGCCGTTCTGCGCGCGGAAGTGCTCGGCGGCGGCGCGGCTGACGAAGAAGCTGCCGTTCAGGTGGACGTCGATGACCTGCAGCCAGTCCTCCGGCGCCATCTTGTGGAAGATGGTGTCGCGCAGGATGCCGGCGTTGTTCACCACGATATCGACCCGGCCGAAGCCGTCCATCGCCGCCTGCACGATGCACTGCGCCGACGCCCAGCTTGACACGCTGTCGGTGCTGATGACCGCTCGGCCGCCGCGCTGGGCGATGATCTGCTGCGTTTGTTCGGCGGGGGAGGACGACAGGCCCTGGCCCGCCAGCGAGGCGCCGATGTCGTTCACCACGACCGAGGCGCCGGCCAGCGCCATCGCCACCGCGATCTCCCGCCCGATGCCGCCGCCGGCGCCGGTGACAATCGCGACCTTGCCTTCGAGCATCATGCCTGCCCCGCTTCCGAAGTGAATGCTTCCGAAGTGAATATGGCGTGCCCGTTGCTGACCACCAGCACGTCGCGCTCGACCGCGCGGGCCTGAAAAGCGCCGCCGTGCCAGATTTCGGTGCGGATCGTCTCGCCGGGAAACACCGGCGCCGAGAACCGCAGGTCGAGCGCGCGGAAGCGGGCCGGGTCGTAGGCGCCAAGCGTGCGCAGCAGCGCATGGCCGACCACGCCGAGGGTGCACAGCCCGTGCAGGATCGGCCGCGGGAACCCGGCCGCCGCGGCCACGGCAGGGTCGGCGTGCAGCGGGTTGTCGTCGCCGTTCAGCCGGTAGAGCAGCGCCTGCTCCGGCCGGGTCGGCAGGTCCACAATATAGTCCGGCGGCGTGCCGGGCATGGGGTGCGGCGGGCGCACGGGGCCAATGGGACCGCCGAAACCGCCATCGCCGCGCAGGAAGGTCGTGGCGGTCGTGGTGGCCAGCAGCGCGCCGTCGGCCGCGTCCAGCACCAGCTTCTCGCTATACAGCAGCGCACCGCGGCCGGGTCCCTTGTCCACCAGGCCAGTCACGCGGGTGCGGCCGATGACCTCGCCGCCGATCGGGAAGCCGCGGTGGATGACGATGCCCTGCTCGCCGTGCACCAGGCGCACCGCGTCCACCCCGGTGCGTGGATCGGCCAGCCAGAATCCCGGATGACCCAGCACCACGGCCATGAAGGGCAGGGCGCGCAGGGTACGGTGGTGGTCCACGAAGTCGAGCTGCCGGGTGTCGAGCGGGTCCTGTCCCAGCCCGACCGACAGGGCATAAAGCACGGTGTCCCGGGCCGTCAGGCGCTGGCGCACATCGGGAACGGGATAGCGCAGCAGGGCTTCGGCATCGACGGGCATGCTGGAAATGCTAAGCCTGCGGCAGGGGCGCGTCCACAGTGGGTTGCCAGTCCTGGGGGCTACAAGTTTCCGCGCGGCGCGTTCCATGCGAAGACGGGCCATACTGATCGAGAGACCGCAATGAGCGAACACGAACACATCCAGCACGCCGGCGATAAGCGGATTGCCTTGCTGATCGCCATCCTAGCGCTGTTTCTGGCGCTGGTCGAAACCGGCGCGAAGAGCGCGCAGACCGACGCGATCACCCGGAACGTCGAATCGACCAATCTCTGGGCATTCTTCCAGGCCCGTTCCATCCGGCAGACGACGGTGCGGACCGCGGCCGAGCAGGCGGAGCTGCAGAAAGCGACCACGGCCGACCCCGCCGCCCGGACCGCGCTTGATGCGCAGCAGAAGGGGTGGTTGGGCAACGCCGCCCGCTGGGAGAGCGAGCCCAGCACCGGCGAGGGCCGCAAGGAGCTGTCGGAGCGCGCTCAGGCGAGCGAGACGGCGCGGGACTACTCGATGGCAAAATACCACCTGTACGAGTATTCCGCCGCACTGTTCCAGGTCGCGATCGTGATCGTCTCGGCCTCGATCGTGACGAGCGTCTCGGCACTTGCCATACTCGGCATATTGCTCGGCGTCGGCGGTTTGGGGCTGGGCGCGATCGGCCTGCTCGCGCCGCTGGCGGTGCATTTCTAGCGCTGTCCCACGTCAGGCGCCGAGCGTCGGCCGGAGCTTGCCCACCGCCGCCGCCTCCGGCAGCACCGTCACCTGCGAGCCGTCCTGCCACTGCAGCAGCATCGGCTTGGCGCGGGTGTTCTGGCCTTTCTCGTCGAACTTGGCGCCCCAGCCGGTTGCGGTGGTGCCGGGCGCGATGTCGGTCGCCAGCACGGCCGCGCGCAGCTTGTCCTTGTCGAAGCTGCCGGCGCGATGGATCACCTCCAGGAACAGCCTGCCGCCCATGTAGTTGGCCAGGCTGTGCCCGCTGCGCGGCTTGGTGCCATATTTTTTCTCGTAGGCGGCCCCGACCTCGTGCGCGCCGGGCGCTGCGGCCTCGTTCACGGCGTATTGGGTGAAGTCCGCGTTCACCGTCCCCTCGTAGTCCGGGCCGACCGCGTTCGCCGTGTCCTGCAGCGAGTGCCCGCCGCCGGAGCCCACGATCATGCGCGGCTTCCAGCCGACCTGCCGCATCTGCCGGAAGAACAGCACGACGTCGTTCTGGTAGCCGGTATGCAGCACCACATCGATACCCGCGCCGCGCAGCCGCTGCACGACGCTCGACAGCTCCACCGTGGCCGCGCTGTAGGACAGGTTTTCCACGACATTCAGGCCCAGGTCCTTGCACCGCGCCGCCTGGAAGCCGCTGACGGTGCTGCCGTACAACGCGTCCTCGTGCAGGATCGCGAGCTTCAGGCTTTTGGGATCGACGCCCCATAGCGGCGCCAGGGCGTCGTTCACCGCATCGACCGTGGCGAGGCCGAACGCGCTGGCGATCGGACAGGAGCGGAACAGGGTGTTGAAGCCCCGCTCGGTGACGGGGTCGCTGATGGCGCCCAGCTCGAAATACGGCGTGCCGGCCAGCTCGGTCACCTGGCTCGCGGCGAATACCAGCGGGCTGGCGTAGGTGCCGAACACCGCGGCCACGTGTTCCACGGTCATCAGGCGCCGGACTTCGCTTACCGCCTGGTTTGGATCAACGGCGTCGCCTTTTGCCAGGCGCACCGGACGGCCCAGTATGCCGCCGGCGGCATTGCGCTCCTCGACCGCCAGCTCCAGGCCGCGAAAGCTCTCGTCGCCCAGCAGCGCGAGCCCGCCGGAGAAAGGATACAGCGCGCCGAGCGGGATGGGGTTAGGCTGCGCCAGCGCCTGCCGCATGACGAACGGGGAGACGGAAGCGGCGCCCAGGGCCGCGCGGCGGGTGATCGTCATCAGGTCCTTCGGTATTGTACTTTATGCGACAATCCCGCGTTGGCCGGAGCGGCGCAAGCGCGTCGCCGGGAACGGCGCAAACACATTGACAGGGCTGGGCCAGACGCGGACTTTCCGGCGAAACCACAGGACGCCTGCCATGCCAGTGCCCGCCCAGATGCGCCAGATCGTTCATACTCCCGGCGGGCCGGAGGTGCTGCACATCGCGACCGGCCCGGTGCCGGCCGCGGCGCCGGGCGAGGTGCTGATCCGCGTCCAGGCCGCCGGCGTGAACCGGCCGGACGTGCAGCAACGGCTGGGCCTTTACCCGCCGCCCCCTGGCGCGAGCCCGCTGCTCGGGCTTGAGGTCGCGGGCGAGGTGGCGGCGGTGGACGGCGATGCCGGATGGCAGGTGGGCGACAAGGTCTGCGCGCTGACCAATGGCGGCGGCTACGCCGAGTACTGCACCGTGCCCGGCACCCAGTGCCTGCCCTGGCCGGACGGCTACGACGCGGTCCGCGCCGGGGCATTGCCCGAGAACCACTTCACGGTCTGGGCCAACCTGTTCGGCCACGGCCGGCTCGCACCCGGCGAGAGCGCGCTGGTGCACGGCGGCACCAGCGGCATCGGCGTGACTGCCATCCAGCTTGCGCACGAGTTCGGCAGCCGGGTGTATGCGACGGCCGGCAGCGCCGAGAAGTGCGACGCCTGCGTCCGGCTGGGCGCCGATGCGGCGATCAACTACAAGAAAGCCGACTTTGCGGTCTCCATCAAGGAGTTCACCGCCGGCGCCGGGGTGGACGTGGTGCTGGATATGGTCGGCGGCCCCTATATCGCCCGCAACCTGCGCAGCCTGGCGATGGATGGCCGCCTGGTGCTGATCGCATTTCTGGGCGGCCCCAAGGTCGAGGAGCTGGACCTCACCGCCATCATGGTCCGGCGTCTTACCGTGACCGGCAGCACCATGCGTCCCCGCACCGCCGCACAGAAGGCGGCGATCGCGTCGGCATTGCGGGAGAAGGTCTGGCCCGTGCTGGCCGCCGGCCGCTGCGGCCCGCTGGTGCATGAGGTGTTCCCGCTGGACCGCGCCGGCGACGCGCACCGACTGATGGAAAGCAGCGCGCATATTGGCAAGATCATGCTGCGCGTCGCCGATTGACAAGAGACCGGGCAGACCGCGGATGTGGCGGACGGCTGGCCGATGGCGTAAGTTGCCGTAGGAGAAGCAAAAATGAACGTCGCCCTTCGCAGGACCATGACGCTGGACGATTTCTTGGCCTGGGAAGCCCAGCAGCCTGAGAGGTTTGAATTTGACGGATTCCAACCGGTCGCAATGAACGGCGGCACTGTGGCGCACGCGACCATCGGAACCAATCTGGTTTTTGAATTGAGTCTCCGACTGCGTGGCACGGAGTGCCGCGCCTATGGTCCGAGCCTGAAAATTTTGGTGGCGGGCCGTGTGCGCTACCCCGACGCCTTCGTGGCCTGCTCGCCGGTAGGCAACAACGCGACGTGGCTGACCGAGCCGGTCGTCGTGTTCGAGGTGCTTTCGGAAAGCACAGCGATCGTTGATCAGACGACCAAGAATGCCGAGTACCGGGCCACTTCCTCGATCCAGCGCTATGTCATGCTGTCGCAGGAAAGCATCTCCGCCGTCATCTACGAGCGCGCCAGAGAGCAATGGATTGGCACGTTGGTGACCGATCCCGCGGCGGTGCTCGCCATGCCTGAACTCGGAATCGAGCTGCCTTTGGCTGCGCTCTATGAGGGGCTGACGTTCGATACCCCGGCCTGAGCCGCTTTAGGTGTCCGCCAGCGCCCAGGGCGGCACCCGGGTCAGCCGGGCGATCCAGCGCAACGCGCCGGGCCAAGCTCGGGCAGCCGCAACCGCAAGCCCGGGCTGCGCGCGGCCGGCGCGATAGAGCCATCCGGCGCGGTCAATCTGTCCCATAAGGTCCTGGCGCATACGTTGGTGGTAGGCCGTCGTCCCGGACTCCCGATACGCCCGCACCGCCGCAAACGCGCTGTGCAGCGCGATCGATATGCCGTCGCCGCAGAACGACGGGATGACCCCCATCTGGTCGCCAAGCCGATACAGCCCCGGCCAGTCCGCCGGCTCGGCCGCATGCACATAGCCATACGGCACGCGGAAGATCGTCAACGGCCGGTCCAGCAACTCGGTGGCGCCGCGCAGCCGCCGGGCCAAATGCGGGCAAGCCTGTTCCAAATACTGGCGCACGCCGGGCCAGGCGCTGCCGGCCGTCTTGAATTGGGTGCGGTTGACCAGCAGGCACAGGTTCGCGACGCCACCCTCGATCAACTGCAGTCCGGCATAGCCGCCGCGAAACAGCAGCATCTCGACATGACCCGCCAACTCGGCCCGCTGCCCCGGGTTCAGGGCAAAGTACATCTTGAGGCCGATCAGATCCTCAGGTGCTTGCTGGGGTTGCCGCCGCAAGCCGCGCAGGTCATGCTTGCCAGTGGCAAGGAACACTGCAGGCGCCGACAGGCGGCCCTGGCCCTCCACCTCCAACCCCAATGGCGAGACGCTGCGCACCGCGTGGCCGCGCAGCAGCACGGCGCCGGCCTGCTCCGCGTGCGCCAGCATCGCAGCGTCCAGCGTGCGGCGGGACAGGCCCAGGCCTTGGAACGGCAGCGCCGCCTGCGCCATCCGGTCCCCATGCACCAGCCGGACCGCGTGGATCCGGGCAGCGCCAAGGGCCTGCGGGTCGATGCCCAGCCGGTCAAGATAGGACTGTGCCTCATGGCTGACGAACTCGCCGCAGATCTTGTCATGCGCCGTGCGCTCGCGCTCGACCAGCAGTGACCCGGGACCCAGCAGGCACGCCACTGCGGCGCCAGCGACGCCGCCACCCGCAATCAGGGCCTGCACGGCGCGGGCCTCACCGGATGCGGCTGATGCAAAGACGGAACGGCAAATGCCAACGCACCGTCGCCTTGCCCGCCAGCCCCGCCTGCCGCAGCAACGCGTCCCAGTCCCGGCGGCGAAAGCTGCGTGCGACGCTGATCGGGCCGTCGTGCTGCACGAAGCGGTGCCATCCGGCAACGCCGCTCAGCAGACGGAAGCCGTGGAACGCGACGGGATGGCGATGCAGGTCGTTCACGAACCAGCCCCGCCGCGCCCGCGCCTCCATCCAAACCAGGAACTCCACGACCTGCGCATCTGTCAGGTGATGGGTGAACAGCGAGCTGAGCACGACGTCGGTCTCGCCCGGCGGCAGGTCGAACAGGTCGCTGGTCACGTAGCGAATGCCCATGGCAGCCGGCGTCGCCGCCTCGGCAGCCGCGGTGCTCCAGGGGTTCAGATCGACCCCCGACAGCTCCATCCGCAGGCCGCGCCGGGTGCCCCAGCGATGGACGCGACGCAGCATGTCGCCCTCGCCGAACCCCACGTCCAGCACCGACAGCCGGGCGCCCGGAGCCATGCCGCGCGCGACCTGGCGCATGAAGGCGATGGTGGGCGGCCGCGCCAGGGTCACGCTGTTGACCACCGCGAGGTCCGCCAGGCACTGCGCGAAGTCGGCGGCGCTGATGGACTCGGTGTCCATCCATTCCAGTTGCGGGCTGCGGCGGCGAAAGTCGATCACAGCCGGGTGAACCGGAACGTCTCGGCGCACAGGCCGGGGCCGAACGCCATCGCGATGCCCGGTCCCGCCACGTCCTGCGCCAGGATGCGCGCCAGCACGAACATCAGCGTGGCGGAGGAGACATTGCCCACGTCGTGCAGCACGGCCCGCGAATAGTGCAACGCGTCGGATCGCAGGCGCAGCCCGGCCTGCACCGCATCCAGCACCGTGCGGCCGCCGGCGTGGACCGCCCAATGCGCGACGCTGGCGATGTCCTGGCCGCGCAGGAAGCCGCCCGGGTCGTTGCGGTCGGCCTCGCTGCGCAGCGCGCCGGCGATCCGTGCGGGCACCTTGCCGGACAGGTGCATGTCGAAGCCCTGGTCGCCGATGCGCCAGGTGATCAGGTCCTGGGTATCCGGGATCGTGCTCGCGTGGAAATCGTGCAGCGCGATGCCGTGCGCGTCCGCCGTCACCAGCGCGGCCGTCGCCCCGTCGCCGAACAGCAGGAAAGACAGCACGCGCTCCAGGTCCGGCGTCTCCTGCAGATGCAGCGAGCACAGCTCCAGGTTGACCACCAGCACCCGGGCGGCCGGGTCGGAACGCACGATATGGTGGGCGGCACGCAACGCGGGCACGGCGGCGTAGCAGCCCATGAAGCCGACCAGCGTACGCTCCAGCGAGCCGCCGAGCCCAAGCCGTTCGGCGATCAACTGGTCGAGCCCCGGCGCGGTGAACCCGGTGCAGCTCGCGACCAGCAAATGGGTGATGCCCTCGTCTCCGACGCCGAGCTGTGCCGCAGCCTCGGCGGCAAGCGCCACGGCGTCGGTCTCGTAGCGCACCATGCGCGCACCGGTGCCGGGGAACGCGCCGCGGCGATAGAAACCCTCGGCGTCGATCTCCACCGCGCCGGGCTCGCCGGGTTGGAAGAACGAATAGCGGTGCGCGATCCCGGAGCGTTCCGCCATGCGTTCGAACACCGTACGCGAGCGGTCATCGACCAATAGAGTGCGGGCAAACGCCACGAAAGCCTCGTGCACGTCGTGCGGCGGAACGGCGGTGCCGATCCGGTTGACGTGCGCGGTCATGCAGCCCGCCGAAACGCCAGCACGGCATTCAGCCCGCCGAACGCGAAGGAGTTGGACAGCGCCGCCTGGATCGGCACGGCGCGCGCGACGTTCGGCACGCAGTCCACGTCGCACTCCGGGTCTGCCTCCCGGAACCCGGCGGTTGGCGGCAGCATGCCGTCCCGCAGCGCCATGATGGTCGCCACCGCCTCGAGCGCGCCGCCAGCCGACAGGCAGTGCCCGATCATGCTCTTGCTGGACGACACCGGCGGGGGGCGGCCGAATACCCGGCGCAACGCGGCGCTTTCGACCCGGTCGTTCAGCCGCGTGCCGGTGCCGTGGGCGTTGACATAGCCGATCTCGCTGGCATCAAGCCCAGCGTCGTCGAGTGCCGCCTGCATCGCGGAGGCGGCGCCCTCAACATCCGGCGCGGTGATGTCGAGGCCATCGGCGCTCATCCCGCTGCCAGCAAGTTCCGCAAGCACCAGCGCGCCGCGCCGCCGCGCATGGTCCCAGTCCTCCAGCACCAGGACTGCCGCGCCCTCGCCGAGCACCAACCCGCTGCGATCGCGGGAGAATGGCCGACAGGTATCAGCGCTGAGCACGCGCAACGCCTCCCAGCATTTGAACACGCCCACGACCAGCGACGCATCCGCCCCGCCGGTCAGCATCACGTCGGCGCGCCCGGCGCGGATGGTGTCGGCAGCGAGGCCGATGGCGTGGTTTGCCGACGCGCAGGCGGAGGCGACGGCGTATGACGGGCCGCGCAGCCCGAACTCCATCGACAGATGCGACGCTGGGCCATTCGGCATGACCCGTGGCACGGTCAATGGATGCACCCGGCTCGCGCCCTCGCCGTAGAACGCCAGATAGGCCGCATCGAGGCTGGACTGTCCGATGGCCGCGGCGAAGACCGCACCTCGTCGATACGCGTGCGCTGCGTTGGGTGGCAGGGCAGCGTTCCGGACAGCTTCCCGTGCGGCGACCACGGCGAGTTGCGCGGTGCGGTCCAGCAAGGGCAGGCGGCGGCTGTCGAAGTGGGCTGCACCATCGAAGCCGGCGATCTCGGCCGCGATGCTGGCGGAGAGGCGACTGGTTGAAATCGCCGAGATAGGCCCGATGCCGCTCTGCCCCGCCTGCAAGCAGGACCAGATGGCCGGCGCGTCGCCTCCCAAAGCGCAGATCGCTCCGAGCCCAGTGACCGCGACCCGCCGCACGCTATCCAGCATCCGGGCGACGCCACCCGGACGGCGCCGCCTCCAGCGTGACGAGCACGTGCTGGACGAGGTCGCCGATCGTCTGGAACTCCGCCCCGGTCCGTTCGGAGACCACAGGGATGTCCACTTTGTAGCGCTCCTCGATCGCAAAGATCGTCTGCACGAGATCGAGCGAGGGAATGTCCAAGTCGCTGATTGCGGCGTCCGTGGTCAGCCGGGCGCGGTCCACCCCGGTCTCTTTGGCGATGATCTCCAGGATCTCGTCGGCACGCGGGTCATGCACTGTCATCCAACGCCTGTGCTCTGGTACCGCATATTAAGTACGGGTATTGTGGTCATGCAAAGGCAGCGCAATCCGTACTGCATTTGCCTGGCCGCCGGTCCACCCTACAGCCCGATGGGTCAAACGATCGGCGGGATTGTGCCGATGCTCGGGCTGCCGCCTGCGGTATAGGCCGGCGCGCTCTCGTCGAAACGGCTCCAACCACCCCGGCGATACTCATCGGCCCGCGTGCTGACATCGACGGTCGAGTGCTTGGCCAGAACCTGCTCGATCATCGGACCCTGGCTCTCGTCAGTGCGGACCGTCACCAGAGTGCCGCCGCGGCGCACGCCCTCGGCATAGACGTGCGCGTCGGTTTCGCTGACGCCCGCGCCGACCAGCGAGCCAAGCAATCCGCCTGACGCCGCGCCCACGCCGGCGCCCAACGCGGTGGCGACCAGCCAACCGGCCGCAACGACCGGACCCACGCCGGGAATCGCCAGCATGCCAAGCCCCGCCAAAAGGCCGGCACCGCCGCCGATGACCGTCCCAACCGACGCGCCAGTGCCGGCTCCATCCGCCACTGCATCATTCGGATCGGTTTCGTCAGCCGCCGCTACGCTATTGTCATATCGATTGTCGGAGTTGTTCGCGACCAGGCTAATAGAGCTATGCGGAACACCGCTGGCCTCAAGATCAGCAACCGCCTGGGTCGCATGCTCGTAGGTATCGAACAGCCTTGTCGTCACCGTATCCATCAAACACCCCTGAAGAAACCACTTGCGTCGATATCAGCCTGCATGCCGCTCAAAACGCAATGACGCGTCGAAGGAACTACCAAGCAAAGCGGCTGCTTAGCCCTCACCAAGATCCTCTACGATCTCCGCCGGAGCCGATGGATCGAGTTTTTTCGCCTTCTCAATCAGCCGATCGGCCTGGCGTTCATCGCCTTGCTCCAACGCCTCCAGCGCCTGCTCCGTCAGGTCCAGCGCCTGCTCGTGCTTAGCTTTACCCGTATCGCCCATGCTTGGCCTCCTTGCATTCGAAGCCGAAGCGTTCGAGGCAGACTACGGTTCCACGTCGGCCCGAACTGCATTCAACTGTCAATTCAGGCTTAACGCATCCTTGGCCTAGCCGACCGGGCCGCCGTAATCCTGCATGTAGAGGATATACGACTGCAGCCCCAGCACGTCGATCAGGCCGGCGACGTGCGCCGACAGGTTGTCGAAGGTGTCGTTGAACTCGGTGTTTGGCGGAGCGTCCGAGTGGCCGAAGCCGAGTTAGTCGGGAGCGATCAGGTGGAAGCGGTCGGACAGTGCCGGGATCTGATCCCGGAACATCTGGCTGCTGGTCGGCAGGCCGTGGAGGAGGACGGTGGCGGGCGCTAGCACTGGACCGCTGGTGACTGTGGCCGTGTGCCAGCGGAACCGCATCGCCGGTGTCCAGCGCGTGGCCGAGCGGCATCACCAAGGCAGCCGCGTCGCTGAACAGCGGCCAGCGGTTCAGCCGGTCGGGCAGCGCGGCATCCCCGGTCACGACCGCGGCGTCCAGCGTACCGTGCAAGAGCGCGTCGCACAACCTAGCGCCGGTCGCGTCCTGAAGGCTCATTTCGAAGCCTGGCAGGCGCGCCACGAGTTCCCCGAACAGCGGGGAGAACGGGTGCGTCGGCACATCCGATGCGAGGCCCACCCGCAAGGGCGACACCGTCGCCCGCTTCATGCCTGCGGCATGCTCCTTGGCACACTCGGGGCTGCTTGGGTCTGGTCCAGCAGAGGCAGCATCGCCTGTCCCAACGGCGTCAGTTGGGTCAATGACCGTTCCCGCAACAGAAGAGGGCCTCCCAGCTTTTCCTCCAGTCGCTGAATGCTTTTGGTCAATGCAGGCTGCGTGACATTGCAGGTTTCCGCCGCCCGGGTGAAGTTCAGCGTGCGCGCAAGCGCCAGGAAATAGCCTATATGCGTCAAGTCCATGTCTTTGCCCCCCGTTGTCCGAGTATCAGGCACGGATGCCTGGAATTATCTGCCATATCCAGCGCGGGCAATATGGCGACTGGCTCCGGCAGTGCCGTGGTTCTATCCGAACAACCTGGCAGTCAGGACTGTTTACGATCTTCTGTTCGGTCTCAGGCGCTCGATCGTTACAGAAGGCCGACGCAAAAAAATCGTCTAGCGGAACACCGACTCAAGGGCGGCCAGCCCGGCCGTGAACCCCGAATGGCCGAACCCAATCCGGAACCGGTCCACCGGCTGCGCGGCAAGATCCGAGCGGAACACGCTTGCTGGCAGCAGCAATACGCCGCATCGGCCGCCATGCGCGTGACGAAGCGCTCGACGCCCCCAGTCCCGCCATAGCGCACATAGCCCACCACTCCCGCTTCCGGCGCCGTCCATTCGAACAGGTTTGGATGTCGCGCCAGGAAAGCGGACATGTCCAGGAGGTTCGCATCGGCCATGGCAAGGTTACGGCCGACGATCACCTCGGTGGCTTTCAGGGCGACGTTGGCGAGCACCTCGCTCGGCCCGGCGCCGCACACCGACAAATACTGCCGGAACCGTGCGATGCGCCCTGTCAACGCCGCGTCGCGGCAGGCTCGGACGCGCTCAGGTGGTGGACGGTGCGGTCGTGCAGGCTGGACAGCAACGCCGCAAGCTCCAGCTCGCGCACCGGGAAGCCAGGACGGGGTGCCCGCGACCTTATAATGGCTGCCCAAGCGCATGGCGCCTGGTGTACAAATTAAGATTGGTAATCTCCGCCCCGCGCAGGGCAGCAGAGTTTCGTATCAGCATCGGCGGCCTCCTAGAGCTTCGTCCAATCGCTCTGCTCGTTCGATTGGACGATGCTCGCTTGAACAAAGGGCTAGGATGCGTTGCTGGCGAGGCGGCCGGCACCTAGCACACGGCCATCGTCCGCCTGCACGACGACCGCGACCTCCTCCCCGGCCGGGATCGCGGCATCCAGACGCAACGCCTGCCCCGTCCAGGTCCCCGCGACACTCATCGAACGGACGATGTTGGCCTCCAGGAGCGTGCGTCCGCCATTCTCCCCACGCCCGACCGGCGTCTGGTGCTGACGGTCATACCCCAGCAGCAGGACCTTGCCTCCGCCACTCCCTGCGCCGACCGTGATGGTCAGCACGGTCCCGGCCCGGGCGATTGTCACTGAAGCAGCCGTTGTTAACTCCGCTTTGGCACGGGCCAGGGTTGCCTCCACGGCGGCGCGGTCGGAACCGACCACGTCCCGCCGGCCATCGACCACCATGGCGGGGGTATAAACATTCGGGCTGACTGATGCGGCGACGTAGCGCCGCTGCCGCTCCGTCGCGCCCGCGAAGGAGAACGGGTCCTGCCAACCAAGGTTGTTCCAGTAGGTGACATGGAAGGTCAACGGCAGCAAATCCGGCCGGTGACGGGCGAGGTCGGCGACGATCGCATCCGCGGGCGGACAGGATAAACAGCCTTGCGACGTGAACAGCTCCACGATCACCGGACGGTTGCTGGCCTGTGCCGCTGCCAGTGCAGGCACCAGGCATCCCGCGCCGAGAAGCAGCACGAGGATCGCCAGCAGCAGCGCCCACGGCAGGCGTGCATCGACCGCGCCGCTGATCTGGCCCAGCGCGACCCGGGGCGCCAAGCCGGTCACCATCTGCGGCACCTGCGGCAGCCCGGCGCCCGGCCGCATCCCGGCCGCGACGCCCAGCGCTCCAAGCGCGATGCCGGCGGGCGCCAGCGCCAGCCAGACCCGCAGGCCGAATAGGGTGGCCGGGCTGCCCCATCGTTGCAGCGCCGCGAAGGCATGTCCGGCCAGGGCGGCCCCAGGCAAGGCGATGCTTTCCACGCCACGCCGCAGCAGGTGGTCCAGCGAGAGCGGTCCAGGGCCGATCAGGACCACGCGCAGCAGCAGGGCCATCCAGAACAGGTGCGCGTCCGGCCCCGCCGCCGGCGGGAGGAAGGCCTGCACCAGCATCGCCAAGGCAGCCGGGCGTCTGAGCAATCCGAGCGCCAGCAGCAGCGGGCAGGCGGTCTGGACCGCGACGCCCAGGCTTGATGCCATGATCCCGTGCAGCGCGCCCAACCACCATGCCGATCCGAGCGGCGCAGCGAGCCCGTTGCCGGACACAGCGCCCGCCATCATCTCGTGCACCTGCACCACAAGGAACGCCTGGGCAAGCCATAGCCTGATCGCCAGGTCGAGCCAAGGACCGAGCGCCGTCTCAAGTGCAGCCAAGATGGCAGCGAACAGGCGGCTGGATGTTCGTAAATCGCTCATGCAGCTCTCCTGCGGCATCAGATCATTGGCCGATTCGCAGATACAGCGCCAATGCCGCTGCTTTATGGAATCCATAGCCGGGAACCCGGCACGGTTAGGGCGCATCGAATCCATTCCGTCTTATTATTGGCGGGCCTGCCTCGGACTTGCCTACTCCTGCAGGAGCGCACCAACGCGCATGCCAGCGGAGCAGGATCGATGTCGTCGTTCAAGGTTCAGGTCGGTCCGGCGCAGATCGTCATCCACCAGGGAAGGATGGTGCTCGTTTGCGAGCCGGACGGCACGATTTCCTATCCGAGCGAGAAGGGGCTCTACTTCAACGACACGCGCATCATCAGCAGTTGGTCACTCTATGCGGACGCCGTGCGCTGGGACCTGCTGAGCGGCGGCGCCACCGGTCACGACAGGTCGTTCATCCACCTGACCAACCGCAAGCTGACAACGGCGTCCGGGCCAGTCGCCGCTCGCACGCTTGGCATGGTCCTGACCCGCTCCATCCAGGGCGGCGTGCACGAGGACATCGACGTCGCCAACCATGGCAGCGCCCCGGTCCGCTTCAACCTGGAGATCGGCATCCGGTGTGACTTCGTTTGGCCGCGACAGCCTGATCGCGTCGCTGCAAAACATGGTCATCTACCCAGAGTTCGCCGAGGCGACCCTGGACGCGCTCGGGCGGCTGCAGGCGACCGAACGGGACGACTATCGGGACGCCGAGCCGGGCAAGATCCTGCACGAGCTGCGATTCGGCGAGCTGGCCCATTTCAAACTGGTGCCGCACACGCCGTACTACGGCACGGCCGACGCCACGGCGCTGTATCTGATCACGTTGCATGAAGCCTGGCGCTGGACCGGGGGCCTGGACCTGGTCCGGCGGTTGCTGCCGGTCGCCGAGGGCTGCCTGAGGTGGATTGACGAGCGGGGCGACCAGGACGGCGACGGCTTCCAGGAATATCAGACGCGGTCCACGCTGGGCTACGAGAACATGGGCTGGAAGAACGCCGGCGACAGCGTGCCAAACCTCGCGGCACGCTGGTGCGCGGGCCGAAGGCGCTGTGTGAGCTCCAAGGCTATGTCTATGACGCCTGGATGCGCATGGCGGAGTTGTTCGATGCATTAGGCCGGCCGGAGCGAAGCGCCGACTTGCGAGAGGCGGCCCGGCTGCTCCAACAGCGCTTCAACGACACGTTTTGGGACGAGGCTGGCGGCTTCTACGCCTACTGCCTGGACGGGGAGAAGCGCCCGGTGCTGACCGTCGCCTCCAACGTCGGCCATTGCCTATGGTCCGGGATCATACGTGCGGCCCGTGTGGTCCAGCGCCAGAACCAGATGCCGGAGCTCTATGCCGGGCTGACGCGGACGCCCACCGGCTTCCCCCTTCAGTACGTCGGCGCCAACGTGCCCCAGGCATGGGCGGCGGGATCGGTGTTCATGACCCTGCACGCCATGCTGGGCATGCACCCGGACGCGCCGAACGGCCGGCTGTTCATCGAGCCGGCACTGCCGCCGTGGCTGCCGGATTTGACGTTGATGGGCCTGCGCTTGGGACAACACAGCTTCGACATCCGCTTCTGGCGTGAGGGCGGCGCGACGGCCCACGAGGTGCTGCGCGGGAATGCCGCCGCGGTCGTCCGGCAGTGCCACGACGCAACCGCCGGATGACCGGTCCTGACGCCGTGCGCGGTCCGGGGACGGCAAGGCCACTTGGGGCGCTGCGGTGGGATCACGGGTTGCGTTGGTTGTGGAGGCTGTTCAGCGCCTGCACGATTTCGGTCGGCTCGGCGCGCTGGGCGAAGTCGATGTTGACCCAGGCCCGGAACACGATGCCGAACGCCATGGCGATCGCCAGGCAGGCTACCGCATCGGGCCATGGCTGGGCGTCATGCAGTCGATAACGAGGTTTCAGCGCAATGGGCTGGGCGGCAGTAATTCGGGGTGCCCGGATTATACGGCCGAAGTCCCCGGCGAGGCCATGCCTTCCGACAGAGCATCGAACACTGCCCGGCACCGCGCGCTGGTCTTAAGGTCCTCGTGCATGACAATCCAAAGCCCGAGCTCGACGGCGACCGCGTCCGCGAGGACGCGCACGAGGTCCGGGTCGCGACGGGCGATCGGCACCTGACACATGCCGATGCCAAACCCGGCTCGGATTGCCGCGAGCTGTGCCAAGTCGCTGTCGGCGCGAAGGGCAAAGGCCGCGCGATTGAGGGTTGGGAAGCGATCGACGAGGGCGCGGAGCGCTGGCGTTTCTTGATCAAATCCGATCAGGTCGTGATCGGCGAGGCCCTCTACCGACACCGGCGTCCCGCGTCGTTCGAGGTAGCCGCCATGGGCGTGCAGCCCCAGCGCGATCGAAGGTAGGCGTCGAGCGACCAGCGCCTCCTGGGTCGGTTCGACCATGCGCACGGCGATGTCGGCCTCGCGCCGCAGCAGGTCGTCCACTTCGTTGGACAGCACCAATTCCACAATCAGGCCGGGATGGCGCCGGCGCAGACGCGCCAGGATCGGCGGCAGATGCTCGACACCGACCACCTCGCTGGCGCTGATTCGGACGCTGCCGCGCACCTCGCCGGCACGGCCGCTCGCAGCCCGCATCAGCGCGGCTATGGTGGCGGCCAGCGATTCGGCGTAGGGCATCAAATCAAGCGCCATCTCGGTTGGGATCAGGCCATGCTGAGAGCGCAGGAACAGGTCAGCGCTGACCGCCGCCTCCAGCGTGTCGATGTGGCGAGCGACCGTCGGTTGCGTCAGCCCGAGCCGGCGCGCCGCACCCGACAGCGACCCTTCCTGAACGACAGCCAAGAAGGTACGGTGGAGGTTCCAGTCTGGATCCGAGTTCACCTATTTCCGTATAGCGACTCACCGGGCTTACACAATTCCCTTTGAGGGAGCGATCTTCCATCTAGGCATCTCGAACCTTCGATCAGGAGTGAGTTGCCATGAACGGAACAACAGTCGTCTTCGGGAACGGCGCGGTGGGGCATCTGGTCACGCAGGCGCTGCTGGCGCGCGGAGACGCCGTCTGTATCGCGCAGCGCAGCCGGCCTGCGGAGTTGCCGGAAAATGCCGAGTTCACGTCCTGTGACATCCTCGACGCGGGCGCCGTCCATCACACCGTTCAGGGAGCGGAGCAGGTCCTCCTCTCGGTCGGGTTCCCCTACGACTCGCGGCTGTGGCGCACCGCCTGGCCGAAGGCGATGACCAACGTCGTCGAGGCATGCGCTTCCGTGGGCGCCCGGGTGGTTTTCATCGACAATCTCTATCAACTCGGGCCACAGAACGAACCGCGGCGCGAGGACATGCCGCTCACGGCCGCGGGCCAGAAGCCGGCGATCCTTGCGGAGGTGACACGCATCTGGATGGCGGCGAAGAACCGCGTTCGCGTGGCGGCGCTGAGGTGCCCGGATTTCTACGGACCCGGCGTGGCGGTGTCGCATTTGGGCGCGAGCGCCTTCGGAAGCCTGGCACGCGGCAAGAAGGCGCAACTCATCGCGCCTCCCGACACGCCCCATGATTTCGCCTACGTCCCCGACATCGCGCGCGCCGCAATCACGCTGCTCGACGCGCCCGACAACGCTTTCGGGCAGGTCTGGAACATGCCCTGCGCGCCGACCCGCACCCCGCGCGAGATCCTGCATCTGGGGGCGAGCGCGATCGGTGTGGAGCTCAGGATCAGCGTGCTCCCGCTATGGCTGCTGCCGCTGTTCGGCCTGTTCGTGCGTTTCCTGAAGGAAGTCGCGGACGTCCGCTTTACCTTTGACCGTCCATACGTTGTAGACTCCAGCAAGTTCAAGCGTCGGTTCTGGTCGGACGTGACGCCGTTCGAGGTGGGCGCGCCGGCAACAGCGCGTTCGTTCGCGGCCACCGCAACGCGGTCGTGATCGCCGGCGCGGTGACGAGCGCCCGCGTTCTGCGAAACGCGGAACGTTTCTTTAAAAAGAGCATCGACATGACCACCACTTCCAACACGACGCTGGCCGAACCTTGGCGCCTGCTCTGGAACGGCGACCTGAGCCATTCCGACCAGATCATCGCCGAGGACTTCGTGGCCCATGTCTCGCCGATGACGGGCAGCGATAGCATTAGGGGTCGGGCGCCGCTCAATGCCTGGATCGGCGGCATCCATGCCTTGATGGCTGGGTTCAACTCCATCATCGAAGTCGGCCCGATCGCCGACGCCGATACCCTGCGTGTGGTCGATGGCCTGTTCACCGAATACTGGGTGAATATCGACAGCTTGGTGTTCAGGATGCGCCAGAACGATGAACTCCCCAGGGAGCCGCCGACGATCCGGCATCGCTCACCAGCGGAGCGGCTCGATCCCCTCACCAATTTCGAAGCCTATCGAGGTTGGCTCTTATTGGGTTCCGGGGTGGTGAGGTCGGGATGGCGGCTCGGGGCTGAGGATGTCTGATGCGAAGGCGGGATCGGGAGTAGCAGACCGGCTCGCGCGAGGAGCTTGCGTCATGGCTGTCTCCGGCCTGGTCAACCTTTCGGGCCTGATGGACGACGCCAAGTGCTTCGCCTTCGTGCGCCAGCGCCGCTGGCCGGAGGGCGTCCGGTGCCCTGGCTGCGACAACGGTGCAGTGATCCGCGACGGCCGCGACGACACGCAGCCCTGCCGGCAGCGCTACCGGTGCAAGGCGTGTTCAGGGCGT
>JAABUS010003654.1_pt1 | contig 24336 bp, 27 predicted proteins | sample 5560161 | NCBI WGS metagenome assembly JAABUS01 (sample SAMN10711885, study PRJNA513376) | rock metagenome | isolation source: Antarctica rocks | place: Antarctica: Victoria Land, Trio Nunatak nord | collected 2016-01-04
GCGGACTGCCGTTGGGCTCTGCCAATATCGTCATCAACTGTCCGGCACTCGCCTTCTTGGACGCTAATCCGACCGGGCCTCGAATTCCGGCATTGCCGATCGAAGCCAGTTGAACCGCACGATGAGTATGCGTACGGCGACATTGGCACCTTGCCTCGCACCCTGTCTTCGGATGGGGTGAGGATTGAAACACGGCAAACGTGCCGATGCCGAACGGAAAGCGGCTGAGTCGCACCCTGTCTTCGGATGGGGCGAGGATTGAAACCAGCGGCCGATGCGCTCGGCCGCTTTGCGAAGGGCGGCACACACTGCCGCCGGGTGGGGTAACGCGCGCGTTCTCGCCGCCTGACTGACCCGTTGTCGCGGTATGCTGATCCCGCACTGGCGCCGGAGCGGTCGTTTCCGGCGTGCCCGACCTACACCGAGCTGGACCAGACGTGATCGATCCGGTTTCACTCGCGGTCTTCGTCATCGTCCTGCTCACGCTCGGGCTCATGCTGGCGCTGACCGGCATCGTTGAGCGGGCCCGGCTCTTCGACATCATCGCCGAACTCTGCGCCCAGTGGTCGGGCCGCAACGGCCGGCTCCTCTTTCTCTTCCTCTATCTCTTCGGTGCGCTCGTCACCACCTTCCTCTCGCTCGATGTGACCGTCATCCTCCTCACCCCAATCGTGCTGGCCCTTACCGCGCGCCGGAACATCGATCCCGTTCCCTTCCTCTTCGCCACCGTCTTTGTCGCCAACGTGGTTTCCCTCGCCCTGCCCGTCAGCAATCTCACCAATTTGCTCGTGTACGACGGTTTGGGCCTCGACTTCCGCGACTTCGCGACGGCGATGTGGTGGCGCCGAACCTGGTCGCCGCGATTTCCTGCCTCGGGATGCTGTTCTGGCTCTTCCGAAAGCGGATACCCCGGCGCTTTGGCCCGCCCCTGCCCGATCTCGCGCCGGTCAGCGTCGCCACGCCGTGGACCGCCTGCTGCGGGATCGTGCTGGCACTCACCCTGGTCACCCTGATTGTCCTCGGCGGTCTCGGCTACCCGCTGTGGTGGGCGTCGATCGGGGGGAGCTCGGCGCTGGCGTTGGGGGCGGCGAGCGGAGCAAGGTCGACAACCAGACACCATGGGCGAACGCCTCCTGGAGCCCAGAGGCCGCCTGCAGCGCCACGCGCGTCTTGCCGACGCCGCCAGGTCCGGTCAGCGTCACGAGCGCCACATCCTCGCGGAGCAGCAGGGTGCGGACCGCAGCGATTTCGTGCTCCCGTCCGATTAGGGGAGAGCGGGGTCGGGGCAGTGCGGGCACGGTCGCGTGGTCCCGTGCGGGGAACGAGAGCAGATGGGGCGGGGCGGGGAGTGTCCGCGGCTGGCCCCTGACCGCGCCCGCCAACCGCGCCTGGTAGCGCACGAGATCCGCCTGGGCGAGCCGGTAGACGCCGGCTCGCTTGGTGGCCGCCAAGTCGCCGCGGGCGATGGCGCGGCGAACAGTCCGCTCACTCACGCTGAGGACCGCGGCAGCATCCCGGGCAGACAAGGGCCAAATGTCCGGAGCACCGGACACGCCCCCGTCCAGCGCCTTGTCCGCCGTCCGCTCGTCCATGACAGGGCCAGCATCGGCGACGGGAGCGTAGCGGGAGAGGGAGGCGGCATGGGATGAGCGTGCCATGGAAAGGCTCCTGCGTGCTGGATGGAGGGACTGGGGACCCGTTCCCAGTGTAGACCCAGGAGCCTACGACCGCATCCGTCCAGACGCCCAAACCCGCGGCTCACGGGTATCGTGAGCCGCGGTTCTCAGTTTCGTTTGTCCTGGATCAACCTCGCGCCAAATAGGCGCTTCTAGGGCTACTCCTTGCCGATAATGGCGCACCGCACCCGGCGGGCGGGCGCCAGCTCATGGTAGAGCGTGATCAGGTGCGCATCGTCGTAAGCCCACAACGTACCGTCAGCGCGCTCCAGGACACAGATCGGGGTCATCATTTCCTCGTTCTGGAGACGGGTCCACTCGAAGTGCGGCCGCATGATGCGCAAGTTCTTTGGGTCGGCCTCAAATCCTTCGGGAACATGCACATTGCGAGCAACAACCGTGCGAATTTCCGCACTGTCCGGGTTCTCCATGTAGCGCTTCACCGCCTCGAGGAAGACCTGATCGATGGGGCGATCATTCTTTAGGTCATTCGCGTTGCGCCACTCGAGTTTTGGTCGCTCAGCCACGGTCTATCTCCTCCTCAATTCTGTCGACGTTGATGAATCCCTCGTCCGAATCGTGCACCAGGTCGAAGATCACCTGGGCGTGTGCTTCCATCATGGCCCGTACACGCTCGCTCTCAACGTAGTCCTTAATCGTTCCTCAGCTTGGCGTGCACGAACTTGCCACACTGTTGCCGCCTCGGTCAGCTGACCGATCTCCCTTTCGAGCCGCGCAATGTGATCGACAAGGGGCTGTAGATCGACTGGCGACCTCTCCGCCAGACACTGGACACTTCCACCTATGGGGATTCCTGTCCCCCCATGAAGAGCCGACGGAGCCGCTTCCACGCACCCAGGCCGTGCCCTGCCTCTTGTGGCGCATCTGCCGGGCGGTGTACCGGCCGCGGCCGATGGAGGCAAGCAGGGGATCGATGAGCATCGGGAAGGCGTATCTGGTGAGCCGACTCCAGGCCCTCTTCCAGCTTCCAGACCGGCAGGGTGCAACGAGGGAAGCGGAGAGAACCGACAGCGAACGCCGGCGGGCACTGAAGGACTATAGGGAGGTGCTAGAGCACTCCTCGGTAAGGTGCCAGGATCGTCCCCGCGCAACGAACCACACAGAATCAGCCACGGTGATCGTGACACCCCATATCCCGAGAGATACCTGGCATAAGTGAGGATGCAGGGAGTGGGGGAGATGAGCTGACGGGCTGCCGCATGGTGGCCCGTTCTTTTGATGCGGGGGTCTTGTCCCAAGGGGTATAGCCGTTGTCTTCGCCGCGCGTCAGACCAGTGAACACGAAAAAGCCCACTAATCTTGCGATCACTGGGCTCCTCGTCGTCGTGGCAGCTTGGCGTCGGGTCTCCGGGGAGCTTCCGGTGCGGATCATTTCTGATCGCGCCGGCACCGTCGAACATCGAGATTCGTCCTGGTCACTGACCGGTGGTTAGCCGCCAGCGTCCGAAGAATATTCCAGCAGTCCTGCCAAATCGGATCAGAGAAGAAGAACACACATCCGTCAGAGTCCCTACGAACTCCTCGCCTCCACGAATGGAGACATCACCGGTTTCCTGGTGAGGGACGGTCGCTGAGGGGACGAATCCGGTCAGTAACCCAACCACGAGCTCATGATGTGGTTGTCTGTTCAACGCCGCCTGGTCCGACCCCAGATGGCCTGACGGGTCATCTGTACGTACACCTTACTGCCGGTGTTCCCGATTGTCAATAGCATGTGAAAAAATGATTCCTGCCTCCTTAGGGTTGAAGGCGAGGGTATCTCTTATGGAAGGGTCTGCAGGTATCCTGAGACAGCCGCCTGTGCCTCGTTCAGGCAGGGGCCGGTTCCTTGAGGATCCGGTAGAGGGTGGCCTTCGAGATCCCGAGCGTCTGGCAGATGGTGGCGATGTCAGTTTTCCGGCCGGCATGCAGCCGTTTGGCGAGCGCGATCTTCTTGGGGTCAATCAGCTTCTTCGGGCGGCCGCCAAGGCGTCCGCGGGCACGAGCCGCCGCCAGACCGGCATTGGTCCGTTCCTGGATCAGGGCCCGCTCGAACTCGGCTAATGATGCAAAAATGTGGAAGATCAGCTTGCCGCCGGGGGTCGTGGTGTCGATCGATTCGGTCAGGGAGCGGAAACCGACGCCGCGCGCCTCCAGCCCGTTGACCGTATCGATCAGATGCTGGAGCGAGCGGCCCAGGCGATCAAGTCGCCAGACCACGATCGTGTCACCTGCACGGACATAGTCGAGCGCGGCGTCGATACCGGGGCGTGAGGACTTGGCACCGGACGTGACGTCGGTGAAGACCTGGCCACAGCCGGCAACGGCGAGGGCGTCTTTTTGCAGATCAAGGGTCTGGTCTCCGGTCGAGACGCGCGCGTAGCCAATCAGCATGCCGGAAATGTCTCATGAAGCCGATCGTCGTGCAAGTACTGAGACGTTGATTTCGAGACGGATTTTGATACCGGAATCAGTCTGTTTTGGGGTCACCGGGACGAGGGGCTGAAAAGTGTCTATAACGTTCGTTTGTGAGACTCTTGGGGATCTCGGTGATGAGCGACCCGACCGCGATCTGGTTGGTGCCACCATCTCCATCCTTGGTGCCGGCCGACCGGGCTGGTGCTTGCTCATGGTGACCAACGCCACCCCTCCCATGACCAGGGAAGCGCGCTTGAGACGACGATGCGGGCGGAGGCTATGCTTGTCTATCCGCCCGGCGCCATGCCGTGGTAGCCCGCCGACCACGGAGGCCGTTCATGATCATCACCCCGCTCTGTACATTGCTCGGGATCGAGCACCCGATTCTCAATGCCTCGATGGCCGGCACGGCGACGGGCGAGCTGGCCGCCGCGGTCTCCGAGGCGGGCGGCTTCGGGATGATCGGGGGCACGAACCCCGACGGAGCATCGTGGCTGCGGGAGCAGATCCGGGTCGCCCGGTCGCGCACCTCGCGTCCCTTCGGGGTGGGCTTCATCTCCCCATTCCCGGACACGGAGGAGCTGGCCCGTGTGGCGCTGGACGAGGGGGTGGCGGCGATCAACCACTCGTTCGCCGACCCGACGCCCTTCGTCGCGCCGGCCCACGCGGCGGGAGTCAAGGTCTTCGTCCAGGTGCAGACGCTCAAGCAGGCCGTTACGGCCGCGCAGGCCGGTGCCGACGTCATCATTGCTCAAGGTGGTGAAGCGGGGGGACACGCAGGCGCCCTCGGGACTTTCGCGTTGCTGCCGGCCGTCGTCGATGCGGTCGCGCCGGTGCCGGTGGTCGCCGCCGGCGGCATCGCGGACGGCCGTGGCCTAGCCGCGGCGCTCCTGCTCGGCGCACAAGGTGCGTGGATGGGGACCCGGTTCGTGACCAGCCACGAGTGGGGCGGCCCGTCCTGGGAACAGGAGGCGGTCCTCGCGGCGACATCCGACGACACCGTCCAGACGCGCGTCTACGACCTGATCGCGGAGCGTCCCTTCCCCGCCGAAAACCCCGACCGGATGCTGCGCAACCCCTTCATCGATCGCTGGAACGAGCGCGAGGCCGAGATTCCCGCCCACCGAGAGGCGCTGCAGACTGAGGTCGCGGCCGGGCACGAGCGTGTCGATCTGACAGTGGCAGGGGTGAGCGCGGGCGTCTCGGCGGGACTGATCACGTCGGCGCGGCCGGCGGGCGAGATCGTGCGGGACATCGTGCGGGAGGCCGAGGACCTGCTGCGCGAGCGGCCACGGACGCTCCTCGGCTGATCGTTCGCGCGACGCTCGGCCCAGCTGGGTGGCCCGGCATGCGGTACGAGCTGCAGCTCCCGGACGGCGCCACCCCGCCGCCCGCTCCCCTTCTGCGCGTGGACAACGACAGCACCACTGACCGTCCCAAAATCGACCGTTTGTGAGACCATCGCGGCCGACTACGATGCCAATTACACGACCTGTTTGTCAGGCAGCCCAACCAGTATGGACTTCCTCCTGATCCGGATGTGTGTCCAATGCTCTCGAGCGCTACACTAGGCTCCGCTGAACCCACTATGTGGCCCGCGGAAGAACCCCACGGCCAAGGAGTCGCCGATGACCGCCGAGCATCCTCCTGGTTCATCCTCGTGTCCCACTCCGCGTCGTGCCGGTCGCGTCGTGCGGTGGGTTCACCGCGGGCGCGCGGGCGCGGTGCAGAGTTACCGGGCCTTGCTTTCCAGCTGGCCGGTGCAGGGATTCAACGATGCCGGTGCTGGGCATCTTTCCGCCATCCTGGCCTACAACGGCCTCGTGGCCCTCGTGCCGACCACCCTGCTGGTGGTCTCGATCGCCGGGCTGGTCCTGCGGCAGGACGCGGCGATGTCGATCTTTATCCGCTCCATCTATTGGTCCCTGCCGACCGATGATGCCCGCCAGGCCCTGGAAGCCGCGCTCACCGCGCGCAGCAAGAGCGGCTGGTTCGCCGTCGCCAGCCTGGGCGGCTTCGTCTGGATCGGGAGCGGGTTCGCCGGTGCCCTCAACCACTGCTTCAATTGCGTCTATGGTGTTCCCGATGGCAACTTCATCGCGACGCGCCGCCGCGGAGTGGTCGTTCTCACCGCGTTTGTCGTGCTCTTCACGGCCGTGACCGTCGCGGCCACCCTGCCGGCGCTCTTCATCCAGCGTGATGTCGGTCCCTATTTCCGCACCTGGGTGCTGGCGGGGATCCGCGGCCAGATTGTCAGCTTCGCGCTTGCCTACCTGGCGGCGGCGCTCTCCCTCCTCATGATCTACCGGCTGACGCCGAACGCGGATCAACGCCTGCGCGAGGTCTGGCCGGGAGCGCTCGTGGCCGGCGGGCTCTTCGTGGCGATCGGCCAGGCCTTCCCGCTCTACCTGCGGATGATCGGTGGCGTCAACCGGTATGGTGCCGCGTTCGGGTTGCTCACGCTCCTGCTGGCGTGGTTTGCCATCCTTGCCCACATCCTGCTCTTCGGGTGCTATGTGAATGTGACCTACCGTCGTCACCGCGGGTCCTGGCCGCTCGCAGCGGGTACCGATGACCGTGCGGCGAACATTCCGCCAAGACGGGATGCACCACCTGAATGAGGGTGAGTGATCTAGAATCCAGATGTCTTCCCGGGAAGACATCTGGATATCTGTGGTCCCGACGGCAGCGGCGCGTCGGACATCGGCGCGGAGTCACGCGCAAGGAGGGGCGGCATGGACGGACAGCGGTTCGATGAGGTGACCAGGGCGCTTGCGACGGGAACGTCTCGCCGGGCGGTGCTGCGGACAGCGCTGGGCGGCATGGGCGCCGGCCTGCTGGCCCTGGTCGGGGTCACCGAGGCCGGGGCAGCCAGCAAGCGGAGCTGCGTTGAAAGCTGCAAGAAGCAGTTCGGACCGGGGCGAGCGCGGGGACAGTGCATCAGCACCTGCGCCAAGGCCAAGGGCGGGGGCACCCCACCGGTGCCAGAGTTCTGCGGCGGGATCGGAAACCTCCCCTGCCCTGAAGGGTTCACCTGCGTGGACGACCCGAGGGACGACTGCGACCCGGAGAGTGGGGGGAGGGACTGCGGTGGGATCTGCCGGCCGACGTGCGGCAACACCGTCTGCGGATCGGATGAGTTCTGCTGCAACGAGAGCTGCGGGATCTGTGCCCCGATCAGGGGCAGCTGCGCCCAGAAGTTCTGTGGCTAGGACTGAGCACACCTCGCGAACAACAACAGGAGTACCACCACGACAACGGCCTCGGGCAGCACGCTCGAGGTCGTTCGTTTCCTCTCCCTGCCAAGAAGTCGACTATGGCCTCTGGGACTTCAAGCGTCGCGGGCACTGAGTACGTCTAGTCGCCCCACAGCCGCTTCCACCATGCCAGAACACCGGTCGGCGCCGGTTCGTTCGTCTGGGGCGATTCTGTGGCCTCCGGTGACGTTTCCGGCATGGTGCCCGTGCCCAGGGCCTGGAGCACGTCGGCGCGCTGGCGTTCAGCCTCCAGTTGTCGAAGGGCGCGATCGAGTTGCTCCTGCAGGAAGATCTTGTCGCGCCGCAGTTCCTCGACTAATTCGTCGTGATCGGTGTCGCGTTGTCGCGTGGCATCGCACGACGGGTCGTGTCGTGTCGCGCGATCATCGTCACGCTTCGTGGCGGAGGGTGAGGGCGCCTGGTTGAGGAACACATACCAGACTGGGCCGGTCTTCTCGCCGCCCAGGCTCCCACGGCGAAGTCGCGCCCGAACCGAATCCGGGGTGATGCCCAACGCGAGAGCAGCCTCGTTGACCGTCACCCCATCGTGTCGTGTCGCGCGATCCGTCGTGTCGCGCGTCGTGTTCCCTGTCGCGTCGTTCATGCCGGCATGGTCGCATACCCGAGGGTGAGGCGACATAGCCCAGAAGTTCACCTCGTGGGGATATGACGCCCCACTGACGCTTTGTGCGCACGAAGAAGGCCCCCTGAACGGGTCAGGAGACCTTCTCGGTGTTTCCGTTCGTCCTGGGCGATGCTGGGTAACTATTCTCTTTCCGGCTCTCATATGAAGCAATGGCGAGGCCGGCGAGGCATGGGGAGACTCGGGCCTGATTACGTGCACGGACGTTGGGGCTGGCGGTCCTGGTCGACCCTCCCGGCCCGCAACTTTGGACGTTCTGAATCACGCGCCCGCCCGCATCGCCGCCCGCCACTGGAGCGGAGAAGGGGAGGCGGAATGACCCTACCGAAGACTGAGGAACTGGCGAAGATCGCGTTCGAGGCGGCACAGGAACCGTACAAAGACCGCCAACCCGTCACTATCAATTGGGAACACCTCCCCATTATCGATAGCGCGGCGCAACCGGCTCACATCGCGGCAGCAACCGCCGTCCGCTCACGGAGGAAGGCGAGCATGCTTTGCAATGCCTTTTGCCCGTCGGCCGTGTCCAGATTGAACTGATACTCGTGGGGCAATTGCGGTTGGTGATCTTCAGGGTAGAACAGCGTCGTCACCTTGACACCCAGTCCCGACAGACGATCTGCGAAGGGTTTCGACTGCTCGTCGGTCAGGGGATCACCATTCCCCCCTGTGATCCAAGTGGCTGGAAAGTCGGCGGTGATGTGGTCGATTATCGACATTTGCCGGGTCGCCGTCGTATTCGTATCACGGCTTCCGGTGTAGGCCCACATCGACGTGTCCGTGCCCCACACCAGCAGGTCGGCCAAGAACGTCATCGGGATCTTGCTGTGATCCCGAAACGTTGCCATGTCATAAATGCCACAGTTGAGGATGACGCCACGCAACTGGTCGGGCTGGAGGGCGGGGACGATCCCCAGTTCGGCCGCATACTCGGGATTGGTGATGAGGGCGGCAATCTGACTGGTAAGCTGGGCTCCGGCCGAATCACCGGCCATGACCACCCGGTTCACGTCCGCATGAAATCGATCAGCTTGCTGCTGGATGTAGGCAAGAGCATCGTTGATCTGGTGGACCGCAGTCGGATACGTGGCGTCCGGCCCGAGTGAGTAGTTGAGGGCAACGACCGCGAACCCTTCGCTGGCGATGATTTCGAAGTAGGGCGCGACATCATCCTTGCTACCCGAGATCCAGGCGCCGCCATGTGTCCAGACGAGCACGGGGAGCCGCTCACCGGCGCCGGTCGTCTCTGGAAAGTAGACATCGAGCAGGGCATCGCAGTCACCGCTCCGGTACTGCTCATTGGTGATGGTCGAGATACCGGCTGTCGGCGCGTGGGCTTCCAGCGCAGCCTTGACCTGGTTGCTATCCTGCTCGAAAACGCGCTTGATAATGAAGGCCCCTGGTCGAGGACTGAGGTTGAAGGCAATCAGGGTCACGATGGCGACGACCAACATGCCCCCGACCGGCCACCGGAACCACCTCCGTTGGTAGAAGTGTCGGCGGCGTCTTGCGAGGTCCCGAGGGTGGTCAGACATGGGCACTCTTTCACCAGTGGACTTGAAGGGCGCCGAACGCGCCAATACCTCGCATTCTCGGTGTTTCCGTTCGTCCTGGGGCATCCTAGCGCGTCTCAGTCTGCCATGCCCACGACCTTGCGCAGGAAGCCCGGCCCCCTGGCCTCCGCCGTCTGGTGAGCGACCGTATCGTTGAGTTCGAGCCAGGTCATGGTGAGCGTATCCGTTGACGCCGGGGTGATCGTCATTGCGTTGTTGGGCCGATCGAGCGGTTCGACGCGAATGCTCACGGTGTCGTCGTCATTGAGGGTCAACGCCAGCTGACACCCGTACCCGACATCCAGGGGTGAGGCGCCGAACGTTTTGGCGATTTTCTGATTGTCGGCCGAGATCGCGATGCCGATGAAACGCAAGGTGCTACTCATGGTGGGAGTCCTTATTCACCTTTGGGGGCCGAAATCGAAATAACGGCCCCGCTGTGATGGTGGAGTGAAATAAGCGTTAGGCGGCGACCGGCTCGGCGTCGACGAACTCGCCGGCCGGGAAGATGCCGGCATCCTGCATCGCGACGTGGGCCGCCACGCGGGTGTCGAGGGCTTCGATCCAGTAGCGGACCGCCTCGCAATGGTCCAGGTAGGACGGCGTGCAGCCGGTCAGGTCATCGATCGGCCGACCACCTTCGAGCCAGTGAACGGACAGCCCGAACGCGTCGCCCACGATCCGGACCTTCGGCTCACCGTCGAGCTGGATCGTCGTCACCGGCTCCATCCACTCCGGATCACGGTCGAGGCTGTAGTGACCGTCGGTGTGGGCACAGCTGATCGCCATCGGCGCCGGGTCGTCCAGGTACCCCAGGTGACTCCACAAGGCCGCCACGTGCCGGCAACGGCGATGGTGCGCGAATCCCCTGCACCCGCACGATTCCGGGCCAACGGGGTAGAGCCGGCCCGGCTCCGACACGCTCGTCGCCCAGAAGTCGCCGTGCTGGTCGACGCCGAGTCGCACGCCGGATTCCTTCGCGACCACGAGCAGGCGCCGCAACGCGTCCGTCCGTGATTCCGTCTTGGTGATGGTGTTCATGGTGCCCTCCTTGGGCGGGTGCCGGCGGGAGTATGAATCCCGGTCGGCTGGTAAACGGTTAGTGTCAGGCGTCTGTATCTGACAAGTGAATGATAATTCAATTTATACTAACTTGTCAAGAACATATGGTATGATTATCGAATAGAAGGAGGTGTCTGATGGAGACGCTTGGACAACGCGTCAGGGTGGCGCGGACTCAAAAGCTCATGCTTCAACGCGACGTAGCCGAGGCTACGGGGATTACCGAAGCAACACTTAGTCGAATCGAAACTGGTAAGGGCGTACGGGCCCCACGGCTATCGACAGTGCGAAAGATTGCGTCTGCGCTCGATGTGTCGCCGGAATGGCTGCTGTTCGGGAACCAGGTAAAAAAATCCCCGGCCCGAATGGTCCGGGCCGGGGATCAGACGCCTGACACCGGTTCATACCCGGTGGAGGACAACACCATTCTACTGGGAGTTGCCGCATGATGGATATTGCCGACATTACACGAGACGCACGGTGCCAATCCCGAGTCGAGATGAATGCCGACGTCGTGGCGGACTATGCCGACGCAATGCGATCTGGCGCCACGTTCCCGCCGATCACCGTCTTTGACGACGGCCAGACCCATTGGCTTGCCGATGGCTTCCACCGTGTCGCCGCCGCCGAGCAGGCAGGGATCATCACGATCGCCGCCGATATCCGTCAAGGCGGAATCCGCGACGCCGAACTCCATGCCGTAAGCGCCAACGCGACGCATGGTTTGCGGCGCACCACTGCCGACAAGCGACGTGCCATCGAGATGTTGCTCGAAGACCCCGAGTGGTCGAAGTGGAGCGACAACGAGATTGCTCGGCGATGTGCGGTCAGTCCGTCGACCGTGGGGACAGTGAGGCGGTCACTATCCAAATTGGATAGTGAGAACGCCCGAACCTACACCACGAAGCACGGCACGATCTCCACGATGAGCACCACGAACATCGGCAAGAAGGAGGCCCCGAAGGTGGTGGTTCACCTTGATGCGGACACGACCGACCTGCGATCAACCCTGAAACGGCTGATTGTCCGCTACGGCGTCGATCGCGTTCGACACGAGGCCGACATCGTTCTCCGCGGGGAGGCGGCGGCGTAATGGCGATGCGTGAAAAGACCCGGCTCAAACTGGTCGCCGCGATCGACTACCTCGAAGAGAATCACCCGGCCACGGTGAGGCAAGTCTATTACAGCCTGGTTGCCCGGCAAGTGGTTGAGAACAACCAAGGCCAATACGATGCCATCATCGACATCCTTCGCGATGCCCGCCTTGACGGCACGATTCCGTGGGAGTGGATCGAGGATCGGACACGACGGCCCCGGCCGGTCCAGATGTTCGACGACCTGCCGGACTTCCTCGCAGCGGTTCGTCGCTCCTACCGGCGGGATGTCTGGGCCAACCAGTCAACGTATGTCGAAGTGTGGCTGGAAAAAGATGCCCTCTCCGGGATCTTCGAGGACGTGCTCCGGCCCTACGGCATCACGCTCTGTGTCGGGAGAGGCTTCGATGGGTGGACCTCGTTGCACGACGCATCAGAGCGGTATCGCCAGGCGATCGATGACGGCCAGGACGTCGTGATTCTCTACTTCGGCGACTTTGACCCCAGTGGTGATGACATGGTGCGTTCCTGGCGTGACCGCCAAGAACGACTCGGCCTCGATCCAGACATGGTGCCCATCACCAAATGCGCCTTGACTCGTGACGATATCGCGCGCTACCAGCTTCCAACGGACTTCGCCAAGAAGAAGGATTCTCGAAGCACAAAGTTCATCGCCAAGAATGGTGACGTTTCGGTCGAGCTCGATGCACTTAGCCCGGATGTCATTCGTGAGCGGTTGACCATCGAGATCGAGCGGCACATGGATCTTGAGGCCCTTGACGAGACACGGGCCCAGGAACAATCCGATCGCGATGTGCTGCGTCGCCTGATCGATGAAGCGGCATGACCGCCAAGAAAGGGCGAATAATGCCCACCGCGGAAACGCCCACAACGACCCAAGAGACCTGGCGCGACTGGATGCCGGCCGGTTCAGTCGATCCTACGGACCGTGACGACGAAGTAATTACTCGTGACGAATTACTCCGACGTGCTGCCCCATGGGTCGAGAAGGTGCATCCCAGGACGCTGCAGATCCTCGAGCAGCAAGGGCTTTTGCCTCGACCTGTCCGGCGCTGGCATGAGGGTGCGGTTCGAGCGCTCTATGCCCCCTGGATGACGGACATGGTCGTTCGAGCCTATGACCATTATCGCCGGCACGCCCCCCTCGAAGAGGCGCAAGCGGACATGCGCAGCCTTGCCCTGAGTTCCTATTACGGCTACCACATGCACCGCGATCGGGAGCTCCGAATCCCTGAAGACACCCTCAATCAGCTTCGCGCCCTGGCCTACCGGCACACACGATTCCACGCCCCAGTCGCCGCGGTAGAGATTCGCTTCGTGGATGCCGACGGGGAAATCGTCGCGGTACACCATCACGAGTACGTTGAGCAGTGAAGATTCGCGGTGGTGTGGACTTTTTCGTGTTGGTCAGCTATGATTCGTGTAGGTAGCGATTCCTGCACGACGGAGGACAGAGGTATGAACAACATGATGCTGACCAGCGGTGAGGTTGCCCGGCAACTCGGCGTTTCTGTGTCGCTCTTGCGAAAGCTTGAGGCGTTGGAGGTCACACCGCCGGCGCAGCGGATCGCACGATTCCGCATTTACTCACCGACCGAGGTCGAGGAGCTGAAGCGGATCATCGCTGAACGACGCGCACGAACAACCCAGCCCCTCCCAGAGGCGGCCTGACGTTAAACGCGAATCGCGCCCCCATGTGGCCGGCCGGCCAGGGACGCGATTGCAGGAGGACACCGCTAGATGCCTGTAACACCAGTATTGCACACCTCGGAACCGCCGACCATCCCCCCACCGCCGACAGGGGCCACCGGGGTGCCCGCGGAGCTTCAACGCCTCGACCAGTGGCTCGCCTACCGGGCAGTGCCCAGGCCGAACGGCAAGATCAACAAACCCCCGATTGATGCCAAGACCGGAGAGTCCGGCAGTTCCACGAACCCCGCCACCTGGAGCGGCTACGAACGAGCAGCGAGGCGGTCACCAGTGGGCGCCGCATTCGTGCTCACCCGCGATGATCCCTACTTTGCGATCGACCTGGACCAGTGTCGGGATCCCGAAACCGGGGACATCGAACCATGGGCGCTGGACGTTGTGAATCGCTTCCCGATGTATTGGGAAATCTCCTATTCGAAAACCGGCCTGCGCGGTATCGGCCGCGGCGTGATCCCCAAGGATGGATGCAAGCAGGGCAACATCGAGGTGTACGATCACGCCCGGATGGTGGTGATGACGGGGCGCACGCTGACAGGTCACGAGACGATCCGCACCTGCCAGCAGCAGCTCATCACGTGGCATCACGAGGTTTGGCCAATCGAGGCGGCCCGGCCTGTCCCACCGCCGTCAACGCCATCGTCGTCAACTAGCCTCAACCTCGATGACCTGCTCGCCAAGGCCTTCGGTGCCAGGAATGGCGATAAGGTGCGCCGGCTGCACGAAGGTGACATAAGCGGCTATCCCGAGTCGCAGAGTGATCCCGGATTCTCCAGCGAAGCCGATCTCGCACTCGCCGGGTACTACTGCTTTTACACCGCCAACGACGGTCTCGTTGGCGAGGCGATGCGAGCCAGCAAGCTCTATCGCACGAAGCTGGATCGCCAGGATTACCTCGATCGCACGATCGAGCGCGTCCGGGGGAATCAAACCGCGTGGTGGGATCCGAACTATGGACAGACCGCGTCACGACTGACGATCGTGCCCCCGCTCGCCGTTGGGGCCACCTGTGACGAACACCTCACGCATGCGCAGGCCACGATCGTGTTGCTCACCGCGCAGCTGCAGGACGCCCAGCAGGCCATCACGGTGCGCGAGGGGGTCATCGCGCGCGAGCGCGAGCTCCGGATCGCGGCCGAGGAACGCGCCCAGCACCTCGGCTTCGAGCGCAGCAAGGTCATGGAAATCCTGCATGCGCGAGATATGAACCCCGGTGAGAAGTTGACTCATTTTGGCACCACCATCAATCTGGGTGCCCGGATCGCCAATGGTGAAGTGCAGGAACCTCCTGGGTTTCGTCTGCCGGCCATTGTCGTGGCGGAGATGACTGGCCAGAAAGTCACCTCAGTCCGGCGCCACTGGAACAACTTGGCCGAGCGCGGAATCCTCCACAAGATGAATGTCCGCGAACGCACCGAGCGCGAGCACGTCGACAGTGATGGCGAGATCACGACCGCGACCGGCATGCGCGATGTGACCTACATTCACGTTCCCGAAAACAACATCGTCAACCTCATCACGCCGGCGACCACATACCAGAAACCGGAAGAGGAAAAGCGCGGCGGACGGCGCGTGAAGTGCGAAGAGCATCCCGACGCTGGCACCGTCAAGACGTGGGTGATCGCATGCGCCGAATGCCACGTCGTGCTCGACCGCGGCGAGGCCTACCAGGCGCCAGAGGTTGAGGAAAGCTCGGGTGCGAACTTTGCACCCGAGACCCCCCCTGTGTTTAACACGTTACTAAGGGGTCACTTTTCAGCACCCGAGGCTCAGCCGATACGTCGCCCCGTACCAGTTCACCCCTCGCATGCAAACTTTGAAGGCCAGCCGGTGCTCGAGGCGGTTGACGAAGAGCCGCCTGACTTCTGGACGGGGGCGCCGTCCGAACCAGAGCCGTGGTTCTGGAACGAGGAGGTGGACGAATCTCCGATTCATCCATCCCCAGATCCCACCTCAACGAAAAATATCACACCGCCCCCACTGCCGGGAATGATCGATGGTGTTGTCGGCCTCGACCGGTGGACCGCATGATCGCGATGCTGATCCGCCGGCTTGAACGGGGATGGACCATCTGCGCGGCCGCCACCGATCTGAATGAACGCGATCGTCTCGAGACGTTCTGGATTGCCTTGCTGCACACCTACGAACAGGCGTGTGATGCTCGGATTGGCGATGTAGGGTCACCGGCGGCTGAAGCAGCGTGATGACAATCCAGACAACCTGCCTCACCTGCGGCTGCGCCTTCACCCCGTCACCGCAGGATATCCGCCGTGATGCCTGGCGTATCTGCCCGCCGTGCCGTGATGGGCCCGACGATGAAGGTACCAGGAGTCATCGAGGATGATTCCAAGCCCGCCCAGGGCCAAACACCGAGCCTGAAATGTCAAGCTGAAAGGACACACCGCGATGACCACACCACGTCTGAACACCAACACCATGAGTTTTGGATACGGACCGGAGCGGGTTGGCAATATCCAGAGCGAACTCGGTAAACAACGCACCGCGTACCGGGCGGCTGCGGCCAATACGTTGGAAGAGGATGCGATCCGTCGCAACATCGAGGACCTGGAACCGCTGCTCGAACGTGCAGAGGTAAACGAGGCCCTGCTTGTCAAGGATGCAGCCGAGCGCCAGGCCGCCGAAGATGCCAAGACGAACGCCCACCGCGTTGCCGCCGAGGACGCGGTCAGAGCCGAACTCAAGACCCGATATCTCAGCTTGCCGGGCACGACGGGGGCGTCATTCGACGCTGCGTATCCGACGCTGCTTGCGGATCATCACCGGCGCGAGATGGCCAAAGCCGGGGATGCGCTGGCGCTGGCGAAAAGACGGCTCGGACGGATTTGACCATGGCAGGCGCGCGACCAACCAAGTTCACCCCGGAGACCGTTGACCGGTTGCTCAAGGCGATCCGCGTCGGTTTGCCCTATCACCTGGCAGCTGAGGCGGCGGGTATCTCCGAGACGGTCTTTCACGAATGGCAACGCGGCGACCTCCCGCGCGGCGCGGACAAGCAGCTGAAGGCGCAATTTCCGGAGGCTCTTACGCGCGCAAAGGGTGAATCCGCCCTCCGCTTGATGGCCCTGGTCAGCACGGCCGCGCCGGACGACTGGAGAGCGGCGGCGTGGATTTTGGAGCGCAGGTTTCCCAAAGACTTTGGCAAGCAACTCCTCGAGCTCAGCGGCCCGGATGGTGGCCCCATGCAGGTTGAGGTCCAGACGTTGCAGCGCGTCATCCTGAAAGCCCTTGAGCGCCATCCGGACGCACGCCAGGAGGTTGCAGCGGCATTGGTCGAGGCCGGGAAGGTGGGCGATGGCCGCCACATTGCCTAATCCCTACCTCGATCTGGCCGCCGCCCTGGATCCGGTCGTGTTTGCCACGCGTGCGAGCATCGTCCCGGACCCCTGGCAAGCCGATGTCTTGCGCTCATCGGCATCACAACAGATCCTGCTGTGCTCGCGACAATCAGGGAAGTCCACGATCTCCGCAACGCTCGCCATCCATACGGCCGTGTACGTTCCCAACAGCCTGATTCTCGTGCTGAGTCCATCGCTCCGGCAATCGCAGGAATTGTTCAGGAAGATGATGGACGTGTACGCCGGTGCTGGCGAGGCGGTCAAGCCAGAGATTGAAAACCGGCTCACGCTGGAGCTTGCCAATGGCTCGCGCATCGTCTCCCTGCCGGGTCGTGAGCAGACGATCAGAGGCTTCTCAGGTGTCTCCCTGTTGCTGGTTGATGAGGCGAGCCGCGTTGATGACCGCCTCTATCAGGCGGTCCGCCCGATGCTCGCAGTGTCGAGAGGAAAGATCGTCCTCCTCTCGACCCCTTGGGGCAAGAGAGGCTTTTTCTTTCGCGAATGGATGGACGGCGGCTCAGGCTGGGAGCGGACAAAGATATCCGCGCACGATTGCCCCCGGATCGATCCGTCCTGGCTGGCGGAGGAACAACGTCGGATCCCGGCCGCGACCTTCCAGCAGGAATATGAATGCGTGTTCGGCGAATTGGAAGACGCGGTCTTTTCTTTTGACGACATTCAGGCGATGCGAAGCCCGGACGTTGCCCCCTTGTTCGGAGGCAGCTTGTTAAGTGCACGTTTCGGAGGACATTCATGAACACTATCGGTACCGCAACGGCGTATCTGGTTGGCCTTGATTTGGGCGAGCGGGTGGATTTCACCGCGCTCTCCGTTCTCCGGCAGCATGCCGTACCAACCGGCCGCACCGTCCGGAGCCAGGTCGGCTTTTCCCGTGACGAGGGCATGGTCTACGACACGGTGCCGGAACTGGAATACCAGTACGATTTGATTTTCCTCGACCGCTGGCGTGGTCGTGGCTACAAGGCTGCGGTGCCGATCGTGGCTGAACTCCTTCAGGAGTTGCGGCAGGAAAGCCACCGGCAACGCCTGGCGGCCAACATCCTGAATACGCCTGACGTGCCGGTCTGGGTGTTGGCGGATGAAACCGGCGTCGGAGTCCCTGTCGTGGAAGACCTGCGTGCCGCTGGGCTCGTCTGCACCGGGATAGTCATCACGGGAGGAGATACGTGGAGTCAGACCGGACAAGGCTTCAGGGTGCCGAAACAGGCGTTGGTGTCCACGTTGCGGGTGCTCGTCGAGAACCATCGTATCAGCGTTTCCGACGCCCTCCCGCTGGGCAGCGTACTGGAAGCGGAGTTACAGAACTTCCGGGTCAAAACAAAGCTGACCACGGGCAACGAGAGTTATGGAGCCGGTGCCGGGGATTTGTGGCGCGAGGGTGCCCATGATGATCTCGTCCTGAGTGTGGCAATGGCCTGCTGGTTCGGCGAGCATTGCCTGAGCGATGACGAGTCCGACGAGGTGATCGAATCCATGAATGCCGAGCTTGCTTGACACGATACCCGCGCCCTTCCCACGCGCACGCACGCGGGGAACAGACGGTACCAGCCCGCCGATCCGCTCGCGATCCGCCCCCACGCCCGCGCACGCGGGGAGCAGACTGGAATTGTGTACATTGTTATCAATTCCAGTCTGCTCCCCGCGTGCGCAGGTCAGGACGATCCTTACGCAGCCTGTTCAAGGCGTCTCACGCGGAACTGCGCGGGAGTACGTTATCTCGAGTTTCGCATGGCAAACCGGATCGGCTCACCACCTAGCGCGGGAGGGGATCGGGTGTTTCATCCTCCTGCCCCGTGCCCTTGCCGACAAACTCCTTCGGGTTCGCATCGAAGGTGCGCCGACAGTCGGCCGAACAAAAGAAATACGCCTGACCCTTGTAGATCGTCTGGGCCTGAGCCTGACTACTGTCGAGTTCCATACCGCAGACCGGATCTTTGACCATGGCCATGTCCTGTGTCCTTTCTCTGGGAGCAGCACCCGATTAGGCGAAATCCATTCGCGCGGGCCCGCGAACGACTGTAACAGATGTTACAGATGAAACCCCCGCGCGGGGCATGCGCACTGTCCCGGACGAGACAGGTGAACTACCCAACCCTCACGCACGCACGGGCGGGGAACTCTTTATGCCCGTGTACATTGTCAACAAGCAACCCATCGCACCCCACGCACGTGAAAACAACTAATGACAATGTAAACAGTTGTAAGGACCAGAGCCCTTCCCATCGCGCGCGCGTGAAGATCGCCGGCTCGTGTTTGTAACAATTTGTGACATTCCCGCTCACGCCCGCGCACGCGGGGAACGAACTGTGGCTGGTTTGTCGCACATTGTGCGAATTTCCTCACGCCTGCGCACGCGGGGAGGTCAATTTTGACATTGTCAACAGTGACCTCGGCAGGAGTGCGCACGCGGGGAACAGACGTCTGTTCTGTGGCCTGACGGATTCCGTCAAGCGAGTATCTCGCGCACGCGGGGACTAAGGGAGCGAATCCAACAATTTGTTGATTTTGAAAGGCTCACGCGCGCGCGCAGGTACGAGGGATTGTGCACTAATTGCACTTCCCAAGAATTCGTTCTCTCTCCGCGCGCGCCGGGCAGCGAGTGGACGCATGATCGCTCTCGACAGGCTGGAGGACACCTCACAATCAGCGGATGGGTTCGCCGCGAATCCGTGTCATTCGCCACAAGGCTCCCAGTCGGCTAAGCCTCACATTCATGGGGTCCACGACCGTACGTTCCTGAAAGCGTGAACGCCAACAACCTGCGGAATCGTGCGCGTGGCGAACAAGGTGTATTACCCGCAAAAGGTCCGATTTATCCTGCCTGAACGCTCTCACAAGTAAGGTCTCGACCCGCTGACCGCAGCGGTGGATGGACTTTTGGCCGGCCCGGTCACCGTCACCTGCTAAGCTCGCCGGTGAGTAGACCGCTAAGGTCTGGTAGGCCGGGCGCGCAGATGCTGGTGCGCACCAGCGGCCGGAGGCCGCACCGTTTACGCCTTGAACTCACCGCTGCTGCAGGTGCAGCCCACGCACGTGGTCGTCCTAGTCCCGTTGACAGGATCGTAGATGGCGGAACAGGTACCGCCCGCCGAACAGTCACAGCACGTGCACGTCACCGTGCCCCCCGCATCGCTGTCACAATAGCAATCCGTAGTCCCCGGCGGGCAGCACACGGCGCTTGTTGCCTGGTTCGAGCCGTAGGGTGAGTTGCATTGGACGGGGTTATTCAGCGTCGGCGGACAACAATACCCGCTAACAGCCACCTCATTAGGTGGACAGGCACACCCGCCGCCCTTGCCTTTCACGCAGATTGTCCCCAGTGGGCAGCATTGTCCCTTGCAGGTGACGCCGCTGGGACAACTGGGTCGCCCAGCTGCGCCGTTCCGGGGGTGGAACCCCGCGAACAGGAGCGCGAGCAGTCCACCGCCCCCCGCGCGCACCACCCCTCGCCGTGATACCCCTGACGCGAGTGTGCGCGTCAGTTGATCGAAGCGTTCCTGGTCCATGTAAACATCCTCCACTGCAGGTGACGGACGGCGTCGCAGCGTCTGAAGTCACCTTCGGCTCAACAACGGTCGGCCCTGGGGGTGACGAGCAGGATGAATACTACATCACTGCGGTACGTGACCCCTGCCTCAGCGAATTCTGTGCTACCGGTGCAGCCGGATCGTTGATGCGGTGCCCGGCGTGGTCCGTGCATCACGAGCTTGGGGGCAAGGCCCCCGCGTGGCTCTGGCCTCTTCGCCGCCTGCATCATCCCCTTGGTGGGGTTCGAGGCGATCACATCGCTGTGCCAGTTGGAACGACGCCTATCAGAAGGCGATCGAACTCATGCTCATGCGGGATGCTGGCGCGAGGCGGAAACCCGATCCGATTCCATAGGATCATTTCCAACGAAGGACGATCGTCCATGGGGTTACTCGGCACCCATGGGGTTGCCAATTACCGACAATTGACATTATCCGCCAAGCTGTTGCGAGGACATAACTGCTACACTGCACCCAGCAATCGCCTCAGCCATGCCTGTCACGGCTTCCCCATAACCGCACGCCAGAGAAGCTCCCAGAAGCCCTGAGCAGGTGTTTCCTCGGGTGATGTGACTCCCCCCGGCCCACTGACCACGTTACCGGCGCGCCCAGAGGCGCTGGGCGTGTCGGGGGGGCGTTCCTGTTGGGAGATCCGTCCAGCCTCGATCTGCGGCAATCGTTCCTCAGCTTGGCGTGCACGAACTTGCCACACTGTTGCCGCCTCGGTCAGCTGACCGATCTCCCTTTCGAGCCGCGCAATGTGATCGACAAGGGGCTGTAGATCGACTGGCGACCTCTCCGCCAGACACTGGACACTTCCACCTATGGGGATTCCTGTCCCCCCATGAAGAGCCGACGGAGCCGCTTCCACGCACCCAGGCCGTGCCCTGCCTCTTGTGGCGCATCTGCCGGGCGGTGTACCGGCCGCGGCCGATGGAGGCAAGCAGGGGATCGATGAGCATCGGGAAGGCGTATCTGGTGAGCCGACTCCAGGCCCTCTTCCAGCTTCCAGACCGGCAGGGTGCAACGAGGGAAGCGGAGAGAACCGACAGCGAACGCCGGCGGGCACTGAAGGACTATAGGGAGGTGCTAGAGCACTCCTCGGTAAGGTGCCAGGATCGTCCCCGCGCAACGAACCACACAGAATCAGCCACGGTGATCGTGACACCCCATATCCCGAGAGATACCTGGCATAAGTGAGGATGCAGGGAGTGGGGGAGATGAGCTGACGGGCTGCCGCATGGTGGCCCGTTCTTTTGATGCGGGGGTCTTGTCCCAAGGGGTATAGCCGTTGTCTTCGCCGCGCGTCAGACCAGTGAACACGAAAAAGCCCACTAATCTTGCGATCACTGGGCTCCTCGTCGTCGTGGCAGCTTGGCGTCGGGTCTCCGGGGAGCTTCCGGTGCGGATCATTTCTGATCGCGCCGGCACCGTCGAACATCGAGATTCGTCCTGGTCACTGACCGGTGGTTAGCCGCCAGCGTCCGAAGAATATTCCAGCAGTCCTGCCAAATCGGATCAGAGAAGAAGAACACACATCCGTCAGAGTCCCTACGAACTCCTCGCCTCCACGAATGGAGACATCACCGGTTTCCTGGTGAGGGACGGTCGCTGAGGGGACGAATCCGGTCAGTAACCCAACCACGAGCTCATGATGTGGTTGTCTGTTCAACGCCGCCTGGTCCGACCCCAGATGGCCTGACGGGTCATCTGTACGTACACCTTACTGCCGGTGTTCCCGATTGTCAATAGCATGTGAAAAAATGATTCCTGCCTCCTTAGGGTTGAAGGCGAGGGTATCTCTTATGGAAGGGTCTGCAGGTATCCTGAGACAGCCGCCTGTGCCTCGTTCAGGCAGGGGCCGGTTCCTTGAGGATCCGGTAGAGGGTGGCCTTCGAGATCCCGAGCGTCTGGCAGATGGTGGCGATGTCAGTTTTCCGGCCGGCATGCAGCCGTTTGGCGAGCGCGATCTTCTTGGGGTCAATCAGCTTCTTCGGGCGGCCGCCAAGGCGTCCGCGGGCACGAGCCGCCGCCAGACCGGCATTGGTCCGTTCCTGGATCAGGGCCCGCTCGAACTCGGCTAATGATGCAAAAATGTGGAAGATCAGCTTGCCGCCGGGGGTCGTGGTGTCGATCGATTCGGTCAGGGAGCGGAAACCGACGCCGCGCGCCTCCAGCCCGTTGACCGTATCGATCAGATGCTGGAGCGAGCGGCCCAGGCGATCAAGTCGCCAGACCACGATCGTGTCACCTGCACGGACATAGTCGAGCGCGGCGTCGATACCGGGGCGTGAGGACTTGGCACCGGACGTGACGTCGGTGAAGACCTGGCCACAGCCGGCAACGGCGAGGGCGTCTTTTTGCAGATCAAGGGTCTGGTCTCCGGTCGAGACGCGCGCGTAGCCAATCAGCATGCCGGAAATGTCTCATGAAGCCGATCGTCGTGCAAGTACTGAGACGTTGATTTCGAGACGGATTTTGATACCGGAATCAGTCTGTTTTGGGGTCACCGGGACGAGGGGCTGAAAAGTGTCTATAACGTTCGTTTGTGAGACTCTTGGGGATCTCGGTGATGAGCGACCCGACCGCGATCTGGTTGGTGCCACCATCTCCATCCTTGGTGCCGGCCGACCGGGCTGGTGCTTGCTCATGGTGACCAACGCCACCCCTCCCATGACCAGGGAAGCGCGCTTGAGACGACGATGCGGGCGGAGGCTATGCTTGTCTATCCGCCCGGCGCCATGCCGTGGTAGCCCGCCGACCACGGAGGCCGTTCATGATCATCACCCCGCTCTGTACATTGCTCGGGATCGAGCACCCGATTCTCAATGCCTCGATGGCCGGCACGGCGACGGGCGAGCTGGCCGCCGCGGTCTCCGAGGCGGGCGGCTTCGGGATGATCGGGGGCACGAACCCCGACGGAGCATCGTGGCTGCGGGAGCAGATCCGGGTCGCCCGGTCGCGCACCTCGCGTCCCTTCGGGGTGGGCTTCATCTCCCCATTCCCGGACACGGAGGAGCTGGCCCGTGTGGCGCTGGACGAGGGGGTGGCGGCGATCAACCACTCGTTCGCCGACCCGACGCCCTTCGTCGCGCCGGCCCACGCGGCGGGAGTCAAGGTCTTCGTCCAGGTGCAGACGCTCAAGCAGGCCGTTACGGCCGCGCAGGCCGGTGCCGACGTCATCATTGCTCAAGGTGGTGAAGCGGGGGGACACGCAGGCGCCCTCGGGACTTTCGCGTTGCTGCCGGCCGTCGTCGATGCGGTCGCGCCGGTGCCGGTGGTCGCCGCCGGCGGCATCGCGGACGGCCGTGGCCTAGCCGCGGCGCTCCTGCTCGGCGCACAAGGTGCGTGGATGGGGACCCGGTTCGTGACCAGCCACGAGTGGGGCGGCCCGTCCTGGGAACAGGAGGCGGTCCTCGCGGCGACATCCGACGACACCGTCCAGACGCGCGTCTACGACCTGATCGCGGAGCGTCCCTTCCCCGCCGAAAACCCCGACCGGATGCTGCGCAACCCCTTCATCGATCGCTGGAACGAGCGCGAGGCCGAGATTCCCGCCCACCGAGAGGCGCTGCAGACTGAGGTCGCGGCCGGGCACGAGCGTGTCGATCTGACAGTGGCAGGGGTGAGCGCGGGCGTCTCGGCGGGACTGATCACGTCGGCGCGGCCGGCGGGCGAGATCGTGCGGGACATCGTGCGGGAGGCCGAGGACCTGCTGCGCGAGCGGCCACGGACGCTCCTCGGCTGATCGTTCGCGCGACGCTCGGCCCAGCTGGGTGGCCCGGCATGCGGTACGAGCTGCAGCTCCCGGACGGCGCCACCCCGCCGCCCGCTCCCCTTCTGCGCGTGGACAACGACAGCACCACTGACCGTCCCAAAATCGACCGTTTGTGAGACCATCGCGGCCGACTACGATGCCAATTACACGACCTGTTTGTCAGGCAGCCCAACCAGTATGGACTTCCTCCTGATCCGGATGTGTGTCCAATGCTCTCGAGCGC
>JAABUS010003658.1_pt1 | contig 24325 bp, 16 predicted proteins | sample 5560161 | NCBI WGS metagenome assembly JAABUS01 (sample SAMN10711885, study PRJNA513376) | rock metagenome | isolation source: Antarctica rocks | place: Antarctica: Victoria Land, Trio Nunatak nord | collected 2016-01-04
AGAAGAGGGGGCTGAGGGGGTTGATGGAGGGGAGGAGGATGAGGGAGAGGGGGAGGGGTGGCGGTGGCGGTGGCGGTGGGGTCAATGGAGGGGGGAGTGTGGGGCTGGGGATTGTGTAGGATGGTGGGGCCAGTTGAGCGGGGAGGGGAGGATGGGAATGGGGATGGGGTAGATATGGGTTCAGCATAGCAGATATGGGTTTAAGAGCTATAAGCTATGTATTATTTTGATATCCGGTTCGTAATTACCAATCATATTATTCCAAGACCACTTTTACTATTCCAAGACCATCTCGATTCTGCATGCTCAGGAAGAGACACGTCTACAGACAAATCTCCCCATCAGCAGTGCATCCATTTTTCTCGTAAGAAGGGAGCACGAAACAAAGTTAAGCTCCAGCTGGAGCTCTTCAAATGGTGGCTATTTGAGCAAGTGATCAAGATGTAGGAGAGGCCCAAGGAGATTGTTCACATCGGTCGTTTCCCCGGCGTTTCCATGTGTACATCAGAAGCCTCGCACATGCAATAAGGAAGATGTGAGAAACACGGTCGGGTTTTCCCATCCCAAAGGGTCAGAATTCCAGAGGGTCGAGGGATAGGAGGAGTGCGGCTTGGATTAGGGAGCTCGCTCGCTTTGTTTTTCAAGCTCATTCAGGGGCCTTGCTTGATTGCGCCGCGGGGAGAATTTCTCATTGGATGTCCCATGTTGAAGGTCCATTCCTGGCCGGTAGCAAAGCTTGCTTGTGGGACTTTTGTTGGATACTTTGTTTGTTTCCGGTTTGGCTTGGACAGTGGGCGTTGGGGAGCGAGCAAAGCGGAGGGTCAGGCCTCCCGTTCGGTTGATTACGACAGTGCGCGCTCGCGGCTTGGGCGGTGCGGAGCGAGGTCGTGATGGCGGCTACAGAACGGGAATAGGGGAGGGGGCTGTGCTTAGGTGAGCGGAGATGAGGGCTGGGCTGGGCTGGGTGGCTTTGCGGGGTGGGGGTGCATGATTGCGGGGGTTGAGATGGTGGGCGGGAAGGGGACATACTTTAGAGATGGTGGGGAAGGAAGGAAGGTATTGGGGGCGGGAATCAGCAGTTGGGGGCTAGTGTTAATTTATAAATTTCGAGACAGAGGGGGAGATGTCAGTGTGTATGTATGTGTGGGTGTCTTACCCTACGCGGAGCAGGGTTTGATCCACTGGACGAATCTAGGTTATGTCTGGTGAAGTAGAAAAGGTTATGCGTTCTGTAGGGAGTACAATAACCGTGCCAAGGCCTACTTTGCTGCTGTATACCCCAAGAATCGCCGAGATGGGAGCATACGTAACATAAGAGGGAGGAGAAAGGTGAAGACCTATTTCGTGGGCACACTCTAGTCTTCGTGCAAGTTGGTCAATTAGATATTCAGTTGCCCTATAAGTCACTATATCTAAACTAGAGGCGGAGCATCCATGCTTTAACAGGACTCTGTAAGTTAGACTTTGTAGTTCAACCGCGCTTTTGCTGTTTCAACGCATGTCTTGGAGGCTAGATGGTGTGAATGATATAGCTCTTTTCTTGGACATCGCAATCAAGGAGATTATACTCGCGCACATGAGGTTGTTTTGGTGTCTGACTCTGTCGCCTCAAAGTTTTCAAATTGTTCGACTATGGATAAGGACGTGTCGTACTAGATCTCAAGTCGATCCACGAATATGAGAGGCGTTAACGTCTCGAGAATATCTCGATGGCAGCCTAGATAGAGTGACGAAGCTCAAGTAGGTGTGTTGTATCCTTTGATAAAGACACGTCGAGTACGCCGATTCTAGGGGGTTGTAAAGGTGTCTGTAGGCCCTTGACCCTTCAAGTCGATCTCGTTCTAGTTGGCGACGTCCGTCAGCTACTACGCGCTCGTAGACTAACGAACTGTCGCTCCAATCCATCTCTATAAGTCGATCGCGTACGTGGCTGACAACGTACGCGCTTCCCAGGATACTTGGCTCTATGGACAACAACAAGAAACACGAAATTCGTCGCTGGCACCGCGTACAGGTGATCCTCATTGCCAGCTGGCGAGATGCCGGTAGTCGTGAGGTTGGATTGGGGGTGCTGGGAGATGGGAAGCTACTTTGGCTGATTTTGGGGCCGTTAGTTTGAGCGCTTTGTATGGAAACCGTTGTAATGCGGTAGAAATGGGGGCTGATGGGTAAGGGATTGTTGGAACAGCTTCTTGCATTGCTGACTCCGAGATGTCCGGCTATGTCAGTGCATTTTTCTGATGGCTTGTCGCTTTGGTAATGGGATACTTTTGGTCGATCAGTTCGTCGCTATTGCGTTGGTAGGTTCTTTGAGGAGTGAGTAACGGGTGCTCATTGCCTTGACAGGTTTCTGAAAAGCGTACCCTGCCAGTCTAGAGGATGACTTAGCACGGAAATGTGCTCTTTGAGTGAAGGGGATCGAAGGGAGTGCTGCGGTTCGTAAGCTGATGTTGAAGGCGTTGATAGATCTATCATTGGCCTATAGAGGCTTTGATGAGCAGTGATCAGCGATCCTAGTGTTTATGAAAAGATGGCACTCGTGGCCGTTCGATTGGGTTCATTTCGTATGCAACATTGTGGCGTCGCGCCCTGTGTTTGTGGTAACTGTGGATGTAAGCGGATTAAGTTCATCGTCAGGCAGGCGTCTGAACTGCCTGGACAGTATCAATTGATGGCGTCGCCAGATGAAGGAGTTCGCAGAAGGCTAAGGTACGCAAAAAGTCTTCAACATGACGCTACAAGTACGGTGTGCTTAGTGAAGGCGCTGTACTCTGCAAGTGGTAGCATATCTCGTGTTAATTGGGGGCTTAGCATGGGATGACGGTAGAGACGGGAAGCAGCAGATAAAGAGGGGGCTTAGATCAATCATGCTGGACGGAAGGGGCTTCCTTCTCTCGTAATCTGATAAGAAACAAGCGACCGGCGATGAATGCGAAGCTGTACGTGTATATAAGATTTTGGGTGTACTGCAGTGACCGCATAAAGGAGGATTGATAGAGCGCGTGGGTCAATGCTATGAGTATGAAGGTAGTCCCGTTCATAACCACCACCCCTCTTCATGTAGATGTCATACACTCCCTCAATCACATATGCTTTCGTCATCTGCTTACGAAGACTAAGGTGTGCGAGCGTCGCCCAATGATTGACAGTGTAATTGGAAAGCTGGAAGGTGGAGGGGATGCACAACGGGACTTGGTCAGGGCGGTTGATGGGATATTCAGTTAATGATGCACCGATCAGCATGTAGATCGACCGCTGCCGACAAAAAGATCTTGCATCGGGCCCGAGATGCAGCTGTTCAAGCGGTCTGTTCGTATGCTGCTCATATCGGTGAAGGGGCGCCCTGCACCCGGGGTGGCTGTGTTCCGCAATGTTGACCCAATTTCCCTAACCCTCGTGATGCGCTGCGCCGGATCAGGAGTGAGTAACCATTCAGAGCGGGCTCATACTTCTAGACTGTATGTGATGTGGAAGTTTCTGGTGTGGAGAGTCCCTTGGGGCAAAGCTTGCCGCACGCACTCAAATTCTGCAACAGGTCGCCTTTTGCTGACCAGCAAATTCCGTTGATTGAGCGACGAATTGCGTGCTACCATGCGGAGAAGCGCAACCAACATGCAAAGGGCAATAGAACTTTGTTGTATTGTTCGTAGATATTGTAAGTAAGGCAAGCCGTCCATCGGATCGAGGCGCACATCATATTTCGTTTGGGTAGGTTCTGTGGCATGCTTTCAGAAATCCTGTAAGAAATGAACACTATCGTAACATGGCTTACAAGGCCACAAATGCAACACACTGATGTCATCCTCGGCCATCACATGATAGCGACGTGGAAGTGCTTGTTGATAGTCTTTTGGAGGCTGGAGGACACAGCCGTAGTAATCGCATGATGCGCGCTCTGTCGGAGGATCACGCGTATGTGATCAGGATATGCCAGTATCTGGATACAGTCGCTCGTACATACATAGTTCAGCCTCTGGGAGCCTATCTTGTGTAGACGTGCGCCTTGGGATGGATGTACGCGGGAAGCGCAAGAAATTCCCTCTCAGAAAAGGCAGCGCTAAGGATTGCGAGGCTAGTGCTCATTGGGACTAGGATTTGGGGTCTATTCCTGGCCCGAGGCGCGGTCAAGCCCATAACAACTCTCATCTTACTCTGCTTCAACCTGTCTACGACGTTTAGGTAGCAGTATACGATAGCGGGCATGCAGATGCTGCTCCTGACTACCTCAAAGGTATGTCGACTTGGAAGACTACGCTGTAGCAAGCGTTGAAAGACGCCAATATACTAGGTCATCGAGAAAAGTCGGCGGCCTGTTACTACCAACAAAGCATGGCTGATCAAATAGCTCGGAGTATTGGCAAGACCGAACATTCCACCAAGAATTGGGCGTGAAGGCGCTTCGCGAGCTTACCAAGTTGTGGTCATCTTCTTAGTGCAGTCGGGCTGTCAATCTATGCACTTAGCGGCGGAGCGATCCAACATCAGTACGGTGTTGTATCGCAAAAGCGCCCTCATCCATGCTGGCAGTGCAGGTACAGCCATTAAATTGCAATCTCCTTTTGTGTCCAGTTCCTTCGGAACAAGACTCTTAATGCCCTCATTGTCTCTCTTACCTTTCTTCTACAATAGAAAAGTCTTTGCCTGAAATGCTACTGCTGCATCTTACTACTACCCAAACTTTCATTTCCTTTTTTCATCAACCGCACTGCCTTCTTTGAGGGATTGACCTCTTTCCTATGGATTCCTCTTTCCTAACTCACCCTCCTGCTTACGAGGATCTGAAGCCTCTAGCCCCACCTGTACTCTCCGAGCCCCCAGTGCAGCGAGGACGTTCACCAAGCTTCCTCTCATCAGTGAGGAACATCGTACAGCACCCACTGAAGCGCATGCGGTCACCAACGCGATCACAGCCATCACATGCGGAAAATCTAGCTGTTGACTGGTCCCCTCGGAACACAAGCAATCGTCTCACCAGCCGACATTCTCACTGTAGCTCACATATGGGGCCATGCCAGAACCCGTGCCACGCTTCTCACAGACCAACCCGTCGAATGAAAGCGAGAAGACGAGAACCGATTCCCAGCATGGCCGACTACCTTACACTCGCTCAACTAGAAGTGGTTTGGCGAAGCCAGGATACTTACAAGGGGGCAGTAGAAGCACCTCGAGCAGCATCGCCTTGCTTTCAAGACTTCAGACCTCAGAGTAGAGATAATGGGACCGCTTACCAGACTAACGGAAGGCTCAACGTTTGGTCAAGGCCACGACAGTACCGCTCACACGATGACATTGGTCGCATGAGGGATCAAAGTCGGACTCCAGATGACCTATACGATGATATCGTGGAGTACTTCGCAAAATGAAGAATGGATCTCCTCACCACCGAAGAAGATAGATAGCTGTTGGCTGTTGACAATACCGGACTATCGGAAAGGACCTACAATGAGTATCACCGACACATCAACAGTGAGACGTTACGGCGTCGATGCAGAATTACAGTGAACCATGCCTAGGTGTTGACGCTACAAAGTCGTACGATGAGCTAAGCCGACCAAGCTTGCACCAGTATCGCTGTGCGAAGTGATGGATCAGGGCAACAGCTGAGACAGGTGAATACCGCTTCACCGCCTTGGTAAGCCCCGTCGATTAGGAAGAGCTAGATCTGGACTGAGAAAGGTATCACACGCGTTGATGCAGAGCTCAATGAGCCGGAGAGGGAGGTCGCAGAATGGGAGGCCGGGAGGCCGGGAGGCTTGGCTTGACTAAAAGCCATGCTATACTTCAGAGATTTCATATGACACGCAGTCAAGGACACTTTAAGCTTGACTAATGTACAATATTCTACCTGTATTCTATTATGCTGCCAGCGTGGCTGACGGCCAGAGCTACCCCGTGATTGAAGATGCCAAGACTCATAGCCTCTAGTGGTTTCTGATCCCTGTAGCCGATCTGGTCCAACATAAACCAAAGTACCGTCTGAGCCTCTCAGGCCGTCAGTCCAACATCAGAACAAGCGCCTCGAAAGCAATGTGAGATGCAAGTGTTATCCTAGCTGAGGCATTTGAGGCATTATGAAGATGTCGCTTAGTCGGAGGATTTAGCTCGCTTGAGGCGTCTGTCGCCCACGCCATGCCCACGCTTTGGCTCATCCGCACCTGCCCTTTTCAGCCGCACCTTACTCGACGACGTTGTCTTTATATCTACAAGACTTGCTCCAGTACTATTGGCCCTGTACGACTGAAGATCGAGATCAAGCTACAAAGGAAGCTGTAGACGTCCGAGGATGTTTCTTGCCTTCTGGGGGCGGCATTGCTTATTAACGCTCAAGCCTATGGGGACTCCGTACGTTGGTACCTCGTCTTCTGCGAATCGACGGCCCCAACATTCTATGAGTGCCTCCATCCTCCCACACAGAGCGTTGGGTTCAATCTCTGTCGTGACTATATAGAGGCAACCTCAAGGTACTGAAAACATGCCCCGGATCTCCGGCGCGTTCATTACGGCTGTCGTGTTTCGCAAAACGCGCTATGCGACGTTGGGAAAGAGCAGCTAACATATTGGCTTGGGATTGGGCAGCGGTTGTACTCACTCTGTATCTCGACAGTCGTTAGGGAGTGGTTGTGGAGAGGTAGCTCACCCGCGACGGCTAATCGCTTCTTCCAGTGAGTCTGTGTCTGCCACTTCCTTGCCTGTTGTGCTTCTCGGTGCCAGGCGTCTGCGGATATATTCGCCACTGAGGCCACTCCTTCGTTACTGTCTATGCTCTCATGCCTGTGGTCTACCTTGAAGAGCGGTAGCAGTAGATGAGTTTCTCTGAAGCGTAATCTAACCCCATTAATCTCCCGCTATGGTCTGTGCTTCGGGTCTCTCGTTGCGTGCATATCAATCCCTGGCACTCTCCGTTCACAAGATTGGATCGTCATTGACGCTCCTTTCATTACAATGCTTATCTCGATAAAGTTCCGCGATTGAGCGGATAAAACCGTGCAAAATTTGAGCAACGCAGATGTGGCTCAAATTCTCACTGAAAAATATGGGCGGCGCGTTCCCATCAACGGTTATATAGTTCCCTAGTACTTTCATTTCCTTGGGGTGTAGGGCTGATCCTTTGATCGTACCTCTGATATGTACGAGTGGGTGTTCGGTTTGGTGTCTTTCTTGTAAGGAAGAAGCATGATGGGGTCCACCATTTTCGAGAGTTGGAGATGTCGAAGGCTTCGCGGTGTTCTACTGCTCCTGTCGTGTCTGGTAGCTGGATTGCCTTTGACGACTGCTCTTCATGTAGTACCTGGCTCTAATTGTACAGCGGTCTGTTCTCAGACTGTGGATGCAACGAACACTACCAGCGGCGATATAACGTGCTACGACGAGGACTACAATGGTACTGATGTCGGTAGGACGTTCCGAGATTGCGTGTCTTGTGAGATGACAAGTCGGTCAATCGAACAAACCTCCGTGCAGACAGATCTGGGATGGGCATTGTGTAGGCTTTTACAACCTTATAAAACAGCCAAGTGCGGCTCGCTGACTCTACATCCACGATTAGACAACATGAGATATGCCGTCGATACATGCATGTATGACTATCCTCAATCGATCAACCAAACCATGTCGAAGCCATGCCAGTATTCTTGCGCCAACATCTCAAAGGCTTTGGAAACAAATAATCTCCAAGCAGATGGTTCAACGCCCTACGACTACTGCCAAGATCCGAGCTTCGAATCCAACGTCGGGTCCTGTGCTTCCTGTTATTCGGTAGTTCCTAATCAGGTCTACATCTCAAATTGTAAGTCTTGCAACCCAACATCCCATAAATCACATCCTGACATCTGCGCAAGTCTTGAACACCCTGAGCATTGCTTGCATCACTAAGCCATCCACGACTACGCCCTTCTCGGTCGTGCCATCTGACGTCTTCACGTTAAATCCGCCAAAGACGTTCCCAACCAGCCTGTCAACGTCGGAGCCTGGTCCTAGCCTTCCTCATGGAGCAGTAGTTGCCATTGGCATTTGTGTCCCGGTCTTCTTCTTCTTGGTCCTCACTTTAGTCTTCCTCTATTGCTATCTTCGTATACAAAACCGTACTTCGGCAAAGAAGCGTGCTCGACCCAGCCAGCGATGCAACGAGAAAGGCGTCACGGAGCCGCATCATGGCTGGCACCACGATTCCACAGCTCGCATCCGACCAGTGTCATATGTGGCGCCTTTGCGGACTCGGTACTCTAATCCACTCGCTCAGATCGCGGAGGACCCGTCACGCTCTGGTATTCGATCGGATGCCACAGCTACTGAAAAAGACCCAATCCCGATACGTTCATCGCATCCCAGGCCTCCACCTCATGGCCTCATGTCCTGGGAAAGACGAGGCCTGGAGGATGCGTCGGAAAAGGAGAATAGATTCTCCAACTCGATGAAGTCCACCCTTCAGGCATCTGGGTCCACCACACTCAATCCCTCTGATGGCAGAAGGAACAGCGGAGCCAGTGGAGACAGTGAAGAGGATGAACAGGCACGTCAGCGCTCGATCATGACGCTTACACCGCCACCACTATTCTCTATCCCTGAAAGTGGTTCGTCTTCAGCCTTTGTCCCTGCCAGAAGTGGTTGGAATGAGCCGAGGCGGTCTACCTCAAGGAACTCCGGAAGATCGGAAGGACCACAGCGGTCATTTTCGAGGACATCCCAGAGATCGCAGGAATTGGAGCGGTCTCTGTCCCGGATATCGCAGAGATCACAAGGACCGCAGCGATCTCAATCCAGGATCTCACAGAGCTCACCAGAACCGAAAAGGTCCACTTCGAGATCAGGCCTAACGAGATCGCTTGAACCAAAAGAAAGGGATCTCCCAGAGGAGCCTACGATGTCGGAGAACACGACTACACCAGAAAATCATATTAGAGACGTTCCATTTACCCACGAATCGGTGGCCGCTAAAAACACGAACACCCATGAGCTAGATTTGGGTATCTTCCGAGAAGTATCGTATCCGCCGAAGTCAAACGATTGAAAGGGTCGATAGGCACTTCTAAATACCCACGTGGCATGTGTGGATATCTCAATGACGATGATGTGAACACAGGGAAATATGCCTTAGCAGGATGATGCTTTCCAAGCCACTACGAGGATGACTCGCACACGTCCTTTGATCCATTCTCACAAGAACGTGGCAGTTTACCAATGATTTCTCGCATGAATCAACGAGGTGATACCGCTCCAACGGAACAGCCAATACCTGCATGATTGAGGATGCAATGGATCAACAACCGACAGCATCTCCCTCCCCAGCAGGACATCCCTCGTACTTGGTAGGACAGCTAGCTGCCATCACCGTCTTATACATCTTGACCCAAGACACTCCCTGATCAGGTCGCATCAAATCTCCCACAATCCACCTCCCCACCACTCCCCCAAATAAGATCGCCACAGCATCAAAAGCAACCCCAATCATAGCTCCACCATGATCTGAAGTGGTGGACTGGAGTCGGTACACTGGAGGAGAGTCAAAGCACGCCGTGATAGAGCGCTGCCGACCGGTAATCCACCCAGCGGCAAGGACTGCTGCCCCTATTCCTTGGCACTCCTCGGTTCACGATGGGCTGCACGACCAGCAAAGACCCAGGCGAACCCTCACAGCATTTCTCTCGCTGGTTCAGAACGCCCACTCAAAGGCTCGAGGAGTCATTGAGTATTCATTGGAGTGAACACATCCAGCAGAAGTGCAGCAAGCTGCCGGATGGGATGGAGGTCTAACGTGAGCGATGGTGTGGGATTTCTGGTGTCGTATTGGTTTCGTTACTTATGTTGACCTTGCCGGTGTGGACTCGTGCTAGCGAAAAAATTGTTCGATGCGATGGAGGCGTCAGGAGAGGAGGGAGAACAGAGTATTACATAGACGGCTTTCTCGTGTTCGAGGGTCCAGCCTGTTGAAAAGCGATGGCGTTTTTGGAGCAGAAAGAATAGTGGGCAGGCCTGTTGGGCAAGGAGATCTGCCATGGTAACCTTGACCTTGAGAAACTTCATCAGCCCGCTACCGAATGATCAGACTATGCCTCACTATTACGCCTTCGATGCAATCAACAAGCTTTACGAATGGAATTCGAGAATGCATTGCCACAGAGACTCCATGCTATATGAACCCCGTCCCAAACCGTCGCTAATGCAGACATATCCCCAGAATGTACCTCATGCCCCCTGAAGTCACCCACGAGGATATACACGGGCCAGAGCATCGCCTAAGACACCCCAGAAACATGCACATCCGTCTCGGCCTCCCTGCCCTCCACCTGGTCTTCAACCCTCGCAGCCGCATTCTCAGGCTGGTACGTCGAGAAGTGATGCCAGCAGCTGCATTCGCCTTAGCACAAAACCGACAGCGGAAAGTAGAAAGGAGGAACATACTTCGGCGCCTGCAACACATACCGCCCCATCGCCTCCCTAAACCGATTCTTATAATCCCTCGGACTCGTCACCGTCGGCTTATTCTTGCCCCGATCCTTGATCCAGAACTCCAACTTCTTATCCCACGTATACGTACGAATACAGTCGATGATGCCGACCACCAGCTCCTTCTTATCTTCTTCAATCGCAACCATGAGCGAGTAGTCCATGACGTTCTGCTTGCTGAGGAAGAGCGTGTCGTTCCAGACGCTGGCGCGCAGGAGCTTCTTGCTGTGCTCGCGCGCGAAGAGGGGCGATTCGTAGATGAACTCGACCATGTTCTCGTCGAGGAGGACTTCGTTCTTCTCGCCCGTGGACTGGATGCGGCGGTTGCGCATCGAGCCCTTGAGGTCGAAGATGCGGGTCGGCGAGCGGTCGTAGAAGAGGTTCTCCATGACGAGGAGGAACCAGTTGAATTCGACGCCCGTGACGGGGTTCTTGATGATGATCTGGTAGAAGCCGAGCATTTTCGCGATGACAGAGGGGAGGTCGTGGAAGAGCGACTCGGACATGATCTGGAAGTAGGCCGGGGCGAAGCGCAGGAACGCTTGCGTTTCGATGGTGGACAGGGATTTCAGGACGAAGCGGTCGTCGAGGGTCTTGAGGAAGACGGATTTGGTCTTGCCGCCTTTCGAGTCCCATTTCAGGCAGCGGGAGAGGGACTCGACAATGCGGTCGGAAACGCCGCATTTGCGGCGTAGGGCGTCGAATTGCTCGGCAAAGAAGACTTTGCAGAGCATTTTCGCGGAGCCTTCGGGGAATTGGAACTTGAGGTGTGTGCCTGTTGATCGGTTCAGAGAGCGCTCAACTTCGACGGGTTCATCGCTGCCGAGGAATGATTCCTTGGAGTCGACTAGCTCGTCTTGACATGATAGACCATGATCACTTTCGGATATTTTCCGTAGCTTTGCTTGGTAATCTTCTGATCCTAGAGCAAAAGCTATGAGTGAGCTTGGCTCGTCCTCCCGAACGATGATGTCCGAATCTGCGAATACATGGTCGGTCCCGTTGAGAGGGTACTCCAGTGCTTGCCAGCCACTCGCAGATCTCTCGGCCCAAAAGTTTGTGAGCATCTTCATCAGAGAAGTCTTTTCGTGCTTGGGAAGATCAAGCTTAAGGTCCAGTTGCGCTTCTGTAGGAGTGAGTGCATGATGATCTGCGGCTGTCCCTGAGGTGTGGATATCATCCAGCAATAAGTGTACGTCATCAGCCCGACCTCCTTCACCTTCCATATCAGAGCCGACGTGGCTGTCTAACTGATTATTATCATCGGTTTCGGTAGTCTCGGCGGTGGTATCCTCCGTGTGAAAGCCTTCTCCTCGCGTTTCCGACTCCATAGTGGCCGCTATATCGTCGGCTGTGGTAGGACTGTCCTCATGTTCCTGGTGAGACGGATCTGAAGTGACGAGCTCTTCGTCGGACGGCTCACGCTCCTCCACAGCCTCATGTACATTGCGGTAGACCTCAACAATGGGTCTAGAGGCAGCCACGGGATAGCTTCTTGACTGTCTGTTCTTGGCGGCTCTTTGGCGACGCTCTCGTAGTCGCTCTTTCTCAAACTCGCGGCTAAGCTGCTCAAAATGTTTCGCGAGGTTGGAGACATGTGATTGTGTTCTTCTACTGACGATTGAGCGTGGTATCATCGAGTGGGATGCGACACCGGCTGACTTTAATACGCCGTGGCCTACTCGTTCAGAAAGCTTTTTCTCGGAGGGTTTGGACACTGGACTTATTGTTGACGAGGGAGGCAGAGGCTCACCCAGACGCTTACTTTGACTGTTGGATACGGAACTTTGCGGCTGGCTTGAAACATCTTGGCCACTACTGCTGCTTTTATCCTTCTTCAAATGAGTCGGCTGCGACTGGGCTCGAAGGAGAGGTGGAGATATTTTCATCTCGACACGACGGGAATGACCTTCGGTTGGCCGTGGAATACCGGTCCCTTGCTTCTGCTCCGGAGCGGCGAAATCCTTTAGGATCGGATTTTCCACACCCTTCTCATCTGGAATTTCGGCCACAGGATTAAGTCCAATATTTTCATAGATTGTTGTGCCGCCAGGCGTCTTCCTGGTCATGGCTTTAGGAAATTCGACTGTCTCCTCGGCATTCAATTTTGATTCTTGATGCTCATCTAGATTATCCAGGAGCTTCGACGAGACTGCCAAATCCAGATGACAGACATCTTCGCCCTTCAGCCTTCTGAGATCTTCTATCGATATTTGAGCAATTTCGGCCCTGGTAATTGGTACAGCTGTAGCAGGAGCACTCTGATGATGGTCAAATGTATCCTTTTCGGAAAGATCCGAAGAACCGTCCTTTTCGACAACTGCAGTGAGCATGTCGTGTGCTTTCTCGGGCGACATTGTGCGCGTTTGAGGTGTCAAAGGAAGTACACCATCTTTCGAAACTTTTTCAAGAACGACTTCCGGTATTGGAGTCGTCGCGCCATCACTCGCGACCAGAGGCGCGCTGGATTCGTCTCTTTCTAGGAAAATCTTTTTTAGTTGTAATGTGGCCAACCTTCGGATATCTTTCTCGGAAGGAAAATAGTTGCGATCAAATTCGGCAAAAGTTTTATCCCACCCAGCGACTTTCTCCTGAGTGAATCTCATAGCCCGATTTAAAGGAATGATCTCGTAGAATTTGGAGTTCATGTACTTGTCTTGTAGCTTTTGTATGAGATCTGAGTGGTCGCTATTGGCTTGATTCGTAAGTCTTTCGATTTCCTGCTGGCAATCGTTGGCCTTTTCAGGGATGACGCTTTTGACTTTGATGCTTTTGACACGGGCTTTGACTGAGGTCATGTATTTATTGACGCGGACCTCAATCTTAGTAAAGAGGTCGTTCTTGAATCGTAGGTCGTTGTCCACCTTCCAGGTCACCCTAGCCCTAGGCACGATTATCTCAAGCAATGTGATGGGGTCATAATGGATGCGGACTGCAACATTTTGAAAGCCGAAATACCGCAAATGATCTCTGTGCAGATCATGCGGACAGATCCCAGCTCTTGCGTGCAAGTCACTACTCCAGAATGACACTTCAAGATACTTTCCAAAAGAATACTTCCACGTGCCTTCTGACATCGGCAGAACTTGCGTTTCCTTTCCGCATATTTTGCACCTGCTCCACATCAAAATGGTCTCATGCAAACCACGTAATCGGCACGAGTACTGCTCAACGAATACATTAAGTTGTGCCTCTCCGTGAACATACTGACGATGATGATCAAACATCTTCCTTTCACAACTGTTCACCGTGCATGTGTTGTTGGCATGGAAGCACAGCTCTTCAACGTACTGGCCCAGGGTACAATCGGCTTCAAAAGCTGCGTCTGTTTCGTGCTCATTGTAGAAGCCAAGAGCAAGTAAGTCTGGACCAGCGCACGGCACCGTTGTAACAGTGCAGACCACACTATAAAGGACGGCAATGTTCTGATGCGCGTAGGGGTCGAAAAGGTTGATGCTACCTGCAATGTAAGCCTCCCACTGCCTGCTTTGGGTCTGGTAGTTGTGCAGCGCTTTGTCATACTCGGCGTCATGTACCGCATGAAGGGCTTCCCGAGCTTTTCTCGATGCACTCTGAAGACTTCCGTGGACCATCTCTGGTGTGATAAGATCGAACTTTTGCGGCTCAGGTGCTTCACCCTCTGGCTGCTCCTCTGAGCAGTCTTGATCACGTAAACGTTTTAGATAGGCTAGCCGCCGTTCTTGTTCCCGAGCCCTCATTAGAAGATATGGTTGCGTGAATTTGACGAAGGGCGATGCAGAAAGTATTTTGGTCCTATGCTTCTCTACCATATCCGTATAAAAGGTGGGCATAGGGATGTCTTCTGGCACATTCGAGTCATCGGCAGAGGCTCCGGTAGGCTGATCATCCGACGCAAGTCTTGGATTCTCTGGTCCACGGGCATCAGGATCCGACATACCGGCGGTTGCTGGGTTCGTGGCAATTTCCGGCAAGTTCAAGTCTTGACGAAGTGCGTCTGACGTTTGACGAAGGATGCTTCTGCCAGCTGAAAGTGATCCTAATTCGATTGTTGAGGGAATCAAGGCGAACTCGTCACGCATCAAACAGGTCTCCAATTTCAGGTTGTAGACCACGTACACCATGAATTCCGTAATCCGTTTGACCTTACCCAAGATTCCTTCATCCGCTCCACGAAGAACGATAGTGCACCCAAGTTCCTTCGTGCAACCTGACAAAAACATATACGTCTTCTTCCTGCCTCTGTGCACGTACGTCTTGAGGTAGAAGCTCGAACAAGTACCTGCCTGGGCGGGTTTTATTGCTAGCTTATCAATCGATGATACGATCCGGGTTTGGCTGCAGCGAGATACGGCTTCTAGTACGGACGGTTTGACATTGTATGCCGTAGCGATGTTCGCTTGTTCGAGTAATTGCAAGGCCAGTCCTGAGACGTTTCGCTGGACCAGTAGCAGTTGGGGGCGTAAAGCGGCGATGCGGCTTACGAGGTTCTGCAAATATTCCCGTTCTTGACGTATGACAGGTTCAAGGCTCATGAAATGCTGTTGGTGACGTGCATATTCGAGCGCGAAAGTCAGGATAAGAATATTTGGGTTTGCTATGTTTCTTGGCATGGACTTCAAAGCGACGTTCTTAGTGAACACAAGCCCAGATACGTACGATGTATCGCCTGGACGTCCTCCGGGGATTCTTTTGAGTTTTACATAGTGCCGAACGTCGATATCGTCACCTCTCTGAACGTCCGGATTGACGTCGTCGGTCGCTTGGAGCAAAATTGGGACAAGCGCCTTCTCCCAACTAGAAATGCTCTGTAGTTCTGCGTCTTGCAACAGCTGCCGAAGTAGCTTACGCACATGCTGTAGACTTGCATTATTGAGTTCCACGGCGGGCGCTGCTGCACCTCTCATTGAAGAGCTTCGCATCATCCGCGGGCCTCCAGTCGGGGTGCTTGGTGGGAAGCTGTGTTTGTAGTCACCATTCTCAGAAGCCTCAGGGAGATGCGGATGTGTTGGCGTAAAGCCCATGGGAGCACGATGGCTCCGGGGTGAAGGCCCCAGTAGCAGATTGTTTGCAACGCTTAGATTACGGCGTCTGGAGCTACGCAGAACGTTAGTACCTCGGGAGCTGCTTAAACTGACATTGTCAGCGTCACGGCTTGCGAGTGTCCCGCTTCTTTCCCCTAGCCTAGATCTGCCTTTCTTTGAAGAACTAAGAAGACCAGCCAAACCACCTTTGTCATGCTCAAGGCTCTTAGACATGCCAGTGCCACCGCTTAGAGCAGCCATTATGCTCATCTGCTCGTCTCCACTGGAAGCTTCATCGGAGAGATAGGGCGCTAAATCTGGATCGATTATGTTGTCGTCATGGAAAGCAGGTAGCTGCTTGTTCTTTACACCTCCAGCACTTTGATGAAATGGAGCATCGTCCTCACTGACAGGTTTGAAGCCACGTTGGGTGAGATGACGCGAATGATGCCGTCTGTGACCAGGTACGTATGATCTGTTGATATAGGATGATTTGAGTGACCTAGACGATGAAGGTCGGGCAAGTGTCCGTTCAGCACCTATTTCTAGAACAGTGGGTTTCCGGCTCGGATCACCGCCTGCTTTCCTAGTAGCGGGAATTGCCATGGTAGGGACAGTAAGGTCCGGCTGCTTTGTCCTCCGGCGGGAATCGTCGTGTGAAGGACTAAGCCTTGGAGCTTGGCTCCCAAGAGTGTCGCTTGCGCCAGTCGAACCATGTCTTGGCCGCAAACCAGAAGCTGGGATTGTGCTCTCGTCGGAGAAGTCGGACGAATCATCATAGCCATTGATTATACTCTCACAAGGTTTGCAGACACGTACGGAGCCTGTGTGGCCAAAAGAGGGCCCTGATAGGAGCGTTGTACATTTGGCATCGAAAATTTGACCGCAAGTCCCTACAGGGTAAGGTCTCAGCAAGTCTCACGTAATTGACGAGTCCAGACGTGGAGCGAAACATACTACAATGATGCTTTCGACGGAATGTCGAGAAGGAATCGCCACAGTAGAAGCAATCCCGAGCATTCTCATCTCTCATCCAATACTCTCGATCCAACACTTTGCTTCGAGCTTGGGGCAAAATGACGTCGTTTCTCATTGGATCTCTTTTATAGCTCTTACCGGCTGGCTGCTTGTGTCTGGACGCATGGACCAAGCCAGTCGCCGTGGTCTCTGACGACGTTCGAGTGAGACTTTTATCTGATGTCAGTGCTGGGCTATCTGGTGGCAATTCTACAGGCTTGGGCATGGGTAGTTCCAGAGGCTGATAGCTTTGGTTTACCCTGTCTGCGCTCAGAAATCCTCTGTCAACTTCCGAAGGTACTAGACCACCTGTGGTTGGAGGTTGCGGAGAACCGGGATCCGCGATGATTCTGGGTGTCTCTTTCCCACTGTTACCTGACTTGCCCGGGACAGGGTCTCTTTTCTCGATTCCCGTATCCTCTGGTGATCTCATATAGCTCCTGTAGGACAGGTTGGTATTGATCGTCGAAGACCCACGCGAGCGAACGGCTTTCGCATCTCCGTTCTCCCCAGACTCACTAGGACGCTTAGGCGTGTCATCAGGATTGATTTGACTTGAAATTGGTACGAGAGGATCAACAGCAATCGTGAGACTATCCTCATGCGGAGCTGTGGAATGACTTTGGAGGCTAGCGGGCCTTTGCTGGCCTACCGCTGACGATAACCTGGCTTCTGCACGCGAACCAGAAGTAGGATTCTTAACGGCGGCCGTGTCCTGGTTTGGAATATTCAGCGTTGCGTCATTGGTTAAGGTTGACTCTTTGATGGCATTCACGTTGATTTCGACGACCGCCGGACTGGCGACAGATGCCGCGGCCGTTGTCAGATTCGCTGGAGACTTTAAAGGTCCTGTAGAACCAGAGGCAGTCTTAGTTCCGACTAACAGGACACCTGACGATACGTTGGAAGGCCTTGATTTCCGAGCACTATCTTGGGCGGACGCTTCTTCAGAGATAGGCCCCCTTGAGGAGTGTCGGCTCCCATTGAGAGATCTCGCCTCCGTCGCGGTATTCAGTAGTGGATTTGCAGATTTGCTAAGATCGAAAAGCACGCGAGTTGGGGTCGGAGTGGGTAGTGCGTGTCGAGGACTCTTTGTAGAAATGTCGTCTACGAAACTGTCCTCGCCGGAAAGCGTGACTATATCCTTCACATTGCCCACCGACGTCCTGAACCTGCTGTATAGCCCACTCAAGCCTCCTTTGAGCTCGCTAACATTTCCTTTGTCCTCCCCTCCAGAAGATGACGATGGGGGCGATGTATACTCGTTGAAGGTTGTGAGAGCATCACTCTGAGAAGCGGTGCTGTGGATTTGGTCGAGCGCTTCAGCGAGGTTTCCTTTATCGACTTGCGAGGTGCTGGACAGGGATGCAAGAGAATCACGGCGAGGAGGACGTAGCTGCGACAGAAAGGAACTGGAAGCGGAAGGGCTCTCGCCGTCGGGCGTCGGCCGTGCGGTCATGGTAGGTATTGCGTGTCACGCCACTCATGGTTGCAGCGACCTCTGAGAGATTGGTCAGCAGCTATAGCCAAGAAGATTCACTTGGTGAAAATGATACTCACCCTCTCTAGGGCATGATTAGACGGGAAAAATGTTATGACCGGTTTCCCATGACATGAGTCAGGAGCTAGGATTTTCGATGTCTATCGATTGAAAAGTCCGTGGAGCGAAGAATCGTAATTGCATCCACCAGAAAATCCGAGAATTCTGGCAACGATATCGGATTCTCGTAGAAAGAGCATGCCACTCTGCCGGGATGAGACCGAGCCTTTTAGGGTCTACACTTAGGGTTCAGGCCGAGACATTTAGTCGTGTTGGGATTCGAGACCTTTAAGTTTTACGTCTTGTTCAACACGTCACGTGTGATGAGCACTACAGCGAGAGCGCGTCGGAATCTACGTGACAGCGTTACGGACAAAGAATGTTTCAAGAGACGACGGGAGAACCAAAACTATAAGATATACGAGGTTATGAAGCCTGAGCCAGAGACACGCGCTTGATCACTGGCCAAGTCGTACGGGTTCGGCATTGAAAGAGCTATGTCATGCTTCGTATGCATGACTATATCGATTCGCCCTAGGTCTATTGGGTGAGATCGGTCTGACAGATTTGAGAGATGGATCTGCTCGAAGGATGGATTGGGCCCTATGTACATCAAGCGCTTACCCAGGCGTTGCAATGGAAGGTCCAATCGTCTCAGAGCCTACACCATGTAGAAGATCCCGAATTCGAAGATGATGGAAGTAATCTACGGGTGAAGTGTATCAAAAAGGGCGTGGTGCAGTTCACCAAGGTACGGGCGCTTTCTTCATATCAAGAAAGATCTAACCTATTCCATTTACAGATCGAACAAGTGACAAGTCCCATTCACGTATGGATATCAGACTCCCAAGCGTATTTGAAGGTCACCATTTCTGCTCCTGCAGCCGAGCATTTCAAACGTACATACCGCAAGCAGATCACACAGGGGACACTGGGAGGCATCTTTCAACTCACTAATTTCGAAATCGTTGCGCAACACCATGGACCTAAGAAGACGAAGATTACCATGCTCATTCACGAACTCAGTCATATTGGATCTGACGGATCTTGTGCTTTTGGCAGGCCTCGCCCCATTGAATGCCTGGAGGATATTCAAGAACTTTTGGATGAATTTCACGCTTTTCGTGCCCAAGACGCCATAAGCAGGGAGGCAAGCAACGATTTGGCCTTGCCCAAGCGATTCATTCCTCTGTCTTCACGAACGAGCAGCATATCCTCACTCGATACAGGTGAATATCTAAGCCAAGCGGCCTTTGCAACCCAGGTACCGCATCGCGGTCTCAAGAAGCACGCACGGGCCGCAGCTGATGCGAAGTCTGACGTCCGACTAATTGACACTGATCAAGTAAAAGTTAAGGTAGATCTTCGTGCTAGGAGTCCCACTTCATCGAAGGGACTGATCTTCGACATGGAACCCCATGAGAATATCGGGAACAGACCGACCAGTGCAACTGACATTGAACCCGACACTCGAGTTCCTATAGAAAGCCGATGTGAGGCCAATGCAGTTTTTAGTATTGGAGGCAGCATTGGAAGAGAAGACTTAGTGATGCAGCAAACCGTGAATCCAACAGGCAATGATGGACTGTCAAAGCAGAAAATCGATCTACTGAGCCTGCTTGCCGGAAAAACAAAGCCCAGGACGCTCGAAGTGCAGATTCCGGCCGTAGGAATTGGACTCATTCAAGAAGTTACAGGCTTACAGAAGCCAGCTACACCGCCAGAAGCAAGCGTGAATAAACTTCCTCTAGAGGAAGTGCAACCCCAAAGAGCGCCTATTCCTCCCACAACAGAATCGAAGGACCTTGAAACCAAGGACTTTGATGTGTTTGATGGACACGAGATAACAAACGCATCACGGTCAATTCCAAAAGCGGTATCGAGGAAACCTCCCAACAAGGTCACTAAACCTCTTAAGGTCTGTATCATTCCTAGGTGATATATCTGGTCGACGCTGAATGAAGTCTAGAATCTTCATCGCATCGGTCGCAAGGAAGTCCGGATATTAAAAGATCAGAGAGATCTACTCGAGCGACCAGACGGTACGTGGCCTACACGAATTTCGGCTTTATGTCCCCTCTTGTGATCTGGAATGCATTACCATTTCCTGCGTCGACTGTGGTACCCAATGTCTACAAATGACATACTACCTTGATTAGACTATGACCAACATCTGCCTCAACAAGCTCTACACTTATTTCAACCCTCGAAGACTTCCATCAATCTCTCTGCCTATTCTCAATTCAGTATCACTATGAAGACCAATCTGACGTCGAATCATAGCTTGGCTGCCACCTGAACCTGGCTATAGAGCACCAACTGCAAATCTTCCGATAGCAATTCTTGAGGCGCTCAATACAAGCTACGACCAGAGTGTAGACTCACAGATGAAATCTCAGAAAGACGAAAAGCGGACCTCGCCTAAATCACGGGATTGCTCTCTTGAGGCGTCGGACGGAGTCACTCGCGACGTTGAGGAAGGTTCTGAGTCTGACGTACCATTGTCGACATCGGAGTGGCCACCATCATCACCCCAGCAGCCTGTACTCCCACCCGACAGCAGTTTCGAAGCTGCTAAACGATCTTCAAATACTGAAAGTCACGTAGCCAATCGCGAAGTTCAGACCAATATAGACCAGGCCAAGACTTTCTCACGGACTTCACGCAGGCTCTCCACTGCTTCATCGTCGTCGGCTTCCGATATGCCTGGCCGCAGAAGGCTTGTTCGGGGGCTTCCTCCCAGGCGTGGGTCTGCGCGAATCGACCTCTCCTCCTCCGAATCACTCCTACGGAGGAACCCCGAGCGAAATTTTCGACCACGCGATGGCTCATTGACTGATCCACCAGATACGCATGATGACGCTGAGGAACAGCAAAGTCTTGAGCCGAATGGTGTTCTTCCTAAGCCCCAGCGACTAGGCGTAACTACCGAGCAATGTGAGACAGCGAGTCTTCAAAGTGCTGACTCCTCGAAGAGCGAAATGAGCTCCGGTCGATCGAATCCCCCTTCAGCCAGCATGAACTTTATCAATAGCACGCAGGTTCCGGCCAAAAAAGAAACATACACCGACCTACCAGTGAACCTTCACCATCGGATTGAACCTCGAGCTGACCAGTTTGACAGCTCAGGCCTTTTGTTATCGGATGAAGAGTCAGAGCTAGAGACTACAGTACCGCATGGACTGGAAAAGTCGAAAGACCTCTCAAAGGTAGTCTACGCCCCACAACTTCTACCTTCGACCGCTCTTCCAAAGACCGCGCCCGTAATTCAAGTCAAGCAGACACCATATGTCAACGGTCGTCCCAATGGTGGATTAGATCGGTTAGACTTGCTTTCAAAGCGCACAGACACGTCTTTGGCCGACCAGCAGGATAGCAATTTCTCAACTACCGCTCAGTCGGAGACTAACAGTCCAGACACGTTGAGCGCCAAGAGAAATCACGATCATATAAATGGAAAGCGAACAGTCGTTCCAAGCGTTGAGCATTATGAAAGCTCACCGGTCCAACCTGCGCCTGAATATCAAGCCATCGAGGTCAGCAGCGGCACTTCAGTGGCAGATCATGCAGTTTCATCCATAGAAGAGACTGTCTTGCCAATGAGGCCACCAGAAGAGGCTCAAGTTCCGTCGACATACGTCAATGGGTCATCGCGGTCGTTCGCCATAAATCCGTTCAATTCGAAGCGTAATTCCGAACCTCTGAATACCTCGCCGAGATTAACTAAGCGCCTTAAAGCGCATTTCACTCGTTCAGCATCAGATGTTGATCGTACAAGCAGTCCATGGCAAGATCCAGCGGTCGGAGGGCGACAGCAGAGATCAGAATATTTGAAATCTATCAGGAACGCAGATTTAGCAGATTTTATTCGTAATCATGGCAGCAATGATCCGGGAGGCCCAATTCCTAAGCCTTCGTATCAAGAGAAAGAGATCTTTTCTCCGGCTTCCCCTGCTGCGGTCATAGAAGCAGTTGAGGAGTCCGAGTTTCAAGCCGCCAATAAATTCACAGTGTTGCCCAGCCTGACTGGGTCGCCAAATCCTGGATCAATAACTACAGCTTCCCAGGCCGTACAGGAGAAGACGCAGTCAGCGCCGGATACCGATATCCAAAATTCTTTGCTGAATTCTGGAGCTCATCTATTAGAAAGCTCGGACGGGGCGATCCAAGTTCCTTCCCCATCAGGATCGCGATCACAATATCAAGCCACGACGAGAGAAAGCCATTGCCCCCAGATCACTCCCCACGATGTCGAGAAAAGAACTCCTCCGGAAGTCTCTATCGGCTCTGTGCAGGATCCTGGGGTGGGTGCGGTCGAGAGATCTCAAGCATCATCAACGCAGCACGTTATCGATGAAGAAGGGAAGTCCGCTTTTGGAGAACTGAATCATGCGACTGTGTTTGAAGCTCCAGCAATTGCCAACGTCGCAGAAGAGCTGCAGTGGGCGAGGGGAGCCAATCTTCCAGATGCAGAAGAGAATATGCGCCTCTCGATAGGGATAGATGCCGTAGATCTAGAGCCTTTGAACACGGAGCTTGTTCATCACCGAGATGAAAACCTGTCGTTGCATCAAGCTCAAGCTCCTCCGCACGAGCAGCTCGAGTCACAGGCTCCAAAGGAAGATCCGAGTTTATTCGCTCGCTTCAAGAAAGAGTATCCGGACTACACGGGAAATGCCTCGCATTTTGGAAAGATCTGCAGCAAAATCGAGAATCTCGCACGGGTCGACCGCATGGAGCATCCTTCGCTATGGGATGACTTTATCATCCGACACAAAACGGATTATCCTCAATATACATCCCAATGCATGGAGGATGCTTTGGATCCAGTACCGTATGAGCGCTTTTATCGGGACGCAATTGAGGAACCGAAATACACGAAGCGTGTTGTCATACCTAGAACCATACACGAAGTTGTACCAAGATCGTCATCAGTGTCGGAGGTGGGACAACCGTCCGTACTACATAGTCCTGGTAGCCGAGGACTTGATCAGCTACTCACCGGTTCGGAAGAGCAGGTCACGCAAGCGTGGGTTGGCATGCCTAATCGGATGAACGGGCGGAGATCTTATTCGAGCCAGGACCAAAACCACCAGCCCCAGAGAAGTCGAACGCCACCCGTGATTCCCAGCAGTGACCGCCTTGTAAGGAAGAGAAGACAGTCGCCAGACACTGTACCGGGCGCTATCGAATCCCCTTCTGCACAGATCAAAAACGAAGTCGTCGATCTGACCGAGGACGATCCTGAAGATGGCATTGCTGAACCAGCAAGGGATATATCTCCGCCGGCACCGTCAGCTAAACGAGCACGACGCTCATTACCGTGGACAGCATCTGTCGAAGGCCCGTCGTCCACCAAGATCTCCAGAGCCAGTCCTCTCAAGACTCTTCCAGTGTCGCCAGTTCCTACACCTTTGCGGCAACCACAATCTTTTCCTGGACAACCCTTTCACGAAAGACAGAGACTTGAGGAGGCTCACTCGAAAACTCATCAAAATGCTGCCATCTCATCCCCTTCAATGGCGCCGCCTACCTTCAAGAATCCCCTCACGCGGTACAACAGCGCCAAAGAGCCCGCAACGCCGTCAGCACCCGCCCTCAAGTCTCCCAAAATTCCACAACCCCAGACCAACGGCACCCCTCGCCTAACCCAACTCTCTGGTTATTGGGTCAAGGGTCGGGACCCGAATGACGAAGCGCCCTACCGAATATTCGAGCGCGCAAACAGGGCAACGCGCCCGGGCCAGAAGAACGCCTTCGCAACATCTAGTACTACGGTGAAGGCCGTGGGCGACCAATCAAGTCCGGAGGGCAAGAGTGGGAAAGGATGGAGACACGACCCCTTTAGTCTGTTCTTGTAGAAAATAATTCGAATTAGACGACGCCATGAGGAAGTTTTGGACTGATCAATAAATTGGGCCTGTGAAATTTCTGCTGTTGCTGGCGTGTTTGCTTTCACGGGCTTTACTCGTGTATCTGGCTGGCACAGGGAGTCTGGCAAAGGTGCTTTGGCAGCCATTTGGCGCTTTAGTACCTAGCTCATAGCTCCTCGATATCCAATCGAAGAAGCATCCCTACGTAGTGCACGAGCTTTCGCCATATGACTACATGGGATTATCTCAGGTACGATTCCAATCATCCAGCACGAGGATATCGTAACCAAAAATCGGGGAACACGTGACTTAATTCCTTTTTCCTCATCCTTCCCGTTCTTCTGGACGAAACCCCCTCGTAGAAATGTAACTCGCTGAAGTCTCACATAACACATACATCGAAACCCTACTCTACTAGTCTGAATGCATTACATCCTTCATCTCCACCC
>JAABUS010003659.1_pt1 | contig 24324 bp, 21 predicted proteins | sample 5560161 | NCBI WGS metagenome assembly JAABUS01 (sample SAMN10711885, study PRJNA513376) | rock metagenome | isolation source: Antarctica rocks | place: Antarctica: Victoria Land, Trio Nunatak nord | collected 2016-01-04
ACGCCGTGAAGCTCATCTACCACGTTACCATTAGCGTCATAGATAACTGAGGTCTGGGCCAGTTGGCGGGATGAGTAGTTATCCAGGGTTGGCATGTCGTTTGAGACTGTCTCGTAGGTGTAGGCAAAGCTTGCTACCATCCCTGCGACTACGACGCATCCCAAAGCGCACACAAGCAGGAATGCTGTCCTTATCCTTCCCCAGAACTTACTCTTGCTTCCGGTCCGCATTCGCCGCCGGCGGCGGCTCATCCTCACGAGGCTTTCATTTTGCATAAGGGCGATATTATACAAGATAGGCAAATCGATCCAGACAGGAGACATCACATCGAGCGAGTAAGCCTTGACCGAATATCTTTCCCGGCCTTAGCGGATAACGACTCCGTCTATCTGAACTCCGGCGGCAGCGGTCCGCCGCCCGGCTACGTAATGAAAGCGATGCGCGCGGCGGACGATTTTTGCTCGGGACCGGCCTACCTCGAAGGTCTCGGTCTCTTCGCCCGGCAAGCAGAGGCCAACGCCCGCGCCCGCGATGCTGCCGCCCACATCATCGGTGCCGCGCCAGACGACGTAGCTCTCACCCAGAACACAACCCATGGCATGAACCTCGGCGTCAACTCCATAGACTGGCGGGAAAGCGACGAGGTAATCTCAGCCACGACCGAGCATCCCGGTTGCCTGGCGCCTCTTCACAACCTTCGGAAACGCTATGGCGTAAAGGTAAACTTGCTCTCTCCCCCCGTAACGCCCGAAAAGGTAGAAGCGATAATATCCAGCCGCACCCGTCTCGTCGCGCTCTCGCACGTAGACTGGACGACCGGAGAGGTGTTTCCGCTGCGAGAGATCTGTACCGTCGCGCGCGACCATGGAATCACCACCCTGATAGACGGCGCCCAGTCCGTCGGCAACATCTCCGTGGATGTCCCGGAGACCGGGGCGGATATGTACGCATTCACCGGCCACAAGTGGGTACTCGGCCCCGAAGGTATGGGCGGCCTCTACGTCAACCCCGATTACCGGGCTTTCAGCGCGAACGTCGGCTACGCTTCCGTCTCCGAGAAAACCGTCTTCGACATAAACGGAGACTACGAGCTAAGAGCCGGCGCCCGTCGCTTCGAGGCTTCGACCATGAGCCCCGCTCTCGCCGGAGGTTTCGCCGCGGCAGCCGAAGCGGCATGTGAGAGAGGCGTGGAAGGCTGCCAGGAGATGCAACGGCGCGCTGGACTACTCATGGACCTGCTCTCTGGATTTCCTCGCGTGACGATCCGCTCGCCCCGACCCGCGCAGTCCGGCCTCGTAAGCTTCGAGGTTGAGGACGTTCCGTCGAAGATCGCTGTCGAACGTCTACTGGAGCAGAGGTTCGTCACGCGCTTTCTACCCGCGCCGGCTTCTTACATCCGGGTTAGCGTCCACCTGTTCAATACGGAGGAAGAATTGGAGGCGCTGGCGCGAGCCGTGGGCGAACTGTAGGAAGCCTTATTAGTAATCAGCGATCAGCTTGCCGACCGCATATCCAGGAGCACGTCCACCACGGCGTCGAGATCCGGGACGAGGTGGTCGGGTTCGGCGGCGCGCAGGGTATCTTCGGAAAATGCGCCCCAGCTTACGGCGATGTTCCTCATGCCGGCTGCTTTGGCGGCTGCTATGTCGTAGGGCGAGTCGCCGACGTAGACGGCCTCTTCTTTCGGCACGCCGCCGAGATATTCCAGTCCCTTGAGCAGAGGAGCGGGGCGTGGTTTGTGCTCTGTGGTGTCCTCCATCGCGACGAACTGGTCGACGGATTCTCCGAGGTCGGGAAACCTGTTCAGGGCCATCTCGACGGAGGCGCGGAGCTTGGAGGTGACGACGCCTATCTTCACCCCGGCGGAGCGGAGCCTCGCGAGCGCTTCGGAGACACCGGGGAACTCTCTTATCAGGGCGTCGTGGTTCTCGTTATGGAAGGCGCGATAGGACTCGAGAAGGAGTTCGGCGTGTTCGGCGTCGAAGGCTTCCATCTGGCTCGCCAGGGGCTGTCCGACGTTCGCCATTAGGGGTTCGCGTGGTATCTCTCGTCCCAGCACCTCGCCGGTCGCGTGGTGCAGGCCCTGGTAGATCATGTCGGTCGTGTCCACGAGCGTTCCATCGAAGTCGAACAGGGCCGCGGTGAGCATTAGAAGCGTCCATTCTCTGAGAGGAGGCTGTTGACATCCCAGGAGGCAAGCTCTTTGATGCCGGGCTCGTCGGTAAGCTCCAGGTGTACGGGGGTAATGCTGATCTCTCCATTCACTATGGCGGCGAAGTCGGTGCCTTCTTCTTCGTGGTGGCCGGGCGGGTTGTTGTAGATGTCGTAGCTGACGCGCCCCTCCTCGTCACGGACCTCGACCAGCTCGTCCTTGTAGAAGCGGCGCCCGAGCTTGGTTACCCGCGCACCCTTGAGACTCTCCAGAGGCAGGTTCGGCGCGTTGACGCTTAAGATGCGGCCCGACGGCAGGCTCTTCAGGGCAATCTTCGCCAGACGGGCGGTAAACTCGGCGACCGGCTCGAAGTGAATCTCGCGTCCCAGGCTCACGTCGTTCTCGACACCCCCGTGCCACGGCCGGTCGCTGCTTAGAGAGACCGCGATGCCGGGGACCCCGATAACGATTCCCTCCAGAGCCCCCGCCACCGTACCCGAGTAAGTTATGTCGTCACCGAGGTTCTCACCGTGGTTGATGCCGGAGATCACGATATCCGGCTCGAAGTCCATGAGACCGAGCGCGACGAGTCGCACGCAGTCCACGGGCGTACCGGTACAGGCGTAGCCCATCACGCCATCCGCCATCTTATGCTCTTCTATACTGATGGAACGTCCGAAGGAGATGCTGCGTCCCACCCCGGAGCGGTTCTGGTCGGGAGCGACGGTTACGACCTCCCCGATCTTCTCCAGCGCCTGCCGGGCCGCCAGAAGTCCGGGAGCGTCTATTCCATCGTCGTTAGTCAGAACTATCCGCATCTCTAAAGCATCTCTATTCCGTATCGCCGCCATAACTCCATCCAGCAAAGAGAGAGATTTTACCACCAGGAGCGCCCGATCCCGTTTATGAGGAAAGACTCTATCCGGCGGCGTCGGAGATGATGAGGTTTTCATTCTCTTCGAGGAGACGGGCGAAGTCTCCGGCGGGCAACGGACGGCTTAAATAGTAGCCCTGGACTTGATCGCAGTCCTTCCGGCGCAAGAAGTTTAGCTGGGCCTCCGTCTCCACGCCCTCGGCGACGACCTCCAGGCGCAGGTTGTGGGCGAGCATGATAATCGCGGCGACGATAGCAGCGTCGTCACTATCCTCATCCATCTCCCGGATGAACGATTGGTCTATCTTCAAAACATCTATCGGGAAGCGTTTGAGGTAGGCGAGGGACGAATAGCCGGTCCCAAAATCGTCTATGGAGATCCTGAGTCCACGGCCGAGCTTGAGCTTCTCCAGCTTGGCGTTGCTTTCTTCGGAATCCTCCATGAGGATGCTCTCCGTTATCTCTAGTTCGAGGTTCTCCGGCTCCAGCCTCGCATCCCGCAGCGACCTGAAGACTATCTCCGGGAGATCTTGTTGCCTGAATTGCTGGGCCGAGAGGTTTACGGCCACCCGCATGGTTGGCAGCCCGACGTCTTTCCAGGCTCGTATTTGCTCGCAAGCTGTCTTTATGACCCATTCTCCAACCGGAAGGATCAGACCAGTCTCCTCCAGCACGGGGATGAACTTCGCGGGAGAGACCACACCAAGTTCAGGGTGCCGCCAGCGCAGGAGCGCCTCCACTCCCACGACACGTCCGGTCGAAACCTCGACCTGCGGCTGATAGTGAAGGTCGAGTTCATCCCGGTCCACGGCGTATCGTAGCCTGCTCTCCATTGCCAGCCGCTCGAAGGCTTGAATGTTCATCTCCGGCGCGAAGAACTGGTAGTTGTTGCGTCCTGTCTCCTTCGCGCGCTGTAGAGCCGCATTGGCGTCCTTCATGAGGTCCTGCGGCTCGGATGAAGACTTGACGGCGATGCCTATACTGACGGTGAGGAATATCTCCTGCTCGTAGATAGTAAAAGGCTCGGAGAGGGAGTCAGAGATCCGACGCGCCACCTGCGCGACCGCCTGCGCGTCCTCAATACCGTCGAGCTCGATACCGAACTCGTCGCTGCCCAGACGCGCCACCGTATCTCCCTCACGCACGCACTCTTTGAGCCGATCCGCGACGGTCTTTAGCATCATGTCCCCAAAGCCGTGACCCAGCGCATCGTTGAAATCCTTGAACCGGTCGAGATCCAGAGACATCAAAGCTACCAGCGAGTCGTCGCGTTCCGCCCTCGCAAGAGCCTGCTGAAGCCGGTCCTCGAACAGGATGCGGTTGGCAAGCCCCGTGAGGGAGTCGTACTGGGAGAGATATGCGAGGCGCTCCTCGGTTCTCTTACGCTCGATGGCGTAGCGGACCGCACGCGAGATGAGGTCTCCATCACCCTGACCCTTGACGAGATAATCTTCCGCACCGCCCTGAATGGCGTTCAAGGCCACGTCCTCGTCGTTCATGCCGCTCAATACCACCACGGGAAGGTACGCTGCGGCGCTCCGCATGGCATTCACGCCGTCGAGGCCGCTGGCGTCCGGTAGTGAGAGGTCGAGCAGGACGACGTCGAACTCCTCTCCGGCGAGGGTATCCAGCGCCTCCCCGAGCCTTCCGGCGCGGGTGATCTTGAACGTGGCGGAGTCCACCTCCGAGAGCATCAACTCCACGAGCCGCGCGTCGCCGGGATTGTCCTCTACCAGCAGGACGGCAACGACGGCGGGCCTCGCCACTGTTAGCTCGTATCCCTCCGTCTCACTACCTCTCTTCCTGCGGCAGCTTCGCCGTGGCGAACCAGAAGCTCTTGATAGAGTCGACCACGCTCGCGAACTCGTCCAGGTCTATGGGCTTGCTGACGTAGCCATTGGCGTGAAGGCCATAGGACTGGACAATGTCGCGCTCCGCTTGAGATGTAGTCAGGATCAGCACCGGTATGAGCTTCAGGTTTGGGTCTTCCTTTATCTCGGCGAGTACCTCCCGGCCATCCTTGCGCGGCATGTTCAAGTCCAGCAGGACGATGTCCGGGCGGACGGCATTCGCGTGGTCTCCGCGCCGGTGCAGGAAGTCCAGCGCCTCGACACCGTCTTTTACGTGATGCAGGTTGCTCTTAAACCTCACCGAGCCGTCCTTGAAGGCTTCGATGGCGAGCCGCGCGTCGCCAGAGTTGTCTTCCACCAGCAGGATCTCTATCGGTTGCTCGTTCGGGATCTGCCTCACCTCCGATCACCTTCCTTATCCAGCATGGTGAAGAAGAACGTGCTCCCCTCGCCGGGTTTCGACTCTACCCAAATTCTACCGCCATGACGCTCGACTATCTTTTTGCACACAGCCAGCCCGATACCGGTGCCAGAATATTCTTCTTTGGTATGCAACCGTTGGAAGACGGTGAAGATCTTTTCTTTGTACTGAGGATCCAGGCCGATGCCGTTGTCGCGCACGGAGATGAGCCACTCCCGGCCCCGGCGCTCGGCTCCAACGTGGACCTCCGGTGGACGCTCGTCTCGAAACTTTATGACGTTGCCGATCAGGTTCTGAAAAAGCTGTATGAGTTGTGTTTGGTCGCCCGCCACAGTCGGCAACAGGTCCGAGGTCACGATCGCACCGCTCTCCTCGATGGCTATTTGCAAGTTGGACCGCGTCAACTCCAGGACCAACGAAAGGTCCGTCGGCGCGAGGTCGTTGCCACGGGTCCCGATCCGCGAGTAGACGAGCAGGTCGTTGATGAGAGTCTGCATCCGGGTCGCGCCGTCCACGGCGTACTCTATGAACTCGTCGGCGTCCTGATCCAACCTGCCCTTGTAGCGCCGGGCGAGGAGTTGCGTGTAGCTGGAGACCATCCTCAAGGGCTCCTGTAGATCGTGAGACGCGATGTAAGCGAACCGCTCCAACTCGGCGTTCGAACGCGCAAGCTCCTTCGCCCGCTCCTCAAGCTCCTCCTCAATCTGCTTCTGCTCGGTGATGTCATACTGAACGCCCTGCCAGTGCAAAGGCTTGCCTTCATCATCGCGCACCAGAACGGCTTCGTCACGGATCCAGACGAGACTGCCGTCTCTGGCGAACTGGCGATACTCCATCCTAAAAGGCTCGCCTGTCGCGTCCGTCCTTTCATCTTCCGCTAACACCCGCTCGCGGTCCTCCGGATGCATTATCTTGATCCAGTGGTCTTCGTCCAGTATCTCTTGTTCCGCGACATAACCGAGTATGTCTTTGTACTGCGGGCTCATGTACATTACCGGCTTCGGCTCGCCAGAGTCGTCGGGTCCGGCAATCTCCTGAATGTAGGTCACGGCCGGGATCTGCTCCACCAGAGTCTGGAATCGAAGCTCGGCCTCCCTGGCCTGTCTCTCAGTCTCTCTACGCTCCGTTACGTCCTGGACAGTGCCAATAAGATATGCTGGCCTGCCTCCCTCCTGAGTCACTTCATACTGGGTCTCCACAACGCGAACTACCCCATCAGGCCGGACGATACGATACTCGATACTAGCTGGCTCACCGGTACGCAGAGCGTCACGCACCGAGCGACGCAGGTACTGCCGGTCCTTGGGGTGAGCGGACCTCAAGAACGTCTTGTAGCGTGGTATGAACTCCTGCGGCATGTAACCAAAGATGCGGTAGAGTTCATCCGACCAACGCGCCTGATCTTCGCGGATGTCGTACTCGAAGTTCCCCATCCGAGCGATCCGCTGCGCCGCCGCGAGACCGCGCTCTCGATACTTCAGTTCCTCCTCTGCCTGCTTACGCTCCGTGATTTCCCGGGCGATTATGATGAACTGATTGATCTCCTCGGCTTGAAGCATCTTCACGGCTATCTCGAGTTCTACCTGCCGCCCATCCTTTCTGAGCAAGGAGATCTCCTGGTGATCCATAGTCTCTCCACCACTCATGCGCTGTTCGAACCGCTCCATGAACATGACTCTCTGCCCCGGAAGGAAGAGATCGAAGTAGCTCGGCATCTCTTGTAGCTCTCGCTCCGTATAGCCGGTGATCTGACAGAAAGCCTCGTTGGCATAAAAGATACTCATACCATCGGCCATTACGAAACCTTCACCGACCTCGCTCTGGGTCTGAAGCAGGGTCTCGTAGAGGTCTCTCTGCTGACGAAGCGCCGTCTCCACACTCTGGCGTTCGGAGAGTTCCCTCTGAACTTCTCTATAAAGGCGCGCGTTATCCACCGCCACGGCAGCGCGGCGCGCCAGTTCCTCCACCTGCGCCAGGTCTTCCTGTCCGTAGCGCCGTCCGGACTCCGCCATGACCAGCGTAATCGCTCCGAGAGTCCGCCCGCGAACTACCAGCGGCACGATCATGAAAGACCGTAACCCCAACTCGCGCAGGATCTCGCGGTGCCTGCCGTCTCTAGCCGTCTCTTCGATAACCGATTCAGGTATTTCCGGCATTATCTGGGATTGTCCCGTACGCAAAACTTGCGGCAACCCGATGGACGACTCCGAGTCTGGCGGATAGTTCTCCTGCAACTCGCGCGCCAGCTTTACTTTCTCCGGGTCTTGATGGACAACCGTGAGCCGCTCTAGCGAATCTCCCCCCCCCACCACGTCAACGACGCACCAGTCGGCGAGACGAGGCACCGTGAGGCGCGCTACTCGCGACAACGTCATCTCATAGTCGAGCGAAGAGGAGAGAGTAGCACCAGCCTCGTCCAGGAAACGCCGCGCCTCTTCATCTTGCTTGCGCTCGGTGAGATCCATCACCGAACTCACCCATACCCGCCGCCCCTGATAATCCATGAAACGGGGACGGACCTCCGCCGGGAAGCTCGTGCCGTCTTTCCGCAAGGCGCGCACCTCGTAGGTATCCAAATTCTCGGTCAAAATCCCCCCGGTTACCAGCTCCCGGTCCTCAGACACGACCAACTCGACGATGTTCATACCAACCAACTCGTCCAGTTCATAGCCGAACATCCTGGTAAAAGTCTTGTTGGCGTCGATGATCTTGCCGTTCTCAGCAAGCGCCAGCCCTTCGACGACCTCCTCCGCCAGCCGCCGGGATCTCTCCTCATTCTCTCTCAGATGTTGCTGAAATTCCTGGACCTCCGCCGTCCGTTCCTCGGCTTTCCGTCTGGAAGATTGGAGGGCAGCAACGAGGAAGGTAGTGAACGCGCCTTCTAGTATGAACTGGATCAACCTTACGGCCTGCCCGATGTTCTCGATACTGAAGGAATTGATAGGAGGAATAAAGAAGTAGCTCGCGGCCAGCGTCGCCAGTCCGGTCGCTAGCAACCCAGGCCCGGCTCCACCGCGCCAAGCGCTCACCAACACGGCGAAGAAGAGCAATAAAAATGGAGTCTCTCCCTCGATTGTTCGCGCAAGCACCAGCTTGAGCAATACCGTAGCCGCTACGACCAGAACGGCGAACCCATAGCGCATCCAGCCCGCGCGCTTGATCAACACAGCCTAGCTCCCGGATTAGAAGCGCCGCGAAGTGCCTGACCACATCTCAGGCCATAGTGGATGCTACCAAGACTATCCGTCTCCACGCCTCTAACCTACCTTGCGATAAACAAGAACGATATAATCTTTATGTTACCCTGGTCGTTACCCGGATTGCAACATGCAAGAGCAAGATGCGTAAAAGACATTGTACGAAGTCGTTCATTTTCTTATCTTACCTGCTGCCTGGTAATAAAGGCGCTTTCGTATCCGGGATCAATTTGTAGACATACATCCGTCTTTGCGGTACTTTATTGCTATGAAAATCGACGAGAGGGCTATCTCGCCCATAGACGCCGCTGACTGGTTTAAACATCGTTCCTATGACCATGCACAATTCTCTGATGTAGAAGAGTTGGCCCGCAAGAAGCGCGAGCGGGGAGTGACGGTAAGCCTTGTCTTGCCATGCCGCAACGTCGCGGACACGGTCGGTGGGATCATCGACGAGGTCCACGCCGTCAACGAGCGGTCCCTGCTCGGGACACCGCTCGTGGATCAAATACTGGCAATAGACGCGGACTCAGAGGACGGCACGCTCGAAGTCGCCGCCAATCATGGTGCGGAAGCATACTCGGAGAACGAGCTTTTGGATCACTACGGAGGAGCCCACGGTAAGGGCGACGCCATGTGGCGCGCTCTCTCGGTCGCCCGCGGAGACCTCGTCATGTACGCGGATGCCGACACGAGAGACTTCGAGCCTCAGTTCATCTACGGCACGCTGGGACCAATCCTTAGCGTACCCCAGATCCGGTACGTCAAGGCCGCTTACCGGCGGCCGTTCAAGAGCAGCGAGACCGTGGAGCAGGACGGCGGCGGACGCGTCACGGAGCTTACGACCAAACCCCTCTTCAACCTCTTCTACCCGGAGCTTGCGGGCTTCGTGCAGCCACTCGCCGGAGAATTCGTCGCGGACAAGGAGTTGTTCTCCTCCATCCCGTTCCTTACGGGTTACGCGGTGGAGACGGGAATCATGATAGACGTGCTGCGGAAGGTCGGGCTCGGGGCGATGGCCCAGGTGGACCTCGGCACCCGTCAGAACCGTCACCAGAACCTCCGCGACCTGTCGCGCATGTCCTACTCCGTGATACGCGCCGTGGCCCGGCGTATGAGAGAGGATGGACGGCTCAACCAGCTGAGGGACCCGAACTTGCCCGAGCAACTCTTCCAATTCAGTGACTACCTGCACGCCGTCGCCACGCCGGAGGGCCTCCAGCTCCAGGAGTACGTCGAGGAGCTAGTCGAGCGTCCGCCGATGGCCGAAGTCCTGCGGGTCAACTAGTGCCGGCGGAGGAAATTATGTCGGGCGTACACGACCTCGGCGGCTCCCCTGGCGGTCCGATAGATAAAAGCCAGCACGAAGTTCAGGACTGGGAGCGCCTCGCCGACGCCGTCACCATCGTCCTCGACAAGAAGGGCGTCAAGACCACCGACGAGCATCGCCGGGCCCAGGAGAGCCTCGATCCCGAGTTGTACAAGGACCTGAGCTACTACGAGCGCTGGACCGCCGCCACGGAGATGCTACTCGTCGAGAAAGGTGTCCTGAGCCGCGAGGAGATCGACTCGAAATCCGCCGAGATGGCGGAGAGCTGGGGCGAGGAATGACAACGACAGCCAAAAGATTCCGTCCGGGCGACCGCATCCGGGTGCTGACCGAAGACAAACCCGGACACGTCCGTACCCCCGACTACGTGAAAGGCAAGCCGGGACAGGTAGCTACGGTCCTCGGCGCGTTCCGCAACCCGGAGTCGCTCGCTTACGGAGAGTCAGGACTTCCGAAGCGGCCGCTGTACAAGGTCGAGTTCCTGCAGGTGGATCTCTGGGAGGGATACTCCGGCCCACAAAGCGACACCCTCTCCGTTGACATCTACGAGCACTGGCTGGAAGGAGCCCACCAATGAGCGACGGAAACGAGCACGGCCCTCACGAGAGCGTAGGAGCGGGCTCGGAGTCCGGCTACTACGCGAGGCGCATCCGGGCTATAGAGGCGCTGCTAACCGAGAAAGGCGTGCTCACAAGAGATGAAGTGCGGGCTCAGATCGAGTACATGGAATCCCGCACGCCCGCCAACGGAGCGAAACTGGTAGCCCGCGCCTGGACCGACCCGGAGTTCAAGGCCCGGCTACTCTCCGACACGAAGGCCGCGGCGATGGAACTTGGCATAGACGCCTCCGGCCCCGTCGAGTTCGTCACGGTCGAGAACACGCCGGAGGTCCACAACATCATCGTCTGCACCCTATGCTCGTGCTACCCGCGAGCGATCCTGGGCCGTCCGCCTGACTGGTACAAGAGCTTCAACTACCGCTCACGCGCCGTAAAAGAGCCTCGTGCCGTCATGCGCGAGTTCGGCTTCGAGCCAGATGAAGAAGTACGCGTCGCCGTCCACGACTCATCCGCCGATCTGCGCTACATGGTTCTTCCCATGCGACCGCCCGGTACCGGGGATATGAGCGAGAAAGAGCTTGCGGCGCTCGTCACGCGGGACTCTCTGATCGGTGTCACTATCCCGCGAGAGCCGGTTCCACTTTCTAACTGAGCGCCTTCTCCTCCTCGCGCTCGTTCGCGGCGAGGACTTTCTCGACCATGTTTGGCGGAACTTCTTCGTAATGGCCGGACTCGACGTGGAAGTTCGCCCGGCCGCCGGTTATTGAGCGCAGGTCGCGAGCGTAGGTGAGCATCTCGACCTGCGGCACTTCGGCCTGGATGACCTGGCGCTCGCCGCGCTGCTCTATGCCCATCGGACGGCCCCGACGGCCCGAGAGGTCGCCCATGACGTCGCCGACCAACTCCGCCGGCGCGAGCACCTCGACCTTGACGTATGGCTCCAGGAGTACGGGATTGGCTTTCTCCACGGCGCTTTTGAAGGCCATCGAGCCCGCGACCTTGAAGGCCATCTCCGAGGAATCGACCGAGTGGAAGGCGCCGTCGTGCAGACGGACCTTCACGTCGACCACCGGGCATCCGGCGATGACGCCCTCCCGCATCGCCTCCTGAACGCCTTTCTCGACCGCCGGGATGTACTGGCGCGGTATCGACCCGCCGACGATGGCGTTCTCGAACTCGAAGCCCGAGCCGCGCGGCAGTGGAGATATTTCGATCCTCGCGTCGCCGAACTGTCCGCGTCCGCCGCTCTGTTTCTTGTAGCGTCCCTGGGCTTGAGCGCTGTCCGCGATAGTTTCTTTGAACGGGACCTTCGGGGCTTTCGCCTCAACCTCGATCCCATAGCGCCAGTGTATCCGCTCCAAAGCGAACTCGACGTGCATCTGGGTAAGACCGGCCAGAACGTCCTCCCCCGTCGCCTCTTCCCGCTCCAGCTTCAAGGAGGGGTCCTCGTCCACGACGCGCCTTATGGCGTCGAAGACCTTCTCTTCTTCGCCGCGCGTCTTTGCCCCGACCGCGAATGCCGTCGTGGGTTCGGGTAGCTCGACCGGCTCGAAGGTCATCTGAGCGTCCGGCTTGCAGAGTGTATCCAGGGTAGCCGTGTCTCTGAGCTTGGCGACGGCGATAACGTCCCCGGCGACGGCTTCATCTATGGAGCTCCGCTCCTTGCCGACTAGATGCGAGACGCTGCCCAGCCGCTCGGAGGAGCCGGTACGCGGGTTGGTGAGCGCCTCGTCCGAGCGGCAACGCCCGCTGACGACACGCATCACGCTGAGGCGTCCGGCAAACGGGTCCACGTAAGTCTTGAAGACGTATGCGGCGAAAGGTCCGTCTTCCTCGCAGGCGACCTCTTTGCCGTCTTCGGAGATCCAACGGGATCTATCGGTGGGACTCGGGGCGCTGCCGGCTATTACGTCCAGGAGCCGGTCCACCCCGATCATGCGTTCCGCACTCGCAGCGAGCACCGGAATGATGAGGCCTTCGACTATACCCTTCCGTATGCCCTCAAAGGCTTCCTCAGTGGTGATCTCCTCGCCCTCCAGATATTTCTCCAGTAGCGTATCGTCGCTCTCGGCGATGGCCTCGAAGAGCTGGGTCTTGGCCGCGTCTACCTCGTCCTCCATCCCAGCGGGGATCTCCTCTTTCTGCTCCCCATTCACGAAGGCGGTGCCGCTTAGAAGTCCGTAGATCCCCTGAAGGTCGTTCTCGCGGCCTATTGGAAGGTTTAGCGGCACGACTGCTTGCCCAAACTTCTCCCTGAGCTGATCGACGACCGCGCCAAAATCCGTCCGCTCGCGGTCCAAATGGTTGACGACGACGATGTGCGGTATGCCTTCCTTCTCTCCTCGCCGCCAGACGCGCTCGGTGACCACCTGGATCGGATCCTGCGCGTGTACCACCAGCACCGCGCAATCCGCCACCCTCTGGGCCACGAACGCATCCCCTATGAACCCCCCGTCTCCGGGAGTGTCGAGGACATTGACCTGGCGCCCCTTCCATTCGAGATTGGCGACGCTCATCCCGAGCGTCATGCCGCGCTCGACTTCCTCCTCCGCGTAGTCCATCACGTGACTCATGGGTCCACTTCTCCCGGAAGCAAGCCCCAACATGCCCTCCGCCAGAGAAGTTTTGCCACTCCCCCGGTGGCCGATCATACATACATTGCGAATTAGCTCCGGCTCTGTCGCCACGAGATCCTCCTTCTCCTCGCCTGACCCCTGCCGCCCACTCCGAAGGGCGAGAAATGTAGCTTAACGCAGCAACAGACTTCGCGCAGCCCACTCGTAGTGTTACACTTCAGCGACGGACGGCATGGGGAACTTATCTACATCGCCCTCGTATACTTATTGGAGAACCTTGGCGATCAGCGACACATCCAGATCTTTTAGAGCGGATATGGTCCGTGCGGCGTTGTGGGTCGTTCTGCCGGTCGTCGGTCTCTTACTGGCCGGTCTGCTGGCGGACTTCCTGCCGCGTGAAGAGGTGTATTCGAGCCTCGACTACGGATTCTCGCTGGCGACGCTGTTGGGGGCGATTGGTTGCGCCGGGTATCTGGCGGTGCGAATCTCCCGTGGATCCGGCGCTCTCGCGTTCGCCTGTTGCGTATCTGCCTGGAGTCTAACCGCAGCTTCGGCGCGTGGCGAAAATGTCGCTGGGGAGGGCGCCGATTGGCCCGTGCTGGTCGCGTTGCTCCTGGGTCCTTTCATCGTATTGCTCGCCGGGCTCGGCGGCTGGGTCTAAACTTCGCGCGCGCTCCCCGCTTTCGACGCGGGGAGTTCGAATCCAGCGTTCTCGGCATAAGGACGATCATCGTCCCGGAGTTCGCTGGCGATTGGATCCACTCCGACTCAAAGGACAAAAGTATGGTCAATATCTTACAGAGTATCTTCAGCCCCCTAACCAACCTCATGAGCACGGGGATGCAGACTTTTCACGACTGGGGCGCTCCCTGGTGGCTCTCCATCATGATACTTACGATCATCGTCCGCAGCCTGCTCTTCCCCCTGACGGTCAAGCAGGTCAAGAGCATGAGGAAGATGCAGGATCTCAAGCCGGACCTGGACAAGATCAAAGCTCAGTACAAAGACGATCGCCAGAAGCAACAGGAAGAGACGATGAAGCTCTACTCGGAGCGGAGCATCAACCCTCTCGGCGGCTGCCTGCCGGTCCTGGTACAGATGCCCGTCTTTATCACGCTCTACTACACGATAAAGCACTTCGATAAATTAGATAGCTTCAGGACCGGCGGCCTCTTCTGGTTCAAGGACCTGACCGTGGCCGACCCCTACTACATCCTGCCCATCCTCTATGTCATTACCATGATGTCCGCGCAGGAGATCACCATAAGGAACACAGCCCCTCAACAGGCGCAACTCATGCGCTTTATGCCCCTGGCCTTCGCTTTCTTCCTCGCCAGGTTCCCGTCGGGGCTCTTTATGTACTGGGTGACCTCGAACGTCATCACCTTCGTCCAGAACTACCTCATCTACCATCGCTCCCCGAGCAACGCCTCAGCCGCGGTACAGGCGGCCGGTCCTTCTCAGAAGATAGTCGAAGCCGATACTTCATCCAGCACGCCGGAAGGAAGCGTCAACGCCGCGAAGAGCGGAAGGGCTAGAAACAGAAAGAAAAAGAGCGCCGGGAAGAAGAAGTAGAGGTCCCTGTATCGGGAAAAGCTGGTTAACCTACCCTGGGCAGTATTGTATAGAGCGGCGTGGTCTCGAGCATCGTCAACGTGGCGGCGGAAGAGGTCGATGGCGTGGACATGTCTCACGGAGGTATCCGGCTGCCAGGAGATAACTCTCCCACCGTCGGAGAGTTCTTCGACCGCGTATCGGGTGGAGGAAGCCGGTCCCGCGGAATTTCGGTCGAAGTCGACGAAGAGCAGGCGGCCGCTGACCTTAAGGTGAACGTAGTCTACGGCAAGCCCATCGCCCAGGTGACCGAGGCCCTGCGCCGCAACGTAATTCGGCGCGTCGAGAGCCTCACCGGCCTCAAAGTAACCGAGGTAAATATCACCGTGAACGACGTGACCTTCCCCGAGCAGTAGTTTTTCAGCAGTCAGAACAGAAGATGCCCCCGACGAAAGCCGGGGGCATCTTACCGCCGCTGACACCTGTAGCCTGACGCCTCCTAAACCATCAACAGCACCGGGTTCTCAAGCGTCTTCTTGACCTCGGACATGTACAGAGCACCATCCCGACCATTGGCGATGCGGTGGTCGGCAGATAAGGTGAGCTTCATGAAGGTAGCTGGAACGATTTCGCCGTTTTCATCGTAAGACGGACGCTTCACGATGCTGCTGACGGCGATGATCGACGCCTGCGGCGGGTTGACGATGGCGGTGAAGCTGTCTACGCCGAACATGCCCATGTTGGAGACAGTGATCGTGCCTCCCTGGTACTCGTCGGGCTTGAGGCCCCCCTCGCGGGCCCTCGTGGCGAGGTCCTTGGACTCTCGCGAAATGGTGGCGAGACCCTTGCTGCCAATGTCTTTTATGACCGGGGTTATGAGACCGGCGTCGAGGGCCACGGCCATCGCCATGTTCACCGTTCCGTGAAGTTCGACCCCCTTGTTCGTGTAGAGGGCGTTGAGGTTCGGGTAGTTCCTCAGGGCCGCCGCGCAAGCCTTCATCACGAAGTCGTTGACGGAGAGCTTTATTCCGTCCGCTTCGAGCTGCGCGTTGAGCTGCTTGCGGAGAGCCATCGCAGCGTCCATCTGGACCTCGACGGTGGCGTAGAAGTGCGGGATATGCTGCTTGGACTCCGTCATCCGCTCGCCGATGATCCGCTGCATCTTGGTCGGCTCCACGAGCGTGGTTCCCAGCGCTTCGGTCGGGTCCGGCAGCTTCTGAGCCTGCATTCCCGATTGAGCAGCCTGCTCCGGCAGCGCCTCGGCGCCTCCATCGGCCTGCTCTCCTTCGCCAGCTTCGCTACCGTCGCGCTGCGCCGATCCACTCTCCATCGCCGCCCGCACGTCCCGCTCCACGATACGTCCAGCCGGTCCCGAGCCCTCTACTTTCGAGAGATCCAGGTCGTTCTCGTCGGCCAGCCTGCGGACTATCGGGGAAGCGCGGAACTGGCCGTTCCCCCGTCCGTTGGCCTGGGCTCCGCCGCCTTCCTCTTCGCCTGTGTCTTCCGACTCTTCGGTCTCGGTTGCGGTTTGGGCCTGGGCTTCACCGCCTTCGTCACCGCCCTCTTCCTCTTCGGCGTCTTCTTTCTTCTCTGTCTTCGCGGGGGCTTCCTCGCCTTCGCCCTGGATAAAAGCTATGGCTTCACCGACGGGTACGTCCTGGCCCTCACTGGCGATTAGTTCGGAGAGGGTGCCGGCGTCCTCGGCTTCCAGCTCCATCGTGACCTTGTCGGTCTCGATCTCGGCTATCGCGTCTCCCTCGGAGACCTCGTCACCCTCGCTCTTGAGCCATTTGAGGAGCGTACCCTCCTCCATCGCGTCGCCCATCTTGGGCATGATCACTTCGGGCATACTACTTCTCCTCTATGTACAGAGCCCGACGGGCCGCGTTCGCCACTGCTTTCTCACTCGGGAAGGCCGCGAGTTCCAGGTTCCTGGCGTAAGGCGCCGGAACTTCCGCCCCGCTCACCCGCATCACCGGAGCGTCGAGGTAATCGAAGGCCTGCTCCTGGATGATCGCCGCTACCTCACTCGCCACCCCGAACCATCGCCACTGCTCCTGCACCGTTACCGCCCGGTGAGTCTTCTTCACCGACTCGACGATGGTCTCCTCGTCGAAAGGCCGTATGGACCGGATGTCTATGACCTCAGCCTCGACATCGTCCTCCTCGGCCAGCGTATCGGCGACGCGTAGGCACAGGTTCACCTGCCGCCCGTAGGCGATGAGCGTTACGTCCGATCCCTCGCGGGCCACGCGAGCCTTGCCGAACTCGACGGAGTTATCGCCTTCTTCGACTTCTCCCTTAGTTCCGTACAGAGCGCCGGCTTCGAGAAAGATAACCGGGTTGGGGTCGCGTATGGCGGTGATCATCATGCCCTTCACGTCGTTGGGCGTTACGGGCGAGACGACCTTGAGGCCGGGGAAGTGTCCGTAGAGGTTCTCCAGCGAGTGGGTGTGCTGGGCGGAGAGCTGGACACCGCCGCCGTTTGGACCGCGGATTACCAGCGGCACTTCCACCTGACCACCGGAGAAGTAGCGGACCTTAGCGGCATTCTGAATGATCTGGTCCGAGGCCAGGAACGAGAAGTTCCAGGTCATCATCTCGACGACCGGCTTCATCCCCATCATCGCCATGCCGATGGCCGCCCCGGTGAACCCGCCCTCGGATATAGGTGTATCCATTACTCTCTTTGGTCCGTACTGGTCGAGTAGGCCGTCGGTGATGAGGTGGGTGCCACCGTAGACGCCGATGTCCTCACCCATTAGGACGACGGACTCGTCGTTGTCCATCTCGTGGGTCATGCCGTCCCGAAGAGCTTCGCGGTAAGTCTTTGTCTCGGCCACTACTCCTCCCCCATGTACTCGTCGGCCCCGGCGTAGACGTCGGTGTAGAGTTCGTCCAGGTCCGGCTGCTCGCTTTCGTCGGCGAACTTGACTACCTCGGCTATATGCTCCTTGGCCTCGCCTTTTATCTCATCGAGCTTCTCTTCGTCGAGGATGTCGTTCTCGATGAGCTTGTGTTCCAGGAGGCCGATCGGGTCACGCTGGCGCCACTCGTTGACTTCTTCCTTGGTGCGGTACTTCTCCATGAAGTCCGCCGCCCCGTGCGATACCGTCCGGTAGGTCAGCGCCTCGACAGCGTAGGGCTTGCCCGTCTCTCGGACCTGCTCCGTAACCCTCTCGGCGCACTCGATGACGGCCTCGATATCCATGCCGTCAACCTTCTCGTGCTCGATGCCGTAGGCGTCGAACTTGGCGGCGAGATCTGTCATGGCCGTCGTGCGCTCCACGCTCGTACCCATCCCGTACTTGTTGTTCTCCACGATGAACAGGCACGGACACATGCCCTCCTTGCCCCAGAGTCCGGCGAGGTTCGCCGCCTCATGGAACGCTCCATTGCTCATCGAGCCGTCACCGAGATAGAGCTGGGTGATGTGGTCTGTCTCCTGGTAGCGCATGGCGTAGGCGAAGCCCACACCCAACGGTATGTGACCGGCGACGATGCCGTAACCGCCCATCAGGCCTCGCTCGACGTCGAACAGGTGCATGGAGCCACCCTTACCCTTGACCATACCCGTTCCCTTGCCGTATAGCTCGGCCATGACTGCTTTGGGATCCGTCCCCAATAGTAGAGCGTGCGCATGGTCGCGGTAGGCGGTGATTACCTTGTCGCCTTCCTTGTAGGCTTGCAGGAACCCTGTGGCGACGGCTTCCTGGCCTATATAGACGTGGAGGTAGCCCCCGATCTTGCCCTGACGGAAGCCTTTCTGACATGCCTCCTCGAAGGCGCGTATCTGCGCCATCTCACGGTATAGATCCACGAGACGATCCGTATCCGTGGCTACCGCTCCCTCATCACGAATCTCTACATCACCGTTTTCGGAGTTCTCTTTCTCTGCCGCCATAGATGGCCCCTTCCCTTTCAGAGGTACAAACCTGAAAACAGAATACCAAAACCTCAGGTTTCGCACGTAATTTCGGACCCCACACCACATCATTGTATACCCGGTCTTCATCCGTTTTCTAACCACCCGCGCGCCGAACGGAACGCCCGCGCCCGGTGCGAGTCGGCGTTCTTGGCCTCTCCCATCTCGGCGTAGGTAAGAGAAGACCCTTCGGGAATGAAGATTGGGTCCCACCCGAAACCGCTCTCGCCCCGCGGCTCCAGCGCCAGAGAACCCACCACCTCACCCTCGAAGACTTGGACAGAGCCTTTACCATCGACAACGGCAACCGCGCAGACGGCGCGGGCCGAGAGGTCCTCTCCCGGCGGGATCATCCGCAGCAACCCTTCGATCCCGACGCCCGCCAGGAACCACTTGGCAAGCGCACCCGGCAACCCATTCCACGCCTCGATAACCAGCCCGGAGTCTTCGACGAGGACCGGTTGAGGTGGACTTCCCAGGGCTTCGTAGGCGGCCAGCGCCTTCGCCGCGGCTACCTCGACAACGTCGAGAGCCTGGATCTCGGGGAGGTCCAGATTCGCGGCTTCCAGTTCGACACCCAGGATGGAGGCCGCCTCGCGGCGTTTATTCTGGTTGGAAGTAACGAAGATGGCTCTCACAATGCGAAATCTACAATACATGCGGCCTTTGTGTTAGAGTCGCCCTTATGCGCGAGGTCAGGGTGGAGAGCCTCGAAAGGCTGGAGACGGTGAGCGGAGAGGTGCGCCTCTCGGCCAACTCTGGCGACCTCAGAGTCGTTTTTCCGAAGGAGATCTGGGAGTCTGTGCTCGCCAACGCCCCGACCCCGGTAGAGCCGACCGCCGAAGAGATCGAAGGTCTCGACAACCTGAAGCAGCAACTAGAAGACTACGCCCGCGACAACAACTTCAACACCATCCTCGAAAGCGTCCCGTGCGGTGGAGATAGCTTGGGACTCGAATACGATTTCGTGCTGCGTCCCGCGAGTCTCTACGCGGCGACCACCGGTTATCACTTTACGCCGTTCGTAACGTCCGAGTTGATGGCCCGCATCGGGGTTAGTGTAGAGGAAGACAGCTTCATCGAGCAAGCATACGTTATAGGGGCCGTCGCCGACCCGCTGGCCCTTGCCACCGGGGACGACAACTTGAAGGCGCTCTCGATCCGGGGCCGCCGCTGCACCTCCAGCCGCTTCGAGATGGTCCCGGAGCTGTGGCAGGTCCTCTCAGAGAGACTGGGCTGGAGAAACGTGGAAACATTCATGACAGAGAAGAGGTAGATCCCTTGCCGCTAGTAGACCTCGACCAATTCGATTTCCTCTACTCAAACCGGGTGAAGGGGATGAAGACCTCCGCCACACGCGACCTGATGGCTACCCTCTCGCGGCCCGGCATTATCTCACTCGCCGGCGGCTTCCCGGACACGAAGACCTTCGGAGAAGAAGCGTTCCGCGAAGTCTCTCGGAATATCGCCCCCGACTTCGCCCAGGCCCTTCAATACAGCCCAACCGCCGGCCTGGAATCCATAAAAGACGTGATCGTGGATGTCATGGACGCCGAAGGTACCCCCGCCCGGCAGGAGGACGTCTTCACCACCACCGGCGCCCAGCAGGGTCTGGACCTGGTGGGGAAAGTCTTTCTGAACGAGGGAGACGCCATCCTGGCCGAGGGTCCCACCTACGCGGGCGCGCTGAACGCCTTCGCCGCCTACAAACCCCGCATCCTGCACATCCCGATGGACCGCTCGGGCATCATCCCGGTAGCCGCGAGAGAAGGACTCAAGAAGGCCCGTAAGCAGGGGTTGCACGTGAAGTTCATCTACACTGTCCCCAACTTCCAGAACCCCACCGGTGTCACCATGATCACCGAGCGGAGACGGGAGCTTCTGGAGATAGCGCGCGAGTTCGACCTCATCATTGTCGAGGACAATCCGTATGGGATGCTCCGCTTCGAGGGCGAGCCGCTGCCTACGCTCGCGGCGCTGGAACAGGAGGATGGCGGGGACGTTGACCGGGTCGTGTATCTGGGGACGTTCTCGAAGATATTCGCTCCGGGGGTTAGGCTCGGGTGGGTTCACGCGCAACCGGGGATACTGCACAAGATCAACATCGGAAAACAGGGTGCGGACCTCTGCTCCTCGACTCTATCGCAGATGATGATCGCAAGCTACTTCCAGAACGCCGACTGGCGCGCCTACGTGAAGCGCCTGACAGCTCTCTACAAGGAGCGCCGTGACACGATGCTCGACACTTTGGCCGAGTTCATGCCGAAGGAGGTCTACTGGACGCACCCGGAGGGCGGGCTCTTCGTGTGGGCGACACTTCCGACCTACCTGGACGCGACCGCGATGCTGCCGAGAGCCATCGCGCGTAACGTCGCCTACGTGCCGGGCGAGGGGTTCTACGCGGGCGGCTCAGGCAAGAACTGCATGAGGCTCAACTTCTCTTTCGTGGAGCCGGACAAGATCAGGCGCGGCATCGAGATACTCTCCGAGGTGATCCGAGAGCGCATGGAACTGCGCGGAGACCTCGAACGCGGCGCCCGCGCGACGGCCGGAAGATCCAACAGACAGACCGGCGCCCGCGCGAGCGCCGGTAAGGAGTAGAGGATGGCCCGCATCGCCGTCCTAAGAGGCGGACACTCTATGGAACGAGACGTATCCTTCACGACCGGCACCCGCGTATCACACGCGCTCGAACGCCTCGGCCACGACGTGTACCCGATGGACATAGAAGAGACCACCACCGAGCGGCTCATGGACCTCGAACCGGACGCGGCCTTTATCTGCCTGCACGGCCCCGGCGGAGAGGACGGCACCGTTCAGGCGCTCCTCGAAACTTTAGGCATTCCCTACACCGGCAGCGGTCCGCTCTCAAGCATCCGCTGCATGGACAAGGACTATGCCAAACGCGCCCTGGGAGCCGCCGGAATTGCCACGCCGCCCTTCCGCACGTTCCTGCGGCGAGCAATGAACGAGATGGGCGCATCGGCGGCTCTCGACGTGGCCGCCGAGTCTCTGGGATATCCACTCGTCGTCAAACCGGCGCGCGAGGGTTCGAGCTTTGGGCTATCGAGGGTCGAGGAGCCAGAAGGGTTGCTCGACGCCGTCTACGAGGCGCTCGGCTACGACGCCAAGATCATCCTTGAGCATTGGATCGACGGAGCGGAGATCTCCGTCCCCATCCTGGAACCTCCCGGCGAGGAGCCGTGTGCGTTGGGATTAGTGGAGATAAGGCCCCGCCAGGGCGCCTACAACTTCGAGGCCAAGTACACGCCCGGCATGACAGACTTCGCCATCCCGGCGGAGATTCCGCCAGAAGCCGCCATCCGCATCGAAGAGATCGCACTAAACGTCTACCGAGCTTTAGGATGCTCCGGCTTCGCCCGCGTAGACACCATCCTCGACGGCGACACCCCCTGGGTACTGGACGTCAAAACCATCCCCGGCTTCACCGAGACCTCCACCCTCCCCCTCGCCGCCGAAGCCGCCGGGATGAACTTCGAAGAGTTGGTGGAGACTATTCTCGAAGCGGCGCTCCAGAGTGAGGCTCCGGCGAAACTGTAGCCTGAGACGCGGGGTGGCGGGATGCGGGACCAGAATGCACAATGATCTCTATCGCAGGCGGCGGCTTCCCGAGATAGTAGCCGCCTGTTAAGCCTCACCGAGTGCGGAATCCAAACGGAGGAGTAACGGGTGCGAAGATTACCGGTGTCTTTGAAGTCCACACTGGCATTATTCGCCGCCCTGCTCCTGCTAGCGTCCGGAGCCGCCGGACCGGCGGCGCACGCGCGGGAGACGAAGTCCGGGGCGCAAGACACCGCGAAGCCACCCGTCAAGCCTCCAGCCGTTGATGCCAAAGGATGGGCCGTCGCCGACGCGGACTCCGGGCGACTACTCGTAGGGAAGGACCCCGACGAGCGGCTCCCCATAGCATCCACCACCAAGATCATGGTAGTCCTCGTGGCGCTGGACGAGGGCGCGAACCTGGACGAAGAGGTAACCGTCTCGCCGAACGCCGCCTCCTACGCAGGGTTCACCTACAGCAACATCGGGCTCTTCGCGGGCGACCGCGTTAGCGTGCGGGAGCTTATGCTGGCGGCTCTCGTACCCTCCGCCACCGACGCCGTCTATGCGCTCGCCGAGCATCTGGGCGACGGACGGGTAAAAGACTGCGTGGATCAGATGAACAAAAAGGCGGACGAGATGGGCCTGAAGAACACCCACTTCGAGAACCCGGCGGGCCTCGACTCTCCGAAGCACTACTCTAGCGCGCGGGATCTCATCAAGATCACGGATGCCGCACTGAAGTACCCCGTGTTCCGTAAGATGGTCGCGACCACGGAGGCCACCATCACCACCCAGGACCGCAAGATCAAGTTCTACACCACCAACGACCTCTTGAGCACCTACCCTCCGGCCAACGGCGTAAAGACCGGGACCACTCCCAGCGGAGGAGCCTCGCTCGTCTCCTCCGCCGAGTCCGGCGGCGAGTCCTACATAGCTGTCGTCCTCGACGCCACGAGCTATGAAGAGCGGTTCGTAGGCTCCCGCAAGATCCTGGAGTACGCTTTCGATAACTACGAGCGCGAGACGCTCATCCCCAAGAATAAGGTCTACGGGACGATAAACGTCCCCTACCACCGGGGAGAGTCGATAAAGCTCGCATCCGCGAAGGACGTGAAGGCCCTTGTAGGCAAGGGCGCCCAGGTAGAACGCCGCGTGACCAAAAAGAAAGCGCCCGACTCTGTAGAGGCTGGCCAGGAGCTCGGTGAGATCGAAGTATTCGCCGGCGGACAGCGCCTCGGCAGCACCCCGCTCGTCGCGGAGAAAGGCTACGAGAAAGCATCCCTGTGGACCAGGACGCGCCACGGCGCCGGCGGTCTCTTCATGCGCCTCCGGGACTGGGTAACGGGACTTCTAAAGTAGCGACTACAGCAGTAGTCAAAGACATTGATCCGTATGCGATCATGGAGACATGAAACCTTACTCAGAAGACCTCCGCAAGAAGATCGTTGCCGCCGTGGAGCGCGGTATGTCCAAATCAGAGACCGCTCGCCTCTTTGACGTGAGTCTTTCCTCGGTGAAGCGCTATGCCACGATGGTCCACCAGTGGAACTCACTCGCCACGAGAAAGAGACCCCCGGCAGGACTCCGAAGGTGGACGAGAAGGCGAGCAAGCTCCTGAACGAAAACATGAAGGAGCATCCGGCGGCGACCATCTCGGAGAGGGTGAGATTCCTGGAAAGCATCACCGGAGAGCGCTTGAGCTACTCCACTGTCTGGCGGCTGTTGAAGCGCCTGGGATGGAGCCGAAAAAAAGATCGGTGGGCGCGTCGGAGCGAGACGAATGGCAAAGAGCCGCCTGGCGGGTGATGGTCGCCCAAGAGATTGATCCGAAGCGGCTGGTGTTCGTGGACGAGATGGGCTCCAACACCTCCCTTCATTCGCTGTACGCCTGGTCGCCCAAGGGAGAGAGGGCGCGCTGCTCGGTTCCACGCAACCACGGCAAGAACACTACCCTGCTCGCCAGCATGAGTGTCCAGGGAATGGGGCCTTCGCTAGCCGTCAGCGGAGCGGTCAATGCCACGGTGTTCGAAGCCTATCTGGAGCAAGCCTTCCTACCATACCTTCGTCCGGGGCAAGTCGTGGTAATGGACAACCTCGCCGCCCATAAGGGAGAGAGGGTCAAGGAGATGATCGAACACAGAGGCTGCGAGCTTATGTACCTGCCAGCCTACTCACCGGACTTCAACCCCATCGAAGAAGCTTTCTCCAAGATCAAAGGCATCCTCAGAGAAGCCGAAGCCAGAACCCGCGAGGCCTTGATGGAGGCGCTGGGGACGGCACTCTTGGCTGTCAGCGCACGGGATGTAGGAGGTTTCTTCAAT
>JAABUS010003660.1_pt1 | contig 24304 bp, 21 predicted proteins | sample 5560161 | NCBI WGS metagenome assembly JAABUS01 (sample SAMN10711885, study PRJNA513376) | rock metagenome | isolation source: Antarctica rocks | place: Antarctica: Victoria Land, Trio Nunatak nord | collected 2016-01-04
GATATCCAATCCCGCAAATACCAATACGCTTCACTGTTTGGGAAGCTTGTCACGGAGTGGCTAGAACATCCGAATGATGCAGTGTCAGGATCGGTTGGTCTTACCCACGCAGAGTCAGATACAGCTTCGCAGGACTCGTTTGAGCAGGTTGGTCGTGCGGAAATGCATGAACAGCGAGCAGAATGGGAATCGATTGTGTTCAACACTTCTACGAAATCCGACCCTGTTACCATCAAGGACTATCTATCAAACCTTTTCGGCGCCACTTCAAAGGCCAAGAAGCTCTCTAAGACGCCTTTGGAAAACCTTAAAGAGCACATCAAGGACAATCTGCGGTTACGAAACTTTACCCCCGATGTCGTGGAATGGTGCATCAAGGGGTTATTGCGCATGGATTTGCTATCTCGTGACAAAAGGAATGCAATCATTGAGTTTCAAAGCAACCCTCTGGTCTTGGTTGAGCTGGCAGATGTTCTGAACATGGAGTTGGACGCGATAGACTCGTGGTCATGGGGTGACAACCCAATCCCGCTAGATATGCGACGGCACCTCAACGGGAAGTATCGTGTCTTCATGGATGAAGAGATCTTACAAGCTTTGTTCTTGCACTTTATCGGTACGATGTGGGCTGTACATTTGAAGACCGTATTCATGGACTTTTTCCATTCTGGTGCCTGGAAGCAATCCTCTTTCCGGTCGCTCGACAGGAAAGCTAGGCAAAGAAGAGAAGGCTTTCTTGGTTCCAGCCGTGGAGCACATTCCGAGAGGGGAGCCGGAGGAACAGGAGGAAGGGTTGGATTGGGTGGAGGCGATGAGAACTCGTCGACGGTCAGGAATGAGAGGCGTTCCAAATATCAACGCGACTTCTTATTGACGCAACTACCGTCGAGCATCAGCGAGAAACCTCGAGATTACGGTAACTTAAGCACAGACGAGGACAGCGAGGTAAAATCACCAGTTGCCATTAAACAGTCCATTCTTCACTTGGTTACCACTGAGTCTCTCGTCAACACCCGCCTCTATGGTTCCTTCACGATCCTACAATCTGACTTCAAGTGGTTTGGACCATCACTCCCTCATGCTACGATCTTTGCCGTACTAGAGTTTTTTGGCGTACCAGAAGAATGGCTTAAATTCTTTAGAAAGTTCCTAGAACCACCCATCATATTCGCTCATGATGGTCCCGAGGCCCAGACTCAGGTGCGACGAAATGGCGTTCCAATTCAACATGTCCTCAGCGATGCTTTAGGAGAAGCCGTTCTGTTCTGCCTGGATTTCTCTGTCAACCAGGCAACGAGTACCAACCTCTACAGGTTTCACGATGACCTGTGGTTCTGGGGTCAAGACGAATTGGCTATCACTGCTTGGAAGGCTATCAGAGAATTCACAGAGGTGATGGGACTATCTCTCAATACGGAGAAGACTGGCTCCATCCAAATAAGAGGGAAATCCGAGTCTGCTGTTACAGCTGAGGGGCTCCCCAAAGGCTCGGTACAGTGGGGTTTTCTCAGACTCAGCGCGTCCGGGAAGTGGGTGATAGACGACAAAGAAGTCGACGATCATATAGAAGAACTACGACGACAGCTATCGGCTTGCAAAAGCGTCTTAGCTTGGGTTCAAGCGTGGAATACCTATGTTTCGAGATTCTTCGCCACACATTTTGGGCAGCCAGCCGACTGTCTTGGTCAGCAACACATAGACCTGATCATTGAATCATTCGCTCGAATACAACGAAAGCTGTTCACTGCTGGTAAAGACATCGAAGACAGTGCCATCGGATATCTAAAGAGAATGGTGGCCGAACGTTTCCAGATGACAGACATTTCTCATGGTTTCTTCTACTTCCCTATTGAGCTCGGCGGACTGGATCTCCAAAATCCACTCATCCCATTACTCCTTGTCCACGCGGATGCCTATCAAGACCCTATGGAGCGAATTGAGCAAGCCTTCGAGCGCGAGGAGGAATCGTATCTGGATGCAAGGAAAGCTTACAATGATGGCGAAATCGGAAGTCACACGAACAGCCGCTCTGCATATGTCCCCGCAGAAGACGAACCCTTTATGAGTCTTGAAGAATATACCCGCTACCTCGAGGAAACGAGTTATCCCCTGTGGGACGCGTATACTGACCTTTTGGGGGAACCGAGGATTTGTAAAGTTGAACGGATGTCGGAGGTGGAAGATGCACTGGAAAAGTTGCCACCAAAATCGGAGGCTAAATGCGAGATTCACGGTGATTGGCATGGGATGACTCCATATTACCAGTGGGTAGCACAACTATACGGTGGTGATGTGCTCAAGAGGTTTGGAAGTTTGAGTATGGGGGAGAAGAGGCTTCTGCCCATTGGTCTAGCAAGCATGCTACGTAGTGACAAGATCAGGTGGCAAGGATAGTGATGCCACAGGCCACGTTGGAATACGCCAATAATGCCTGAGCCGAACTTATAAGCCTCTTCAAATGTCTCAAGACGTTACATACGCACACGCTAGACGTATGCGAGAACTTGTATATACGCGCATGCACAGAATAGAGAAGTGGGATCCAAACATTATGGTATCTATGTACAGAGTCCTATATGTTCACGTGACTATGATTCGTCTAGCCCTATAATTTCTACTTGTACACAGTGTGACAGTGCGGCGCCGACAGCGCTAACCCACAAAGCCGTAAATAGCCGAATACCTAAGCTTTCTGTCACTTTTTTTTAGTGGGGAAATAAGGTATTTGCGATATCGCAGCTTTCTTTTTCCCCTTGATAAATCGGATGTTCAAGAAAATCGTTAAGAACACCCTTTGGGCATACAAATTTCTGGGCAGTGTGCTGTCAGTCTGTGATATTCCTCCATAATTGGTATGGGGCGCTGAGCCTGGTTCTTGAGGCCCCTGCACCCCCAGCTCATCGGATCCCGACATTGTGTTTTCCAGCAACGAAGCAAGAAGAAGAGCACGAGTGGTTAAACAACCGCCTCTGGAGTTTTACAAAACCGCCTCCATAGCCGCATGCTGGGACAAGGAAGAGTAGCAGCCATGCTCTGCCTTCGTTCCAGGACTGCGGCGAGAGCCCTTTGCTGCCTGCCGGCAAATTCCTATATACGTTCCTGGCCACAGCTTTCTCCAGCACGGCACATATTACTCCCAGTGGCTTCTTCGTCGTTGAGTGACTCACAAAGGCAGTACTCCTCACCCGCCGACTCTCGGTTTTCCACACGGTCAACTGTCGTCCAGCTCCTGAGCAACATTGGGTCTAAAAGAGAAGTCCAACAATACCTGGCTCATTTCAGCTCTGTCAAATCCCAGCAATTTGCGGTAATCAAGGTCGGTGGCGCCATTATCACTGAACATCTACAGACTCTGTCGTCTGCTCTCGCCTTTCTCAATCATATTGGGCTTTTTCCTGTGGTGGTCCATGGCGCTGGACCTCAACTGAATCGAATGCTCGAGGCTGCAGGGGTGGAACCACAATTTGAAGGCGGGATACGGATAACAGATGGGAAGACATTGGCATTGGCAAGGTCTTTATTTCTGGAAGAGAATCTCAAGTTGGTCGAGGCATTAGAGGACATGGGTGTAAGAGCACGTCCGATCACCTCGGGAGTCTTTACTGCAGACTATCTAGACAAAGAGAAATACAACCTAGTGGGAAAGATTAACAAGGTTGACAAAAAGCCAATTGAAGCTGCTATAGGAGCAGGGTGCCTTCCAATCTTGACTTCTATGGCCGAAAGCGCCGAGGGACAGGTACTCAACGTTAATGCGGATGTGGCTGCGGGTGAGTTGGCTCGAGCTCTTCAACCCTTGAAGATTGTATACCTGTCGGAAAAGGGTGGCCTCTTCAACGGTGATACGCAAGAAAAAATATCAGCGATAAACCTCGACGAAGAGTACGATGAGTTAATGTCTCAGTGGTGGGTCAGACACGGTACTAGGCTAAAAATCAAGGAATTGAAAGAGCTTTTGATGGATCTACCTAGATCGTCAAGCGTTGCTATCATACATCCCGCAGATCTACAGAAAGAGCTATTCACGGACACAGGAGCAGGGACACTGCTCCGAAGAGGTAACAAAGTACACACCAGTACAAGCTTGTCACAATTTGAGAATATCGTGGCTTTCAAAGAGGTGCTAGTCCGTGACCGAGAAGGTCTAGATGCTCGAGCGACCGTTGATAGATATGTGCAAGGCCTGGGTGAGCATGATTTTAAAGCCTATTTTGATGAGCCAATGGAAGCTATGGCTATCGTTCTTCCTCCTCAAGCTGGATCTTCCCTAGCTCACCTGGCTACATTTACGATTACCAAGGCAGGATGGCTTACCAATGTATCCGACAACGTTTTCGCAAGCATCAAAAAAGACTTTCCGAAGCTCATGTGGACCGTCAAGACAGACGACGAAAACTTGACCTGGTTCTTCGACAAAGCAGAGGGTAGCCTTACGAAAGATGGAGAAGTCCTTTTTTGGTATGGTATCGAAAGTGGTGATGAGGTTAAAGAGCTTATGCTGGAGTTTGGAAAGCATGGGCGTGATATGTTTGGGGACATTAATCTCGAATCGCGGCTTCAGAAGGCCGCCAGGGCGGCCATGAATCTAGGCCCACGTGCACAGCAAGCAAGAGCGTACTCGATGAAAAGTGATTGTTTGAATAGATCGAATGTATGGCGAAGCGCAAGGCAGCATCGGATAAGACCTTTGGCTCTTTCATCACGCAACTACGCCACAACAACTAATCCCAACCCCCCTTTTGGTGCAAAGAACTCTTCAAATAAGGAACCTGCCAGAGTCGCTCTTATCGGTGCAAGAGGCTACACAGGTCAAGCGCTGATCAACCTCCTCAATGCTCATCCCAACATGGATCTTCGCCATGTTTCGTCGCGAGAGCTAGCTGGACAAAAGCTCAAAGGCTACGACAAAAGAGATATCACCTACGAAAACCTAACAGCTGATGACGTTCGACGGATGGAAGAAAAGGGTGAGATTGACTGCTGGGTCATGGCCCTCCCTAATGGCGTCTGCAAGCCTTTTGTCGATGCCATCGAAGAGGTCGGCAACGAGCAGACAGTCATCGTAGACCTGAGCGCAGACTACAGGTTTGATAGTGCTTGGACCTATGGCCTCCCAGAACTCGTCGACCGAGCAAAAATTGCCCAAGCCACCCGAATATCCAACCCAGGCTGTTACGCTACCGCAGCTCAGATCGGAATCGCTCCACTAATCCCGCATCTAGGCGGCCAACCAACCGTCTTTGGCGTATCAGGCTATTCAGGCGCAGGCACAAAGCCGAGCCCCAAAAACGATCTCGAAAACCTTACAAACAACATTATCCCCTACAGTCTCACAGACCACATCCACGAACGCGAAATTTCTACTCAGCTAGGCCACCCCGTTGCTTTCATCCCCCACGTCGCCGTCTGGTTTCAGGGCATCCACGTAAGCTTCCGATACGTTCTTTAACCACCCTCCCTGCTAACGTATGCCTCTCTCGCTGCAGCACACCATCTCCATCCCACTCGCCTCCCCCCTCACCTCCCGCAACATCCGCACCCTCTACCAAGACCGCTACGCCGGCGAGCCCCTCGTCAAAATTACCGGCGAACCCCCCTCCGTCAAAGCCATCAGCGGCACCCACGGCGTCGAGGTCGGTGGCTTCGGCGTCCATAGCGAGGGGAAGAGAGTAGTGATTTGCGTGACGATTGATAACTTATTAAAGGGCGCGGCAACGCAGGCACAGCAGAATATGAATTTAGCGCTCGGATTTGCGGAGTTTGAGGGCATTCCGTTGAAGGAGAGAGCAAGTGGGGGGGAGATGAGGTTTTAGAATCACAGGGGTCTGTGTGGGGGGGGTGAATGATTAGGATGGGATTTGGGGGTTGGGTAAGTTGGGGGACTTGGCTTACCGTTTCTATAGTGTAGATTCTTTCAGCACAACTTCGTGCCTACCCGCACAAATAAACAAACGAACATAAAGAAGGGCAGAATTAACCTACACTTATGTCGCCCCCTTTCTAACGTATACACTCATCATTACTTTAACAAAAGGACGGAGAGGCATAACAGTCAGGTTTACGAGCCATCTCGGTCCTCTGATGTGGTTGCTACGTGTGCAATATCTGCTTCCTAGAAATGCTTTCTGAAGAAGGGTTCTCAGACCCAAGGACGGGGGAACTTGTTTGAGACTGGTAAAAGTCTCCATCCTCACCTCCACGTCTTGGCCATTCTTTTTCCGCCTCTCACAACCTCCCATCCCATCCATTTCATTTTATCCCACCATCTTTCACCCCAAACGCCGCTCCACCACATCTCATCTTTATTACGTTTCGTCTCAAGCTAGGATTCCGGAACTCAGAGATGATAGAAGGGTAGGGGAAGTGTGAAGAGATGGGGAGGCTGGAGAGGGGGTGGGGGTGGGTGGAAGGGATAGCGGCGGGAAAGGGGATGGGGAAGGTGGGAAACCCCTATACCTTTAAATGCTCGAAGAATGATCCTGACATGTTGCGAGCCATCGAAAATACTTGGATACAAACGAATCGAAGACCTCTCACAGTTGCGACATTGTTCTTGCAGCTCCACATGCTCCAGAAACGACAATGAATAGCCCAAGGGAGCATATAAGTGATGACTTCCGCCCAAAAATGTCGCTGAGCTTGGCCCAGACGATCAAGAAGCCTTAGCATACAGTAAGCGAAGCGCTCGCCCGCCCTTGGATCTATTGATATCAATCTACCAGTGTAAATGAGCATATAGACGGAGATAATCCAGCTGCTCTGACCGAATCCTTTTAAACCGTCTGTGATAGCTACTAACGACGTTGCTACAATAGAGACTTCCAGGCTTGCCAGAAACACAGCCAGACAAAGCCTATCCATAGAACGAGATCAGCTGGTTCCATTATGTCACGCTCGAAAGGGAGAATGCACCCTGTAGTTGCCACATGAACTGTCCATCCTCTAAGAAAGTTTGTAATGGCGCTCTGTGCTTGCAGTGGCGATATTTGCCCTTTCTCAACGCCTGATGAAGTGGTTTCGGGGCTTCGTTTGGGCATTGTGCGAATCAAATCGTCTCTCCTCGCTATTGCGGTCTTTAGTAGAATTCCTTCTGCGATGAAAAGAGCGGCTGTAATACGCAATATTGAGAAAGAATTAAAATTCATTCAGCAAAAACTTCTTAAAATCTAAGCTCACAATAGAAGGCTAGAAACCCAGGACAAGCCATCTACCGTCACAACTGCCCTCCTCGCGAAACCGCAACGCTGTTCTTTCCATTCGGCAGCGATCTACTGTTTACTCTGGATAAAGAGTCTTGGGGGGTCGCCTTGTCAGCCCATGGCATCAACCCTGTATTCTCCTGCATCAACATGAAGCTATGAAGTCTATAAGCATCTGCTGCAGGTATTCTCCCAATGGAACGGCAAATGATGAACAATTGGCTCCGGAAAGTAAAAAGTTTGTTTTTGAATGGTGGCACAAACAGGCTGAGAAATGAGAAGGGAATATTGACGCGCCAATTAGATGATATTTCAAGGATCGTAAATCAGATGCGGTATTTCCGTAAAGGTGCCGAATTCCTAATTGTTACCAGTAGATAGCATGATTTACAATGATACCCAATCTTACTAGTGTAAGTCCTTCTTAAAGTCACTATGTACTACGGTACCTTCCTACCCGCCGGAAGTTCTTTTCGCTAAGACCATTGCGCGATAAGAAGCAGATGGTATAATACATTCGATTTAAAGGCGAGGAAGACACGAGATCGAGCCTGTGATACTCGTGAGCGAGCAGAAAGTGGAAAAGGAGGATTCTCGTGTATTGATATCTGAATACTGCGGCAATTTCACAATGGCAGGGCTAATAATATCAACTTTTCCCTGCAGCTTCAAAACACAATTGAGAAATACTCGCATTTCCCAATATATCGAAGACCGTGACGTTGGCATTCAACTTCTTGTTGAACCAATTGCGAATCTCCACAGCTACTAGCGAGTCAACGCCGAAAACATGCATTGGCTTGGATGCATCAATATTCTCTTGTGGCATGCTGAGGACCTTTGACAATTTACTCATCAACGAGCTGGAGATGATATCAGCAGATTCTGCGATAGATCCCGCACCAGATAGTAAACTTGATAGGTCGGGATCAGATTCAGGGTTCGGTGAAGTGTTCATTGCGGAAGTGTTGTTAATTTGATAGAGCATCTTGAACTGGCTTTTACACATCCAGTACGCCTCCTCCAGGTTTTGAGCGCGCATCGAAGCAGGGGTGTCTAGGCCGGTAATAAGTTGACACCGTGAGTCTGATAGAACTTCTCGAGAAGGATCACAATAGTACTCCAAAATCGAGAGTAATTCAGCCTCCTGAATCGAAATATAACCAAGACCTTTGAGTCCTTGCTGGACTTCTGGACGTTCGGCTACGTACCCAGAAGACATGACCACCCCAAGGTCCAGAGAAGTGGCTTTGAGACCCTTTGAGACCCGATAACGAGCCAGGGCGTCCATGTAGGTATTTCCTGCGGCATAATTGGCCTGACCACGCACACCGCTTATGCCGGATGCCGAGGACATGAAGATGCAAAATTCCATATCTTGCGGCAGCATCGTATGTAAATTCCATGAGCCGTGGACTTTGGGTCTAATTACTGAAGCAAATGCCTCTAGTGACATATTCTCAAAAAGCGAATTCTAGCAATCCATTAGTTCTGTTAATTGCATAGGCACGAAATGGCTAAAACACATTAATTCAACATACCTGGAGCACCATGGAAGCTTGGATGCAGCCTTTGATCGGAGGCATCTTCACTGAATATTCTGCTAGAACAGCTGCTAGCGACTGTTTGTTGCTTATGTCGCAAGTTGGGGCTGCGACGTTCACACCCGTCGCCCTTAGCTCGTCCAAGAAGACGATAGCTTCTTCGCCACTTGCGCCAGAACGAGACAATAAGAGTAGATTTTCGGCCTTATGCTGGACCAGCCAACGGGCAATTAGCCTGCCCAAACCGCCTAGGCCACCTGATATCAAGTAGGTCTTTTCACCTCTGAAGGAGTGTTTGGACCTACAGCTGGGTACCACTGGGACAAGGTCATCATCATTCAGCTGCAGGATTGTCTTTCCTGTATTCTGGCCTCCTTGTAGATAGCGAAACGCTTCTTCGAGCCGAGCATTACTGTACAGATGCAGGGGTGAAGGACAGCAGATTTTCTTGTCGTTTGCCAAAGCCAAAATGGCTTCCATTATTGATTGAATGTGACCAGGGCGGTTGCTTAGCATATGAGTAAGGTTCACAGCAGAAAAGGTACGATTTTCGTTGAAAGGATACATTGACAATTTGTTCCCGTTGTGAATATCTTTCTTCCCAATTTCCACGAATCGGCCAAATGGAGCAAGGCACTTCCAAGAACCTTCAAGGCTCTCTCCAGCAAGAGAATTGAGAACAACATCAACACCTCGATTGCTCGTCATTCGCTTTACCCCTTGAGTGAAGGATATGCCTCGGCTCGAGAAGAAATGATCTTCGGGTATCGCATAAAGGTCCATGATTAACCTCTTCTTTTCTTCAGAGCCGACAGTGACGAAGATGGTTGCTTCTCGGAGCTTTGCGAGCTGAACAGCTGCCTGCCCGGTGCCTCCAGCACCAGAATGAATTAATATCGATTCTCCAGCTCGAATGCGTGCTACGTCGAACAGGGCTTGGTATGCGGTACAGAATACAACTGGTAAAGCAGCAGCTTCCGAGAAGGACATGTTTTCCGGAATCTTGAAGACCGTCAGAGTCTTGCTTCGCACGTAAGTCTTGTATGCGCCAAGAGCTGTAACGACAACTCGATCCCCAGACCTTAAACTGGTTGCTTCTTTTCCAGCACGTGTCACGACACCAGCACATTCGTTACCAAGACCGCCTTCTGATAGTCGACCCAGAGCGATAAGAATATCTTTGAAATTAATGCCAATGGCGCTCACTTTGACTTCGACCTCATCTTCAGCGAGTGGCTCCCTTACTTCAGGGTCTTCAATGTACACCATGGAATCAAGCAAACCTGGTGAGCCAACCTCTAGCTTCAAAGCTTGGCCTTTGAGACCAAATTTCTTCAACGCACTCTTTTGTGGTCTGGTCTTTGAGAAGATGAACTCGTTCAGAATATTGTTCTCGACCACGCGGTTGATACAAAGTAAGTTGTTGCGCTCCTCATATGCGGACTCGCACGTTTCCGAGATTGTGTCGAACGTATTTCGAAAGACCTTTGTAATTTGTTGAGCTACTCGTTTTACGTCTTTCGTATCCTGAAGAGCTAGAGTAATAAATCTTATATCACTATTCTCGGAACGAATACATCGGGAAAGGCCAACTACAACGTCAGCTTGGGGTTTTTCGGAGGACTGGCCCGGAACAGCCCAGATTAACCCCATTCCGGCTTTCACTAAATGCTGAAGCCCTTCAAATTCCTTTTCATTCATCTGCTCAAGAAAATTCTCTTCAATTTCGCGTAGAAAGATGCAGAAACTCTCTTCGGAAGGAGTAGAAGGCGTAGGGGAAAGATTCGTCACATCCCACTCTTGGACGCCTAAAATTTCCAATTGAGACTTGATCTCATCGGCTATAGCATTCTGCGCCTCTGAAGTTGGCGCCACAATTACAGCTACCTTCGGGAATTTAGGGGTCACTTGCGGTGTTGCCACGGCCGTTGATACCAGATGGAAGTCCATCTGATTGCGTGGATCATCCGAGCTGCGGAAAACTAAATCTGTTCCTGAGAATTCATTTGCACATAGAACATTGTGCCATTCCTCTGATGGAAGGAGAGGACCCCATCGCCTATTCTCCTCAACACCTAATATCTCATCAGTATTGATACTTTCACGGACACGCTTCAAGGAGACAGTTTACTCAACCACCATCCTGGAAGTAGGCCAAATGCGAACCCGGCTCGAACGTCCCTTTCGTTGTAGAGCTCAAAAAGAATCAATTTACCCCCGCTATCATTGTACGTCTAAGTAAGTGCCTCTCATATCTAGTTTAACATGGTATAACTTGCGGTCTCAGAAGCTTCCGGACATTCTGCAATGTTTTACTTAGTTTTGGAGTAGCATGTAGTACCTATGATGTAGTCCCAGTCAGGTGGAGAACTAGTCAGTTGTTTTTGCTGACTCACGTTGGAAGCAATTATTAGGTCATATTTCTCCTCCAGAAAGCCTTGCTGCAGTGGGTCTTTCTCAATGTTCAAGGTTTTGAACGTGAACCGATCAACATGATCTTTGAAGCGCACGGTAGCTTTCTCAAAGAATCCGGCTGATATGTCGGTGAATGTGTAGCTCCCATATCTCGGTACACTCGTTTCGTTGTCGTTATTGGGCACTAGTATGTCCAAGATGGATCTGGTAGTGCTTCCTGTTCCTCCGCCGATCTCAAGGATCCTCATCGACGGGTTTTTGTGGGTAAGTGTTTCTAGGTATGATCGGAGCAGTTCACAGCCCCGTTGCGCAAGTTCTTCGTAGTAATCGGCCGCCAGCTCTCCACTAAATAAGAGATCAAGAACGTCAACTCTATCCTCGAGGATCGCCAGCAAGTTCGTTCCTAGGGCGGCATACAATCTTCCCTCCGGAGAGGTCTTCAAACGAAGCATGACATTTTCGAAATAGTGCTTATCTTGCCTGAGAAATTCCCATTCAGGTCAGAGGAAATCCGGAATTCTCATTCTCGATGGCCTTACAATAGGCCCGTAGTTCTTGTTGACTAAGTAAGTCAATATCTGGTTTCCAGGTGAAGCTGTAGCATAGTCGTCTGCAACGTTCTGTGTCAGAGGACGATGACAACTGCCGACCTCCCACCGCTACTGTCTGAAGCCCTCTAGCCACGATCAGAGGCTCTTTAGATGCTGCATCCAACGCTAACATGAAGGTACCATCCGCACTCATATCTTCACTAAAACCTGCGGCGTATGCTTGGACGTATTCACTTCCTGCTTCGCTAAGGCCTCGACTCGATATCCATAGATTCTGGAGGCGGTCTGGAACCATCGTTGGTAAATTGCGCTCGACATCGCGGATTAGAGCTGGGAAGGCAAGTTGAAAGAGTCCGTCAAGCGCAGTCGGATGGACAATGTGTTTCTGGTAGTGATTCTCTATCACGCCAACAGTCCATTGGCGAAGCTTTACCCTACCTGTTGCCGATCTACCATCAAAACGAACATCATCTAGAACCTGGAAAGCCGGTCCATAGCTCAGACCAATTTTTTCCAGACGTTCGTACAACTGTTTGCTTGCAATCGTCGTCTTACATTTCTTATATCCGGTCTCATACAACATGGAGTAGAGCTGACGCTCTTCTTTAGCTTCTTTGCCGCAATCAACCTCGACGTCTTCTGTTATACGCTCCGCACTAATTGTGCCTCGGCAATTCTCGACCCAATGTCCATTCTCCAAGGTACAGATCCGGAACTCGTTTAAGCTGTTTTCTTTGCTTGATTCGAGAGGACGAAGATATAACTGTGTTTCAAATTCATCAGAGCCCGCCAAGCTCCTCAGTGCTGTCGTAAACTTCACGTCAGTAAGCCTATAACCGGTAATCAAGTGAGGCGCATGAGCCACTTGATGTATAGCTTCTATCGCCATATCAATAAATCCCGCCGCGGGGTATAATTCAACACCGTTCACCTAGATCAGTCAGTTGATACATTGATACGATCCTGACAAAGGCCGACCTTGTGATCTGTGATCCAAGGAAGCTCACTAGCTCGGATGATATGCCTCCACCTAGCTTCTTGTGGGTTCCAGTCAGAAGCAGGAGTCCCCAAAAGCTCATGACGAGGAATGTTGCGAGTTCTGAAGTTTTTCGACAACCTGCTTTCCATGCTATAGCACTGATCATGATTAAAAGGGTATTCCGGAAGGTCCGACAACATTTTTAAGTTGGAATAGCCCTTATTGGACCCATTCAAAGCTGAAGTGTCGATGGCGTATCCCAGACAATGGAGACGTCCGAGAGCTGACAAACTACTGGTAGCTGCACATACATTTCGATTAAGGGTTGAACTGTAAGTAATAATTTGGCTGTCAGCATGAGCTTCTAGGATTTCCCGAATGGGGCCTCGCAAAGCAGAGTGGGGTCCGATTTCGAGTAGATCAGTTATTATGACAGTATCCTTATGGCCTCCAAGTTTCTTTGGGACAGATCTTGAAGAGAGTGAACAAAGATTTGTGAGAGCCTCGGAGAACTTGACTTGAGAGGTCATGTTTTCGACCCAGTATTCACACTTCCTGGTCTCATCATTTGATGTTCCTTTTCCAGTCACTGATGAAAACATAATAAGGGAATCTGAGATCGGCTGTCCAGTTCTGGTGTCTGATATTAATGTCTGGTACTCCACAGCAATCTCATCCATGGCCTTAGAGTGGTAAGCCACACCCAGATGTAGCTTTCTCGTGAACACGCCGTCACGATTTAGGATAATTTTCAGTGCGTCGATGTGCTCTTCCCCGCCGCTTACGGTAATGTTTTTGGGGCTGTTCACACAGGCGACAACAACGTCTGTGGCACCGTGTTCTTCGTGATGGCCGTGGGCGCTCAGGTATGGCTCGATACTGTCTTGTGACAAATCGACAGCCATCATGCTCCCACGGCTTCCACAGGCTTCTGCAAGTCTAGCCGCGAGTCGACCTCGGAAGAAAGCTATTTTCAGGGCCGAAGTTTTGGATATTGCTCCTGCACAAAACGCAGCCGCAATCTCCCCAGAAGAATGCCCTATCACTCTGGCAGGAAAAAGACCCCAGCTAAGCAGGAGATCGACAAGGGCGATCTGCAGGGCAGTGCACATTGGTTGGCTGTAAGCTGGTTTGTGCACATTGCTGACGTCTTGCTCCCTCGAAAATTCATCTACATGGTGTCAAGTCTATCTTACTTATAAAAATATAAAAACCATACCTGTCAAGCGCCATGTGCAGCCTAGACGATCCAGAAGCGATTCGGCATCAAGAAGGCTGTCCCTAAATACAGGGAAATTTAAGAGCTCCCGGCCCATTGCGTGCCATTGTGCTCTTTGTCCAGTAAAGACGAAACCAATCTTACGGGAAATCGTTGAACGCGTGACTGTCGACAGGCCCTCTTCTAGAAGTTGATGCAACTCTCTGACCGAGCTAGCGACAATACAAGATTTCCAGCGCAATGAGCTCCGTTTTGAAAGAGTATAAGCAAGATTCTCCAAGTACTTTTCTGGGGCACGCACAGTTGAATACCAGGAAAGATGCTTTGCATACAGAGAAGCGAGACTTCGCAACCCACTTTCATCGGCCCCAGACCAAATAAAAAGTTTTGGCTGTGACAAACACAAAGATTTTTGGTTAGTCTGTTCTTGAACTTGCAATTTGGTCAGAGGTTCACATGCGTTTGAAGAGCCTTGTGAGACTTCTGAAGTGCGGTGATTGCCCGTCAAACCCCGAATCTCAAGGTAGTTGAGAACATCGTCAAACACAACATGAACGTTGGAACCACCAAATCCAAACGAATTGACAGATGCTCTTCGAAGCCCACAATTCGGCCAAGGGCTTGGTTTGACTGGAAACTAAGATACCCCAGTAAGTAGTGATCTAGAAGAAGAGGGCTGCAAATGTACTTTTATATTCCAGTCTTCTTCCTGGATTCTGGAATTCGCATTGTCGAACCAAATATTTGGAGGTATCAGACCCTTCTCTAAAACGAGAATGGTTTTAATTAAGCCGGCAATGCCACTGGCTCCTTCGAGATGACCAAGATTCGATTTGACTGAACCAATGAATAAGGGGTCGCCCTGAAGTCGCTGGTCATGGAACGCGGCTGCAATAGTGCTCGCTTCGATTGGATCGCCAGTTCTGGTTCCTGTCCCGTGGGCTTCGAAATACCTCGTTACTTTCAGCGCAAGGCCGACTTCTCTGTAGGTGTCCCGAATCAACCTTTCTTGCGCGCTCCCACTAGGGTGGGTTATGCCGGCTGTCTTCCCATCCTGGTTGGCTCCTGTAGCGCGAATTATAGCACGGATTGTGTCACGGTCAGTAAGAGCATCAGACAAGCGCTTGATAATGACAACACCAAACCCTTCACCTCTGGCATAGCCATTGGCTCTCTGATCGAAGCTGTAACACTTGCCATCCGGCGAGCGCATACCGAAATTTGCCATACTGATCATGGTTTCTGGATCAAGAATAAGGTTGGCACCCCCAACGACGCCCTACATTATATTAGCGATTCTGTAGATACAGTGGAATTGCATTATACTTACCATATTTGACTCGTGGGTGCGTAAACTTTGACATGCAAGATGCAGGGCCATCAGACTACTAGAGCACGCTGTATCTAGTGAAATGCTAGGCCCAACCAGATCGTAAAACCAGCTAAGGCGATTTGCCAAAAGCGAGAATTCTACTCCTGTGGCTTTGTATTTCACATCCATCAACGGATCCCTAGTGAGGATGTAATTCCAATCATGGGTAAAACTTCCAATGTGGACAGATGTTCGCGAGCCAGCGGCCTTCTCCAATGACACACCCGCTGTATCTCTATAAGCTGGATCATTAGGCAAGGAAGCATGCGGTGAACCTACCATTTTCAAAAGCTCTATATGTAGTTTCTAGTAATCCCCTCTGTTGTGGATCCATTGAGGCTGCTTCTGTAGGAGTAATAGAAAAGAACGGCGCGTCGAAAGCAGTAACATCTTCAGTCAGAAAGTGGCCTTCTTTGACGCTCAACTGTTAATCCGTTAGACCTGTTCAATCAAAACGCTCTTAGCTCTGGCGTTGCACGATGAGAGAATCTCACACTACCTTGTCTTTGGGGGTCGGGATGGTAAAAACCGTCTATATTGAATCTGTTCGACGGAATCCTGGTCCTGGCAGACCTTCCTTCCATCAACATCTGCCAGAATGCTTCTGATGAAGTTGCTTCCTGGGGAAATTTTAAAGAAAACCCAACAACGGCTATCGGCTCAGTCTGATCCCTTCCAGGAACATCGCCATCTGAACCACAGTGCCTAGGAGTAAAATTCTCCTTTTCATCGTCGGTTGTAACTCCACCGCTAGGGACAAACGGAAAGCCACGAGGGACAACGCTTGGTAGCTCCATTCGTATTGAGTTGCGAGAGAAATGTAACAGCACACTATGGCTTTGGGAAACAAACCCTAAGACTAGGAGAAAAGTAGAGTATTTCAGGCTGAGCGGTTCGACTTAGTAGACCTTCAACCTCGATATATGTGGCACAGAAGCCCATCTTGGGGTGGCAACGTAACGTAATATATCGAAATGGGCCTTAGAGTACATTAGGACCATAATGATTTCCCTGTCCAAATTTGACTACCCCCAGGAGACATCCGTGCCTATCTCGCCCAGGAGTAGAATCTTCGTCCATACCCAGCAAGCTCTAGACCTTCACGGATTCTCCACTATCAGGATCAAATAGGATCAAAAAATTATACGGCCTCGTGTAACTCCATAGCATTTAGCATAACGGCAAGCAGAGGCAGTGCCGTGACGGCACTCCACCGTTTGCATGGTAGCTTCAGCACAATGCGCCATCGACTCATGCTTTGTACAGCCACTGAGCATCGCGAATCTTTAGCCACTCAAATGTGGAGAGTTCCAAGGCACACAATAGGCTAGGGTCAAGGGTCAGAGTAAGAGGATGATAATGTCGGATAGAGTACAGTAGTTATTCTGTGGGCTGAAGAGGAGATTTCCAGTAAACCGACCTTTCCCATAGGGCTGTTAGCGTCTTCATGTTTTCCGGCCCAATCTGGTGAATCAGCCGACAAGCGACTGGCACACAGGGTCAGTTGCATTATCTATATATATCCAGTATCTTAAAGTTCCCTTACTGCTCTCTCCACATCATAGGGCAATAAACATCATCTTACCTCAACCGTGAAGAGTTCCGGAGCTGCGGTCGTGACTAGTTCAGCTCATTTCCTACGACCATAAACTATTAGCGTGTGCAGAAAGCTCTGCATTCCTTGGCATTCATTTTTGCGTTACCCCACGGTCCCTTTTGTATGGGGAATTCGAAAATTCAACTCCATCGCCTTCTCAATTGCCCAATTTGCCCAAAATTGAAGCTATTCAGACCTCTTTGTTTGTTGACGTTCTTGTAATCGTTTTTATTCGAAATGTCTCAACGTCGAAGTCAAAATCTATCTCTAGATAATCTTCTCACCCCCTCTAGAGCATCCGAAAGGCGTAGAAAATCGATGACTCAGGCTGAACAGCTAGACTGACCGCGTCGGGTCGGGTACCCGACCCGCCAAGACCCGATTCGAGTCAGGATTCTTGACCCGAGTCAGAAGGTTGGGACCGAGTATCGACCCGAAATTCCCGATTCGGCCCGCCAAGACATGAAGCGAAGTACTACTAATATCTACCTGAGTGCCTGATAATGCAACAGAGTAATGCAATTGATTGAAGGAAATTCATGCTTATTCATTTACTACTGCTAATCTGAGATCATTATTATCTCATCATTCTTCTTCTTCTTCTTCTTGTACTTCTTCTCGTACTTCTTCTTGTACTCGTTCTCGTTCTCAATCATATCTGCATCATCATCTCTCTTGCTAAATTTCATCTTCTTGTCATCGTCATCAATCTCAATGATATCGTCAGATTCATCATCTGATGAATCTAGTGAATTAACTATCTTTCGATCAATTGCATTTTTTTCATTTGAAAATGCATTCATGAATTTGTTGAATTCTTGTATGACATCTGAATCATTCATCATCTTCAATTCATTCAATTCTTCATGATGTAAAATGCGTTGCTGAATTAATTCAATAATAGATATCATGTATCTTGACATGTTTTTTCCAAGTTCATCTTGTTGTGCAATAATTTAATGCATACATTAATCTTGTCTTTTACATCAAATACAGTACATACATTGACAGTAGAAGTAGTATTGAATGTCATCTTCATGACTATTGCTTCAAGCTTCATTCACTTTGCAGTTTTCTTCTTTCTTGTCTTCTTCATCAAATTCGTCTTGAAGCATTGAGCTATTATACAATCAGCTTTTGAAACACATATGCATTACTCAAATGCATTATCATGCAGACTCTTTCTCACTTGATCATTCATGATCATATCTTGCATATTGTTCTTCATTTTCATCTGCTTCGCTTTGATGACTTTCTGATAAACATTGATACTTCTCAATTTAATGAGTTGTTTATAAAAAATCACTTAATTTGCACTTTGTTTGATATAAAGAGTTTTCTGATTTTCATTTCATCTCATTGCATGATTTTTACTTGCAATTGACTGCAACTTGATTAATAAATTGAACATTCTGCAATTTTGATTAGTCTCAATGATAATGTATATAAATAATGCATAATAATCTTCTTATCTGATAGTAATGTTGAAGTGCTTTTTCTAATAAACTTAGTCACAATAGATGAATGCAATGAATAAATGTGAAACGTAGAAAAAGTTAGAATTAAAATAAATGTTGAGCGTAGATAAAGTTAGAATTAAAATAGATGTAAGATGAGATGTAAGTAAAATTAAAGTTAAAACTGAATGTTAAAATTTATTCATCATCTTAGAGTTGCAATCAACACATTCATCATATTAATGATAATATCAAAACATTCATCATATTGATTCTACTATAAACACAGTCAACAGTCATTATCTCTTGTTTATACATCATCTCTTGTTTACATTATACTTCACTTTGCTTTCACTCAACTTAAGTTACTTGATAGTCTCAATTTTTCAAATCATTGTCAGTTGATATACATCATGACTCATTGCAAGCAAACAAATAATGCATTTAGATAATGCATTTCTTGTTACGCATTGCTGACAGACTTGATTTAAAACGAAAGTTTAAAAATACATCATATGATGATTTAAGAATCTTAACTCGTGATGATATGATATTAAATAATTGAATCACGAATGAATCAAGAGCAGACTTAAAGATTCTATTTAAAAGCAAGATCGATAGAATTCAGAAAATAATGCAAACAAATAATGCATTAAGTTATCAACAGTTAATTTATCATGACAGTCAAAGAGAAAATGAAAGTCAGAAATCATTGCACTTCAAAAGATACATCATTATCAAAAAGATACAAATTTGTTGATATTGAAGATTTCATTTGAAAGAGTAATTCGTGAAATCATGCAGAATGAGACTGATACAAACAAGATGAATCAGAGAATAAGCGATGTAAATTATAAAATTCAGACTTCAAAACTGCTTGCTTTTCAGAAGATCACAGAAGCGTTTCTATGTAAATTTCTTGTCAGTAAGTGCATTACTCATTTGCATTATCATTGATGTTTTACAACATTTACTGATATAATGCTTTATATATGCAGATAGCAATCTTCTTGCTATTCATGTCAAGTGAGTAATTCTTCAACAAAGAGATTTAATATTCATGAAAACTTTGATGTGTAATCTTGAAATTCAGTTGAGTACTCAATGAAAATAGCATTCATGATATCTTCAAGTTGTTTAACATAGCAATACACTTTATGAACTGCATTATTTTTTGCATTATTTCATAACTATGTTATCATACTACATACATTGACAATGCAAAAGCAACTTCAAACGAAATGATATTAAACATTTAAACATTAATAGAACATAAAACATTCTGCAAATTTATCTTGAAAAAATCATCACATTTATCAGAATCATCTTTAAATGATACAATCAATGAAGATCAAAATTGATAGTGCTTAATCTTTAAAAATAGCTATAATTGAATATTAAGAATACAGAAGAAGATTGATACAAAAGCTTTTATTTATGTAATGTTCAGAGACTGCGCTAGACTTGAAAGAAATGTGTTTGTGACATGAGAAGAATGTGATGTAGATGAACAAAATGTTGTTGAAAGAAAAGAATGTTGAAAAAGAAAAAGAGATTGAGTCATATCTGAGTCAAACCTGAGTCAGATCTAGGTCAGATCTCGACTAAATCATTGACTAGTTCTAATCATTACGCAGAAAACTCGCTAGCGTTCACTATAAATTGATTAAAGCTTCAGCCTTGTTCAGTCTTGATACGCTTGTAACAAAGATGATGAATCATTTATTGAAACAATAATACTTCTTATGTTTTACAGCATTTAAAAGACTTAAAGCATAGTTCTTGATCAAGAAACAGATTGACTCTATGAGTTAAATAAATAACAAGAAGACGAAATCAAAAAGTTGAAAACTAAACTTCAAGCTAAAGAAAACACTTCTTCTGATTTCATTTACTCTGAGCGTTCTAGATTTCAAAAAATATTTGATTCTTCGCTGTTTACTGATGAAAAGAACTCTACTTGAAAGAACTGATACGGAAAAATTTAGAATAAACTAGAGATTAACGTCAATCTTTTTTCTAATGAACAAGTCAAATTGAGCTATATACATTCTAGATTATTCAATGATGCAGCTGAGATTACTCAAGCTAAACATGAACATGACTATGTCAATCTTTATCAAATCATCGATGATCTTTTGAAAGAGCTAGCTCAGTTGTTTAATGATTCAGATAAGAAAGTCAACTTTCGTAGAAAATACTACAACTTGATTCAAGAATTCAAGAAATTCAATGAATTTTATATTCAGTTTCAACGTTTATCTTTTTATTTAGACTATCATGAGAAGTAACTGATTGCTGATCTGAAAGATAAAATAAATTTTCGTCTTCAATTCATTTGAGTAGATCAACTAGTTCAATCTGATTCACTAAAAGAAATTCATTTCTATCTGATTCATTTGAATAATGATCAGTAAGTCATTTGAAAGATCGAGAACAAGATCAAATGCATCAATAATCTTTTTAAGACTATCTTTTATAAAGTGACTATTGTCACTCAGTCAGTTGATCACTTGAAGTCTGATCAGCTAAAGTCACATGACGCGATTTTAACTAACGTCAAAGAAGCAGACATTTTAGTCAAAAGCTGTTTCATATATTATAAATCAGATCATAGCTCTAAAGAGTGTCTTGATCGATTTACTAGAATCAATGCAGTGAATAATGAATATGATCGCTTTGATTTCAATTCAAATTTTGATTCAAAAATCTAGTCATCTCTTCAAAAGTCATCAAAGAAATAGAGATTATATCTTTGTACAAACTAGATAAAATTCTATTGAAAGAAAATTACTTTGAAAAATTGTTTTTAATTAATATTCATCTCATCTCTCAGAATTAATCTTTCAGTCTTCGTTCTTTAATAGACAGTGATTCAGTCATTTACAAAATCATACATTCTAATTTAGTTGATAAAGTATGCGAGAAACTGAAAATTTAATCTATATCACTGACAAAAAAGAAGCTAATAAGAGATTATGATGAGAAGATATTTAAGAAGATCATCACTCATAAAATTCTACTCAATCTCATCATTGAAAGTCATAAGAAATTAACTGTATCAATGCTGATAGTTGATATTGATCATCATGAAGTCATATTGAGTAAATTCTAAATGAATAAAAACGAAATATTATTAAATATGCAAAATGACGTCATTGTTTTTTTGAATCAATTGAATACTTTTATTTCGGTTTTTTTGATCTTTCTTAATTCAAAGCACTTAAGTTGATCATGATCAACTTCGTCTTTTTTAATCACTCAGACTAAGATTTTTATGATGCTTAAATAACTCGTTCAAGAAAAGTCATTCTTGATTCAAAGCATAAACGCAGCTTCGTTCAAAACACTGTTGAATCATTCAAAGAGAAACAAGATTGAAGTCTTTGCTTTATTCATGATAAACATCAATAGAGAAATTACGTACAATACTCAGTGCAATTTGAATGCTTTAAACGTCTCTTTAATTAATGAAATGACTCAGAATTTGAAAGATATTAAAGCGAAGCTGTCATCAAAATATCATGAGTTTCTAAATGTTTTTGATCAAGTTCAATCAGATAAACTATTCTCTCATCGCTTCTATGATCATAAAATTGAACTCATCAATGATTCAATGTCTTTTTGCTGTCGAGCATATTGAATGTTTTCTGTCAAACTTCTGAAAGTAAAGAAGTATCTGAAGAAGAATCTGTCAAAGAAATTCATCACTTTTAGTCAGACTCTTTATTTCTTTCTCGTTTTATTGTTATGAACATGTCTGAATCGATCAAAGTTCATATCTAACTCTAATCAATTCACAATCAGTTTAAGCGAGTTGATTGCAAATTGATTAAAGCAAGTCATGACGTTATGCCTAGTTTGAATCTAGCGCACTTCTATTGAACTCTTAGAGTCACTCTCAGCACTTCTTTTCATTGTTCAGCACTTTCTTCATTCATTTCTTTCATCATTCTTTCAGACAAACACATCTGACATATTACATTACATCTGTATCGAGCCTAGCGCAGTCTCAAGCCATTATTTATAGAAGAGTTCACACTCTTTCTCTTCTGTATTCTTAATGTCTTGTTATAGCTATCTCTAAAGAGCAATACATACATATCAGTCTCAAGCCTCTTTGATTGAATGATCTAGACATGATTTCAACATTACATTAAGAATCTCGTTTATCATATGATACAGATATTCATTACTCGTTCAATATACTCGTTCAGACAGATTGAGTCTAAAGAAATTCATTTATCTGATGATCAACGCAATCAAAAGACAGAACAACACTAGAAGATTTATAAAATTAATAGCAAGACTGATTGAATTGCTAGACGACTTACAGCTCATTAAGTACACATCATTCATCTCGATTAATAGAATCAGCGATAAAGAATCTTCGTTGATTGCTAGAGAATCAAATCAATCAAGAGAATCAATCAATTCTCAAATCAAACAACAAAAATGACTTCATCTTCTACTGTTGAGCATCGCTCTTCGCTCGATCTCTTTCTTTTAAAAACACTCGTTCAATTCAATCTCTTCTTTCTTCTTCATCATGTCTTGTTTCTTCAAAGAGCGTTTCGAAGCTTCATTCTTTATTGTCGAAGATAACGACTCATTCGCTGAAATCATAACATTTTCTATGACTATGAAAGCTTTGAAGAAACGATGCGAAGAGCTAAAAGCTAGGCTACAAGCTAGAAAGATTATCTCGTCATCGTCAATCTACTCTGAGCGTTCTAGATCTCAGAAAATACTCGATTCTTCGTTGTTCACTGATGAAAAGAACTCTATCTGAAAAAACTGATATGAAAAAGTTCAGAACAAGCTAGAAATCAACGTTGATCTCTTTTCAAGTGAATGAGTCAAGCTGAGCTACGTACATTTCAGATTATTTGATGATGCAGCTGAGATCACTCAGTCAAGACGCGAACGTGACTGTTTCAACTCATACAAGATCGTCAATGAGCTTTTGAAAGAGCTAGCTCAGTTGTTCAATGATTCAGATAAAGAAGTCAACTTTTGTAGAAACTACTACAACTTGATTCAAGAACAGAAGAAATTTAGCAAGTTTTATACTCAATTTCAACGACTATTCTTCTATCTAGACTATCAAGAAAAACAGCTGATTGTTGATTTAAAAGATAAAATAAACTTTCAACTTCAATTTACTTGAATAACTCAATTGATTCAACTCAGTACTCTGAAAGAAATTCGTTTCTATCTCATTCGATTGAATAATGATCAACAAGCTATTTAAGAAATCAAGAATAAAGAAGCAATGATCAAAGCTTAAACAACTAAACAGATCATCTTCGCTGAAGAATCAGTCAAAGCTACTCGTAAAATCATAGAAACAAAGATGACTGATCAGTCAAAATCACATGACGCTGTTTTGACTAACGTCAAAGAAAATGACTTACTAATCAAAAACTGATTTCTATGTCATAAGTCTGATCATACTTCTAAAGAGTGCTTGAATAAATCTTTCAGAATTAATGCATTAGATGATGAGTTTGATCATTCTTCGAACTTCAATTCAGAGTCTGATTCAAAAAACTAATCATTTCTTTCAGAATCATTGAAGAGATAGAGATCATTTCTTTGTGCAATCTAATCGACGAAATTTCATCTATTGAAGAGAACTACTTCGAAAAGTCATTTCTAGTTGATGTCACTCTATTCTCGCAAGGCGAATTCTTCAAGCTACAATCTTTGATAAATAGTGACTTGATGATTTACATCTTGATTCATACAAAGCTAGTCAATCAAATATGTCAGAAGCTCGAAATTCAACTCATACAACTAGCTAAAGAGAAGTTAATAAGAGAATATAACGAAAAGCTGACAAAGAAGATCATTACTCATAAAATTCTACTCAATCTCACAGTCGAAAGTCATAAGAAATTGACTGTTTCAATGTTAATAGCTGATATAAATCATCATGACGTCATATTAGAAAAGTTCTGAATGAACA
>JAABUS010003661.1_pt1 | contig 24287 bp, 25 predicted proteins | sample 5560161 | NCBI WGS metagenome assembly JAABUS01 (sample SAMN10711885, study PRJNA513376) | rock metagenome | isolation source: Antarctica rocks | place: Antarctica: Victoria Land, Trio Nunatak nord | collected 2016-01-04
CTTCAACGTTTGTCTCGCCTTGCATATTTCATAGCATTTGTTCAAATTATTCTCTGATAATCGATGCAAATAGCTTTTAAAATAGTCATGTTTCATTTTTAGCTGTATAAACGTTGAAAACGTCAGTCTGTCTATTTTTCGAAGCTTTTTTAGTGATTTGTAACTCAGATTCATTCTCGCTGTGTGCTTCTGATACTGATTTTCTTTTTTGATGCTGTCATTTCATGCAATTAGTCATTGCTCTTTTATCTCTTTGTCTATTTGCTTTTTAATGAAGCTCATCATGAATCAACATGACAGATGATAAAAGTTAAAAAGAAACGTGTCAATCATTTTTCTTGCGTGAATAATGACTCAGATGAGATGTCGCTCGAGCAAAGTTAGAAATGACAAATCAGAAAATGAGATAAACTTTTGATGATTGAAAGCATTCAAAGAGTCTTCTCTTTGCAGAGTCAACAACAGCTACAAATAACTTTATGATAAAACAATCTTTTCTACAAATATTGCAGTACAACATCAGAAAATCATTGAAAATTCAGAAATCATTTCTAATCAACAAAGAAGTTCATGACTTTGACATTGTAATCATACAGAAGCAGAGTTGCAACATTAACGATATTCAATCATTTAACTCAGCTCACAACTTCTTTTATCTAGTGAAAAACACGTCATCACAGTCAAGAACATGCATATATGTGAACAAATGTTTAAGACTCAATCAATGAATGATAGAAACAATTGAGTCAGACATTTGCTTAATCAGAATATTAATTCACAACACAGATGATAAAACACAGATGTTACAACTTATAAATGTTTACAATTTGTGTTCATTGTTCTTTACATTTATAGAGAAATCTTTAATCATTTCTCGCTTGAGCGAGCTACTCAAAGATGACTGTGAACAACTGATCATGAAAGATTTCAATCTACATCATTCTCATTGAGAGAAATGAAGATGCTTCACTCAACATGCAGCAATCAACAGTTTACTTGACATCATTACTAATGCTAAGCTGAAATTATTGCTGAAATCAGACATTATTACTTGCAAGACTTACAATCAGTTTACAACTATTGATTTAGTCTTTAGCAGCGAGAAAATACAGTTCATGACATGCAAGTGCAAAGTACACATCAATCTACATCAAGAGTTGAATCATTTTTTGATTGTCACAAAATTGTGTCTACAAACAACTTCAGTACAATCTTCAACTTGATGACTATGAAAGAAAATGAACACAGAAGCATTGAGCGCGTATCTGCATATGCATCTTTCGTTGAATTATTCTTTGAACAGCAAGATGATGATAAACAAAAGAATGTGCAAAGTTATCAAGATACTACAGAAGATCATTGAGAAATTTATCTTTTTGACAAAGTCATCAAATTGAGCAAAGAACTTCTGAAATTCAAACTGCTCAGAGATAGTAATGAGATCAAGATGATTATAAATTATATGAAAAACATAAAGCACACTAGATGCATGAAATGAATATTTGAAACATAATGATCATAAAAACAAGATTATTCAACAAGCAAAGCGTGCACATTTCAGATCACAAATGCATGAGCTGAGTGATGCACTCAAGTCAATATGATGCTTCGCAAAATGAGACAGAATTGAAAGTCAGCTATTTAAAAAACTTTCTCAGTTTTCATCATTAAAGTGAAGTGACACTGATTAAATGACAATGATGTTCGAGAAAAAAATCAAGATATTGCAAGGAAAATTCTTTCTCTCACTCTCTCAAACAAATATCAATAACATCGCAGACTTATTTATATTCTTGACAATGTCATTTAACTTACACATCTCAAAAGATGAAGTGAAACAGACAATCAAAAGAATAAAAGCAGACAAAGCATCAAATGTTTCAGATATTTTAAACAAAATGTTGTAGACAGATCTTGCAGAACTGACTTCAATATTGATGAGTTTATTCAATGCATGTGTAATACAGAAATATCATTCAAAGCAGTTTAAAAAAGCTTAAATGATAGTACTATGCAAATCAAAAAAGAGCGATTATACTGATTTAAAGACATATTGACTCATTGCTTTGCTTGATATCATGAGCAAAGCTTTGAAGTCAATCATGACTAAAAGATTGAGCAATATAGCTGAGATTTATCACATGCTATCTGATGCTCAAATGAGAGCGAGATGCAAGCAATTTATGATCTCGACATTAAATCTATTAATAGATCAGATTCACACAGTATGAGACTGCAAAATTAAATACGTAGTATTCATGCTAAGTTTAAATATCATCAAAGCATTCAATTGAGTCTTGCATGTCAGACTTCTGCATACTTTGAAAATGAAAAGAACTTCAGACTACATAGTTGAATGAGCATGCAGCTTTCTTGAAAATTGAGAAACATTGCTGAGATTCAACAAGCAAACGAGTGACATGCGTGAGATAAATGCAGACATATTGCAGAGATTTTTCATTTCATCGATTCTCTTTCTATTCTTTAATGCAAGTCTGATTGAAAAGTGCAAAACATTGAAAATTAAGATCAAAGTGCTTAACTTTATAAACGACATTAACATTCTAACATACAATAAATTCATTGAAGAAATCTGCAGAACATTGAGCAGAGCACATGATGTTTGCACAAAATGAGTTCACATTCATGATGCAACATTCACATCAGAAAAGTATGAATTTACACACTTCATCAGAAAATCAAAGAGATTTAACATGATAACTAGCATATAAATAGAAAGCTCAGTTATTAAGTTGAAATCAGACATGCAAGTTCTAAAAGTACAACTGAACATGAAATTGCAATGAGACGCGTATCTTCATCAAATCGAAGTGAATCACGTCACATGAATGCTAGCACTTAGTCAATTCAAAGTCTTTACATGAAAGATAATCTTCACAAAAGCAAGACAAATATACTCAGCAGTAGTAAAATCAGAAATTGCATTTGAAGCATCAGTTTGACATCAGCGAGAAAAAGAGAGAAAACTGTCAAACAAACAATGCAGACTTGAAACACTACAGAATCAAACTCTGCATCACGTTGCAAAAATGTTCAAAAAAGTAAGCATCAAGACTTTAAAAGCAGAAATGTATATAAGCTCGCTGCATGTTCATTTGAACATGCTGCAAGACAAGATCACGTTACGCAGTTGAATCAACAATTGTATGCAGAAAATTAAATAAGCATGTAAACTGATACACGCTTATTTGATGAGAATCAACTGCATCATTTCTTGCTTTCTTGTCATCAAGAAAGTGATGCTTCTGAACAACTTAATTCAAGAAAATGCAAAAATACAGTCAAGATGCAAGCGATTAGCTTTCGCTGCAACGATTTCAACTAGTGACAGCATTGCAATAGCGCAGTATCACAGAAGTAAATGAAAGCAATGATGAGAAAAATATAGAAAATGCATTGCAGATGTTCACATTATCTCGACACAAAGATCACATCTGTTCAACAAGATGATAAAGATGTGAAATGATTTTCAGAAGATTGAAAGTACTTTCATCATTCATATCAGAATTGAATGCATAAATCTGAATGTTTATCTACACTTCAAAAACATTTCAGATGCAGATAGCATGTAATGCAACTGCAACTGAAATCATCAGACAACAAAATATGTATTTATGCACTGCTTGAACTGATTGCATCTGCGATCAAGAATGTTACAAAACGTCGACTTTTTGAACTATTAAAGAATCATTGCTATCACGAAGAGTCTTAAAGCAGCTGCAAGAATGATGATGAAAACGAAGCTTTTAAAGCAATTTAAAGTGACTGAGTCACTCATTCTCTAACATGCAATCAACGTGAACTAATTTGATACAAAGTCTCATAATGATAGTTTCGACTGCGCAAAGCAGTTGTATAGACAGCGAGTGATTTTCTATTTCAGAGAGTTTTGTTCACTCGATATAAATAGCATAGAGTCTCTCATGAGTCGACTTAATCAATGTCACAAAAGTGTATGAATTTATTATTAGTTGAAATGCAAATGTCAAAAATCTAAACATTGAATCATGAATGTTTGGCAAATATATTATATAAGTATACTCATTGTGACACAAAAATCTTCATTACTTGCACAGTAAGCACACTTCTTGTACATTGTCTTTCTTTGAAAGATGACATCATACAATGATGCTTTATTTTTGATGTATAGAACTTAAACACACTTTATACAAATCATTTTATTTAAAACTTTGAAATCAGCAACACTTTTTTCACTTATTTTAATCATTGACAGCTGAAAAGCATCAGTAACAACATCAAGAAGTTGAATAAGTGAATCTCATCATTATTTTTCAATTTCGCAAAGTCTGTGAGTTCAACAAGATCATTGACGAAGCATTAATGATCATTTCTTTCTTCATTGTCTTTTGAATTTTCTCTTCAATAGCGAAAATGTATTCAAAAGTTTGAATAATAAAAGTGATGAGCTTTTAATCAGAATTTGATGATGTTTGCATCATCACAAGCAATTCAGCATCAGCAGCATGATGATCATCACATCTGATCAATGTCTTTTAAGTAGATTTACAATACTGTTAGTTGCAATAATAGTCATGAAACTTCAAGTGTGACATCACTTACTTTTGCAATGATCTTGACTCAATCATCAATCAACTTCATCATTTTATGACTTTCTTTGAGCATCACTGCATGTTCATGATTCATAATCTAGATTTTTTACTCTTACAATACAGATATACTCAAAGTTTATCAAAAGTAATCATATAATGATAAAAGTATGATCATGATTGAAAAAAAATGAAGTTGAAGAAAATGAAAAGTTGAGAAAAATTGAAAGAGCGATAAACAAACAACAATTGTTATTCACTCTGATTTACATTTTATCATCTCAATCACATTATTTACTTGAAAGATAAACAATATCTATGTACTATCTACACGTCATCATTGCTGTCATCTACATTAACTACACATCACATATACTATTTATAATGTCATCTATACGCATTATAATTGAAGATGAATCATTATTCAATTGAAAGTTTCTTTTTTTCTTGTTTTCTCACAGTGTCATGATTCTAGTCTTGTCAGACTCAATTTTCTAGTCTTGTCAGATTTATTCTTGTCAGACTCAGTCTTTTAGTCTTGTCAGATTTATTCTCACTTCATCATCTTGACTAGTCTTTATTGAGTCTAACGTTGACTGAGAAACATACATATGTAGTCAGCTTCTTTTCTGTAACTATCTTTCTTTCTTAGCATTTATCTTCTAGTTAAATGACACTTCTATCTGACTCGCTCTAGACAGACTTCTAACATTAGATAAATGCTCATCATTTACTTTGCTATTGATGAATAAACGATATGAAACAATTTATTCAGTAAGAAAAATTTGCAAGAAATTCTTCAAATTTGCATCATCATTTTAAATTGCAAGAGATTCTTTGATTCTACACTCATTTTCATCATTCTATTCGCAAGAAATTCTTCAAATAAAGTACTCAATTATTATTTGAAATTCACAAGAAATTCTTTGAATTTTCACTCATCAAAAACATCAATTCAAAACATCAATTTCTCATTTACTCTTATTTTAACAACTTTTATCTTCTTTCATCATGACATGTGACATCAAGTCAGTTGAGTTTTGAACAACTCATCTGCTTAGAAGCATTGTCAATAAAAGAGTTTCACTTCTACTCATTAATGCTTCAGTCAAAGTTGAGAAAACTGTCATTTCATGAAACATAAACATTGAAGAACAACTGTTTCATTGAATCAGCAATCAACTCAATAAAGTCATTAATATGCTGAATGAGCTTTGAAGTCAGCAAGACTTGACTTTACAACTCAATGAACATTGATTTCTCATACAAGAAGATCACAAAAAGAGAGTGAAACAATTAAAAGTCACTTTTGATAAGAATGATGAGTTAGAGAAAAAGATCAATCAGCTACAAGGCGAGCAATTAAACTTTAGAGCGAAACAACATCAAGCTGATCAATTTATGCTTCGTCAAGATACTCAGTCAGCTGAGCAATGAGTCAATCAGAAAGAAGTTCGCTCTCAACGAGAATCTTCTACTTTATCTGATAACAAGAATGATCATCACAAGTTCATCAAGCTTTTGAATTCACTCATCTTCATTGAAACAGATGATTCTATTGAAAAGACATGAAACATTAAAATAGTTGACAAGCTTGATGTCAACGCGAATCATTATTCTACTGAAAAGATTCATACTGTTTATGTGATTTTCAGACTAGAAGATGTTGCTGATCAGCAAATTTATGCAAAGCATCATGTTGATGCTTTCTCATTCTATCAGTCACTATCAGAGCTACTGAAACATTTGAAAGAAATTTACGAAGATCAGAATTTGATTCAAAAGTGTCGTTGCAAATACATCATTCTGAAGCAGCTCAACAAGCTCTTCAGCTTTTTCTATTCAGAATTCACTAAAATATTCAGCTTTCTGAACTACAATGATATTATTTTGATGAACAACATTCAGAATAAAATCAACAATTATTTTCAAAACGCGTTATCAGTTTGTCTCATAAAGTTTAGCTCACTTGATAAGCTCAAAATCTTTCTTCAAGATGTGAATAACAAACAACAAGTCAATTATCAGCTACGTGATGAGCAATGAACAGTTAAATTGATAGCAGCTTCAAAAAAACGTTTTGTTTCTTCGTTGACATCAACTTCAGCCTCAACTACTAACTATGTTTAACTCATTAATTTTTTCATTCTTGAATCTGAATGATCAAGAATGTCAATCATCTGCTTCAACTGCAAAGTATCAAGTCATCTTTCAAAGAACTGCTCTCAGCTGAAGACTAGTACTTCAACATCTCGTGCATTTATTTCTTGTTTCAATGAGATCATCATGTCAAAAGAAGAGAAGAAATTATTTACAGAGAAATTGAAGAATGAGACAAAAAACTAGTGACTTTCATCAAAGACGTGATGAAAGATGTGTTAATTTCTTCAACAACAAGCAGCTTAAATGATCTTTTTGCTTCGAAATCTTTGACTATTGAATGTGTACTATCTAGCAATGAAATTAGTTACTCATTAAAGTCATTGATTGACACTGAAGCAGCTGACTATTCATTCATTGATGAATTAATCATGCAGAATGTTTGTGATCATTTGCAAATCAAATCTTTATCTTTAATCAAGTTCAAATCAATAAGAAAATTCGATGATCATTATGCAAAAAAGCTCATTATTCATGCAATTTATTCAAATCTAACTGTTCAAGATTATATGAAACGTTTCGTCTTTATGCTGATCACTCGATTAAATTAACATCAGATGATTCTTGAAAAAATATGAATGAACAAGATCAAAATGACTATTGATATGAAAGATGATCATCTTCAATTTTCTAGTTTCAAAGCTCATATCAAAGCTTCTATCAAAGCTCATTTGACTGTTTTTTCGAGCAAGAAAATCGCGATAGAACAGAAGAGTTTAATCTTTACTCAAATACTAAGAAGATTTATCTTTTCTGTTATCACTCAACTTAGCGAGAAGTCATTTTCATTCAATAAAATCGTGAAATCATTTAATTTAATTAACTTTGCTTCGTCTTTTGATTCAATGAATATAGCAATGATAGAGACTGCAGCATATAAATCACTAGTCAAATGATTGAATGTGACTACTTTTGTAATCATCATCACGAAAATTGATCGACTTCTAAAAACAGCTAGAAATCAACTCAAAGATGTAAATCTACAAGAGCTTTCATCTGAAAAGATCTTGAAAGAAGTCAAAGCTAAGCTTTCTTTGAAATATCATGACTATCTAGACATGTTTGATTGAGCAATAACTGATCAACTATTTTCTCATCATCTCTATGATCATAAAATTGAGTTGATCGACGAGAAAACATCTTCTTGAAGTCGTCTCTATCATATGTCTGACTACAAGCTTCAAAAGATGAAGAATTATCTGATTAAGCATCTGAATAAAGACTTTATATCTTTTAGCTCAGCTTCATATGCTTCGCTCATACTATTCATTGAAAAGAAAGATGATAGCTTGCGTTTCTGCGTTGATTACAGAAAGCTTAATGCTTTAATCAAACGAAATCACTACTCTTTGTCATTAATAGACGAGACTTTCACTTGTATATAAGAAAGCAAGTATCTGATTTGATTAAACATCATTATTACGTTCAACAAACTACGCATGCACTCAGATAGTGAAGATTTGACTATATTTATCACTTCTTTTGATTTCTACAGATATCATGTGATGTCTTTCAAATTAATCAACGACTTGACTTTCTATCAACACTATATGAACGACGTGTTATTTGACTATCTTCATCAATTTTGTCAGATTTATCTAGATGACATTATCATCTACAGCAAAACATTGAAGAAACATAAGCAACATGTATGATTAGTTCTACATAGACTACAAGAGACTGATCTTCAGATGAATATAAATAAATGCAAGTTTCATGTTCAGAAGATTTTCTTTCTGAAACTATTGCTATTCATTGAAGAACTAAAGATGAACTTCAGAAAAGTATAAGCAGTAGTTGAATGATCTACTTCTACAAATCTCACTCAGATGCAGTTCTTCGTTAACTTCTGCAATTTCTATCAACGTTTTATAAAGAACTTTTCGAAGATTCTTCATTCTCTGATTCAATTAATTCAAAAAGAAATGATATTTGAATGAGATTAAGCTTGTCAAACAATCTTTGATCATATGAAGAAATGAATGATTGAAGTCTTTATTCTTCGTCATTTTGATCAGAATAGAAAGACTATTCTTGAAACAGACTCATTCAACTACGTCAACAATGACATACTTTCTCAATATGATGATGAAGAAACATTGCATTTGATGATCTACTACAGCAAGAATTTGAGTCTCACTGAGTGCAATTACAAAATCTATGACAAGAAATTACTAGCAATCATTCATGTCTTCAAGCATTGATGATCTGAGCTGAAATTAACTGAGTTATTCATTAAGATGTTCACTGATCATCAAGCTTTAACATCATTAATGAAAGATAAAGAGCTAAGTAAATGTTAAATGCGCTGAGTACAAAAGCTCATTGACTTCAACTTCAAAATCATGTATCGCTCAGATAAATAAAACATCAAAGTCAATGCATTAACTCGTCAAGTCGATTCAATTTCTAAAAGTCTCAAGAATGAATGATGTTGCTATCAGCAAACTACAATTCTCACGTTGAATTGAATGAAAATTGCTGATTTAAAAGAGAAAGAGAATGATGAATCAATTTATTGATTGATTCTAGAAGCTAACAGAATCAACGAGAATTATATTCTACTTCATGAAGTTGTATTAAAAGATGAAGCTCAATATGAAGATATTAAATTAAGAAATTGTCGAGTTCAGAACGAAATATTATATCAAAGTGATCTTCTATGAATTTTCTTCAATGAGCATCTTCAAATGAAGTTAATTTAAAAAGTTTATGTGTTACGAGCGTATCAAGACTGATTAGAGCTAGTCAACGATCTAGTCGAGATCTGATCTAGATCTGACTCAGATTTGACTCAGATATGACTCAACATTCTTTTTCTTTCTCAATACTCTTTTCTTTCATCAACATCTTGTTCATCTACATCATCTTCTTTTCATGTTATAAACACATCTCTTTCAAGTCTAGCGCAGTCTCTGAACATTACATAAATAGAAGCTTTTGTATCAATCTTCTTCTGTATTCTTAATATTCAGTTATAGCTATCTTTAAAGATCAAGCACTATCAACTCTGATCTTCATTGATTGTATCATTTAGACATGATTCTGACATTATATTAAGAATTCATTAATCACATGATACTGATCTCATTACTCATTCAACATACTTGTTTAGACAGAACGAGTCTAAAGAAATTCATTTACCTGATGATCAATAACAATCGAAAGACAGAACAACACTAAAAGATTGAATAGAATCAACGACAAGACTGTTTGAATTGCTAGACTACTTATTGCTCATTAAGTATGCAAAGTTCACTCAATTATGAGAATCATGATAAAGAATCTTCGTGAATTGCTCAAGAATCAATCAAATCACTTAACAAACAAATCTCATCTTCTTTGTTGAAGATTGAATCTCATCTCATACATCTTTCTTCTTCAATCATCAAGCATTATCATTCGTTCAATTCTCTTTCAAACAAACCTCATCATGTTTAGTCGTTCGTTTACTGAAGAGTGTTCTGAGAAATTTCAAACTCGTTTCTCTCAAATCTTTGATGCTGATTCATCGAAATCACGAACGAAATCATCAAGTGCTGCGTCATTCATTCATGAAGATGACGAATTATTCGCTGAAATGATAATACTTCTCGTGTTTTACGAAATCTGAAAGACTCAAAGTCTAGTTCTTGATAAAGAAACAGATCAACTCTACGAGTTAAATAAACAACAAGAAGATGAAATCAAAGAGTTGAAAACAAGACTTCAAACTAAAGAAAACACTTCTTCTGATTTCATCTACTCTGAACGTTCTAGATCTCAAAAAATACCTGATTCTTCGCTGTTTACTGATGAAAAGAATTCTACTTGAGAGAACTGATACGGAAAAATTCAGAATAAACTAAAGATCAATGTCGATCTCTTTTCTAATGAATGAGTCAAATTGAGCTATGTACATTCTAGATTATTCGATGACGCAGCAGAGATCACTCAAGCTAGATGCAAACGTGATTGTGTCAATCTTTATAAAATCGTTGAAGATCTTTTGAAAGAGTTAGCTTAGTTGTTTAATGATTCGAATAAGAAAGTCAACTTTCATAGAAAATACTACAACTTGATTCAAGAATCAAAGAAATTCAGCGAGTTCTATACTCAGTTTCAACGACTATTTTTCTATCTAGACTATCACGAAAAGCAACTGATCGTTGATCTGAAAGATAAAATACACTCTCGTCTTTGATTCATTTGAGTAGATCAACTAGTTCAATCTGATTCTCTAAAAGAAATTCGTTTCTATCTGATTCATTTGAATAATGATCAGCGAGTCATTCAAGAGATCAAGAACAAGCTCAAACGCGTCAACGACGTTTCAAAGACTATCTTTTATAGAGCGACTGTTATCACTCAATCAGTCGATCACTTGAAGTCTGATCATTTAAAGTCGCGCGACGCGATTTTAACTAACGTCAAAAAAGCAGACATTTTAGTCGAAAGCTGTTTTGTATATCATAAATCAGGTCATAGTTCTAAGAAGTGTCTCGATTAATCTACTAGAATCAGTGCAGTGAACAAAGAATATGATCGCTTTGATTTCAATTCAAATTTCGATTCAAAAAACTAGTCATCTCTTCAAAAGTCATCAAAGAAATAGAGATTATATCTTTGTGCAAACTAGACGAAATTCTATCGAAAAAGAATTACTTTGAAAAGTCGTTTCTAATTGACGCTCATCTCATCTCTCAGAAATGATCTTTCAGCCTTCGTCTTCTAATAGACAGTGATTCAGTCATCTACATGATCATACATTTCAATCTAGTCAATAAAGTATGCGAGAAACTGAAAATTCAATTTATATCACTGACAAAAAAGAAGCTAATAAGAGATTATGATGAGAAGATATTTAAGAAGACAATCACTCATAAAATCGAGCTCACTAGTGATTCAACGCTTTCTCGCTGCTGAGCATATCAAATGTTCTCTGTCAAACTTCTGAAAGTAAAGAAGTATCTAAATGAGAATCTGTCAAAGAAATTCATCACTCTCAGTCAGACTCTTTATTTCTCTTCGATTCTATTCATTCTCAAAGCAAATAAAGATCTTCAATTCTGCGTGAACTATCAAAAGCTAAATGTCATTTTCAAAAGAAATAGATATTCTTTATTGTTGATAAACGAGATTATTGATAAAATAATGAGTTGCAAGCATCTGACTAGATTGAACATCATATCAGTATTCAACAAACTTCAAATGCACTTTGATAACGAGAATTACATCACTTTTATCACTGCTTTAAAAGCATATAAATATAAGATGCTATCATTCAAACTGACTAATGAATTGATCTTCTTTCAACAATATATGAATGATGTTTTATGAGACTTTCTGAACGACTTTTGTCAAGTCTATCTAGATGACATTCTCATCTATAGCAAAATGAGAAAGAAACATAGAGATCACGTCAAACTAGTATTGAGATGACTACGCGAAGCTGAACTGCAGATGAATATTCAAAAGTGCAAATTTGATGTAGAAGAGACTGTCTTTCTAGAAGTCATTGTATCAGAACTAGATCTTCATATGAATTTCAGCAAAGTGACAGTTATAGTCAGCTGAATCACTTCGATCAATCTAAAGAAAATTCAGAGCTTCGTGAAATTTGTTAACTTCTATCGTCGTTTCATTAAGAACTTCTTGAAGCTAGTCAAATCATTTACTTAGTTGACTAGAAAAAACACGTCTTTTGTTTGAAACAAGATCTGTGTTCAAGTCTTTGACAATTTAAAGAAACAAGTCAGCTCAATCTCAGTACTTCGTCACTTCAATCTCAAATGACAAGCTATTCTGAAGATTGATGCTTTGAACTATGTAAAAGATGAAATACTATCTCAGTACAATGACAAGAAAGTTCTTCATTCAATGATCTTCTACAGCAAAAGCATGATTCTCGCTGAAATCAATTATCACATCTATGACAAGAAATTGCTAGTCATTATTCAATGCTTCGAACATTGACAATTCAAATTGAAATGCATTGAACTACTCATTCAGATGTTCATTGATCATCAGACTTTGAAGATCTTCATGAAAAACAAACAGTTGAGTCAATGACAAGTCAACTATCTGAACATTCTATTAAAGTTCAACTTTCAGATCATCTTTAAATCAGGTAAAATAAATATTAAAGTCAATGCTTTAATCAGAATGTTTCTAGTAAACATTTCTGAATCAGCTCAGCGTCTTGAAGATCATTTTCAGACTATTCAGATCTTCAATAAAGTCAATGTTCTATCTGTTGAATCGAAAGTAAATCTCTATCAACAAGTATGTATGATTAATTAAACAGATGAGTTTTGCAGTGAATATAGACAAGCTATAAATGAGAACAAACTCAAATTTCATATTACTAAACTGAAGAACTGCGAAATCATTGATGACATTCTATTAAAAAAAGATCTACTGTGAGTTTCTGAGAACATGCACACGAAATTACTACAAGAAGTGCATGATCAATCTTCAATCTCTCACTTCGACAATAAATGAATCATTTATTTAGTTCAGCATTTCTGTTAGAGATCTGTCTAGAGCGAGTCAGATAAAGATGTCATTTAACTAGAAGATAAATGCTAAGAAAGAAAGATAGCTACAGAAAAGAAGCTGACTACATATATGTGTTTCTCAGTCGACGCTAGACTCAATAGAAACTAGTCAAGATGACGAAGCGAGAATAAATCTGACAAGGCTAGAAGACTGAGTCTGACAAGGCTAGAATCGTGACATTATCTTCTTTCTTCGACGATTCATGTTTGCATGAATGTATTTTCTGCTTGATTCTGTTAATTGACTGAATAGTTGAAAGTGCTTCTAGCGCGATTTGTTCGAATATTGAATATGAAAATCATCAACTACCTTCTGAGCGTTCATAAATTCATCGTCATCAGCGTTGTATCAATTGAGATCATTGTCATAGTCATTTCATTTGACTCTATACTGAAGTCGTCTTCAATATCAACGAAAATTCAATATATTGTCGATTTTTCATTCGTCTTCGTCGTTTATCACTATTGACTCGAGAGACGCGTTCTTTTGACCAGGCAAGAAATCGTCGACAACGAGACGAAGCAGATCAGAATGAAATACATCATGAACATGCATAGTCTCTGATAATTTCAGCTTGTATGACGAGTCGACGAGATCTAGATTAGTGAAGAAACTGAGCATTTTGTCGTCTAGCTTTCTGAAAGATCTCGCTGTAACAATGTTTTGTTCGTTCAGAAACATCTTTGATTTGATCTCATAATTGATCTTCTTTCTATGCTTATTAGCTTGATTTATCATTTGTTTCCGTGTTTTGATCAGAGCTTCACGAGCGAAGATTAATGTTTTGTTCATTTGTTCAGATATATTCTTGATTCAATCAATCTGCAAGCGTTCGCGAATGCTTTCATACTCAATGATGTCAGAGTCAAAGCTCATACGAGAATGAAAGTTCTTGTTCATAAAGAAGAGAGTCAAGAAGATGACTGAGAACAAGACGTTATTGTCAACAAACTCGATCATGAGTAGTCACTTAAATCAGTTGTCTTGCATATACAAACAGAAGAATCGAAGATATCTTTCAACGTTCTGATTAACTCGTTCACTTTGATCATCGATCTGAGAGTGATAGACTGTAGAGAGTTGAAGGTTAATGCCTAGTCTTTTGCAAAGCGACTTTCATAAAATGAAGGTAAATTGCAAATCTCGATCAGATACTATGAAGCTTGATAGATCATGAGTTCAATATATTCATTGAATCAGCATTTCAGCTGTCTTTTTGACAGTGATATCTTCATTCTCAGTGATGCAAGAAATATAATGCCTTTCTTTTGACAATCTGCAGATGATTGTCAGAATAGCGTTGTACTCGCTTGAATCAGATAGATCAATAATAAAGTTCATTGCTATGTCTTGTCATCGCTGTTCAGATATCGATAGAGATTGAAGCAAGTTATTTGATTTATTTCTAGATGTCTTTGAATGTTGACATACATAGCAGTTTCAAATATATCGATCTATCGTTTTTCGCATAGAAGATCAATAGTAATTTCGCTTTATGATTTTCACTGTTCTAAGAATTTCAGAATGATCAATCAATGATTGATCATGTATCTCACGAATCAGATTCATTTGTAGAAGCTTGTTGAACGAGACTCATAGCTGATTATCATGATACAAGATTTCATTCTGAATTCAACAATTCTTCAATTTGATATCTTCATATTGTGTCTCGTCTCTTGTTATTGCTTCGCGAAGTAGCGTACAATTCTCGTCAATCTCATTAATCTCAAGAATCTGTTTATAGATTGATTGATCATTATTCTTCTCTAGATCAGCAATCTTCATTTGATTCAATGTCAGAATAGTAGTTCTTTGATATCAAACGCGTTCATCATCGAAATCTCTAGACACGAAGTCAGCTCAACAAGTTAATGCATCGATCTTAATGTTCTGTTTATCAGATTGATACATTATCTTGAAGTTGAAATCAGCTAGCTTCTGAACTCAACGCATCTGACGTCTGCTCAGCTCTTTATCTTTCATTAATGAGATGAGTGCTTGATGATTGATGAACATCTTGATAGAAATGTCAGTTAGCTTCAGTTTGAATCGTCAGTGTTCGAATGCTCAAATGATGATCAGAAGTTCTTTATCATATATCTCGTAGTTGCATTCAGCAGAAAACATGTTCTTGCTATAGAAGATAATTGAATGTAAAACATCTTTGTCATCATATTGAGACAGAACTTCATCGTTGACGTAGTTGAATGAGTTGATTTCAAGAATAGTCTCATGAGTTTGATCAAAGTGACGTAGTACAGAAGTCTCGATCATATGTCTCTTCATATGATTGAAGATGATCTGACAGACTTCATTTCATTCAAATATGATCTTCTTTTGAATGAGTTAAATCATTGAACGAATAATCTTCGAAAAGTTCTTGATGAAGCGTTGATAAAAGTTGCAGAAGTCAATAAAGAACTGCATCTAAGTGAGATTATTGAGTGTAGATCAATCAACAACTGCTTGCATCTTTCGTGAATTCATCTTAAGTTTCTTGATTGACATCAAAAGTTCTAAAAAGATAATTTTCTGAACATGAAACTTGCATTTATTAATGTCTATCTGTAGATCAGCTTCTCGTAGTCTATTCAGAATCAATCATACATGTCGCTTGTGTTTCTTCAAGATCTTGCTGTAGATGATAATGTCATTTAGATAGATCTGACAAAACTGATGTAAATATTCAAACAACACGTCGTTCATATAATGTTGATAAAATGTTGATTCATTGATTAATTTAAAGAGCATTACATGATATTTGTATAAGTCGAAGAAGATAATGAAGATAGTCAAATCTTCGCTATCTGAATGCATGCGTAGCTTGTTGAACGCGACAATGATGTTCAATCAAGTCAGATACTTGCTTTCTTGTATATGAGCGAAAGTCTCGTCTATCAATGACAAAGAATAGTGATTTCGTTTGATCAAAGCATTGAGCTTTCTGTAATCGACGCAGAAACGTAGACTTTCGTCTTTCTTTTCAATGAACAAGATGAGCGAGACGTATGATGCGAAGCTGAAGAAAATGAACTCTTTGTTCAGATGTTTAATCAGATACTTCTTTATCTTCTGAAGCTTATGATCAAACATCTGATATAATCTGCTTCGCAAGAATGTTTCTTCATCGATCAACTCAATTTTGTGATCATAAAAACGATGCAATGATAGCTGATTGATCATTGCTCGATCGAAGATGTCTAGATAGTCGTGATATTCAGAGAGAAGCTTGATCTTGACTTGCTTGAGAACTTCAGTGTGAGAAAGCTCATGCAGATTCACTTCTTCAGACTTGTTTTCAACTGTAGTTATGAGTCGATCGATTTTCAAGATGATAACAGCAAAGATCTTGACGTCTGATTATTTGACTAACATTCTATATGCAGCTGTTTCTATCATGAATATGTTGATTGAACTGAAAGCTGATTTCAGACTGAACGTTGATTTAAAGTTGACGCTAGGCGAAACTGCTTCAAGCGATTTTGACTGTTTAATCATTTTAACGAACTTCTCTTTTGACTGATTGAAAGAGAGTGATTTCTGACTGAGTTGAAAGATAACGAAAGTGAAGAATCTTCTCAGTATATGAGTAGAAGTCAAGCTCTTCTGTTTCGTGATTGTTCTATGACTTGAGAGTAGAACAATTGATTTCTGACTAAAGATGAAATTCGAAAATCGAAGAAAATTGATTTGCATATTTATTACTAGATTGATTTTGTTCATTCATGTTTTTTCAAGAATCATTTGATGTTGATCTAATCAAGTGATTAACATAGAAGCTGTGTCAATCGTATGATCTTGAACAGTCAGATTCAAATAAATGACATGAGTAATGAGTTTCTTAGCATAATGATCGTCAAATTCTCGAATTGACTTCGCTTTAATCAAAGTCAAAGACTTGATTTGCAACTGATCACAAACAATCTGCGCGATCACTTCATCAATGAATGAATAGTCAGCAGCTTCAATGTTTATCAATGACTTCAATGAGTAACTAATTTCATTGCTAGAAAGTATACATTCAGTAATCAAAGATTCAGAAGCAAAAGAATCATCTGACATGCTCATCATTGAAGAAATTAACACATCTTTCATTGCATCTTTGATAAAAGTCTCTAGTTTTTTGTCTCACTATCTTCAAAAGAAGACATTTTCTCATTCTCTTTATTCTTTGAAATGATGATTTCATGTAGACGAAGAATGAAAGTTCAAGAAGCAGAAGTGTTGACTTTGTTCTGAGAGCAGTTCTTTGACAAGTGACTTGAAGTCTTGCAAATATAGCAAACGATAGACAATTTGACTGACTCAGATGTAGAAAAGATAGTCAACTTGACATATTCAATTATCAAAGTCATCACTGCTGACAGAAAAGTAATGCGCTTTTCAGATGTGACGATGACTTTGACGATGATCATGCAACGTTTGCTTCGAAGCTGATAATTGACTCGCTGTTTATTATTCATACTCTGAAGAAAGCTTTTGAAACAATGTAAAGTGATAAAATCTTTTGAGCAAATTGATAAAGCATTCTGCAAGTGATTGTTGATCTTATTCTGAAAATCGTTCATCAAAATGCAATCATCGTATTCTAGATAGCTGAATAGCTTCATAAAGTCGAAGTAGAAGACATTGAAAGACTTTTCTGCTTGTCTCAGAGCGTTGTACTTGCAACGACACTTTTGATTCTTATTCTGATCATCGTATATTTCTTTCAGATGCTTAAATAGCTTGTAGATTGAGATGTAAGAATGCAAAGCATCATGATGACATCAAGCGAAGATATGCTCAGCAGCATCATCTTCTAGTCTAGATATCACATAGACAATACAGATATTTTCATTATTGAAGTGATTGACATTTGTCTGAAGCTTGTCATTCATCTTAATTCTTCAGCTATCTCATGTTGATTCATCTTCATTGATAAATACAGATGAGTTTGAAAACTTGAAAGACTTGTGATGATTATTATTGAATAAAGTGAATGATTCACGTCGAGTATGATTCTCGATAGATTGACGAGATAGAGATTCAGTAGACTGACGAGATCAAAGCTGATTTGCTGAATGCAATACTTCTTTGAGTTTATTCTTGAGATTCAACATCTTTTCTTGATAGCATTTGTTTATCTCTTCTAGAGTGTTTATAATCATCTGTTTGATCTCTAGTTGATTCAATCTCTTGTCATGTTCGACTTGAACAACAATTCACTGCTCATTCAGTTTCAAAGTCATGTCTTGTTGATCTCTTAGCTCAATCAACATCTTGATGATCTTGTTCAACTGATCATGAACTCATTGACGAAGTTGTTGACTTGTGTTGATGTTTTATAAAGTAGTGACATTCTGAGATTCAGCTGAAACATTGAAAGAAATAATGAAAACGCGTCTGCTAGCAATGCTTCTAAGCAGATGAGCTGTTCGTGACTTGACTGATTCAAAGTCGCGTGTCATTGTGAGAAAAATAGATAGATAGATTTAATTGAGTGATTGATTTGATAAATTTAAGTAAATTTGAATGTGTATTTTAATGAAAGTAATTCAAAGAATTTCTTGCGAATTTTCTGAATAAAAGTAGATTATTTCATATCATTTACACGTCGATAGCAGAGTAGTTGATTAGCATTTATCTACTGTTAGAAGTTGATCTAAAGCGAGTCATAAAAGTATCATTTAACTAATAGATAAATGCTAAGAAAGAAAAGTATTTACAGAAAAGAACTTGATTCTTATATGTATGTTTCTCAGCTCTGTGCTAGACTCGATTGAGTTGATATCTTACACATATGATGCAGAATCTCAATAATATCACTTCTAGATCAGAATTTCACTAAACTTGATTAGAATGAAATCAGGCGAAGACTAGATGAAGAATAGACGAAGAATAGACAAAGAATAAACAAAGACTAAAATCGTAACAATCTTTCAGAAATGTTAAAATAATGAAACTCTGCAAAGATTTGAAAGATAAACAGCTGAGTCTTTATCAAATCACTGCAAAAGTGAGTATCTTCTATCATTTTCATTTATCAATCAGCATGAAGCATTTGAATTTGATGTTCAGCTCAAAGTTACTGCAATTGTATTCAGAAAACTTTTTATCAAAACAGCATTCAGAATCACTCAGATCAATCACTATTGAAAATGATGAACATTGAGAAATAAATGATATATTAAACTTCAGATGTTATCAAGATCAAATACAGTACAAAGTTAAATGAACAAATCTAGATAAAAATGATGAATGATACTATGTTGATAAAGAAAAATTCAATGACTCAGAGAAAGTTTTGAATGAATTTCATAAGCTATATTTAAACAAATCGCGCTAAATATCAAAATAACTATCAACAAAAGTGAGCAAAGAAACTACATTCATGCAAACATGAATTTTCAAAGAGAGAGATAATGTTATGAGTGTATCAAGACTGAAGCTCTAATTAATTTGCAATGAACGCTAGTGAGTTCTTTGTGTAATGATTAAGACTAGTCAATGATTTAGTTGAGATCTGATCTAGATCTGATTCAGATTTGACTCAAATATGACTTAATCTTTTTTCTTTTTCAACATTCTTTTCTTTCAACAACATCTTGTTCATCTACATCATATTTTTTCTATGTTACAAACACATTTCTTTTGAATTTAGCACAGTCTCTGAACATTACATAAATAGAAGCTTTTGTATCAATCTTCTTTTATATTTTTAATATTCAGTTATAACTATCTTTAAAAATCAAGCACTATCAACTCTGATCTTCATTGATTGTATCATTTAAACATGATTCTGACACATTCTGAGATCTTGCTGAAGCATTGAAAGAAATAAGAAAAACTTGTTTACTAGCAATGCTTTTAAGCAGATGAACTGTTCATGACTCAACTGATTCAAAGTTGCATGTTGTTATAAGAAAGATAAAAATAAATAAATAAATTTGATAAATTTGAATAAATTTGAATGTGTATTTTAATGAAAGTAATTCAAAGAATTTCTTGCGAATTTTCTGAATAAAAGTAAATTATTTTGTATCATTTACACATTGATAACAAAGTAGTTAATAAGTATTTATTTACTGTTAGAGATCAGCATAAAGTGAGTCATATGAGTATCATTTAACTAATAAATAAATGCTAAGAAAGAAAAGTATTTACAGAAAAGAACTTAATTCTTATATGTGTATTTCTCAGTTCTATGCTAGACTCAATTGAATTAATGTCTTACACATATGATGCAGAGTCTCAATAACATCACTTTTAAATCAGATTTTAGCTAAACTCAATTAGAATGAAATCAGACAAAGACTAAATGAAGAATAAATAAAGATTAGAATCATAATAAGATTCATCAATAACTGTAAAATGATCTAGAATTTTAAAACAATTCTTGCATAAAATCTTAGAATATTTTTTCAATGTTGAAATCATTTGAATAAACTGATTTCAGATGTTGAATTGTTTATTTACTTCAATCTTCTTAGCTTAAAGTGAATTATCTATCTTTCTTTAAATCTTGTTGATGATACTTTCATTAATAAACATTTGTAATCATCATTGTTGAAATTGAGCATTGATATCAGAACTTCACTCAATGTACTGATTATTCTCTCTTAATATTAGAAGAAAAGTATCATGATGAATTCTATTAATTACTTCTTGAAGAGTTCATTTCTTTTCAACGAAAATCTGATTAATGTTTCATGAATCTTGACTTGCAAAGTCATTAAAATGAAGACTATTGAAAGTAAATGAATGAATGATTAAGAAATTAAATTCTTTCTTAATCAAAGATCTTGATAATTTATATGTTTTATTAAAATCAGACATCTTGCAATGTATTTTATTAATAATGCAAACAATGAAAGAATGATAATGAAGAAATGAGAAATAGTTTTCTTTGTTGCACGTAAATCTTTCAAATATAATGATGCAATAAATTCAAAAATAGTAAATCTTAATATTTAACATCATTTTCAATTACTTAATGAGTTGAATTGAGAATTTGAATTCTGACTCAACTCAAAATTAATATCAAGTTGAGTCATGAGATTGATATTGAGTATTCAAGTCAAGTCATGAGATTGATATCAAGTATTCAGACGAGTCAGAAAGTAAATATGAAAACTCAGCTCAACGATCAGTCTAGTTTTTCTTTCATCACATATTTCTCTGCTCAATGAATGATAATCATTAAGCAAGAGAATGCAGTTTTTGACATTATAATCATGAGTATCATGAATGCAAAGAAAACATCTTTTATCTTTGAATCAAAGATTGAATCAAAACATCATTGTATAAAATATCATCAATGAAAAGCAGAGCAAAAATGATGCATCATAATCAAACAGCATAAACACTTTCATTAAGAGTTTACTTAAGCATCACATGCTGAATAGAAGTTATAAATTCATTACTAATAATATAGTGTTAATTTTATTGTTTCAACGATGTGAAGTCATTGTGTAGTCGATGAGCAATTTTCTTCTTCAAAGAATTTTGTTCATTCAATATACATAGCATAGTTTTTCTCATGAGTTGAATTTAAATTAATGTTACAAAAGTATATGAATTACAATTACAATTACATTAAGCAGACATAGTATGAAAGTATATTATAGTAAAGTTAATTATTAAGAAGTTTTCAATAACTTAAGAGAAGAAAACAAGCATAAAGAGTTTGTCAAACATTGTCAAGTCAAGCTCAACATGATAATTACTTATGTTTACGAAGTTTTCATGCACACTGAGTTTTCATGCACGCTAACTATGACTAATTATATTAGTGCTCTTTTTAGCACGCTAAACTCAATACTGTCTAAAACTAATCTTTCTAGATTAGAGTGTGTGAAAACTCAGTGTGCGCAAAAATCTCATGAGTAGTGTGAGCATTTATATGCACAAACTATCGATGTGATTGATCAACGAAAAGATATAAAGCAACGACTTTGATCAGATTACATGTAACGTAGCATATACACAACGTCTAGACAATGTCATAGTCATAGACTGCATGCACTTAATGAAGAAATAAAAAAAATTCATAAGTAGTGTTGTAATCATGACGTAGTCAAGACAAAGTCTTGACAAATCTAGCTCAGATTTAGCTCTATCAATACAGAAAAATGTCAGAAACATTGATTGCAGTTTGTTATAATCATGCACTTCGAATTAGTTTAACATAGATCATGTCAGACTATCATAGACTAGTATAGAGCTGATGTTGACACGCTAGCGACCTAGCGTGTCTTCGTGAGTAAAATTCATGACGTGTTGCATCTTCTTTCTTCTTCAGCTTTGAACTTCTAGTTAGAATACACTCATATGATTCGCTTTATGCAGACTCATAACATTAGTTCAAAGCTCATTAATCTTGCTATTGACGTGTAAACAATATAAAAACAAGTTACATCATTCAAACTTGAATCAGAATCGAAATTAGAAAATTGAGTTCAGAAAACTTGTTAGAAATCAAGAAATTTCTAGAACAGAACAGAAGAACATGAACACATTGCTCTAGACTAACTCTTTACTGAGCTTATCATCAGAACAGAAGAACAGAAGAATATGAACATGTTGTTCTAGAACTGAAATCAGAAATTTCAGTTGAATTTCAATCAGCAATTTTCTACTCACACAATGACTGAAGCACAGAATTAGAATCAGAATCAATGAGCACGACTCGTTATGAAACTTAAGATGCTGAAAAAGAATCACTTCTATCACAGAATTGAACAGCATCAGAAGAAGAAGACATGAATGCGTCATTGAATATTGAAGAAGAGAACATGAACATGTTGTTTTTTGATCACAAAATGATCAAGATCAGCATCAACACTGAATTGAATGTTTGAATAAGCACTCATGAAGCAGACAATCTTGTTACGTTTATCAAGTACATGTATCAACAGCATGACATCGAAATTGAGATTCACAATGACATGATTCAGATGTTAAATAATGTCAACAAGATCAATATTGAATTGAAAGCTATCAACATTGAGTTGAAAGTTACGCAGATAACATTGAACGCTGTTTGAATGCATTTACAGAAAGAGATAAAGAAAAAGAACGTGATTATACATCATTTAGAAGCGACATCAAGTCGACTAAGCACTTTAATTTCAAAAGATCAATTCTCGAAGTTGATCAAGCTATCTGACTCATCTTTGTTCAAAGATTCAAAGCAGAATGTGAATAATTGATTGTTTTGAATGCAAAACAAGCTGAAAACAAACAAGAATCATTTTTCTATTGAAGAAATGAAGATTGCATATGTGAAAAGTTGAGTCAGTGAAACGATGATCAAACACATAGCACTCAGAATGAGAAACATGATCATGAACTTATTTCTTGAAGCAGAAGAGATACTGTCAATCATAAATAAGATGTACGATGATTTCAATCAACATCACATGACTCAACGACAGTTCTTGAAGCTGTATCAAAACAAGATCTTCTTTCATGAATTTTGAATGAAATTTCAGAGACTTAGTGCAAAACTAGAATACAATAATGAAACTCTACTAAATGATCTTCAGTATAAGATTAGCTCAGATCTTCAGCGAGTCATGATTAATGAATGAACTATGAATTTGAATGAATTCGTTAACATTTGCATGCAAGTCAACGTTCGATTGACGAAATTAAATGCTTGATCAGTTCTCAAGACATCAACGACTCAAGTTGCTCATTCTATCGCTAGCATCTCAACGATGATCACTACTGCAATCTCAGCTTCAATCTTTGCATGAAAGAAACTCAGAATATTGAACGTTGATTCTGCTAGAAAGAAGTTGTTTAAAAAAGAACTCTGCTTCAAATGCAAGAAGTTAAAACATAAAGCATGCAACTGTCTTAAATCAGCTCAGATGCACGAAATCGCAGCGAATTTGAAAAACGACTTGTTCTCGTCAAAGTAGTGACTGAGAGCGATATACTCATATTTTGCTTCATCAGCATGTCTGATGATTCATTTGATTTCAAGTCATTCACTGTTGACATCATCTT
>JAABUS010003663.1_pt1 | contig 24267 bp, 5 predicted proteins | sample 5560161 | NCBI WGS metagenome assembly JAABUS01 (sample SAMN10711885, study PRJNA513376) | rock metagenome | isolation source: Antarctica rocks | place: Antarctica: Victoria Land, Trio Nunatak nord | collected 2016-01-04
ATTATCTTTATTTTTTTATTTTCTTCCGATAATTAACTATTAATCTAAAGAGTAAGTTTATTCTAAAGTATTAATAATAATTTAATATTTAACGGCGATACTTCTTTATAATTAAAATACCGCGACGGTATATTGATAAGATTTAGTTTTCTAGTATAATAAAAGATTTTAAAGTTATAAATAATTAATTTAAATACTTAACGGGCCTATTTAAAGTTTAGCTCCTTTTATTTTATAAAACTTTTTAAATTATTATAATTAATTTAGATTTTAATATAATAAGGGCTACTTTTTAAATAGTATTATTATTATTTTATTATTATTATAATAACGAGTAATTCTTAATTATAAGTTTTATAGTTTTATTTTAAAGGATTTAATTTCCGCGACTAGAATATTATAGAGTATTAATAACTATCTTTATTCTATTATAATAATATAAAATTAAAATTAAAATTAGAAGTATCCGTCTCTATATATAATTATTTAATTAGATTATAATAACGTAGAAAAGGCGCGTTTACGAATATATTTTATAAGATTTAAAACGTTTCCGTAGCGCCGTTTATTTATTTTAATAAATTTATTTTCTTATTTATTTTACTACCTTTAAATAAATTAATAAATAGTATAGTTATATTAAAATAACTATAAATAAACTACTTATAGAAGTTAGCGAAGCCTAAAAAAACTTATATTTCCCGATAAGTTTTTAATTAAGGTTATTTCTTAATAGTTTTAATATATTCCGGGTCTATAATTACTTTATTAATAAATATAATAAAATTTAAAAACTCGATTATTTCGGTATTAAATTAATATTTCTTAAGGTTAATAAATAGCTAGAATTAATATAATCGTTTAAATATTTATTTAATATACTATTAATACTCCGCCGGATTAATACTATAAATTAGGATATTATCTAGATATATTATATACGTTATATTTATTAAATTTATAAATATATAGTTAATATAAGTTTAAAATATCGCCGGTGTATTAGCGAGCTTAAAAGGTATAACTAAATATTCGAAGTAACTATAACGAGTTCGGAAGATAATTTTTTATTTTTTATTTTTCTTAATTTAAATCCTATAATAAATATCTTTAAAGTCTAATTTTATAAAGATTTTAGAACTATATAAACGATTTAATATCTCGGTAATTAAAGATAGCGGGTATTAATTTTTAATAATTATTATATTTAAATTTTAATAATTAATATAAAGATATAGTTTATTATTATTTTTAAATATAAAAAGAATAAATACTCCGATTAAAAAAGTTAAATAACGGATCTAGCCTTTATAAAATAAAGATTCTAAATAATATTATAACTCCGATAATTTAATTTAAAATAAGTTATAAAGAGGCTTATAAAGTAGTTCTTTATTAATTTTTATTTTAATAATATAATCTCTTTATTTAAAAATAAATAAGGTATTAATTTTTTTATTAAAAAAAGAATTATAAAATCTTATAAATTCTTTAGGAATCTTTAGGTTAAGAAGTTCTTCCTATTTACTTTATACTACCGTAGTATATTATAATATTAAAGGTATATACTAATAGGTTAAAAGAGCGGCGCGAGGTATTCGGGCCAACGCTAAAATACCCTTATTATAGTACTTAAACTAGAACGCACTATAGTGTTATATATATATAACCGCGAATATATTCGGTTTATTTTTAAAATTACTAGTGAATTTAGCCGGTTCCTTAATTTATAAATTACTAGAATTAATTTTAAACCGCTATTAATCCGCTTTAAAATTAATTAATATTTTTAATTAATATAATTTAAATATATCTAGAATAACGTTTAAATCTTTAAAGTTTATAATATAAAATAAAGTATTATATTTATACCCTTAACCTTAACTATCGACTATTTAATAATTTAATTAATATATATTATAATAATATATACTTTATTTATTAATTACTTTAACTAGTAGTAAATTAGTATTATAAAGTTCTAAATTATTTTTAATAATAAATTAATTTATACTTTAGAGTTAATTAAGGTAATAAACTATTTAATTTTATTTTAAAGAATAATCTAACCTTTAAAAAGAATAAAAGAATATATTTTTATTAATTATTTTTCTTACTTTTCTTCCGAGGCGTAAATTAGACTTAATTATTTTTTATTAATACCGCGCCGATATATATAATTAGTTTATTTATATCGGGATATTTAGATTTAATATAGTCTTCTATTCTATAATATTAATAAATAATCTTATTATACGAAGAATTAATAGTATTAATTTTATATTTATTATCTTTCTCCTTTAAATATACCTATTTAATACTATCGCCGGTATTAAATTTAATAATTCGGTTTATTATAGATTTTTCTTTATTAGAGTTCTTTAATTAAGAACCCGAATTAGAATTAAAACTATTATTTATTAACTATATATACTTTAGATTCTTTTTTTATATAATAATTTAAATAAGAATTTCTTCCCTTTAAATAAATATACTACCGGTATTAAGAATCTTATTTTTAAATTTAGATTTAAATTTAGTTAAAAAGAAATTTACTTTATACTCCTCTAAAAACGGGGGTAATTAAATCTTTATCTCTTTAAAATAGGCCTTAAATAACGATATCTTTTAAATAAACTATTATTTAACTTCCTCCTACTTTTTATAAATAAAGAGATAATAGTTAATTAAATTTATTATTAAATTAAGAAGGAACTTCTTAAAAAAACTAAATATAATATTAATTAAACTATATAAATTATAGTACCTATATTATTACGTTAAAGGGCTACTTTTTAACGAGTTTATATAATATATAATCTTTAAATAGTCGGTAGTAAAATATTTAAAACTAATTAAAAATTTAATATTTATATCGCGGAATTAATATAAATACTTGTCTTCGCTCGTACCTTTATAAGAATATATTTTATTAAAGTATAGTATTTTCGCCTTAATAAAAATATCTCTACTAAATATAATTAAACTTATTATTATTCCACTAGTAAATATAATAATTAAAGGACCTTTATTATAAATAACTAATTTCGCTAGCGCTCCGCTAGCGAGTATAAAAATAATAGGATTATATAGTCTTTAATTTTTAATTTATAATAGTCTTAACTTTTATTATTATTTAAAGCGACGATTTTCTTTTTTAATAATTTTAAATTATATATTTAAAGTCTTTTTAAAAGTAATAATATCTTTAAATTCATTATTATCTTTACGGCGGGGGTCGTCGGAGGGGGGTTAATTAATATTATTATTATTTAATTCTTCTAGACGTCCCGAGGTTAAATTTAATATTATAATAATAATAGGGGTTTTTTTTAGAAAGAAGGAGAGATTAGAATTATAATATCTAAAGCCGCTAGCGTAGAGCTAGTAATTTAGTAATAATATAAAAAATATAAAATAATTATAGGGTTTATTATTAAATAATTCTTAAATCTTAAATTTAATAATAGAACTAATCTCTAAAGATTCTAATAATACGGGGGAATATTAACTCGATATAGAATTATTAAAAATTAAAACCCCGCGATACTAAAGCCAGAACTCTATATCGATAAATAATAATATTATAGAGGTAGCGGGGCGTAGGAATATATATTATATTAACGCCTTTAACGGGGCGTAAATATATATAATATATTATTACTTTATATATTCCCTCTAGAGATCTCTACGTTAATCCGAAGTATAGTTATAAATACCTTTATAATTTAAATATAAAAACTCCGAGAAGGCTTAAATATTAAAGCTCTCCGTTTAATACTTTAATATAACGTCGATAGAATCTAGATTAATATTTATAGAGAGGAGTATTAAAGATTAAAGAATAATAAATTTTATATTAATATAAAATAAAACTAAATAAATTTAATAAATTTAATTAAAGATTTAATAAATATTTATATTTAGAATTTATAATTAAAAGTTTTAAAAGAAGTTAAATATAAAGCTCCTATCTATTAAGAAAATATATTATTTATATAATAAAAGAATATTATATTAAAATCTTTATAATTTTTTATAATAATATAACTATTAAGAGTTATTATAAATAATCGCTCGGTTAATACTACGATTATAATTATAATTATCTTTATCGCGGGTTTAGTTAATTTTATATTAAAATTATAATATTAACTTCCCCCTCTCGACTTTTATCCTCGGAAATTAAACTATTTTTTTTAATACCTCCCCGTCGAATTAAAAAATCTAAATCTTTTATTATTCGTTATAAAGAGCTCGCTTTAACTCTTTTTATTATAATTATATATCTATATAAATACTATATATCGAATTCTAAAAACTATAAAATTAGTCCTAAATTAGACTTTATACTCGGTATATATATAATAATAGGAAATACGACCTTATAGTATTACTAGAGGAGATATATTATATAAAAAAAACGAGGAAAGATTTATAATTTAAAATAAAAAATATATAGGCGAAATTTATTCGTTTATAATTTTAATATAATAAAATAGAGGCGGAGAAGGAAAAATTAATAGAATAAGAACTTTAAAATATTAAAGAGTTAAAATTAAATAAGCGAGTAACCTAAACCGTTAGTATTATTAATTTTAATAATCTTTTATTTAATATCTCGTCCGAGCTCTTTAAATTATCCTCTAACTTCGATTAATTAAATATTATTTATTCTCTTTCTAATATTAATAAAACTCTATAAAGAGTTATCGATAATTTAATAAAATTAATACTATATTCCTATATATTTTCTACCTCGTTATATCCTTTTTATTTAATAAGGTATTTCTAATTTATATAATCGAATTCTAGGATTCTCTCGACCTCGAATTCTATTTCTTCTTTTATATAAAAATAAAAAGTCTTTTATAAAGATATCGTAGAGTTTATTAACTCTAGTAAAGAGATATAGAATATTAAATATTTAACGTCGGCTAGAAAATTTAATTTATAATTAATTAATTCTTTACTCTTTTTAATCGAAAATAATCCGATTTTAATATAGTCTAGTTTTTTACTCGATTTTTTACTCTTTATATTTTTTATTAAAAAATATTTTTTATCCCCCTTCTTTAATTAAGAATATTTTTTTCGATATTTATTTACTATTTTCTTAGTCCGAGTATTTATTTAATGAATTTAAGTTTATATATTTTAATATAATACTTTTATATTAATTATATAAATTAAGGCCTTTTATATATTTAGCTCTTATTTAGATTCGAGGAATATATTAATATATTTATTATAATTCGCGAAGAATAGCGTAAACTTTATTATATTAGATACGTTATGGAATAGAGTAGAGATTATCTTCCCTTCCCTTCCCTTCCCTAGAGGAAGGGGTAGGGAAGGGAAGGGATAAACCTTAAGTAATTCCCTTCCCTAGTTTAAGGAAGGGAAGGGATTCCCTATTATTCCCTTCCTCCCTACTCTCCCTATAGGGCTGCCCATATATGGCCATATATGCGCGCATGCATGCCCCATTGCTGCTCCTATGTGGCCCATGTATGCCCCCATGTATGGCCCATATATGCGCGCATGCATGCCCCATTGCTGCTCCCATATATGGCCCATGTATGCGCCCATGCATGCCCCATTGCTGCCCCAATATATGGCCCATGTATGAGCCCATTACTGCTTCAAAATATGGCCCATTCTTACCCCTATATACTATATATAGCTAGTGCCAAGAGGCTAGTCCAAATTAGGTATAAGGCTTGGTGTTTCTTAATCGCTTTCCTAATTGTCCTAATCTTTGTACCACTTAATGGAGGATGCATGCGCGCATACATGGGCCACATGGGAGCAGCAATGGGCCATACATACGCGCATATATAGGCCATATATGGGGGCATACATGGGCCATATGGGAGCAGCAATGGGGCATACATGGGCGCATATATGGGCCACATGGGAGCAGCAATAGGGCATGCATGCGCGCATACATGGCCAGCCCTATAGGGAGAGCAGGGAGGAAGGGAATAGTAGGTAATCCCTTCCCTTCCTTAATAATCCCTGCCCCTTCCCTTCCGCTCCCTTCCCTACTAGAAGGGAAGAGAGTAGAGGTTATTCCCTTCCCTTCCCTTCCCTATTCCGTAGCGTAATATTAAATTAGTTATTATTAAATACTAGTTAAGTTATAATTAAAAGTCTTATTTAATTATTCTATTTTTTATTAACGTAATATCGTAATTACGTCTTTATTATCTAGTTAATCCGCTCCGTTTATTTATCCGTCTATAAGTAATACGCGGTTAATATTCGTAATTTAATTTTAATAGTATTAATAAATATCTTTTAATAATTAAAAATAAACTATTTATCTCGGTTAAAAGTAATCGATTTAGGTATACTATAATCCCTAATTAATTAATTTAATAATACGAAAGCGATTTATTCTACTTTATAAATTTCTTTAATTAATATTATTATAGTATATTTATTAAGTTTATTATAGATTATTATAATAAAATTAAAGACCTCTACTATAATAAGATTCTTTAATCTCGGTAATTTAATAATAAAATTTATTATAACGTCGTCCTAGAGTACCTCTAGTATTAACGCGAATTAGATTTAATTAGATTTAATATACTTTATAGATTTATTCTATTAATATTCGATATATTCTTTAATATACTTCTCGACGTGCGATCGTAGTCCTAGCGCGTCGTATTCTTTATAGATAAATTCTATAGTTTTAATAACTCTAGGGTATCCTTAAATTAGATTATTATAATAATCGCGAATAATTTCCTTAAAATATCCTTTAAGAAGATAAGTTTTCCCGTTATATTCTAATAATTTAATTTATAGTTATTAACTTCTTAGTATTTTAATTAAAGTATCGTTTTTATATTCTTTCTAAATATTATTAATAATTCCGGGAATAAAGATATATAGTATCGCTACTAGTTATCGTACTAGGACTAGCGATCTATTTTATTATTAAATAAAGATTAATTATATAATTATATCTTTATCCTCTATATAGTCTTCTCGTTTATTAAATACGTCGGCGCGACTATTATTCTTTCCTAAGGTATAGAAAATCTTAAATTTATATTATTTTAATAATTCTAACTACCGAATTTATCTTCGATTTAATTATTTTATAATAATAAAGTTAAGAAGGTTTTTATAATCTATAAAAATAATAAAATTTAAATAGTTTTCTATATAAACTCTTTATTACTCTAATATTATAACTACTACTAGTAATTCTTTATTATATATATTATAGTTCTATTCTACTAACAATATCTTTTATAAATAATATATAATAGGGTACTATTTATCGTTTTTTTACTAGAGTATATAAACGCCTATTATTAAATCTAAAGCGTCGGTTTCGATTCGAGCTAGTTCGTTACTTTAAAAAGAATATAATACCGGCGGTTTCTTATAGGCCTCCTTAAATACCTCGAAAGATCGTTATTATTCTTTTTTTTATTAGAAAGTAATATCTTTCTTCGTAATATCTATTAATAATAATACTTTTTTTAAATAGTCTTTAATAAATCTTCTATTAAAGTTCGTAAATCTTAAGAAACTTTATATTATTTTAATATTATATAATATAGGTTATTTCTTAATACTCCTAATCTTTTTAGGGTTTATATAAATACCTTTAATATTAATTATAGATTTAAGGAATTTAATTAATTCTTTATAAAACTCGTATTTTTTTAATTTAAAGAGAAGTCTAGCTAGTAATAAATAAATTAGGATATTTTATATATATTAAATATATTCTTCCTTATTAGTAGAGTAAATTAAAATATTATCGAGGTATATAATCACCGTTATATCTAGGTATATTTATATAATATTATTAATTAATATTTAATAGGTTACTAGTACGTTAGTAAATCCGAAGAGTATTCTTAAATATTCGTAATAATTATATTTAGTTTTAAAAATAATCTTCTACTCCTCGCCTTCTTTTATTCGAATTAAATTATACGCGCCTCGAAGATTTAATTATATAAAGATTTTCGTTATTATATACCGATCTTATAGCTCGTTAATATTTAGTAGAGGATATTAATTCTTTATTATAATATCGTTTAACTTTTAGTAGTTTATATATAATTATAAACTTCTATTCTTTTTTATTATAAAAAGGATTAGATAATTTACTAGTAATTTAGATTCTCGAATAAATTCTTTTTTAAAATTCTCGTTAATATACCCGTAAAGTACTCCGGGCTTTTTTTTAATAAAGTATAAATAAATCTTAATATCGATTATTTATTTAATTTAAATTCGATTTTATAATTTTATAACTAATATTTAGGTAATACTTTTATAGTTATCTCTTTTTAAAAGAGGTACTTCTATTATTAATACTCTTTAAAGATATTAAGAGGTTCGTTTTTATTTTTAGAAACTTTAATTTATTCGCCCTATTAATCTCTTTAACTAGTATATATTAAATCGGATCCTTAGATAAGATTATTTTTATTCGAAGATAAATATTATAAATTTCGACTAGGTTACGGTTTAATTTCTTATTTATAATTATCCTTTATAAATATATAAATATTATACTAGCGACGTCTTTAATACGCGGAAATATAAATACTCTTAATTTCTAATTAATTATTAGATTATATTTCTTTAATTAAGGTATTCCTAGAATAATATAATAAATAGTTATTTTTATTATATCGAAGGTAATTTCTTTATAATAATGTTAAATAATAATTAGTAGCGAGAATATTTCTTTATTTATTCTTTTTATTAATAACTTCGATTTATTAATTAATTAAAACTTATATTATTTTTTCTTTTTTTAAATTAGTAAACTAATTACCTAAATTATTATTCGAGATATAAAGTTACTAGTTACTTTTAAATCTATTATTATAACGATTTTATATCCGTTAACTTTTATTAGTATTTATATATATATACTATACTAAACTGAATATAGATATTATTCTAGGGTTAATATATTAATCTCTTTATATTTCTCTTTAATATAAGGGACTAGTCTTTTCCCGATAAAAATAAAAATATATAATATTCTTTAGACTCGAAGTACCTTTCGTAATCCTCGGCTAAATAATAGTATTATTCGTTTTAATTATAATATTTCGTTTCTTTACTATATTCTATCTAGTTTTATAATTATAATTACTATTCTTTATCGTAGTCTAGGAAGATTTAGTTCTTCCTTTTCTTAATTAAATACTACGAATAATTATCTCTAATATAGTTATTCTATTAATTATAATTATATTCTAGTTTTACGATATATTTTCGCTCCCCTAAACTATTATAATAATATTTATAATATTCGTTTATATATACTAACTAGTATATCTCCTTATATCGTAGGTAATATTTATTATAGGTATAATTAATTCTAGAGGGTTATCTTTTCTCTTTTTTCTTTTCTTTAAATTTTTCTTCTAATATAATAAATTAAGTTTTAAAATTATCGAGGTAGTCTACTACTCAAAGTTATTCTTTAAAGTTTATTATATTTTATTTTTATTTTTATCCTCCCTCTAAATCTTCCTTTAAAGTTTTATTATTATTATTATCTAATTCTTTAAACTCTCGAATTCTTTAAATAATCTTTTTTTAACGTCCCTCTATTTCTCTAGTAAATCGTTAAATATAATATTATTTTATATTAAATCTTTAGAGGACCCGGTTACGTTATTCGGTATCTCTTTCTTAAATATATTTAATTATTATTAATTCATTATATTTTTCGAATAATAATTCCTAGCGATATAGCCCGGCTTATTATAATTATAATAATTTATTACTTTTTTACCTCTTTATTACTATTTACCCTTTTTCTAGAATTCTTTTATAAATTCTTTTTTAATAAAATCGAGTTTTATTAATATATAACTATACGAGTTAAGTTTTTTATAGTAGTAACGACTAGCCGAACTATATTCGTTATTATAAACTCCTAAATATTTTTATCCGTTAACTCCTCCGTTATAGTATTTCTTTATTATATATTCGTATAACTTATTATTAATTTTAATTATTTATTTTATAAATATATTAAGATTCTTTATAACGACTTCTATTTATATAAATTCGTTTTTTATATTATTTTTTAGTCCTCGTCGATATATTATTATAAAAGTAGTATCGTCCTAGTCCGTTAATATTATATAATATTAAAACTACGCCGAGTAATCGGATATAGACCTACGCTATATTAAATATTAAATAACACGAACTATTATACTACTTTTATTAAATAATCTAAATATATAACGAATTTTAATTTTAAACCTAGAGAAATTCTTTATTTAAAGTTTTATTAATAAGTTATTAATATTATTTACTACTTTTATATAATATTTTAAAAATAGTTTAATTTATTTTTATATATTACTTCTTATATAGGTTATTATAAAGATTATTTATTTAATAACTAGTATAGTATTCTTATTAAATATAAAGAATAATTAAAGTTATAATAATTAATTATTAAGTTTTTCGCGCTCTTTATAATAATAATCTAGGCGGGTAACTTTAATATAGTCTCTTTCTTCTATAATATTACGTTTTTTAATATTATTTTAGGTATTTAAAACTAGGGCCTTTATTAATCCTAAAATATTTATTTTAAAAGTATTTAAAATATTAAAACTCTTTTTTTAATATTTTAATATAATATCGATAGAACCTAAATTAATACTCGTAGAGAGGAGTATTAAAAATTAAAGAATAATAAGTTTTATATTAATATAAAATAAAGTTAAATAAGTTTAATAAATTTAATTAAAGATTTAATAAATATTTATATTTAGAATTTATAATTAAAAGTTTTAAAGGAAATTAAATATAAAGCTCCTATTTACTAGGAAAATATATTATTTATATAATAAAAGGAAATCGTACTAAGACCTCTATAGTTTTTTATAATAATATAGTTATTAAAAGTTACTATAAATAGTCGCTCGGTTAATATTAAGATTATAATTATAGTTATTTTTATCGCGGGTTTAGTTAATCCTACGTCAAAATCGTAATACTAAAGATTAATTAATAGATTCAACGATACCTCCCTCCGTTTATAAGGAATATATTTATACTTTTAAGAAATTATACTCTAGAAATAATACCCTCGATTTCTACTTTAAACTCGAGTACGAGATAATTTTTATATATATTTATTATATCCGCCAAGGAAAGTATCTTTAGCTAGTTAATCGGACCTAGTAATAATATAATATTTAATTTCTAGAATATAACCTAGGATTAATTCTAATAATATCTAACGAGAGTTATTTAAATAATAGTTTAGTAGTTACTACTATAAGGTTTATAGAGTCTATAAAGTCCGCTAGGCCCGCTAGATACTAACGGTAAAATTTCTAATAATAGTAAATAGAACTCTAGTAACCTAGGTTATTTCGATTTATATCTCGATAAATTATATAGTAAAAGTAACGTCGTTATAGTTAGTCGAGATATCTATTATAGAAGTATTATTCTTTTCGTCGAATATATACGTAACCTCGTTACCGTTAAAAATATTATAATTATTCGAATTAATTTTAATACTTCTTTTAGAGGTACGACTTTAATTTAATATATTATCGAGTTATTAAATTTAAAAAGAGTTAGTTTATAAAGTAATAAAATAGTATTAAAGAATAATATTATTAATATATTACTTTTATTAATTATTTTAAAGAGGATATAGAAGTAGCTCTAATTTACCTAATAAATAAAAAGTACTCTTTATATAATATTTATACTCGACGAGAGTCTACTAGTTACGTTTAGATTATTATCCGATATATTAAATTTATTAAAATTAATAATATTAAAAACTAGTTAATATTTATTTATTAAAATATAATAACCGAGCTTCGTATCTTTATTAAACCGCCTAGTATTAATATTATAATATTATCGTTTATCTAGATTTTAGAATTAAAGAAAGATACCTAGTTTAAAATAAATAAAAAGTCGTTAACTTTCTAGAGCTAGAGGTCGTAAAACTAGTACTAGTAACTTTAATATAATAGTAGAAACCTTCGGTAAAGCCTACTATTTTACGGAAGTAATAATCGTTAAAGTTAATAGTATTTCGGTTATTAACCTTCGAATTCCTATTTTTAACTCTTTTATAATAAATAGTAATAATAACTCTTTAACTATTAATAATCGTAACCTTTCTTTATTTAAGTAAATTAATTTACTAATAATATTAACTAATAATATAGAAATTAATAAAACCCTCGTTATATACCCTAGTAAATTACTTTACTACCTCCGCGACAATAATTATAAATTACCGGTATATTAAATATATTAGGTTCGACGTCGTTATCTACTATAGTACTTTAATAGTCTTAAGATAATTAAGGGTTTCGAAATTATTATTAAAATAAACCTCTCTACTGTAGTTAAATAATTATTATAATAAAGTTATAATATATTAAACCTTAACTAAGGACGATAATTTAAAGTATTAATAAACCGATAATATTGATAATTAGAATAAATCTTACTAAAGTAAAATATATTAATATAAATTATACTACGCTAGTAAATACTCTATTAAATAAAACTACGGAGTTAATTCTTACTCCGATAATAATATATAATATAATAAATAATTCGGTAGTTTCGTCGGGATCGAAACTTATTATTATAACTATAAAATATCTTTTCTATTAAAGACTAAACTCTATAAATATTTACGGGAAAATTATTTATTAAAACTTTTTAATAAAATTATAAATTCTAGTAAAACTACGAAGCCTTTTATTAATAAACTCGATAAGTTTTTTCTTAGTATAATTATAAAGCTTTCTATTAATAGATTTAATAAATTTATAAACTTTAATATACCCTTCGAAGCTAAAGTTATAACTATTAAAATTATAGAATCCGATTATTTAAACCCCGTTATATTTAATTTAAACTTCGTGTTCCGAGGTTAAAACTATATTTATATATTTATTAGACTTACTTTTATTATTGAAAAAAAGAAGAGGAAAACGAAAGTTATATTAATATTAAATATAAAATTATATTAATTAATAAACTCTAAATTTTATCTAAACTCCTTAACGTTTAAATTAAAAAAATAGTTTTATTACTCCGTATTAAGGGTATTAACTCGGCTATATATAAAATAAATAAATATATTATTATCTTTATCTACGTCTCGGGCGTTAAGGATAATAGTATTAAAGTACTATATTATATTAAAAGAGGAATTTACCTAGTTAATAATCTAAAAGTAAAGATATTTATTAATAATAATATTATCGGGCTAGAAAAGATAATTATCGATATTTATAAAAATACTACGTTTATTAAAAACTATAGAGTTATTATATTTATTATAACTTATTAACGAGGCTAATATATATACCGCCTAATTTATACTCGTAAGACTTTTATTATTCTATTATATATTAAAGTTATAATTCTATATCGGTAAATTTTAAATTTTTTTATTAAAATCTAAATTACCGCCCGCGCGGATAAAGCTAGTAGTATCCTATTAATAACTTTTCTAAATAAAAGTTATTAATAAAACGTTACTAGTAGCCCTAATTTATAGATAAGGCTACTAGTATTTTATTAATAAATTTAATAAATTAAAGATCCGAGTAGATTACTTTTAATAAATTTAATAACTCCGGGTTAATTTTAACCGGATTAGTAATTTTAGTAATTTATATATATTATTAATATATTAATAATAACTTAGTTTTATAATAGGGTTAAAATGAATAAAGTTCTATAATCGTCGCTATTAACGATAATAATTTTTAGTAATAATTATTAACGCTAGCGACCTACCGGGCCCGGAATAATAAGTTTTAATTAAAATTCTCGCGGGGGTATTACGTAGGTATATCTAGAGAGTATATATATATATAAACTATAATATATCGTATACTATGACGTATATTATAGTGTATACTATAGGGGGCTTTCGTCTAATATTTTAAAAACTACTATAGGGGGTATATATTATATACTATCTAAATAATCTTTACGTATATAATTCGTATATTATTCAATAGTATATATAAACTACGTACGTTATTTATGTATATTATAGGGTATACTATAGCCTATACTATAATTTATACTATAGCGTATACTAATACGTATATAAATACGTATATTATAGAGTATATAACGGGGTTATTTATTTAATAATTAAATTACTAATAATTTATCGAGTTATTTAATTTATTAATAGGACTTTACCTAGACCCCCGGTTTATTAGTCCTACTAAACCTCGGGTCGGTATTTAATATAGAGTTTTAATATAAATTTATAAACGGCTTTCTAATAGAGTTAATAATATTTAAAATATACTAATATTTATTTTTAAAATTTACCGATATAGTTTATACCTTAATAGATTTACTAGACTAGGATTTTATCTTCGAGTTTATCGTTTAAGTTAATTTAACCCTCTACGCCTACTTTATTAACTCTAAAGTCGGGTACGTTTTTATTAAAAATAAAAATATTATTATTATTTATATCCCACGAAGGTTTCGCCTAGGTATATTTTATAAAATTAATTATAAAAATATCTATTTCGCTAATTTATTAGAGTAGCCGGTTTTGATACTAGATTAGATTTCGTAGAAATCTTCTATAAAATATTAACCTACTAGTTAAAGAAGTTATAAAATACTTTATTTAACGGGGATTTCTATAATTTAAAATTTAACGAGCTAGATTAAAAAAGCGGTTATTTTTACTATAATAATAACTCTTAATCTATCCGTATTTATCGATAATATTATTCCTAGTACGAGTTTCGCGACTTTATTAAACCCGGCTAATAATTTTAGTATAAACCCTACTAGTTTAATAAACGCGATATACTCTAGAAGAGAGATAGAGCTCTATAATAACGTTATAATCTTCGATAATATTAAATAAATAAAGGCCTTATCTAACTTAATAAACGAATTCTCTATTTTATAAATTAATAAAGACTTTATTAAAGTACCCGAAGAAAAGTAGATAAAGATCTTATTATATAATAACTAGTAAATAAACTATTTAATAGTAACTATATTAAAACCTACCCTCTCGGTATTAAGGATAAAGTTATTATTAATAAAATATTTAATAAACTATAAAAGTAGGGTCGTTTAGAATATATAATATAATTAATATTATTTAGTTATCCGATTTTTATAATATAAAAGACTTTACTAGATAATTTACGTAAAGATAAAATAATAATAAATATACGCGGCTTTAATAATTTTATCGTCCCTAATATTTATCCTATACTACTATAGTCTAATATTATTACTAGACTACTAGGGTATACGTACTTCTCGGTATTTAATATATATTTATTTTTCTATTAATAGCTAGTATACCCCGCCTTTAGATATATATTTATTATAGTAATATATCGCGGTTAAAAGACGTTTAACGTATTTATTATAAATTATATAAATTATATAAATTTAATAATATACGTATAGTATTAAATTAATGGAATTTTATACCCGTTAAAGACTTTCGCTTAAACCTATATCGATAATATTATTATTAACTCGAAATTTTTTCCCGAGTATTTTAACTACCTACGCGCTCTATTCTATCTTCTAATTAATTATAATATCGTTATTATATTTAAAAAAAACCTTCCTAGGCTACCCCGATATTAATTTACTAGAATATAGAATAAACTCGCTCGGTATAATTATAATTAAAGATAAATTAAAAACTATTAATACTCTTAACTACCTTAATATTTTTAAAGACCTCGAGTACTATTTTAATTTTATAAACTACCTCCGTAACTCGGTATATTACTATATTTAACTAGTAGGATTATTATAAAATTTAAAAATTTATTTATTTAAAAAAGCTCCGACTAAAGGTAATTTATATAAAATCTATTTATCTCGATATCGCCTACCGCTATTAATAACCTAGAAAGAAGTAAGTTTCTAAAGTCTTTAATAAATATTATTAATAATATCGATTTTAATTTATTTCGACTTAATTAATTTTAATATTTTTTTAAAGTAGGGCTTTAGTATATAAATCTTTTATATTAAAAAAGATATTTAACTCGAGCCTAGTAAATAATTATTATAAACTATTATTAAATTAATTATATTTTTATCTAGAGTATTAATTTTTATAGAAAAGAATTACTAGCCTACGGAGTTTAAAATAGTAGGATTTATATAAATAATCAAGAAAATCAAATACTCAATAGAGTCGTCGAAATATATTATCGTTATTTAAATTAATTATTTCGCTATATTTAATATTATAAAATAATTATCAATTATAACGACTATATTTATTATAAAGATAAATATTCGATTAATTAAAATTTCCTAGTTCCTCCGTTAGCTCTATTTAAACGTAAAATATAAACCTAATAAAGAGTATATTATATTAAATACTTTATTAAAATTTACTAGCTCGAATTGATTAATATTATTAAATAATTATTTATAGTTAGATATACTCTATAACTATACGTCCTAAGGCTTTATTAATAACGGCGAATTATATATATACTCGGTTATCTTTATAAAGATAAATAATAATTTTTATTCGCGTTTAATAGAAAACTACGCGAACGACTAATACTAGATAAAAATTATTAAATTAATTAATACTAATACTAAAAGGCGGTTTAAATAAATAGATTTAATAATTTTTATTATAGAAATAGACCCTAACCCTAACGCGGTCGTTATATTTTCTTTTATCCGTAGTACCTCTAGTTTACTCTTGTACGTTAATAGATTTACTAATTTAAAGTATTTTTATATTCCTTAACCTTTTATAAAAGAAGTATTAAATATAATTTATAGCGCTAGTTACCCAGGTTTTAATAAATATTTCGAGATTATATTTAAATCCTAGTATATTTATAGGTTTATAAAATAATTTTATATTTATATTAAATACTACCCTAACTACCTAGTACTATAGACTCGTCGATATTATTTATATAATATTATATAATTAATTAAAAGCCTATTTATCCCTTTTTATATACTTATACTCGACTAGATCCTAGTTATACCTATAACTACTAAAGGCTTTAACTATATTATAATTATTATATATAAATTTATTAAATATATTATATATATCCTAGGTAAATCTACCTAGAATATTAATAATTAAATTATCGTATTATTAGACCGCCTTAATATCGGCGACTAGGGTATATTTAAAATACTATTATTAAATAGAGACCCTAAATTCCTTAACGATTTATAGAAAACTATATTTAAATATTTTAAAATTAGTTTATTATACTTTATAACCTACTACTTTTAAACGGATAAAAGTAGTAAATATATTAACTAAACTACTAAAATAATACTATAGTTCTATATATATATACTCTACGATTTAATACTTTAGCCTACGGTACTACCTCGAATTTAGAATTTATTAAATAATTCACCCTCTACGATAATATCGAAAATATTAAATAAGATCTTTTACGACTTTATTTTAAACCGACCTCTTAATTTACTAGACTTAAATATACTATTATTATAATAGACCCGTATTTATATAAAAGTAACCGATACTATTAATTTCGTATAAATAAACTAGAAATACTACTATAATCGTAACTACTAGTTAATATATTTTAAAAAGAGCGAGAAGACTTTACTATATCTATATAAAAATTACTTTATCCCGTAAATTATTATAACTATAAAAGTCTATAAATTAAATTAGTAATATATCGGGCCTTTTAAGATTTTAAAATAAATAAATAAATAAACCTACTATTTAAAAATACTAAATTATTAAAGAATCTACCTAGTATTCTTAATAATATAACTAGAGTTTTAATTTATTATTTTAAACTCTTTTAATCGTCCTCTATTAAAATAACCTAATATAATATATATCGATAATAATACCGATAAATAAAAATCTTAAGTCGTCGAGTATTTATTTAATAAAAAGATTCTCCGCCGCGGTAAAAGAGTATTAATAAAGTATTTAATATAATAAATAAATTATAATTTTAAATTTAATTAATAATATAATATTAAGTACTTTAATAATATTTAGGAATATATCGACGATTATAAAAATAAAATATCGGCGATAAAATCTTCGATATCGTCGATATTTATAATACCTCGCCGAAGTTTTTAACGAGTACCTACTATATTAATATCTACTAAAGAGGAATCGAAGATATTAACTATAATTATTCCTAGGTATAATTAAAAATAAGGTATTAATTTAGTACTCTAAATTATTATAAAAATAATACTACTACTATAGTTACTATAATATACTTTAGTATTTAAAATCTTATTATAAATTTAATAAGAATATTATAAACTTTCTTTTATTTATAATATATTATTATAATTACTTAGTATAATTACTTCTATTAGATTATATATAGTTAGTATAAATACTTTAAATATATAGGCCTAGGACTAGGAAATATTAACTCTTTTACTATATACTAAATACTATATTACTATATTATATTATAACTCGTCTTTAATTTATTTTTATATTTAAATAGATTTAAGTTATCGCCGCCCGATTATAAATAAAATAAATAAAATAAAAGGGTTTTTTTAATTATTAAAGACGGGTTTATAAAATTATATTAATATTTTAAACTAGCGATAGCGAGGTAAAAGAAAAGTAATTAAAGAAATAATAAAGAAAACTAATAAAAAAGAGTAATAAAAAAAGACAATAACGATATAAATAATAATATATAGAAAAGATAAAAGTAAAGATAGAAACTTTATTTATATATACTTTAAAAAGTAGTTAATAATTAGTTAATACGGGGGTATTTAAATTTATATAAAAATTATATATAAATTTAAATACTACGGTATTAATAGTTAAATCCGAATTATATTATATATTCTCTAGTAAATATCTCTAGGACTTCTTATATTAGAGTTTTAAAATATTATTTTAGAATCTTTTAATTAACTTTTAATATTATTAATTACTTTATTTTTAAAAAGTATAAACGTAAATTAAATAGAAAAGATATAGAGAAGGAAAGTTAAAAGGGAGGAGAGGGATAAATAAAATAATATTTATATATTAAAAAACCGGCGAGGGGTTATATCTACGCGCTTTATTTAATTAAAGAGATATTAAACCCGGTATAACTAGTACTTTAATTATAATTATATAACTTTTATTATCTTTTATAATATATAAAATAAATTATTAATTAATTCTATTATTATATTTATTTCTTTAATATATAAATATAAATTAAATTTTATTATAAAAGTAATAAAATAATAAAAAGAAATTAATAATTTAATATATAATAAATAAATTAATAAAAAAAGAGGTATTATAGAGATACTCTCTTTATTTATATAGATATTTCTTAGATCGCTATATAGATAGCCCCTCTATATTGGGTCAAGCCAGTCGCGTACCGAGCGAATGAATAGCTTAGGCGGATTTATACCGCCCGGTCTAGAGTTCGTATATGGATCTTATGGATTGGTATTAGTGCCTGATCCGTCTGCTAGGTTGTGCGGAGTATTAGCCGGTACGTTTCCGCCTGGGTTACCGCTTCCAGGTGCAATTTGTGGGTTTGGTGCTTCTGGACTTGGACTTGGGCTCACAAGCGGCACCAGCGTCGTAATCACGTCAACCTTGTCGTCAATGGCGGTGCCGCCGGTGACATCAACTTGAACACCGCTGTCAGGCGCCAGTACTGGTATGGTGGTAGCTGTGACTGTTTCCAGAGAGACTGATGTTTCGATCTCGGGGCTGACGGTAGTCGCGATCGGGGCATCTTTCGGTAGCGGCATGCCTGGATGGCATTCGAATGTAAAGCTTGTGAGATTAAGGTGATCTTCCTGGTCGTTCTGTCTTCTTCCTAGGACGTTGACCAGAGACAATCCTTGTCTTTTTCTCAGAGGTCCTGGTACCTCGCTTCTCTGATACTAAGATAAGCCAAGCTCTGAGAGGAAATCGCGGCATCCAGGACCGCTGTCCATAGATAATCGACTCACACAGAAGTACGACAATAAACGATTCGCTCAATATCAAAAAGCTATTCATTACGATTCTTAGATTTAATCAACCGATTGCATCCCGGATCCCTCCTTCGCATTTATTCAGTACACTTTCTTTCTTAATTGACAACATAACTAATATAGTCAATTCGATCGCCTTCAGACCATGGCGGTAGCAGTAGCAGGCACCGTAGGGGCCTGGCTCAATCTTGTTGGCTCCGCAAGTACAGCCGTCACAAAGATAGTCGAGCTCTCCCTCATAAATACCAGCTGTATCGAACTGGTGGTCAGGCGCAGACCCCAGTGGTGCATCGGGTGTCATCGTTACTGTCGGAATCGGCATGTTCGAAGGTGGCGACCAGGACGACTTTGGAGGCGACGGCCTCAAAGTAAGCGGTTTCACCTCGCAGGGTACCTTTACCGGCAATGGTCAGTTTGGCCATATGGAGCAAGGCGTTGCAAAGGGCTTGAGCCTGGGTGGTGCCAATTCTCCAGAAGCATGGCAGTTGACCATCACAGCCGGAGGATCTAATGCAGTTTGCGTCCAATACGTCGAGTTGGGCTGGCAGGGAACTCTCACTTCCGGCTTTGACGGAACGTGGGGTCGAGACTGCAATCAAGATTGGTATTATTCCCAGTCGACATGGGGAGTGATCGACGGTACCCCGTACCGGCCTGACTGTTTCTGGTTCGACAGCGGCTCGGGCGCAAAGCACCCATTGCAGGAGATGTGGGTGGACATGGAGAAAATGGTCGCGGGTGCACCGGTGACAGGCAGCAACTCATCCACGCAAACGTACTGCAATGATCAGGCGATGAAGTTTTCCTCTAAAACGGGCGACGGTACCAAGAATCCTTCAGTCCCTAATGGCCTGACACAGGACAAGCAGGGTAGTGGACCTGCACCTGGTATCGCGGCACCGGGAAGCTCTCAACCACAAAAGCGTGGGGAGCCGCAGCACCCTCACCTTCCACCGGGAAAGCGTGACCTTCCGAATGCAGGCACACCTGCGAAAGTCGATAACCCCTCCCCTGTCTCCCACATCTCCACAATCGCCAAAGAAACAGGGTCTTACAAATCCTCTGACGGGAAATCGTCAGCTTCGGAGCAAGTTCTGATTATCAGCGACATCGAGTCCCATTCGGCGGAAGACCTGTGCCGTTCCGAATTCTTTCGTGGTCCAGATTTCGTTTCGCATTATGAATAGAAGTTCTGCGACATGAAGACGAGGAAGACGCATCCGTTATGCGAGGGATCGGTCCAAACAGATTGCTTCGATCTCGACCATGTCGGGAAGAAACTCCACAAGCGTGGAGGGGAGGGCGATGGAACCACTAAAGGTTACAAAAACGTTGACAATTGGTCAGCGAATCATGCAGGCTCTGCAGGTTCTGCCAGCGCTTAAAGCACTCCGAAGGCTGGTCAAGCTTGAATGGGGGTGAAGTAGCAAACCTCTGATGCATGACCTGTGTGAAGGTTAAGTCAGGCAACTGCTGGGAAACTTCGCAAGGATTTTTTGGGTAGAGTCGTTGTATGCCAGCTTGCGGCCAACTCCATGTAACGTTTGGGAGACTTTTGATAGCTAAATAGTATGAGTCCTGGGAGGACCGGGAGTTGGGCATTGTGCAGTTTTTCGGTTATTGATCTTGTAGATTGACGGTGTTGGTAGTATATTTGATGGAATTACAGTATCTTGAAATGCACTCGTCCATCTCCTGCACTTTCTAATCTTCATGCATTTGACACATTGTAGAATGCAATATCAATGTCTACCCTCCTACCTCAAGATGGCGCAGGTGGCGGCGTGGCGGGGGAGGTGGGCGATCAAGGGAGGATCAGCCCTAAGTCTTGGCAATGTCTTGGCTTCATGGAATAGCGAAATGTAGATGACACGTTTCTGTTCGTTAGAACTATGTTAACAGGCTCTAAGAGACACTATTTATGCGTGAAGATTGCAAATACAGTCAAGTGACCTTACTATGTGTCTTTCGCAAATTTTGATCTTCTCTGCTTTCTCTTCATACTCTGTGACCCTCTCATAGGCATGAGAAATTGACCGTGATCCATCCTTCTCGCTGGAAAGCGTAGCCAGGTCCATACGCTATCAAAAGTCTCAGAGAGATGCTTGACGAAGACTCAGTACAGCAGCTGATGGATGGCAAGTCTTCTACTTTACTCTTGCTCCCAATCAATCTCCGCATTAAGATCTACCAGTATTGCGGGCTCATTCGTCCCTGTCCCATCGACTTGAACACTGAACCGATACGTCAACGATGGTCTGCCCACGATCTGACCACACGGCATATCAGCTGCTTCAAGGTACACCACTGTCAATATCTTGAAATGCGATCAACCACCACTGGCAGATCATTTGACACCCATTTACCCCCTGGCCTGGAATGCTTCTGCCCGTCGATTCCACACCAGCTACTTCGGGTCTCTCGCGCCATGCACCTGGAAGCAGAGACCGTTCTGTACGGTATGAACCAATTCAAAGTGTCTCGGCATTTGCCGGGCGATAACCTGGAGGTCTTGAGAGCGCTTAATCCGAGGGTTTGGGCACTGTTGACGTCATTGCATATCAGCCTTTCGGAAGTCCCTCCGTTCATGTTTGGCGTTCCCAACCAAGATTTAATCGAGACAATTGATGTTCAAGATATGGCTGGTCATCAGACTCTGCAGAAGTGGGTAGCGGTGTCTAGAGACATCCTGTCTTACATTCCTGCGCATCAGCTGAGGTTCAGTCTCAGCTGCGATGTGAAAGACATCGAGACCGCTCGAGAGATAGTAGCACCGCTGGATAGGCTTCCGCCTATGTCTGAGGTATCGATATGTCTGGCTGCTGACCCCGCAAAGAGAGAGATCAAAGAAGTAGCCAGGCAAGCTATTTCACGCTTAACGCAGAGGGAAACGCAGAGGGAACCCAAGACTGCAGCTTCGCGGTCGTCATCAATTTCTTGGACATCCCTTCCCAAGGAGCTCCGCCTGGACATCCTCAGTCGCACTGACCTCGTCGATCACTTCCGCCTAACCATGCGTCAATACTACTCACTTCGCCGACAAGGCTTTGAGATCGCGGCCGGCGATCTTCTCCCCAGAGAAACGGAATGCTGCTACAACTGCACACCGACCCTCTCCACCTGCGCTTGTGCCCCTATCCACGCCGCATTTGCCACCTCCTGCACCTGCGCTACCCTTCCCGCCGCTGTTTTCTGCGTCAACAAAGACATGAACACCGAAGCCACAGTAACGTTTTTCTCGCGCAATCGCTTTATCCTCAGTGACGACTTCGCCGCAAACACGCTCTTTATCCAGTCCAGATTGGCGCGCAACGTCACTGCCACAAGCTGTATCCGCATGCTCGATCTTGAGATCTCCATCGCGCAGCTATACGACATGCGAGATCCAAACAGTCGCACGGCGTACGACTGGGCCGTGCTGGTCGCTTGTGTGGCATCTTCGCTGAACATGCCAAAGCTGTGGCTCTCGATTGACGCGGGGGGTTTCCGAGATAGGCTCGACTGGCTGAATTGCAACGGCGATCACGATTACAGCTGGCTTCGTACGGCATACGCCGCGCTCTTTGCCCCGCTTTATGCGCATATGAGTGGAGAGCGGCGGCCGGAGAAGTTTCATGTATTTTTGTGCTGGTGGACTGAAGAGGAGGGAAAGGTCGAGAAAGAACTTATGGGAGGAGAGTATGAGAGTGTGGCGGAAGGAAAGCTGGTGTGGCGGGAGCGGCAACCGAATCATCCGCATAGCGCAGAGATGGCGAGATCTTTATCGAATTTTTGTCCATAGAATCATTAGAAAGGCAAATAGCGTATTCCTATAGAGTTATCTTATTATCTATAAAATTTTAAAAAGCCTAGGTACTAGAAGTTAGAAAAGGAAATAAGATATTTCTATTAAGATTTTAAAAACCCTAGATACTAGAGATAATTTTAATTTTTTTAAATAAAATATCCTAAATTCTTAATAAATTTTTTAAATATTATTTTTAATATATTTTAAACTAAAATATATATAATATAAATAATATAAACTCTATTTTAAGATTAAAAAATCTCTAAATTTTAATAATTTTAATAATATTTAATTATTTAATAATTTATAATAATTTAATAATTAAAATAAAATTTATATTATTAATTTTATTAAAAAGATTTATAAATAAGATAAAATACTATATATATAATTAATAATATATATATTAATAATTTATTAATAAAGTAATT
>JAABUS010003664.1_pt1 | contig 24264 bp, 26 predicted proteins | sample 5560161 | NCBI WGS metagenome assembly JAABUS01 (sample SAMN10711885, study PRJNA513376) | rock metagenome | isolation source: Antarctica rocks | place: Antarctica: Victoria Land, Trio Nunatak nord | collected 2016-01-04
GGATTGGGGTGAAGATGGAAGGATGGAGGATTGGGGTGAAGATGGAAGGATGGAGGATTGGGGTGAAGATGGTGTTTCTGGATCGGGGAACAGGATGGGAGTATGGAAGGAGGGGGGGCGAGGTGGCGGAAGGGGGGTCTGCTGAGGTTCAAAGATGATAATTGTACGAAAGTGGGACCTTTTGGATTCTTGATGAGATACTGTGTCACAATTTTATCTACGGTCATAAAGCATTCGTCCCTGCACAAGTTTTGCTCGTAGAAAGCATCGGGGGCCCGAACGTTCAGAAGGACCAGGGAGAAAGGCCGTTGAATCTAGTCTCGTAATATTCGTCGTGGTGTACATTTCAGAGGACCAGCCTGACTTACTACTTTGTAGTTGGGTTAAAAGCCCAGGGCATGAACGTTCATTCTAGACGAGTAGTTCGTTAAGCGTTTTGATGACATTCCTGATGCCATGAAGTAGGTTCTCGTCAGGGCCCTGGCCCGGGGTCCAGGCTGCGTGAGCGAAGTCAATCAGCTTCACCGCTTGGATGTGTGGTAATGGCATTTCCGGTTCGGGTGTATCACCTTCGACCACTGTAGATGCTGTGTCTGCACTATCCGAAGCATTGACTTTATTGCCGTTCATAGGTGCAGCGGTCCCGTTCGTGCCGCTGGATGTGCCATGGCCATTGGGGTGGTCTCCATCCTCTTTCGGTACACCATCCCCATCTGGGAAGGACTTGGACTCGGCTTCCATGGAGTCGAGCATCTGTGCCTCTGTGGTGAAGGCTTCTTGTAGTATTGCCGGATCGCCTTCGTAAACGAACAGTAGGCTGGCCGAGTACATCCTGCTCTCTTCATTCTCCAGCACGTGTTGCATACCTTGGAGGTCTTCAATGAACCGTCGTATGAGCTTCTTGGTATGTCGAAGTGGTCTTGTCCCTCTCGCAACGCAAAGGTAGTCCTCGAAGGCTTCAACAATATTCTCAGGTGCGAGGCTCCTCCCATAGTCCTTATCGTAGAATCTGTACCCATCGAGATTGACATCTTTATGGCCCTGAGCGTCCGCACCCTGCCAGATTCTCATGCCAGCGACTCGGAAGCCCAACGATTTACTCGTTGTCTCTCCAGTGACCTTATCTAATTTCGCTCTCTTAGCAGGTGGTGCATCATCAGCCCACAGCCTTGCTCCTAGCTTGACGTCCAGTATATTCGGTTGCTTGTAGCCATCCGCAACGTTTTCCATGACCAGCGCGCAATTCGTGCTTATCTTGCCGCCATTCGACGGTGTCCAGGCATTGTCGATAACGATAGCCTCGGAAATGCCATTGGGGCCGTGAACCTGCGCTTGGGCTTCCTTCGACTGTACCAATGCCGCGGCGGCCTGCGCTGGATGCGTGTCCGAGGACAGTGACAATATGCCGATATATGTAGGGATGTATTCTGCGAACTCCTGATGCGCGGCGCACGACTCGTAGAAGCTGATCTCGGCTAGTTTACAAGGCTTAATGATCAGAGAGCCGGAAGGATCGGAGAGAACACCATCACTGTATCACTCCGGTCAGCAAGCCGAACTCTCGAGTAGGCAGGCGTTGTCAATCTGACTCACTGGCCAGCAGCAGTGTTCTTGAATTCGACGAGCTGCGACTTCCGAAACGATTTTTGGGCCATTGGTGGATTGTGTGTGCGTATGTTCTACCCGCAGTGATTTTCGTACATGATATGCGAGTGCGAGGTCGAGGCAGCGTTGGGGGTTGAAAACATGGTTTACTTTACAGCCTTGGGACGCAGCTGTTTGTTCCGGTAATAATAGTACGGAGTACGTAGCTATGTTGAAACAGGAGCAAAGATCGGCACGATTCGGCCGGTGCTGCCGGTGGCCGCCGAGGCCAAGCTATTCGTAGCTCTCAATCAATCACACCAAAAGATGACGTACGTCAGATGTCTTGGCAGATCCATTGCGCTCTCACGGATTGGCGAGTTGACAGCTCCTCAAAGGCCAAGTAGCTGTGCTAGATACTGATTACAGACTGCGTCGACGTTCGTCACTGAAGCTTCGTAAGAGCCGTCGTGAAGAAATAGTGGTGATAGACACCCTGATAAAACGTCTAATGGTTGCTCCTTCCTGAGCATCTACATCCACTTATTATGTCTTGTTTGTTTGCTTCGAACAAATGGTCCTCCCACAAGGTTGCTATGAGATTGCTCTGTCGCAGCACACAAACTAATTTCGATCTCTTCACATCCTCGTGTCTAGAATATTCGAGCAGTCACTGACAGTGTGTCACGCTCAGATCTACCATTGTGAAGCATCTGATATCCAGTGAATAGTCCAGACCTGGGCCGTGACCTCAACAGTACCTCTATTCGGTGAACAAGTTTACAGGTTAAGATCTCTTTTAATTTCAAATCTCTTACTTCAGGTTTCGACAGCAGTGCTGTTGCCATACCCCTCCGATTTCATTAATCCTTCTACAAACGATTCGCGACGCACAGAAGCGTTGGCGTACAGCCTGCTACGCACCATGGACCAGACTGAAGTTGACAACGGCCCCACCATCAATGGCTCGCATACATCGGATGCGGCGCGAAAAGGTCCCATAGATGCCGCGAGCACGGACGCAACCAATGGTGTTCCACCAGCCATCCAAGACCATGGCGATGCCAAAGTGACTTTTGAGGAGAACATTATCGGCCCAGAAGACGAGGAATATGATGAAGACGCAGACCACGAGAAGATCACAGTCGACAAGGAGACTCAAGTGTCCATTGGAGGGGCTGGGGAAGCTGGTGTAGGGTTAAAGAAGAAGAAGAAGAAGAAGCCGAAAAGCAAGAGAGGATTGGTAGGTCGCCTGGATGTTGAGTATTGCGTACGGACTCTTACTGGTGTTTGCGTGACGTAGAACGCACCTACGGGGTTCGAGGAGTATTATGTCGACGCCCCACTCACGCCTGCGGAGCATAAGGAGGAGCAGGACATATACCATCCGTAAGCATCAACCCAAAGCCGTACATGCAATGTTTTGTGCTTACATCTGAGCAGATCTCTTCCGTTTCGCGAGTAAGCTTGTTGCATGGCCGTCGTCTTCGCGTCGCTGATGGTCCTTCAGGCGCATTGAGACTGCGATACAGCGCTACTCCGCCAAACGCAACCTAGACTCTGCTCGCAAGAACCTCTTCGACAGGTACTTGAAGTACGGTGGGGTGGACACGGGCCCGAAGATGTTCTCCGGAGGCCTGGATGCGAAGACATTGTCAGAGAGCACAGCATCAGAGATTCGAACCATTACAGCTACCCAGTACGTCGGCGAGGACAAAAACGATGGTGAGGGCTCGATGTACGTGGTCGATTTTGAAGCAGTCGTGAAGGCATTTGTGTGAGTAGCCTCGACAATATACGTCGATGGTACTGCCAAAGCTCATCCAATCTAGGTCTTACCACATACCGATCTCTTTCGACATCTACTCCGAGGAAAGCATCAAATCGAAGACGAACGTCATCCGCAATTTCCTGAATTACCTCTTACACCACGATGTCTGCCCAGAGTACAAAGATCAAATCTACGCCGCTCGCAATTCGCTCGACCAGGCAGACAAGGAACTCTGGCTAATCACCCAAGTCGGCCGCTTACTGCCCGGCGGCTTCAACTCGGCATGCTCAGAGATGTTCGGTGGCGCCATCCGCGGCCTCTACGTCGGCGACCAAGAATGGGCGAAGGAAGTCTTCACAACGTTGCCCGACGCTGGCATCAGCCCCCAACTCGCTCGCAAGACGTTCAAGACAGGTCTCATTGCGCGTGGGAATGACCGCATGTTCGAGCTATACAAGAAGCAGGATAGCGCGAACAAGATCAAGGTCATGAGCGAGATCGAGACCGGTCTGCAGATCACCGAACTGCTGCCCGCGGAGCAGGAAGTCCTGGATCTTTACCAGTCTGCTGTTGGCCAGGGTCTGAAGCCACTGGGGAGGTTGAGAGCCAAGACCTGGTATTATCCCGGCGCACCACTGGAAGACCTGACCGAAGAGGAAGAGGCTGCTGCCGCCAAGGCACCAAAAGAGATCAAGGATTACGAGCTGTGGGTTGAGGATAAAGTACTCGCAAAATGCTTCGTCGGCATGAGATTCATTACTACGATCAAGGAGCTCAGCTTCGGGGCTCTCTACTTTGACGAGCTGCGCGGGATATACTGCTCGTTCTACGATGCCCTTCCAAACGATGCGATGATCGGCTGGCGCGCGATCGAGAAGACATGGCTGCCGATGCGGGAGAAGCCAGCGGAGGATGGAGAGGGTGGAGATGAGCTTGAGGATGGCGCTGAGGCCAATGGCAATGGTGCCGAGGAAGGTACTGCAGGACAAGAGGGGATGGATGGAGATCGCATTGAGGGCTGAGGATGAGAAGAGGGGCGCAGCTCACAGGTTGTCGATCGTCACGATCAGCAGGCAAAGGCCTTCTTGAGGTTCTTAGGACTTCCTTTTTCTCATTCAAAGCTGTGTCAAGGCGTCATGAGCAATTTGCCCATTGTTTTACGGCTCTCAAGATCCTAGTTCAGCTCATGTTAGCCTGTATGCCTGAAGGCATGCGAAAGGAATGAATCACTTACCTGTTGTGCCTGGGCGACATCCTTCAGAGGATACGTCTTGTGCACCCGCACATCGAACTTCTCATGGATCATCAAGCGCCAGAGCTCACCCGCATACTTCTCATATTCCTCCCGAGTATAAATGTAATTGAACAGCGTCGGCCGCGCCACCTTGACATTCTTCGCCGACAATTTCCTGGACCCCAACCAAGATCAGCTCTCACATTTCCCAGCACGCGAATCGTCGCATATCAAGCACGTCGACACTGTGTAGAAGAGGGCCATGAAACTCACGCAATACTGAACGGCTCCACCGCCCCACTCGCATTCCCAAAACTCACCACCGACCCCTTCCTCCCCACCACCGCCAAACTCCGCCCGAACGTCGCCCTCCCCACCCCATCAAACACGGCCCGGACGCCCTCCCCGCCCGTCCTCTCCTCCACCACCCTCTCCACCTCCCCCTCCTTCTCCACCACCACGACCTCAGCCCCCAAGCGCTTCGCTTCCTCCACCTTCCCCTCACTCCCCACGCTCGCTATCGTGTGCGCCCCCTTGGCATTCAGGATCTGCAGCAGCCAGCCGCCTACTCCGCCCGTTGCGGCGAGCACAAGCACCCACTCGCCCCGCTCGACTCTGTGCGCCTCCTCCACCAGCGTCAGTGCCGTCAAACCCTGCAGTATCGCAGCACACGCATCCCGCTCGCTGACGCCCTCGGGGATGCGCAATGTCTTTGCCGCTGGCGCAGCGGTGTACTCGGCATACCCGCCCGTGCCCAACCACACGACTTTCTCGCCTGCCTTGAAGCCTTCGGCGTCCGAGACGACGGTGCCGGCGGCCTCGCGCCCCAGGATCTCAGGTTTGGGGGAGGGGTACAGGCCGGTGCGGAAGTAGGTGTCGATGTAGTTGATGCCGATGATGGAGTTTTTGATGAGGACTTCGCCGGGTTTGGGGGTCGGGAGGGGGAGGTCGGTGAGGTAGGTGAGGACGTCGGGGCCGCCGGTTGTGGAGATTTGGACGCCGCGCATGGTGCGGGGGAGGGAGGAGGACATGGTGCGCGTTGGGACGGGGGTGCCAGATGTGGGGGAACGGAAGGAGGAGGTTAGGAGGGAAAAGGGGTGGGCTGGTGGGTGGTGATGGGTGAAGGAAGTGAGAGGTCGGAGGCGAGCTAGCAGAGACATGCCATTGTGATGGGAAGACTATTAAGCGTGCAAGATGTTATTATGGCTGTTGTGCGGTGACGCTGTCAGTGCCGGTGGCTGTTGCGGAGGTGGGGTTTGGCGGGGTCTTGATTGCGAGAACAAGCCGACGTTATTTCCTTCGGAGGCCACAACGCTTGAAAGTCACTAAGGTAGATTGCCGACGTCGATGAAAGTGCGCCATGGGAGCTTTTTGAGTAGTAGCGTGGACGGTCAGAACATCCAATTGCGAGAGCGTTCAGAGCCAAGTCTTGTTCCCAGGGGGGTAGCAATTGTGATGCCCAGGTATCCATAAAGTACCTCTCTTCGATTGTTCTGTATCGGATAGACCCATTGTATCTTAAGACCTTCGTCCGCTCCGCCCAAGCCAAATGCTCCAGCTTATGCTTATGCTTATGCTTATGCTTATCTTGACGCTTCGCTGCGCGCGAAAAGGCCGTTAGGCTCCCAAAGCCAGCTTGCTCCTTTCGTAAACATAAAAGCTGACGGCGACCATGGGCACCACCTTCATGTAGCCGATGGTCAACCCCACAAAGAAGCCTCGCCAACCCTTCGCTCTCCATATATCTCTTGAAGTCTCGGCAATGCCCAAGCGATGCCCATCACCAACTGCTCCGCCCACTTGCATTCTTCTGCGTATGACCTCTAAGGGATATGCTGCAGTCTGAGACACTAGTCCCGCAAAGCCCCCAGTCAGCAGCTCCGCCCAGTATTTCAAGATCGGTCGCCCAGAGGCAGGAGAGGTGGTAGTGGTATAAGGCGCAAGGACCGGAGAACGCATCCAATCGCCCGCGGTGTCGTGCGTTAGGAAGGACATGCCCGCGTAAGGTATCATACCAGCAACTGTTGGGGAGAAGCCGCGGTAGAAGTTCACCAGGCCAGATTTGGATGTCGCGGTGGTGGCAGAAGCAGCACCTGGGAGAGCTATGGTGGCTGGCGGCGTAGGTGATTGTTCGTGATATATCTGCGTGCATATGCTCGATAAAGATGACCTCGAATCGAGTCTCGTCTCGAATGCTAGCCGTACCCGGATGACCTCAAGAGGGTATGTGATGAAGACCGAAGACAGACCCGCAAGCGAGCCACTAGAAAGGCGACGCAATGGTGTTTCTTGAGCTGGCGATCTGATGATAGCAGCACGAAACTGCTCGTATGCCAGGAATTTGATGGCCGCGTAAGGGAATACCTTTATCAGGGTGGCAGAGTGACCTCTGAAGAGACCGCGCACGCCATCTTGTCGGTTGATGTCTCGCATGGCAGTTACAACGCCGAACCATGAACCAGTATACTTTGCAAATTGCGGGCTGGAGGCTTGAAAAAGGATTTTGACGCGGTCGAGAGGAGCGACCATTGTTTTGGCCTGCCTTCCACGTTAATGCTTTCCATGCCGGCGTTTTCGAGCCATGGGATTTTCATACCGCGCATCCTGCCAGTCCACCGGCGAGACCGGTCCTGAGCACGTAGTCCAGACTTTGCTTGTTCCGAGGCTTGTAGTTCCCCGGCTCTTTGGTTGCTATCGCTCTGCCATCGAGGGATTGTGTGGTCGATGCTGCGCTCTGCAAAGGCTCTCCAGTGCCCATCTCCGCTGATCGTGAGACCTGAAATGTTGTCGTGGCATCGCCTTGATGGGCCTGTGGCATTCACAATCTGGAGCAGGTACTATCTGTTGAAAGCGTTGCTTTAGATTCAGATGCCTGTGAAAGAAATGAAAGTAATCTCGGGCAGCCGCGGGAAAATAGGTGATGGGTATGATGGGTGCCGAGGCATGCCTGAAGCAGAGATCAAATCATAAAGGCCGCTCAGAACGAATTCTCAAATCTGGCTTGGAGCAGGGGCCTTGTCTATCAAAATCATCGTGTCGTACTTGTGGCGCTCCTGTATTTACAAACTTTCCTTGTTACATTTAGATTAATGCAGCCTTCTCAGGCCTTCCACTATCGCCCTTATTTCATCAACATCCACCTCTGTTCCTGCCCCTGTCCTTAGACCCTTGCACATTTGCTCCTGCATGTCCTTGCTACAATCCAGAAATTGTTCTATCAATTCACCGTCCACAAAGCGGAAGGGTTCTTCTGCCTCTCTCACACTATTCTTGAAGGCGCGATAGCTGCTGAATGGGACGTCGCCAGGGCTACGTACCATAGCGCCCATATTTGATTGAAGTCGCATTAGAAGGTCCCGGTATGAAGGTGCTATTAAAGCGAACAGATAGATGGAACCATCCACCTAAATGCTGTCAGCAGACCCTGGATCGGAGAGATGGAGGACCCACTGTGCCAAGGAAGGCTCTCGGAATAACGGTTGCGCTCGTGGATGAAGGAACCTCGAAGCTTCGTATTCGATTGACCATCTCCCCTAGACGGATCTCGCTCGTGATCTCCAATCTATGTTGATCTTCAATCGTGACACCGTTTGTATTCTGTTGTAAAACCATGAGGTTGCCCTCAGCATCGCTTTCAAGAATTGTATGATCGCCAACATGAGCGACTGCGGTTCCCCAGGCTGTTTGGAAATGTCGCCCTGTCTCCTCAAGGGTGCCTGGCAGGCCTTGAGCACCGCGTTTGTACTCGACAATAGAAACGCTTTTCATCAAGTCGGCTATAGCGATTGCATTGCCTTTGACCGCAATATCGATAGGTGTGGTCGAGGTACGATAGGCTGCAGCTTTGTGAAGGGAATTCTCCTCAAGCGAGTAGATCACGACCTAGGCTATTAGTTAGCATCCCCTGAGTCAACGAGAATGGACTGTCCCACAGTTTTCACAAGCGCTGCCACGATGTTCCCATCGACACAACCCAGGGAATGGCAAGCGCCTTTGACTGGCAACTCCGTTACTAAGCTTAAAATACGTTCCTGGGTTACCGCAAAAACCAGAATGCGCCCTCGAGCCGTATCAGAGACCTGGTCTTCCAAGTATGCGGTCCCGACGACGAATCGCTCGACTAATTCACCTGAGCTGTCACGTAAGTCTGCCCTCATGACGCTCTGCACCAATTCTTCCTCGTTCAAATCGAAGGTGTCAAGCATCTTGAAAACGACCTCGTCAACGAGCTTGAAATAGCTTTTCACAACCTCATACCCTCTCTGAAGCGTTCGTCTGATCGTGCCGAGACCGAAAGCTTTCAGATCGGTCGAATATGCAATTCTTCGGACAGTCTCTCCTACCGGTAGAGTATTCACATGTGTTGTCCGCTCTGTATCTACCAACGCGAGCTTCAAATCTTGTGGAGTCGCAATGGCGAGGGCGTTGGGATAGGCTTCAGAATCGAAAGGACACACGCAAGTGGCCTTTTCTGCGGTTACTGCAGAGTAGACTATGCGTCCTTCTGAACCATAAATCAAGCTCGGATGTTCGCAAGTAGCGAAAACGTTGTACACTTGGTCTCCCGCCGGTAGCGCTTTAAAGCCAGCTTGCTCCGTGCCCAGAACTATTGTCTTCCTCACTGAGAGACTGAAGCTAGCTGGGTTGAAAGAAAAGGTGACAACCTCGCCGTTAGCAAGAGCTACAAACAACGTGGGGAAGTCGTTAGCGAGGATCTGAGTAAGCAGGATTGAGCGAGGTACGGAGACAGCGTCATCGCTCATTGCGACTTTGTGAACGGTTTCGAGCGTATCGAGCTTTAGTACAACGACCGCCGTAGTCTGCCAGAAGCCTGCTATGCAAATATCTGCTGTGACGTTTGGTACATGAATGCATGCGATCTGCCCATCATCTGGGAAAGTCCGACTCGCAATCACTTGCAAATTCTCTCCAGCGCTGATATCAAAGACGCTGGCCTGCGTACCTCCGATAGCCAGACACAGTCTTTGTTGGTTCGCGGATGCTGCAGTGATAGGCTGACCTTGCGGAGAATTCCATGCATGATTGATCATTCCGCTGTCAAGGTCGATGATGCGGGCTGACGAAGCCGTGATTTGAATGAGATGGCTGCCTCCTAAGTTAGCTGCTAATGTAGTGCCCTCCGACAATGCCAACCCGTCCATTTCTGACCGTTCTTCGATCTCACCATCATCTTGAAACCTGAACAATCTGGTTTCTTCGACGAAAGATACGAGCAATAAATCATTTCGTCCCTTCGCAGTGGTTGAACTCAGAGCAAATAGATCTGTTATATGTTTCGCTTGGAGTAACAAACCCAGCTCCTCCATCCCGACTCCACTTCTGACGCTACGCAAGCTGCCGTCTTGAAAGGCGCCAGATCCAGTGACTATACGTGCTTGGCCAGATGAATATTCGTTGGTTTGAGACTCACCAGCGCGGCTTCCCATGTCCATAATGGCAAAGTCCAGAATTGGAGCAATGTTGGGCAGTGTCTGCATGACTTCCATGGATCTTTCCTGAATGCTGACAACCTGCGAGTCACCTTGATGAGACCCAACGTAGACGAGGCCACGGCCAAGGTAGACAAGTACCGAGGCTCGAGAAGTGTGTCCAATCACGTCCAGCTTCCATCCCGTCACGCTATCTCGACTGTCTAATATCAACATGAGAAGATACAACCGTCCATAGTCATCGGCAAGGAGGAAACGTTGAGCGTCAATCGCGGTCCAGGCAACGAAAATCGAAGCTTCCTCCAGTGGCTCAACCCGAGTTTGGCCATCTTTGAAATAGGTTATTGACGTTTCAGCCAGTATCAGGAGGCCATCTGAAGAGAAATAAGCCACGTCTAGCGAAACCCTTCTAATAGTACGTACATGCTGGTGCTGGTATGGGGATCAGATGGCTGGCTCCTATATCTAGGTCATCTCCAGCCGCAACAACTTCTTCGAGATCAGCACTTCCGGGCTCTGACTGGGTGCCTATGGTGTAGTCCAAATGCCTTATATTGAGACAAACTTGCTGACGGCTGTTCTCGTATAAAAGGGCCAGCAGCGCTTTTGCATTCGCTTCATCGTGTGAATGTAAGAACACTGAAGACCTGACAAAAAGCTCAGATATCCTTGCAGGTACCGGCTGGCCAAGAGTTCCAGGCTCAGATGAGCTTTTCTTCTTTGATTTGGCTTGACTAATTGGAACCACAGTTACGATACCGTCGAAAAGTTGAAGGGTCATATAGCGTCTGGAAGGATCAATCAAACATCGATCTTGATTTTGGGAGTCTCGAAGCGTTTTGTCTGACTGATCCTGGTAGCGCTGCTCTGTGCGTATCTGGTTCGTCTTCTCGTCCCACGAGACTGTGAAATACTTATAGCGATCTGTACCAATGAAAAGATGCTCGGTCTTGGAGTTCTCGGGCCGCAGCCGCTCGAGCATGGTAATTCTGCCATACACTGCGCGTGTATAGCGGTGTATGAGGCCTTCATCACCTTGTGTAAGTATCTCAATACGATTCGACTTCCTGCGGCCAATTATGCATGTGTTTCTTCGAAGCAGGATCCCTGTTGGACTCACGCTACGATTAAGCACTCCTCATCTGGACTAAAAAACTGTATTGTTATTGCGTGCCTCACACTGTTGGATCGATGTATGGGAGCAATGTAAGCCATGGTAGAATTCCGACCTAGGGAACTCTCAAGGATACAGGTTGAGGCCCCTCGAGACTGGAAAGTGGAAAGTGATCTGTAGGCGCTGCTGGCCGTGAGCGGCTGTCGCGTTTGTCGCGTCTGTGGTGCGCTTAATATTTGATGCCAAGCTTCACAAACATGGGAAATCGTCGAACTCTCGAGGTCAACCGGAGATCCATGGCGATTTCGATTGTAGAACAGACATAAGCCCTTATGTAGCGCTGCTAGTGAACAGGTAAAGGTGTTCGACTGATTGGCTTCTTTACTGGTAATACCCAGCGACTGTAAGCATCGCAGGGCAACGGGCTGACACGTGATCGAATAAAAATCAATGTTGAAGGCGCGGTGTTGTAATGATTTGGGGCGGCATTTGCCGAACGCCGTACTAGCGCCGCTACTACAGCGCACAAATCGAGGTATCTATATCTCATTTGCTCTCGTCAAAATCGTCACCCCCGCTACCAACACCCACCATCCATCTTTTCCCTTCCTTCTTGTGTATGCTCTACGCTTATACAACATGACTAGGCCAAAAAAAGGACCAGTGCAAACGGAGATCATCGCTGATCGTAAGGCTCGCGAGGCACAGAGAAAGGCACCGGAGTCCGTTTCGCTCCCTTTCCGTTTTATGCCTCCGCCGTCGGGTTCTTCTCCGACTGTACCGAACCCCCCGTTGCCTCCTAAGATGCCATACGAGGAAACGAAGCGTATCTTTAAAGATAAGGCGAACAAGCGTCGCTGGGTCGAAGCTGCCTTGGTCCCGCTACCCGCCGACGAAGAGGATGACTCATATTCACCCCATCCAGGCTTCAAGCATATTCGCGAGCTTCCCTCGGATGTGTACGATCCTGTGGTCAGGAAGTGGAACATGTATATGAATGTCCGCCCGAATCAGCACATCATGTTGCTCCGCTACCCAGAGAAAATGCCTGGGCAGCTGTACAAGGCTAGAAACGGGCAAAAGCCTTTGGAAATGCGCATCAAGACAAAGTCCCGCCTTGTCGAAATCGATATTCCTCTTGACCCGCATCACCCTTCTTACGACAAAGTCCGCGGTATCATCTACGGTGAAGCACTGCGTAAGAGCAAGATCTTGAAGGAGAAAGGGGGGGCCTACGGCCTTGCAGGTGGCTTCGGTCTCGGTGGACCCACACAGACTCGTGCAGCTGCTCGTGCAGCTCAGTCTGCCGTAGATACGGACCCTACCGTTGAAGCTCTTCTTGAAGACTATGACAATGCCGTCAAGAATGGCCACGTCATGAACAAGATGACTCTCGGGGGTCACATCATCCAATGGCAAGAGGGTTACGCAAATCTGTTTGCTGGTGCGTTTACGCGCGGTAAGTCCTCACTATGCGTCATCGCCTGCGACTGTAGCTTTTGCTGGAAGCATCCAAGGCTAACGAAGGTAGACGATGTTTTCTTTACCAAAGTGGACGCTCAGGTCTTTCTACGGCCTCAGCTCATCCACCTCGACGCTCTCAATGACCAAAACAAGTCCACAATTCGCATGCAAGCGGGGGCTGACACGGAGGAAAACGAAGCGCAACATCTCAACATGACAATCAAGAACACTGAGGGAGAGACTATGGAATCTGCTGGCGAAGCTGGTGAGATAGCAAAGACTTTGAAAGCTATGCGCACAGAGCCTTGGCAACGCTTGACCTGGGTTGATTCTGAGGTACGTATACGGTGCTTTGTTTATGGATAGTCCTTTAACTGACAGAGCCAAGACTCAAGCATCGTTCGACAAATTTTACGAGACCTTCTTCACTGCCAAGAAAAACTTGCCCGAGTTGGTCTGCAATATGACAAACGAACAGTGGTTGGATACAATCAGCTGTCCACGTATCGACCCCATCAATCCTAAGAAGCGCCATATGACCACTCATGCCGGAGACGAGGATCTGTCTTCCACCGATAGTGAAGGTGAGTATGAATTTAACGATGGATACGAGGAAGAGGAGGAAACGGACGAGGAGGAAGCAGACGAGGCGGAGGCTTCGGACGAGGCGGAGGCGGATGAAGCGGAGGCGGACGAGGCGGAGGACGAGGCGAAAGCGGACAAGGTGGAGGCGGACAAGGTGGAGGTCGACAAGATGGAGGCGGACAAGGGGGAAGCGAACGAGGGGGACGAATGGGAAGACGGGAGTGAAGAGGACGAGGGGGAGAGGGACAAGATTGAAATGGACGACAGTGCTGTGGACGAGGGTGAAGCGGACGAGGATGACGAGGAGGAGAATGAGTAGGAAAGGCGGATTGCGAACAATAGGAAGAAACCCAGTGGTAGTGGATGATTGAGGCCGCTGTGGCACTGCTGTACTCAAGTCCTCAGTGTCCTTGTCCTGTGCTGTGCCAAGGAATGGTGCACTAACTCTAGCTATTCTTCAGAAAAACAAATGGACGGCTTGCGGTAGGCTGTACGACCAGTGCATCCGCCTTTAATAAATCAGATTACCTATGTTAACAAGTAGGAGAGTCCAATTTCTTAGCCTTACACCCAGCCGATATCGCCGCACAGCATTACGACGTATGTAGAAGTAGTCACTTTTGAGACAGGAACTGGGTCTGGCTGACAGTTCTTAACACTCTCTTACCAGAAAACGCAACCCTATAGCCTCGAGTCTAAGTGAATACAGAGAACAGAAGAGTAGTGGAGTAGCAAAGTTCTGCATGTCGCAAAGTGGTTTAATAATAGGCAGTCTCTTCTATTCGTATTCTACATTTGCTATTCGGACACTTCCTACTCTCCGGACCATGACAAGAGATAGGGCACCATTTATTGCGCTCTCAAATACAAGATTCAACGAGATACTAAAAGGCAAATCAACCAGTAAAGGTTGATAGTTAAAGAGGCGAAACGTCAAAGCAGTCCACTTGCACGGGCAAGGGACCCTGAAGGAGCGAGCTGAACCAGCTGGATAATTAATATTTACACGATGGATCCCTGATCTCTGAAAGGTGCACCTAGGCGTAAAATAGAGGAAGTCTACCCTATTCCAGATAGCAAATGTAAGGTACGAACATGTGCTCCCTTCATAGAGAGACTACTACGACACGTGACGCTCGTAGCGTAAAAGGAGAGAACCCGTAACAGTTCCCAAAAGGAATGAAAGGGAAAAAAATGTTTGGGGGCTAGTTTTTGACAGATACCAATTAAGGGAGGTACGAGGACCCACTTTAACAAGCTATGCTGCAAGAGCTGTGCTTGACAATCGCCCTCAGAAACCCTCAGAAATACGTTCGGCAGCTGGGAATCGAACCCACGACATTTAAAGCTTGGGGGCAAGGGGTCTTGTGGGTTAACCCCAACGGCCCATTGAGTCATTAGCTCAGCGCGGTCACTATAGACCGTTTCACATACCCCCATCAAGCTATGCTTCCGATACTTCCAAGACGCCTTGATTTTCATTATGAACACAAAAATAAGACCATTCTTGACAGACAAATAAGATCAGTACCTACCATTACGCGCACCCAGGCACTGGATTGAACTTCCTACATAACACTCTCATTCAGGCGAGCCTATCACACGCCCAACAAGGGCGCTATTGCTCAACATACTTTGTCAATAGCCATACTCGATTGCAATCAACAACCTTTCCCACGCATCCGATACCCCAAAGTTCAAATTGTTCTTGTCAAGAACCCCATTGATGAAGTCAACTGGGCTGCTACTTCCAGTGCAACTCCGGCTTCGCGGCCAATTGTCTCCTCATTGTTTACAGACGTCGCAAATCGTTTCATTGTGCCTGTGGAGTGTACTCCCTGAAAAGGGGCAGCTTTGTGACCAGACTCGATTGCGACAGTCATCATTTGAGTCAAGCTCACCAAGTGCAAACAGAAAGCGGCAAAAGCTCCTGAAAAGCCATCTTTTACGCTGTGATAGCTCACATTCGAGCTGCAAGAACCGAAAGAGGTTCTTTTAGAGATCGCTTGGCTCGTATCTTCTAAGCGCAATGCAGCCGCCGGGAATTGCGCCGCATGGGAGCGATTTGCCGGGCCTTAGCCAAACAATCGATTCCATCTCGATCCAAGACACTTTCCTTCAAAGCATGTCATTGCCAGGGCTGGGCCTCGCCGCACAGCTCGAGGCTAAAATACGTCCTCCGACCGTGATTGTGCTCAAAGAAGGCTCGGAGTGGCGGTTCGAGGTTTCCTTTGACTCCAAAGTCGAGGTCAAGGTACATCTGACGCCAAGCCAGAACACATGCAGTAAGTTTTCTAATTGAAGAACAGGTACTGTCCGGCGATGCGGAGCTTTTCGGCACCGAGCTTGCGCAGCAGCAGCCTTACACCTTCACGGCAACGAAGGCCGCCATTTATACCTGGGATGGCTGCCGTCTCGAGGTTGATGGGGAGTGCCAATCGGAGTACATTGCAGAGGAGACGCCCATGACAATGTACACCAATCTACATTTTGCGTTGGAGCGATTAAGGGATCAGGCGTTGGCCGACGGCAAGGAAGGACCCAGAGTCCTTGTACTAGGCCCCGACAATGCTGGGAAGACGACTCTTGTCAAGATGCTTACTGCTCTAGCTACAAGGGCGGAAAGACAGCCTGTCACTGTCAATCTCGATCCGAAAGAGGGCATGCTAAGCATACCAGGCACACTCTCCACAGCCGTGTTCTCCTCCATTGTTGACGTTGAGGAAGGCTGGGGTAGTAGTCCGACTAATGGGCCAACTCTCGTACCTGTAAAGCTGCCCTTAGTGTACTACTATGGATTGGCGAATCCGGAAGATAAAACCACACTGTTCAAAGCCTTAGTCCAGCGGCTTGCTTTATCCGTCGTAAGCAGGTTCAATGAAGATGTAGAGGCCCGGGTTACTGGCTGCATCATTGATACACCTGGGGTGATTAGCCAAGGGAAAGGGAATTATGAAATCATCCAACATATTGTATCAGAATTTCAAGGTGAGCCAAAAGCTAATTAATTAGTCAAAAGTTTGATGAATGACATTGTGCAGTCAATATTCTAATCGTCCTCGGTTCAGAGCGTCTGTACAGTGATATGGTGCGCCGTTTCAACGTCCAGAAGATCGGTGGATTCGTGGCTGCCACGGTCATCAGGCTTGACAAGTCAGGTGGTTGCGTCGACCGAGACACGGATTTCTTGCAACGCTCGCGACAGGAGCAAATTCGAGAATACTTCTTTGGTGACGTACAAAATCCATTGAGTCCGCACACTCAGCACATCGATGCCACTCAGCTGACTATCTACCGGATTGTGGAATGTAAGTCAAGGCTCATGGCTGACGCCCGGTGGATCGCTGATGATCCATCACAGCTACTGCGCTGTTATCCTCGCTTTTACCTGGAGGAGAGGAGGAGAATGCGGTATCACCAATGTTCGAGAAGGTCTCCCCATCACCACTACTCCAGAATGCGGTATTGGCTATTGTGCAAGCTGAGCCCAATGACTCACAGGACAGCATCCGCGATGCCAGTGTCATCGGTTTTGTCTACATTGCAGAAGTGGATGAGACGAAGAATAAGCTAAGAATTTTGTCACCAGCGAGCGGAAGATTGCCCAATAAAGCTATGATTTGGGGCATGTGGCCAGAAGCCGGACATCTGAACAGCTAAGCTAGCAATAATACCCAATCTTGGACGATTTATATCTACCCCAGAGCAATACCGCATAAAATCGGTCACAGTACTGACTGGGGCCCTTTTGTGGAAACATTACTTGACCGTCAACCCTGGGACATTTCAAACCTTAGGCTGGAATCCATGGCTGCATTAGGTTGAGGCACTCACGAAAGCATATCGGCTTTAGCGTTGAGTCAGTATCAATGGATTCATGCGCACTTTCTCCGCAAATTCACATTGCAAGTGCCACTAAAGAACATGATCAATAAGGTAACCTTCACAACTCTCAATATCCAGTTCCAACTCCTACTTCGCAGCTTACAGTCGTTCTCCACGTATAACTCCATAGTCTAGCTTCGCCAGCACTGCACGGGTAAAACTGGTTGTCAGCCAATTCACCATTACGTCGGCATGCCGCGCAAGCATACACAAGCTCAGGAAGCCGAGTCAGGGATCCTGCGTGCTATTGGTAATCTTTCATCGAGGTCTTTTCAAGGATCCCACAAGACAGCATCAGCGGCATTCAAACCAGCGACTTCGTGGGATGTCCTGCCCTCTCCACAAGCTCAGGCAGCCGAGTCATGGTTCCTGCGTGCTATTGGCAACCTTCCATCGAGGCCTTCCCAAGGATCCCGCAAAACAGCATCAGCGGCATTTGGACCAGTGACTTCATTGAACGTCCTACCCTCTCCAAGTATATCCTTATCCTCTCAGAGTCCGTCAATAGAGCACCGGAAGCAATACCAGGGTTCGGAGAACGTCCCCTTGAGCACTCCGTCCATCTCACCAACAAAGCGAACACCTGCAAAGCCGACTGAGCGACCTTACATTTTACAGCATCTCCGTGCAGTCGATCGACAAAAACTCGACCCCGGGGTCCGGCTACACACTGTTCTTAATTCGCCACAAGCCATCCGCGATCAGCCAGTCATCAAACCAGCTTTGAAAGAAGCCCTCCGAGAGCATCTAGAACGCTCATATTATTTGCAAAGCAAAGACACCTTTCAAAGAGAGCTAAAACGTTACTGGCAAACCGGCTTTGTCGCATTTAAACTTAAGAGCTTTGACCCTATAAACTCGTTCTACCCGAAACAGCTACTAGCAGTATGCAACAAGTCCGCGCTGCTGTACCATGTACCACAACCTTCGTTGTTACCGCTAGCAGCTATTTCCAAGCAATGGTTTCGTCATTATAAAGGACGCCCAAACATTCAGTCCGCGAATTTCTTTGCAAGCCCTGTTCAAGTTCTGCCACAAGGCCCAACAACCATTCCAGACATAGTAGAAGCGCACCGTTCAATCTGGAAGACTGCATCTATCATTCTCTCCACTAATGGAGACACCGCTCGTTATTTGAAAGACGAGAGGACCAAAATATCTCTCGAACACTGCATCATGCAACCAACGCTTCGAAGCATACTCCTCATAATGGACAAGCCTGTCCGGCCAGAAGGGGAATATGATCAAAATGTTGTCCTGGATGATATCCTTCGACAAGCGACAATGGTCATGGTTCGGACAGGCCATGAGTGCGGCGTAAGCTTCAGCTTAGAGACCATTCGAGACCACTGGCTTCCCCTGGAAAGAAACGATGTCGGAGTACAACACGGAATAGACGCAGTCCGTGTCAATCTTTCAACAGCGGTTGAGTTTGTCTGCGATCTCCATGATAGGGTAGCCCTGTTGCCCGAAGCACCAGATGATCGAAGCATCAATCGATCCTCCCCTCCTCTCACCGTAGACTTGGGGGCTAAGTACGTCGACAAGTTGATGCGAGAGGCAGAGGCTATAGGCTTCCACAACGTACAAACGGTTCGAAGTGCTTTAGAACAATTGGCAGCAGTAGGGCGCGGGGAGTATGATCTTGAGGATGAGGGGCTTGATTCATTCCGTCCTTGCTGGCAGTAAGGGCGACTCCAGCAGCCAAGTTTGGCAAGCGTGCGCTTACGATCCGTGTATCAATGCCTTCCAATAAATCCGCCATTGATAGAAATATCCCTAGCTGAGGGTCTGCCACTTGCATCTGTGGCTTATGGCCTTATGTACCACGACGTCGCTCTGCAAGACGACGTTGTCTACGTCAGGAATCATAAACAGGCCACAAATATGTGGAAACACTGAAGAAGTCAACAAATTACTTGAATCACTCAATCACGCCTTGCTCCATCCACGTACTGGAGAAGTTCTGGATCTCCCTCCCGTGTCAACCTCGAGCTTCGTGAGGAGCCGTGAGATACTTGTAAGATCGATACAAATCTTGGCTGTGCCGAATTTGACATGGTAATCCGAACTCACCAAGGTATCAACCGATAAAAGGGCTAACATCGCGGCCAATAGCTTTCGATTGAGTGGCTCTCCGATCTGAGACAGCCTGCTTATCGCCATACGATTCAAGTACCAAGAGGCTTTGTACGTAAATAGCCATCAGCTGGCTGGCATGGTGTCGGCAAACATCAGGCAACTCTTCGCCTTCAAACTCCTACAAAGCGAGCGTCCATCAGCTCCATGGCTTCGCCTACAATCTTTATGCTCTGGTTCTCGAACAACAGTCGCCAGCACCTCGGACGCCCCTCGAATGTGTCGATGCCAAGCGTGATCGCGGTATATGTCCGGGGTTTGAAGCATTCGCCAGAGTCGCACATCGGCAATGCCCGTGCCCCGAAGAGAAGTTGTGTACCCTACATCGCTGAGTGTTCGTAGGAAAAAGCAGGGTGGCGCATCAACGATGGACAAATCGACCAGTGAGGACCCTTGGGCTAACAGAAACAGCGTCCAAGCAATGACTCAAGCATTTGGGGCATCCAACGGAGGGTTTTACGAAAGAGGGAGCCCCTGGGCCAAATCCACTTTCACCATCCAAAATTCACATTTTACGAGCGGGGAAGGAGGTTGACCAACATGTTGGAAAGATAACAGCAATGCTTGAAATCTCAAGCCCAGCCTCAAATTCGATACGCATAGTTAAACTGGAAGTGAGAAAGGTGTGAGCAACAAATTGTTCTACTTTCAGACCTAGTCTTTGTTCTCGATTACATTTGCTCGAAGTCAGATCATCTCGAGGGCGCTAATTCGATCGAGATATCTGACTCTTAGATAAGTCGAACACTCAAAATGGGAGACGTAGTATCAGGGGGGGTTTAGGATAGTAAACGTAATCCTGGCCCATGGGCTCCCAAGAAGGAATTCAAAGGGACGTCTGTGTCGCTTGGCACCAGGGAAGTGCAACATGCATGGGCATAGGATTATAGTACTTGTATCAGCATATAGCTTGAAGAGTACGGAATGCCGGACATGGCATGCCTTGTTGCTTCCTTGCATTGTTAGCTAATGATGCGCGAGAAAAGTGCGCGGTGAAGGCTCCAAGACTGGCTGTTGTCACCTGGCACCGTTCGCAGCTCCTTAAGTTGACCTCAGAAAAGATGACACTCTCTATACTTCCCGGCCCCGCAGCCTGCAATGCATCGCACTGTACATAATACGACATGGATTCGCAAAAGAAGAGCCCAATCCTGAAATGACCTGAAGACGAGTTGAGTGGACACCGAGGTGCATAGGGTTGTGATACGGAGAGGAGAAGAGCTTTCAGAAGGGCTCTAACCGTCAACAGCCCCCGAGTCGGATCCAGGCCCTGAGCCGCCTGGCCCCATGGGAATGGTTGGGTCCGTCGCAATCATCTCTGCGAGGATATCAAGCACCGGCTTTGGTACCGTCTTGTCGTAGATGTTTATCAAATCGCCAGGTTGCGGATACACCTTCAAGGCTTTGTAGAAGCACAACGCCGCCTCTATCTGGTCCGATCCTGCAGCAAGCCTTGTTAGCTCTCCTCGGACCACTTTGCTGAGCGGGTTCAGCAAGCATACCCTCCGCACACAGCGTCTCTCCCCGGCCAACCTCATTCATGAAATATGCCTCCTTCTCCTCCACATCGGTCGGGAAACCCTCTTCCCGAGCCTCTTCCACTGCGGATCTGACAGCACGCTTCTGTTGTGCTCCTTGGGCTTCCGCTTCCTCCTTCGCGGCGCGGGCTTGCTTTCTGGATTCTCGCTTTAGGGCTTTTCGAAATTCGGGGTCGTTTCGTCGTTTGTGATCGAAATAGATGGCGTATGCTGTAATTGACATGAGCTCACTATAAAGGGATAGTAGCAGCGAAGTTCGTTCTACGAGCAATGTGCCTAGCAAGGTGATATTCGTCATGACATACCTAATATACCCGTAGCGACGGCACCTACGGATGCTAAGGCAATGGTCGATGCTCTGATGGAGGACGGGGCAGAGGACATGATGCGGATAATTGTAATCGTCTTCACAAGAAATTGAATGTGAGTTTCATCCAGAGATGATGCAGGTCGGATTCTCTGAGCAGCTTCGCCGCGCTAGTTGCGGATCAGGGACCTAAAATATGCAGGCCGACATCGAGTACCGTGACTCTGACACATTTCATAAAGTAAGGTACCTCTCAACAATATTAATGGAAGGAACACATCATGTTCCGAATGTTGAATGCGACGCGATGTCTGTATCACTAACTTTGCGTTCAATTGATAATCGGTCAATGTGTCAACAGATGAGCAGGGACAACGATCGATGAGATTTACCGCTTGCCCTTTGCCAGGTTCACAACATCGTTGCGCCGATCTCAATTCTAGCCATCTACGCGCGGCATGGACGACAAAGGCAAAGGATTTTCTCTGCGCCAGAAGAAATCAGGTCGATCGGGCCCAAAGCAGATATCCAAACCTACACTCAAAGGCCCTCCTCCCAATGGCGTTCAAGAGCTGGCCAAAGAGGCTCCACCTCCTCGGCCAAGGATGGGTGGTGGAGGTACCTCGGATCTCGTCAAACGTCGATATTCGACAAGGTTTACTCAATTACCTGATTTCAGCAATGCCGATGCTCCCCCAGTGCCCAGCCTCCCAGTGCCACAGCTGAAGCGCAGAAGCAGAACCCCCTCACCTACGAAGCAGAAAGTTGCTGTTGACGTGGCGGCGTTGAAGGATCCACGTCTGCAGGCCGATAATTGTAAGACGTTAGTGTGAAAACAGTACGGAGATGAACTACCTGGCTTATACTCGGATAGACTCTACAACGTTACTAGCAGATGCCTCCGATCAAGATCTTCGCGAATACCAAGCAAATCTTCGGAGAATAAAAAATCGAACCTCAACGGATTTGCAGCTCAATGTGTACCAGAACCGGACACAATTTGTGGCCATCAGCAAGGAGGCTGAGAAGCTGAAAGGGGAAATGAGGACACTACGGGCATTGATCTCTGAGTTGACGACCTCACTGGGCTCAGCATCTATAGGCTCTACTGCACCTGAGCCACGGCAATCGAATGATACGAGCACGGCAAGGGCACGGAAGCAAGCAAACCGCAGCTCCGTTGCAAATCTAGAGGCCATGTGGAATACACAGCTATATGCTTTGTGGAAGAACGTGGAAGGCTCACAGAAATTCTTGCCAGCAATTCCAGGCAGACACGTAATACATGAGACGGGCCACTGGGTTGAGCTGGACGCGGCGACATGGAAACCACGGCGCCCTGCCCATTTATTTTTGCTCAATGACCATCTTATGATTGCCACGCGGAAGAAGAAGCGAGTGGATGCTAATGCGGTCAACGGTGATATACCACAAGAACCAATCACTAAGTTGGTCGCCGATAGGTGTTGGGCCTTACAAGAAATTGATATGGCGGATCTAGCTTCTGGAGCTGGCGGTGGGAGGAGTGAGATGTCTAATGCGATTAGTGTCCGCTTCGGGAAAGAGACATTTACCTACCGCTGCGACAGATCTCCAGAAACGGAGAAAGCGAATCTACTTCTAGCTTACAAGCGTGCAGCAGACGAGCTCCGCAGAACTATGCGCGCCGACACGGAGGATGTCAGCAATAGAAATAAGGGCACTATGGAATACTTTGCAGCGCGAGACCCGGCAACAACTAAGGAACCTGAAACACTAAGAGCAAGAGATCGACCCGATTTCCTGATTGAAGTCGACGGCAAGCACCAGAATCTTCGGTGGGTAGAAGGACAAGTCGATGAATTGGACAGCGACATAGCGCTTCAAAAATTCGAAGACGCCGTCCGTCGCGTGGAGAAGCTACACAAAATCGCCAAGGGTATCAAAGGGAACATGGTTGCTCAAGAGCTAATCACCACCAAGGTCGACGCAAGAGCCACAAAGATCGCTGGTATGTCGATATCCACGTTGAACTACTCTTGGACTACAAAAGGGCTAACAATTTGCAGATTTTGTATTACAAAGGCTGGTGAACACCCACTCGCAATTGACTGCTACCCAAACCAACGTTGCCTGGCTAGTTCGTCTCGAATTCGACGACCGCGCAAGGGAAGCTTATCTCAAGGCTCGAGCAGACACTATCACCCAACGAGCGCGCCTTTGCATCTTTGAAGGCGATCTCCACCACTACATCTTCCAGGTGTCCTACGTCTACTTCACGCTTATGAAGCACACAGCCAGCATATACCAGCAGTGTTTTCCTCAGCTGATGATGAGCGCCTGCGTCAAGTGGGCGAAGGAGCAATTAGAAAGATTTAACGTCATTCTGGCGAGGCAGCTCAGCAGCGTCCAGAGGGATAGTCCGACATGGAACGAATGTGTCGGGCGTGCGAAGGAGCACGCAGCGATAATGGATGAGGTGGGCATGGACTTCAAGGAACTTGTGAGCGTACATATAGGGGATCGATAGGATAGGGAAAGATGACATCGCGAACGAATAGTATAAGACAACGCTTGCTACCAGCTGTTCATCTACCAGCCTCTGACCTACGACTATGAGTAGCATTTGGCCCAGTCCTAATCAACGTTGTATCTCGCATTCTTCACAAGCAATCCTTCCCTTACCTACGCGCTGTTCTATATTATGCTCTATCAAGACGAACCCTCGCTTAGCAGCAAGGGACAACCTCACGGCCCTATGTCAACCAACTCCTCCCTCTCCCATTCCCCCCCTCCACCCCCCCTCTCCCACTCCCCACCACCGTCCTTCCTCCCCCCCTCCTCCCTCCTCCCAATCACCACATTCCCCACCACCAGCCCCCCCGCCCCAACCCACCACAACGCCGGCAACTCCTCCCCAAACACCATCCACCCCGCAAACGCCGTGAGCATGAAATTCGCACTCGTATTGATAATCGCCACCTTGGTCGTCGACTCCCCCCGCGTCAGCGCCGCCGTGAACAAGCTCCACATGACGGCATTGAACACAAGGTTGAGAACGAAGAAGATGCCGCGGATCAGGTACTCCAGCGGGCGGTTGGGCGTCGAGAGGTGCAGCGCTTGAGCGAGGGAGAGCGCCCATGTTGCGGTGAGGTCGGTTGTTGTGCTAGGGGGGATTGGTCAGCTGGGGGGGCCTGAGGTTATGGGATGGGAT
>JAABUS010003665.1_pt1 | contig 24260 bp, 22 predicted proteins | sample 5560161 | NCBI WGS metagenome assembly JAABUS01 (sample SAMN10711885, study PRJNA513376) | rock metagenome | isolation source: Antarctica rocks | place: Antarctica: Victoria Land, Trio Nunatak nord | collected 2016-01-04
GGTACTTTAAAATCCGGTTGGCAAATGCCGGCCCGATCCCTCTGATTGTGGTTAACTGGGCGGAATCAGCATGGTTAATATCTACCACGACCATTGGTTTTGATTTAAAAGTTGAAGCCGGGGCAAAATTATTTTTACTAAAGTTTCGTTCAGGAATATTAATAAAAGGTGCCAAACGTGTATAATCTTCTGCAGTAACGGAGTAAATTTTTTGCAAGTCTTCTTTTTTATAAAACTTCCCTCCTTTTGCTTCATAATTTTTAATTACTTTGATTTGCCTTTCGCTCAAACCCAGCTTCTTCCATAATTCATTTGCAAGATTATTAGGATTGAAAGAAAAATATTCAGGCTTTGATTTTATCCTGCTAAAAGAAGCATCCGCCTGGCGTTCGTCCGGATACTTTTTAGAATAATCATAAGGCTGCCCTTCTTTTGCTTCGTTCAAAATACGCTGTGCTTCTTTTATCCTTGCAAAATCTATTTGCTCCGGCTTTTTAAACAGTAAATAAATATCTGGTGCGAGCAATACAATCAATATTAACGCTGCCAAAACCAACATACCGTTCCATTCTTTTTTGGTAATTGCAAAGTAGTTTTTAATAGCAGAAAGCATACAAGGACAGTTTAGGTTAGAAATTTAAGGATAATTGTAAGATATTTACTCCTCACATCAAATTTTATAAAAACAACTTTGTTCCGAATGAAAGTAATTACCAAAGAAGAATTTGCCAAGGCCACCAAAATCGACAAGCTAAAAATGCCTGGCCTTGCTGCTTTTTTGATGGAAATTATGAAAATCAACGATGTAAACAAACTATTTGCACAAGCTCAGCCTAAACAAGGGCCGGAATTTGTGGATGCAATTTTGGAAGGGATGGGCGTTGAAATAGACTTTGACCCTGCTGAACTAAAAAACATTCCAACTACAGGCGGTTTTGTGGCGATTGCCAATCATCCTTACGGCGGCGTAGAAGGGATGGTTTTACTGAAAATCCTTTGTATGGTAAGGCCGGATGCCAAGCTAATGGCCAATTTCCTACTGAAAAAAATACCAAATTTGAGCGATTATTTCATAGCTGTAAATCCTTTTGAAAACATTGAGCATTCTTCCAGCATCAGCGGTATCAAAAATACATTGGAACTTTTACGCAATGGCACGCCGATAGGTATTTTTCCTGCGGGAGAAGTTTCTACTTATAAAATTGAAAATCAAGAAGTAACAGACAGGCAATGGCATCCGGTTGTGGGCAAAATTATAGCCAAAGCAAAAGTACCTGTTGTGCCGGTTTATTTTCACGGCAACAATGGCCTGTTGTTTAATCTCTTGAGCCTAATCCATCCAACTATCAGAACAGCGATGCTCCCTGCTGAACTTTTTAATAAAAAAGGACATACAATAAAATTACGCATTGGCAAACCGATCCACCTGAACGAAGTTCCATATTCGGGAAATACCACAAAATTACTTAGCTTCCTTCGTGCCAAAACCTACTCGTTAGGCACCGGCTTAGAAGAGGAAAGAAAGATTTTCAACCCAAGAAATATTTTCAAAATAAAAAAAAAACCGGAACCGATTGCATTGCCGGTAACGGTAAATTTGATTGAAAAGGAAGTAGAAACGCTGAAGGAAAATTACCTTATTTGGACTGAAAAAAGTTATGAAGTGTTTATTGCGCCGCCTTCGCTTTTGCCAAATATCATCAAAGAAATTGGCCGCTTGCGGGAAATAACATTCCGGGAAGTTGGTGAAGGATCAAACAAAAGTTTTGACTTGGATGAGTATGATATTTATTACAACCATTTGTTTATCTGGGATTTTGAAGCTAACTTAATTGTTGGTGCTTATCGGATTGGTAAAGGCGACGAGATTTATTACAGCATGGGTAAAAAAGGTTTTTACACCGCCGAACTTTTTAAAATCAAAGGTGGTTTTACACCTGTTTTAAAGAAAAGCTTAGAATTGGGGCGTTCTTTTATCCGCAAAGAATATCAGCAAAAACCATTACCCTTATTTTTGCTTTGGAAAGGGATTTTAAAATACCTGATCGATAACCCCCGCTACCGTTATCTGATTGGCCCGGTAAGTATCAGCAATAGTTTTTCAAAGTTTTCCAAATCGCTGATTGTGGATTATATCAGCAAAAACCATTTCGACCACGATATGGCTCAATATGTAAAACCAAGAAAAAAGTTTAAGGTAGATTTTTCCAAGATTGATACTGAGCTTCTTTTAGCCGGGGAAAATTCATTTAAAATTTTAGACAATCTCATTTCGGAAGTAGAAACAAGAAATATGAAGGTTCCGGTTTTGCTGCGCCAATATATTGCCCTTAATGCAAAGATCATTTGTTTTAACATTGATCCTAAATTTTCCGATTGCTTAGATGGATTTTTAGTTTTAGACTTGGAAAAAGTACCGCAGGAAATGCTGGAAAAGTTGGGTAAAAATCTTTAAATTAAAAAAGATCAATACCTGACAGACCATTTTTTTAACAGAAAATGTACTATCCAAATTGGCCCGATCAAAATAAATGTTAGTTCCATTTTCAGCGTACTGCTTTTACCTGCCAATTTATAGCTAATCAATCTTACAAGTTCAAACCCCAATAAGATCGGTACAAAAGTTAAAATCATTACTTGCTTGTTATCCAACTCTTGTTTTTCTAAGATGGTGATGAGATAAGTAAAAATCAGTGTTAAAAACAGCATCACGTAAGACAATAAAGGCGACAATTTGGAATAGTAATAAATACTGAAAGCGATGACAAAAGAAGCCCAATTGAAATAACTATTGTACTGACCTAAAAATTGCAAATACGGAAACGGTATTGACCAGCTTAATCCTAACAAACTGAAATATAGTCCGAAAGCACAAATTCCTTGAATAATCCTGCTGTTCAAAGTTGGTGATTTTTCAGAATAGTAATTGAAGTAATGATCCAACTTCCGTTGAGAAACCTCTTTTTTCAACATAAAAATTTTTACAATTTAAATTATAAAAAAAAGCGGTGGGCATGATCACCGCTTTAAGATTGTTTGTATTGAACTTTATAAGATTTATATCGATAAAAGAAGCATTTCAATTTTTAATCATGCTTCTTTTATCGACCTTTTATTTAGCAAAAGCTACTGATCTTGTTTCCCTGATCACGGTTACTTTGATTTGCCCGGGATAAGTCATTTCCGTTTGGATACGGTTAGAAATATCCGCAGCCAAAACTTCCGCCTGCGCATCGGTAATTTTTTCACTTTCAACCACTACACGCAACTCTCGGCCAGCCTGTATGGCAAAAGTTTTTTCCACACCCGGATAGGAAAGTGCCAGTTGCTCCAAATCTTTCAAACGTTTGATATAACTTTCCACCACTTCACGGCGTGCGCCCGGGCGTGCACCGGAAATTGCATCACAAGCCTGGATAATTGGCGAAATGATGGAAGTCATTTCCACTTCATCATGGTGGGCACCAATGGCGTTGCAAACTTCGGGGTTCTCTTTATATTTTTCGGCCAGTTGCATTCCCAAAATTGCATGTGGCAGTTCAGGGTTATCATCAGGCACTTTGCCAATATCATGCAGCAGACCGGCACGTTTGGCCATTTTCACATTTAAACCTAATTCTGCTGCCATCGTTGCACAGAAATTTGCTACTTCCCGTGAATGCTGCAACAAATTTTGTCCGTAAGAAGAACGGTAACGCATCCGGCCAACCATCCGGATCAGCTCAGGATGCAGGCCATGAATCCCCAAATCGATTACAGTACGCTCACCTATTTCTACAATTTCTTCTTCAATTTGCTTCCGTGTTTTGGCAACTACTTCTTCAATCCGTGCCGGATGGATCCTTCCGTCAGTCACCAAACGGTGCATTGCTAAACGGGCAATTTCCCTTCTCACCGGATCAAATCCTGATAAAATAATCGCTTCCGGTGTATCGTCCACAATAATTTCAATCCCAGTTGCTGCCTCCAATGCACGGATATTTCGGCCTTCACGGCCAATAATCCGGCCTTTTATTTCATCATTTTCTATGTTGAAAATAGAAACCGTATTTTCTATCGCACTTTCTGTAGCCGTACGCTGGATGGTTTGGATCACGATTTTTTTAGCTTCTTTGGAAGCTGTCATTTTTGCTTCGTCCACAATGTCTTTGATCTGGCTCATGGCTTTCGTCCGGGCTTCCTCGCGCAGGTTATCTACCAGTTGATTTTTGGCTTCTTCAGCAGAAAGACCGGCAATAGATTCCAACTGTAGCACATGCTGCACTTTCAAATGCTCCACTTCTTCCTGCTTTTTAACAGCCGCTTCCGTTTGCTTTTCTAAAATTTTGCGTGAACTTTCCAGTTCCTGGTCTTTACGGTTTGTATTTTCCAGCTTTTGGTTTAAGGACTGCTCTTTTTGCTTTAACGAATTCTCCCGCTGGTTTATCGTATTGTTTTTTGTGGTAACCTCCTGGTCATGCTCTGATTTCAATTGCAAAAATTTCTCTTTCGCTTCCAGTAACTTATTCTTTTTTAAAATCTCTGCATTGCTCTCTGCATCTTTTAATATTTTTTTCACTTTGGTTTGCGCCGCAACTTCCTGGTTGGCAAATAATTTCCGCAACAGGAAACGGCCCATTACAATGCCAAGCCCAATGCCCAGCAACAATCCAATGATAATATATAGTACATCCATTTTCAATAGTATTAATTAAATTATATAAATAAAAAACCGTTGTTCAATTTAAGCTTCGTGCTGATAAAATTTTGTTCCATTGATCCTCAGCTTGCGGTTGCCAATCGAACAAAACATTACCTAAAAACTTGAAACTTAAATTGAAAAACGGTTAAACCTATGCTCTTTTTACACGATAAATTATGAATTCAAAAAGAAATCGGACAGCATCTGATCCAACTGATAAACTTTTTCGGTAACTTCTGTATCTTCCACCAGTACCTGCTTTTCTGCTTTTAGTGAAGTGGTTGCGTAATGCAAAACACACATTGAAAGCAAATCTTGTTTATCTTTTACTGCATAATTTTCCTGATAATCTTTTATCCGGTCATTGATCAGTTTTGCTGCCCTTCTTATAATTTCCTCTTCTTCCGTATTTACCTTTAATGGATAAACGCGGTCTGCAATATTTATTTTTATGGAAATATCTCCCATTTAAGCTTATTTCAATTAAGTCGTCACTTTTTTAACAACACAATGCACTTATCAATTTCCCGCACAAATTCGTTAATTTTTTGCTTGATATCAAGGCTTTTATCATTCGTTTCAGAAAAACTCTTGGCCAGCTTCACTACACGGAGCTTATCCTCCAGTTCCTTGTTTTTTTCTTTGCCCGATTCCAGCATCGTATTCAACGATTGATTTTCAAATTTCAACAGCTCATTTTCTTCCTGCAAAGCCGAACAAAGCGCAATCAAACGCCCGGTTTTTTCAACAACCTTGACTAATTGTTCGGCAACTACAGACATTTTTTAAATTTATAAAAGATTAAGGGTTTAAAGATAATATTAGTTGGCCATAAACCGTATTCAATCTCAACAGAACCAAATTGTTTCCCTAACTACTTTCGTACTTCCGCTCCTGCTTCTTTTTGCAGATTAAAAACCACTTTTTGCATCGCTGCATCAATTACTTTATCTACGAGCGTTTTTTCTTCGTCCTGCAATACAAAACTTAAAGCATAAGATTTTTTTCCTTGAGAGATTTTATCTCCTTTATACACATCAAAAACAGTAATTTCTTTGATGAGTTTACGCTCGGTTTTTAAAGCAGTTTGTTTTAACTGATCAAAGGTTGTCCTTTCGTCCACCAATAGCGACAAATCCCGTTTTACAGCCGGAAATTTTGGTATGTCCTGAAAAACAATCTTATTTCTGCCAATTTGCTTTAACAATAAATCGAAATCCAAATCAGCATAAAAAACAGGTTGGTTAACGTCTGCTTTTTTCAATTCTTTTTTGGAAACTGCACCAAATACCACTAAACTTTTGCTGCCGGTTTTATAACTCAAGCCAAAATCCAAAGTGTTTTCAATTGCATCTTCCACAGAAAAATTCCGTATCCCTGCCTTTTGCAGCAACGTATCCACTGCTGCTTTTAACTGATAAAAACTGACAGGCTGTTCTTTCTGGTTCCATTGTTCAGGCCGGTCATTTCCGCTTAAAAATAACGACAACCGGTACTTTTCTTCAAATTTATTGGAATAATGGTGATAAATTTTACCGAATTCATACAGCTTTAAATTCTGATACTTCCGGTTTTGGTTATAACTGATCACTTCCAATCCTGAAAACAACAGCGTTTGCCGCATCACATCCAAATCACTGCTTAACGGGTTTAAAATTTTAACAGCACTTTCCAAATCATCAGTATAAGCAGATTTGGTAAGCGAATTGGCAAGTATCTCATTAAAACCATTGTTTGCCAGCAAATCGGCAAGCACATTTTGCACTGCGTCTTTATCCGGTTTTGCTGTATTGTTTAAAGATGCACGGATTTGAGTAGGGATTTCAATATTATTGTAACCGTAAATCCGCAAAATTTCTTCAATCACATCCACTTCCCGTGTTACGTCAACCCGATAGGACGGAACTTCCAGAGAAAGCCCCTCTTCGGTTTCCGCAGTAATTTTAATATCCAATGCAATCAGGATCGATTTTATTTCTTCAACAGGGATCGTTTTTCCAATCAACCGGGTGATATGTTTGTAAAAAATTTGTACGATAAAAGAAGCAACAGGCTTTGGATAAAAATCAGAAATTTCCGAAGAAACGGTTCCGCCAGCCAGTTCCTGAATCAGTAAAGCTGCATATTTTAAAGCAAAAACCGTAATTTCCGGATCTGTTCCGCGCTCATAACGGAAGGAAGCATCTGTTTTTAAACCGTGGCGTTTGGCGGTTTTACGAACAGAAACGGCATCAAAATAAGCACTTTCCAGAAAAATATTTTTGGTTTGAAGCGAAACGCCCGAATTTATTCCGCCAAAAACGCCCGCAATCGTCATCGGTTCTTCGGCATTGCAAATCATCAGGTCATCGGCCGATAGCTTGCGTTCTACACCATCCAAAGTTTTGAAAACGGTTCCTTCGGCACAGGTTTTCACTAAAACTTTATTTCCTTTGATCGTATCCGCATCAAAAGCATGCATTGGCTGGCCAAGCGAATGCAGCACATAATTGGTTGCATCCACCACATTATTAATCGGCCGCAAACCGATCACGCTCAATTTTTGCTTCAGCCAATCCGGAGATTCTTTTACTTCTATACCTGAAATAGTTAAACTGGAATACCTCGGACAGACAGTTGCATCTAAAACTTCTACCTCAATGGGCAGCATATTATTTTGCACGGTAAAAGAAGCAACATCCGGCAAAATTATATTGGTTTTTAAATAAGCGGCAATATCGCGTGCAGTGCCCAAATGAGAAGCGGCATCGGCGCGGTTTGGTGTTAGGCCGATTTCAAACAGATAATCATCTTCCAGCTTAAAATATTCTTTTGCAGGTGTTCCGATAGTAGCAGAATTATCCAAAACCATAATCCCGGCATGGTCTGTTCCCAGTCCAATCTCATCTTCCGCACAAATCATTCCTTCAGAAACCTCTCCCCTGATTTTAGATTTATTGATTTTAAAAGGCTCGCCGACAGTTGGATAAACGGTAGTTCCAACGGCAGCAATTATCACTTTTTGTCCGGCTGCCACGTTTGCTGCGCCGCATACAATCTGCAATTCCTCTGAACCTGCGTCCACTTTGGTAATGCGCAACCGATCGGCATTAGGATGTTGCACGCATTCTTTTACGCAGCCGATTACTAACCCTTCCAGTCCTCCCGGTATCGCCAGCACTTTTTCAAGCAGCTCTACTTCCAGGCCAATCCCTGTTAAAATCTGCGAAATTTCTTCCGGAGTTTGGGTGATGCTGATGTATTGTTTGAGCCAGTTATACGAAATCTTCATGCTTAATTTGGATGAAAAAGCACAAAGATAGGAAAAGCGGACGGAAAGAGGAAGTAGTTAGTGGTGATGATTGAGCGGTGAGCGGGAGAAAGAACGAACAGGGAAAAGCGAGATGAAAACATTACATTTCCGCTCACCGCTCACTCTTCATTCTTCGTTTTTTCCTCACATCAACCCTTCATCAGCAAAACTGAAATATTTTGTATCGGTAAAAATCAAATGATCAGGAACGCCAATATCCAATAGCGTTCCAGCCGTGCGCAATTTTTTAGTCAGGTCGAGATCGGCCTGGCTGGGTTTGAGATTGCCCGAAGGATGATTATGGGTAAGGATGATCGAAGAAGCATGGTTTTCCAATGCTGTTTGGAAGATAATTTTCGGATCGGCAATGGTTCCGGCCTGGCCGCCTTTGCTGATTAAATGCCGGGAAAGCACTTTATTAGCACGGTTCAAAAGGATGATCCAAAATTCTTCGTGGTTCAGATCAGCAAAATAACGGTGCATCAGTTGAAAAATGTCCTTGCTGCTGCTGATTTTTTCGGCTTGTTTGTGTTCGGTTTCTTTCCTTCTTCTGCCCAGTTCCAGCGCGGCTATGATGGTAACGGCTTTGGCTTCGCCGATACCTTTAAACTTGGAAAGATCGTTTACAGAACCTTTTCCAAGCAAGTTCAGGTCTTCGGAAAAATAATGTAAAATACGTTTACTTAAATCAACTGCCGATTCATTCTGACTGCCGGAACCAATCAGGATCGCAATCAGTTCGGCATCGCTCAAAACCCTTCTGCCTTGTGCCACCAGTTTCTCGCGCGGCCGGTCTTCTTCTGCCCAGGATTTAATACTAATCTTAGCTTCATAATTTTCCATGCTATAAAAGTGTAAATTATTTAATTATAAAGAAAATACCAGCACAAAAAAAGAGCATGTAATCGAACATGCTCTTTTTATTGTATAAAAAACTGGTATTGCTTATGCTAAAGCGTTAACAAGTTTGGTCAGCTTTGATTTATTGTTGGAGGCTTTGTTCTTATGGATCACATTCTTTTTGGCCAAACGGTCTAGCATAGAAATTACTCTTGGCAACAATTCAGCAGCTTCTGCTTTGACCGTTGTGCTTCTTAATCTTTTAATTGCATTTCTGGTAGTTTTAGCCTGATATCTGTTACGCAAACGCTTTGCAGCATTAGCCCTGATCCTTTTGATCGATGATTTATGATTTGCCATTTTTTAGCGACTGTTCTTTTTTGTATTTAAGGATGCAAATATAACGTGATATTTTTAATAAATCAAATCCTATTTTTTAATAAATTTTTGTTCTGTCAGAATCAGTTAAAGCGTGTTTAAAATTTGTTCAATCTATTTTCCATACTTCTTTTATCACCTTAAAAATGACAGGCATTTGGTTTTGGTTTATTTAAATTGATGCGGGCACCAATTTTTATAGGGTAAAAGAAGCATTGGCATCAATCCTGAACATACCGAAGTATCTTGTATCAATTTAAATGTGTTCTAAGTTGAAATCTTATTGTTATTGTTTTTATCGTATCTTTTTGGAAAATTATTTTTTTAAACAGCTTTATCATTTTAACCTAAGCCCTTTTTATTGTGCGGAAAAACCTAAAACACCAAATTTCATTGTGTTGCTTTCTTGCTGTTTTCGCAATTGTATGCTGTGGCTGGGGCTTTTTCGGACATAAAACCATCAACCGTTCAGCCGTTTTTATTTTACCTAAAGGAATGATTGGCTTTTATAAAAACAACCTCAATTACCTAAGCGAACATGCTGTTGACCCGGATAAACGCCGTTACATCGACTTGTTGGAAGCACCGCGGCATTTTTTGGATGCAGATCATTATGGTGATTTTCCGTTTGACAGTATTCCGCAAAAATGGAACGATGCTGCCGCCAAATATTCTGCCGATACGCTAAATAAATACGGCACTGTCCCTTGGTCTATTCAACGAAATTATAACCGGCTGGTACAAGCTTTTAAAGACTTGGATTCGATTAAAATCCTGAAATATTCTGCTGATTTGGGCCATTATATAGCAGATGCACACGTTCCGCTGCACATGACAAGCAATTACAACGGACAAAAAACCAACCAGATCGGCATTCATGCTTTTTGGGAAAGCCGCCTGCCGGAGCTTTATGCAGAACACTATAACTTCTTCACAGGAAAAGCGGTTTACATTGACGATCCGTTAAAAACTGCCTGGAAAATTTGCCGGACAACTTATAAATGTTTGGATTCTGTTTTGCTGATGGAAAAGAAACTGAGTACTTTCCGGCCTGATCAAAAATATACTTTCGTCAAAAAAAGCAATAAAATGATCCGTAATTACTCTGAAAATTACGCTTCGGCTTATCACAATTTGTTAAACGGGATGGTGGAAAAACAGATGCGCGCTTCTATTTCAGCAGTTGGCAGTTATTGGTTTTCGGCTTGGGTAGATGCCGGGCAGCCAAATTTGAAAGGCATGGTCAAACGGGAATTGTCCGCAGAGGAAAAAATGATAGAATCCTTACAGGAATATCGTTTCCAGAATGGAAAGATTTTAGGTCGGGAAGATCTGTGATTTTGTCATTTCGACCCGAAGGGAGAAATCTTATTAAACTAAGAGCCTGTTTAAATTTTGTTCAGAATATTTTATCTGCTTCTTTTACCGTGCAAAAATCATCATTATTACCATAATTTTTTAGGGCGGTGTTATTTGTACGCGGGCATTTTTAGGTGATAAAAGAAGCAAGTATTTTTTTCGATATAGATTTAAACAGGCTCTAAATCGAACAACTGAAATAAGATTTCTCCCTTTGGTCGAAATGACAGCAAAAAGTAATTTTTAAAAAGGTTTACAATGCTTCTTTTATCACCTAAAAATCTTAACCGTTTTTTTGGGTTGATGCGGACCGGCTTCTTATCGCGGCTATAATTGGTGGAATCACAGATACCAAAATAATCAATATAACCACTATCGTAAAATTTCTTTTCACAACCGGAATCCCTCCAAAGAAATAACCCAAAAACAGGAATAAAGCAACCCAGGAAGCACCGCCTATTATATTGTACAAAGTATATTTGCCCAGATGCATCCTGCCAACACCGGCCACGAAAGGTGCAACAGTTCTAAAAATCGGCAAAAACCGACTGAAAATTATCGCTTTACCGCCGTGTGTATCAAAAAAGGCTTTGGTTTTGAGATAGTAGTCCAACTTCAATATCTTGTTTTCAGGTTTGAAAACTTTCGGGCCGAAAAATTTTCCCAATTCGTAGTTTGTGGTGTTTCCGGCAACGGCAGCCGCAATCATGATCAACAACAATAAGTAGATGTTGAGGCCGGAGTTGCCATGTGCAACCAACGCGCCGGCAGCAAAAAGCAAAGAATCACCTGGCAAAAAAGGCGTAACCACAAAACCGGTCTCCGCAAAAATGATGAAGAAAAGGATGAGATACGTCCAGCCTTGATATTGCTGCGTAATCCCGATCAGGTGTTTGTCAATATGAAGGATGAAATCTATAAGGGTTTTGATCAGTTCCAAAGTGCCAAAATTTTAGTGTATCCAAAAGTAAATATATAGTGCATAAAAGAAGTATGATCGTAAATTACTTTATTGCAGGCAGCAGGTTGGTAATTAAGTTTAGTCCGAAAGCAGCGTTTGCAGCCATTGAACCAACTTGTCCCGCTGCATAGAGTGTATAAATCTTCCCATCAGCAAGTGTTTGTGTGGATAAAGTGGTGAGTGTGGGGGCTGTTGTTCCGGTAGTAAATGCTTTAAACTCGTAAGTACCGGCCGGGACTTCCATAAAACGCCCTGAACTCTTGTAACTTATATTGGTATAACCTTTTACAGCATTTATAGTAACATCTAAAGCCGCAGGATATAAAGATGCATTTACAAAACGGATTTTTGCTTTTCCGATAGCTGGTGGAGTCAGGGTATCCCTGGTTAAAATAGAGGCATAACTTCCTGCCTGGCCGGTAACAAATACAGAATAACTGCTATCTGTATTTAAGGTAATGTAACCCGGATCAAAATATAAGCCAGGTGTTGTGGCCAACGAAATTTGAAAATACTTTGTGCCAGGCGTAACGCTAATATAACCGGATGCACCGGGAAAAGTAATACTTCCGCCGGTTTGCAGGGTATTATTTAAAAAAAAATTAAACGGGGAACTGCCTGTTAAAGCATTAACAACTCTCAAGCGTGAATAATTTGTTGGGGTAACACCTGTTGTATTACAGGAAAAAACAGTCAGGCCAAGCCAAAAAATTATTAATCCACCAAAAAGAAATTGCAGCTTTTTCATATTGCAAAACTACATCTTTAAAACGATTGCAGTTTTTAAGAAAATGTTAAAATGCTTCTTTTACTGGGTAATTATTTGTGCCGATAAAGAAGATGAGCCTGCGCCGTTTACTGTCCCGCCGCTCCAAATCGTGTAGATTTTGCCATTGTCCATGCGTACATTTGGCAGGTTCAGTACAATCATACTTGTTCCGTGGATGCGCAAATTCAAGTTATAAGTCCCTGCTTTTACTTCGGCATAGCTTCCCACAGAACCAAAACTAACGCTGGACGCAATTATTGGCCCGTTTGAGATATTTAAATCTGCGGAAGAAAACCCAGGCGACATGTTTGCAAACCTGATCTTGGCATTTCCAAAAGAAGGAATGCTCAAATCATCTTCTGCAATAACCGTTGTGGTGGCGTTGTTGGCTTCGAACACAAAAAAAGTATAGCTGGAATCCTGGACAATTCGGATAGTATTGGTAGCCAGAAGTTTATTGCTCAGATTATCTTTGATCTGCACATCCCTCAATCCGGAAGTAAGCGTTCGATAACCCGTGGTATTGCCGTAAACCAGCGGTACCGTATTTAATTTATTTCCTGTCCAGTATAAGTTCATGGCAGAAGAATTTGCGGCACTGTTTACTAAAAGCAAATGGGCATTGCCTAAAATAGTTTCAGTTGCGATATTATTTTTGCAGGAAGAAAAGAGCAGAACCAATGAGCAAAATACAATTAAAACGGTTGTTTTTAGATATTGATTGTACTGTTTCATAAACAAGCTGTCTGATTTCCGTTTTTGGATACGGGAAAAACACGTGATTGGTTACAGCATTACAAGTATGTTTTAATAGACAGCCTGTTTAAATTTTATTCAGCTTGCTGCCTATACTTCTTTTACCGCATAAAAACCGTTAAACCCTAGTACCTTTTGTATCGGTTCAATATACCTACAGGATTTATAGGCATAAAAGAAGCACTTTAAATTTTTAATGATAAAAAATTAAACAGGCTCAGATATTATTTCTTTTTAATGTACCCCTATTATAGATTCACTTTATCAGGGAATTCTTTTTTAAAAGCAAAAGCCCCATTTTCATGGGGCTTTTGCTTTTAAAATTGTAACGTAACTTAAAATTTTCAGTTAACGGTTATTTGTTATACGGTTCTTGTCGTCATCTCTTCTTCTTAACCCTAATAAACCTAATAAGCCAACCAGGCCAAGTAATCCCCATTTTCCGGAATCATCATGATCATTAGTTGTTGTACCTGTGGTTGCGGCAGTAGAGTTAGCATTGTCTTGTGCCGTAGCGATAGAAGGATAATTCAATAACAGGGTACTGCTTAAAAGAGCAATCCCAAAAAATTTCGTAATCTTTTTCATAATAAATTGTTTTAAGTGTTTAATAATAAAGTTTTTGTTTTTAAGTTAACAAAAGCACTTTAACAATTAAGGTTGTGTTTTCAAATGTATGATGATCTGATATTGCGTTCATAGATGGCTGTTTTCATGATGGAATAGTGATAGATGAGTTTTTTAGAGAAGCAGACCGTACGCCTGACGAGTCTTCTCAGCCTGGTGCGAAACCAGGTATTGATTCCTTCTATTTTCTTAGTATATTTCTTGCCAATGATGTGTTTTTCCTTTGGCAATACTTCTGCAAACGCTTGCCAGTGGTCGGTACAATAGAAGCTAACCTGCACTTTGCCGAGCTTCTGGAGCAAAGCCCGGACACTCTTTTTGCTTCTTTTGCCCCAGTTCGCTGCCAGGATCTCGCCGCTTTTTTTACAAATAGCATACAGTAGCCACACCTTTTTCCGCTTGTTTCCTACATAAGACCACTGCTCGTCGATCTGGACCAGGTGGTACGAGGCGTGCTTGGGCCGGATTTCTGATTCCTCGCCCATGCGCAAAATCCTTCTTAAGACGCAGCCCGTGCTGATGCCCAGCACTACTGAACAGTCCCGTACGCCGCTGCCACGCAAAAGCATCCGTTTCAACAAGTCCTTGTTCTTATGGTCTGCCCCCCAGTATACATACTCCCCCTGGAACTGCAGCCCGCAGCCCATGCAAAGTATATTTTGTGCGCCCGTCTTTTTCTTCCCGTTTTTTACTACCTTCAAACTACGGCAGCGGGGACATTCGGCCTGTTTTATTAATCTCACAATCAATAAAATCCATTGAACCCGTTGCCGGTTTTAGCACATCATACATTTCAAAACACAACCGTTTATTGGATAATAGGATTATAGATTATCAGCTCCACAAATCGTAATTACAAATTTTAACCAAACGGAACACCTGGTTTTCAACCGCAAGGTTTCTCGTTATAAAATCGGAACCCTACACCTCTTATACTTTCAATAACGATATTTTTGTCTTCAGATAAGTATTTTCTTAACCTGCTGATGAATACATCCATGCTTCGGCCATTAAAGAAGTCGGATTCTTTCCACAGATGATTCAGTATTTCATTTCGTTTAATCAGATGGTTTTGATGCTGGTAAAGATAGTGGAGCAATTGGGATTCCTTCTCTGTAAGCAGTTTTTGCTCTTTAAAAGAAGTGAGCATTAAGTTTTTGGGTTCAAAAGTATAGATGCCAATTTGGATAATTTCCTCTGCGCTTGAGGCGATAACTTGTGTTCGCTTTAATATGTTTTTTACCCGCTGAATAAGTTCATCAGCATCAAAAGGCTTCAGTATATAATCATCCGCACCCAGTTTAAGGCCCTGCATAATATCTTCCTTCAATTTTCGGGCAGTAACAAAAAGAAACGGTAATTGCGGATAAGCCAGAACCAGCTTTTCGGCAAGTGTAAAACCATCTTCTTTAGGCATCATCACGTCAATGATCAGAATATCATAAGATTCCCTTTTCAACTCCTCCCTCGCTTCAATACCGTTATAAACACGGTGTGCCCTAAAGCCATTTAATTCCAGGTATTGCTTTAACAAATTTCCAAGATCTATATCGTCCTCTACAATCAGTACTTTAATCCTCATACAGGTAGTTTAAGAATAAAGGTACTTCCCTGATTAAGACTGCTTTTTACAGTAAGTTGTGCCCCAACCTGGATTGCTGCTTGTTCACATAAATACAATCCTAGTCCTAAGCCCTTAATCGTATGTTTGTCTAATTCTGGAACCCGGTAAAATTTATCAAAAATTTGCTTTTGGTACTGCACTGGAATACCTGGTCCTTGATCGCTTACTTCTATAACATAATGCTTGTTGGCAGCAAAGGCTTTTAAGCTAATTGTCTTATTTGCTTCACTATATTTTTCTGCATTATCTATCAATATATTAAGTATTTTTTCTAATGAAGCAGCATTTGTGGTCAGTAATAATGACTGCTGGTCAATCTTAACTACCAGTGGATGATCAGCTAACCTTAAATCATACGTGTATTCCTGAAGAAAACCGGTGATCTCTAACTCTTCCAACTGCATTTTTATATCAGTTACCATTGCACTTTCCAATACATTATCAACCAGGTGCTGTATCTTTTCATGCTGCCGTCTTAGTGATTGTAGTAAATCCTCCAACATAACAGGCTTTGCCTGTACATCTTTTCTCATGATACTTTTTAATATCAGGTTTACAGAACTTAATGGCGTTTTCAGTTCATGAGTGATGTTGTTGGCAAAATCAGTTTTGATTTCAGCTAATCTTTTCTGCCTGACCAAAGCACTAAAAATAAGGTAGAAAAGTACAATCACGGCTATAATCAAGATTATTGCTAAAATTAAAATACCGGCCATGCGTTTGAATACCTCTTTTTTCCAGCTGGAAATATCTACGTAATGAGACAGTCGTACTAAAATACGCAGGTTAAGGGTTGGTGTATGTTTTTTGCCGGATTGAGTTTGGGTTTTGACACGGCTCAATACACTAAAATCCTTGTTTAACAAAATGGTGTTATCTGTACGGATTGGACTTCCAAGATAAACAATTGGCTTCATGACCGTATTCAATAGAGTATCCGATTTTCCGTTAAACTCAAGGATAATTTCGTCATACTGAGACCGATATCTAGCACTGCGAGTTGGATTGGTTTGATCTAAAGTTTTGCATAAATGATTGTTAGTTTGCTCATTATTGATAGAGTCAATACTGTTTTTTAACCTCCTAAAAAAAGTTGTCCTGCTTGTCTGCTCATTTACATGTTGGTAAACGCCCTGACGTAAACTTTCCATTGCCCTTTCTTCTAATAAAGTTATATTAGGGCTACCGGCCAGATTGCTCATTGCTTTTTTTACCTCTGCATAATAGTTGTCTTTAGTAAGCTGGTAAGTATTCCTGACCAGATAAAACTGGATAAAAGATAAGGTGACTACGATAATAATGCACGCTATTAAAAGAGCACTGGTTTTATAATTCTTGTTCATTTGTTTGATCAAAGATAGTTATCTGGAGACGGGTTCTTTTATTTTTTAAGACCATTAACTCTTCATTAACCTTCTATTAACCATAGGTGCAGAAAAACACAACCACCTTTGTTTCAAATCAAATAAGTAAAAAAATGAAAAAACTAAATGTAACAGTGGTGATGCTAATCTTTACAATAGCAGCATTTGCCCAGCCTTCAAAAAAAGTTTATACTACAACTGAAAGCACAATGGTAAGTACCAGTAACAATGATAATAAGTACTCTCTTACGGCCACTTTTAGTGACAGTAACAAGAAAACCCAACTAATTGCCCTGGTTACAGCAGTACTAGGAAATGCCAATACCAAGGCAGATGGCATGCCCTGTTGGAAGATGGAGGACACCTATTCGCTAATTTTAAGCTCCGAGAAGCTAATTGTTGAACTGGATAAAGAAAAAGCTTCTGGCACTTTAATCAAGAACTTTATACAGTTAGGAAAAGATATTCAAAAAACATTATCAGATTCAACTCCGGAAGAACCGGTTACACCAAACTAATCCTAAGTTTATTCTTAACCCCTAAATTCTTATTGTAATGAAACTAAAAATTGTGGCCATTTTGGTCACATGGCTTACTATGGCCTCAACTTTAGTAGCTGCACAAAGTGGCTTTATGTTGAGCGGTAAAATCTTGAGTACTGCGCAGCAAACTTTAGACGGTGCTACAGTTTACCTTTATAGCGCTACCGACTCTTCTTTAATCAAAACTACCCTTACAGATTCAACAGGGAAATTTGATCTACATCTTGAAAAAATAGGGATTTACCGGCTTTCAGTAATGATGGTGGGTTATATACCTTATAAAAGCAGCATGATGCAATTAAATGCAACCACTATCTTACCTAATGTTAACTTGCAACAAAATCAAGTAATACTAAAAGCGGTCAATATCACCAGTCAAAAAGCATTAGTAGAGCAAAAAATTGACCGTACTGTAATTAATATTGATGCAATGATTAGCAATGCAGGCGGTACGACATTAGAAGTTCTGGAAAAATCACCTGGGGTAAGCCTGGATCAAAGCGGAGCGGTAAGCCTTAAAGGAAAGGGCGTTAAAATTTTTATTGATGATAAGCCTACTTATCTTTCTGGTGCTGATCTGGAAAGCTATTTACGTTCGCTTCCTTCCTCAACTATTGACCAGATTGAACTTATGTCGAATCCACCCGCCAAATACGACGCGGCAGGCAATGGTGGGGTCATTAACATCCGAACGAAAAAAAGCAAAATGAAAGGCTTTAATGGCGGCCTAAATTTTAGTTATGTTCAAGGCAAATATGCCCGAACAAATAATAGCTTTAATTATAATTACCGTTATAACAAGTTCAATCTGTTTGGTAGTTTGTCCTATAGCACTACAAATTATTACAACGACATGGATTTCTATAGGCATTACGAGAATGCAAGTGGAGAACTATTGTCCAACTTTCTGCAACAATCCTATTCTCACAGGTATGGTCAAAGTTATACAGCTAAGATAGGAATAGATTATTATGCATCGGAAAAGACAACTCTTGGTATAGGTTTTACCGGATTATACCATCCTGCAAACGAAAACTCACTGGTCACAAGTAATTTCACAAATGCACAAAATAAACTGGACTCGATAGTAACTGCGGATAACAGTGAAAGAACAAAGTTCAAAAACACAGGAATTAATGCAAATTATAGGCACTTGTACAACCTTAAGGGAAGAGAATTAACTGCCGACCTTGACTATCTTAATTATAATAGTCAAAGCGCCCAATCTTTTGATAACCAAAGTTACTCACCTAATGGCAACCTAAGCAATAAGTATTTACTATCGGGCGAGCTTCCCACAGGCATTAATATTTATTCTGCTAAAACTGATTATAGTGAACTCCTGAAAAATGGATTTAAACTTACAACCGGTCTTAAAACCAGTTATACCCAAACAGATAACACAGCAAACTATTTTTATACTATAAATCAGGTAACATTGCCGGACTACTCTAAGACCAATCATTTTTTATATCAAGAAAATATTAATGCAGGGTATATAAACGCGAGCAGGGAATATAGCAGGTTAAGCCTGCAAGCAGGATTAAGACTGGAGAATACATTCTCCGCCGGTCATCAGTTAGGTAACTTGCAAAAGCGGGATTCTGCCTTTAAACGTAATTATACCGGCTTGTTTCCTACCCTTTACCTGCAATACAAGCTGGATAGCACTGGCTCAAATGAATTTAGGTTTAACTACGGAAGAAGAATTGACAGGCCCTACTATCAGGACCTCAATCCAATTTTATCTCCTCTTGATAAGTTTACTTACTATACTGGTAACCCGTTCTTAAAGCCTTCCTATACAAATTCGGTAGAGGTTTCCCATACTTATAAAAACAGAATTACTACTACTGTAAGTTACAGCAGAACGCGGGATCAGGTGAACGAAACTATTGAAATTTTAAACGGAATTTATTATAGCAAGCCAAATAATGTTGGAAGTTCTACTTATAAATCGGTATCGATTGATGGTGCATTTGATCCGGCTAACTGGTTTAATTTTCATTTTTATGGGCAATTGTCCAATATCCATACCGTTAGTGCATTCTATACCGGCCCACTTGACACCAAAGGCACTTTCTTTTATATAAAGCCAATTCTACAGTTTAAATTGGGGCACGATTGGACTGCACAACTTGACGGGTTTTACAGGAGCAAAGTAACTAACGTACAGTTTATTGCAGGCACCCAAAAGCGGCTAAATGCTGCAATATCAAAAAGACTATCTTCCCATTCAATGCTCAAACTGGTCATAAATGACGTGTTTCATTCCTATGTTAATAGCGGGATAATTAATAACCTGGCATTGACCAAAGCAGATTATAGCAGTGTAAGTGACACAAGAACTGGCGTAATTTCGTTCGGTTACCGTTTTGGAAAAGCCGCATCAACTCAACGTAAACACGAAGCAAATGGTGCAGAAAGCGAGCAGAGCCGGGTAAAAAATTAAGTACCACTCCTTTTAGTCCAATTTTGTAATCCGGTCTTACTGAGCTTGGAATTTCTAATCCCGGCGCACTTTTTTTCTGGGCGCAATTTTAGTTTTGGTAAGTATTTGGTTGGCTTATCGGAGTATGAAAAGGGTTTTGATGAAGAAGGGCTTTAACTTTTTAGCTGAACTATTATTTCAAACAGAACAATTAATTGTTTCATTTTAAAACAATTGCTATTTTTGTTTAGAAAGCTTACGAACAGAAATGAGCATAAAATTATCACAAAAGCAAATTGGGCAACGGATAACAGAAATCCGTAAAATAAAAGGCTTATCGCAGGAGGATTTAGCTAAAAGTGTTAAAATATCCCGGCCATCTTTGGCGCAGATAGAATTAGGAAACAGAAGTCTCAATATTCTTGAATTGCAACAATTGTCGTTGGTCTTAAATTTTTCTTTGGATGATTTTATGTCTAAAGACTTTGCTGTTGGCCATGATATTTTAGGTTTTGCAGAAGCAAAATCAAAAAAAGTTACGGAAAGTATTGCTGTTCCTGCCTTGCAAGTAAACAAGTTTAAAAATGTAATCTTGTGTATATTGGAACATTGTGCCGGCAAACCAAATGTTGGCGAAACGGTACTTTATAAGTTGCTTTATTTTTCCGATTTCAATTATTATGAGTTGTACGAAGAACATTTGACGGGCGCAAGTTATCGCAAGTTACCTTACGGCCCTGTTCCTCAAAAATTTGATCTTGTCATCAATCAAATGATCGATAATAAGCAGTTGCAAAGAGTTAAAACCAATTATCATGGCTATCCGCAAATACGTTATTTACCACTTGAAAAAGCAGATTTAACAGAACTGAAAGCAAGTGAAAAGGAAGTGATCGACCGGGTGATTGAGCAGATGAGCGATTGGTCTGCAACTGCTATTAGTGCTTATTCGCATCAGGATATGCCCTGGCTGGCCTCTAAAGAAGGAGAAGAGATCAATTACGAATTAGCTTTTTACAGGAAACCCCCTTTTTCTGTTAGAAATTATAGTGATAATCTTGAAGAACAATGATTTTTGATGAATTGTCCGAATTTCAAAAAGATTTGAAAACCCTTTTAAAAAAATACAGGACTTTGCATGACGATTTATAGGTGGTAAAAAGAGTATTGGAACTTTATCCTGATGAAAGGCCGCCTTTCAGTTTCCGTATTGATAACTTGGGTTTGCAAACTTGTATCATCAAAGTGAAAAAGATAGCCTGCAAAGCTTTAAAAGGCCGTGGCGTTAATTCGGGTTTGAGATTAGCTTATGCTTACTTCCAGCAGGAAGAAAAAATAACTTTTATCGAACTTTACCATCAGAACGACAAGGAGAATGAGGATAGGGAAAGGATTTTTGGTAATTTTAAGTAGCGGTGAATTATTGGGATACTTGCACTACTTTTTATGGGTGCGGTTTTGGTTTTGGTGAGTCAGAGTTGGTTAATTGAAGTATGAAAAAGGTTTAAATTATAACACAAACATTTATATTATGATTTGCTAATAATTATAATGTTGATAACGTACCGATAGATGACAACTGATTTAATATTAAAAAATATCTCTAAACATATTAACCTTGACAAGGAGGAAACAAAGTATTTCACTTCACTCATTACTTTTAGAGAGGTAGCAAAGAAAAACTTCATTCAAAAAGAAGGTCAGGCGTGTAAGAACCTTAGTTATGTACATTCAGGTGCTTTAAGAGCGTACTACATGGACAAAGGATGTAAGGAAGCTACAATTATGTTTGCTGTTGCCGACTGGTGGGTAACAGATATGTTTTGTTTTTTAAATGAAAAGCCTGCCATGATGTACATTGAAGCAATTGAAGATAGTTCTATAATTCAATTAAGCAAAGAACATTTGGAAAAACTTTTTTATAACATACCAAAGTTTGAAAGATTTTTTAGGATTCTTATGCAGAACGCCTATACAAGAGAACAATTGAGAATAATTGAAAACTTATCCTTATCTGCAGAAGAAAGGTATAATAGTTTTTTAAACAAGTATCCACACATTGCCAAATCAGTTACGCAAAAACAAATTGCATCATACTTAGGCGTAACTCCTGAATTTCTAAGTACGGTTAGGAAAAATAAAATTAAAAAATTGCTTTCTTAATATACCTTAACTTTTTTGACAAATTTGCTTCCGTCATTTGTAAAAAATAGAAATCATGTTAATACTTATTGCAGGACCTTATAGAAGCGGTACAAATGACGATCCCAAATTAATGAAGCAAAATTTAAATTATCTGGAATCAGTTTCGTTATCTTTATTTAGAAAAGGGCACATCCCAATGATCGGTGAATGGGTTGCTTTACCATTAATCCATCTTGCAGGATCTACTAAACCTGGTGATGAGGCATGGGAAGAAATACAATATCCAGTTGCTCAAAGGCTTCTTGAAAAATGTGATGCAGTTCTTCGTTTGCAAGGTGCTTCTAAAGGAGCAGACGAAGATGTGAGAGTAGCAGAAGAACGAGGTTTAAAAATTTATTATAATTTGGAAGATGTGCCAAATGTTTAATAATAAAATTAGAATTGAAAAAACCGAAATCCTATCCAACAACTGGTACACTTTAAAGAAAATCACTTACGATTATTTAAAGAAGGATGGCTCTTGGCAAAGACAAAGCAGAGAAGTGTACGACAGAGGAAACGGTGCAACAGTTTTGCTTTACAACAAAGATTTTAAAACTGTTATTTTAACCAGACAATTTCGTTTGCCTTCTTTTATTAACGAAAACGATACCGGTATGCTGATAGAAAGCTGTGCTGGTCTTTTAGATAAAGACAATGCTGAAAATTGTATCAAACGTGAAACAGAAGAAGAAACAGGATATAAAATTTCAACAGTAGAAAAAGTATTTGAAGCATACATGTCTCCGGGTTCAGTAACAGAGATTCTACACTTTTTTATTGCTGAGTATTCAATTGATATGAAAATTAACGAAGGAGGCGGAGTTGAACATGAACAGGAAGAAATTGAAGTTTTAGAAGTAAAGTTTGACACGGCCTTAAAAATGATTGAGACAGGAGAAATAAAAGATGGAAAAACTATAATGCTATTACAACATCTGAAGCTTAAAAAAAACATGTAAAAATAAACTTATTAATATCTACAGGACTAAAGCTGGTTATAACGAAGTTGTTTAAACTTATTTTTAATACTCCTTTTATAGCATATAATTTAATGTCATCCCCCTAACCCCCTTCAAAATGGGGAAGAGGACTTTGGCATATATCTTTCTGTCTCCAAATTTTCTGACGTTAAGAAAGGTAGGCGATAGGTTTCCACCTTTTGAAGGGGGTTAGGGGGATGGGTTAATTATTTCTGTAAATTGTTCTATTTCTACTAGTCAGGATTTGCAATCCGGCCTTATTGAGCTAAGGATTTCTAATCCTATTTACCAAAACTTTTAACTCAGGGCACTTACCTCTATTTAAGAGTTCGCTGTAATTATATCGACTGACAAACCCTAAGATTCATTTAACGCACAAAAATATCTCTAAGTAATCAAAAAATACGAAATTATTCGTAATATTGTTTTTTAAACTTTATTATTATGACACGTCGTAAAAAATCAATTCTTTTACCCATCATTTTTTTGATAACTAAACTTTCAATCGGACAAGCTCAATCTGTCCGATTGACAGACAATGCCAAGGTTAATGTTATTGAAAATCTTTCGGCGTCTCTTATAAAAAACTATATTTTCTCAAACACTACAACTAAGATGGCGAATTCTTTAAAAAGCCGTTTAAAAAACAAGGAATATGAATCAATCAAGAATCCTAATGAATTTGCACAAAAATTAACCTCCGACTTACAATCAGTTTACAGAGATATTCATTTAGCTGTAAATTATAATCCACAATTAGAAAATACTTTAAAAAACACATCAGACATAAATTCCTCTCAAATACAAGAGCAAAATTTACAGAATGCAAGACAACAAAATTTTGGATTTAAGAAAGTAGAAATTCTAAGCGGTAATATTGGTTATGTTTATTTTGACAGATTTTTTGGCTTAAATGAATTTTCAAAGGAAACAATTGCGGATGTGTTTTCATTTCTAAAGCACACGAATGGTCTTATTATTGATTTAAGAAATAATGGAGGCGGAAGTCCGGATATGGTTAAATATATCTGTAGTTATTTTTTCAAAGAAAAAACACACATTAATAATTTGTATGAACGCAGAATTAATAAAACTGAAGAATATTGGACTGAACCACTTAGTAATGTAGGCAATTTCCCTTCTTTGCCTTTATACATCTTGGTAAACAGACGAACATTCTCAGCAGCCGAAGAATTTGCTTATGACCTTCAAAGTTTGCATCGGGCTACTATTATTGGTGAGACCACTGGCGGCGGAGCACACCCAGTCTCGCCTGAGCCAATTAGTAATGGTTTTATCGGAAATATTCCCTATGCAAGGGCTATCAACCCTATTACAGGAAAAAATTGGGAAGCTATAGGTGTGAAACCGGATGTGCAAATTAATGCTGATAGTTCGGTGGATGCAGCAGTATTAAACTATTACGATTTTCAAATTAAAACCTTAAAAGATTCAAATTCTATTAAAAC